>FLNX01003622.1_pt1 | contig 46546 bp, 35 predicted proteins | sample 1140341 | NCBI WGS metagenome assembly FLNX01 (sample SAMEA3878208, study PRJEB12797) | bioreactor metagenome | biome: Moose rumen | place: Sweden | collected 2011-10
GGGGAGTGAGGGGGAAGTGAGGGGGGAGTGAGGGGGGAGTGAGAGAGGAGTGAGAGAGGAGTGATGGGGACGAATGTTTTTAGTGCAATAACGCATTCTTGTTCTATGGTTCGGAATATACTGTCTTTGAGAACCAGTTGAGCCAGTTCTGCACCTCGCTGCTGTTGTTCCCCACGAAGTAGCGAAACGTGGGCAGTCCTTCCTTCTCTATCTTGCGCTGCTCGAGGGGGATGGCCTTGACCATATCGAGCCAAGTGCCCGACGACGAGTAGAGCGTCAGCTCTGACGACGACAGGTCGTAGCGGAAGAAATACCAATGGTCCTTGGCCGCCTCGACATAGAACACCATCTCCTGCTTGCCGCTGCGCTTGACGATCTGTGCCTTGAGGCGCAGTTCGACACCAAGGGGTTTGTCGCCCATGCCGACGAGACCCACCTTGCCGTCGTAGTAGAGGCCCACGGTGGGCAGGTATTGCCAACGTATATTGTCGAAGAGGAGCGTGCTCTGCATCTGCTGCGGGATGGAGGTCATGTTGCCGGTGGCGCTATAGGCGGCATAGGCTCCGCCGCCCTTGTCGGCGCCAAGGAGGTACATCAAGGCGTGGCGCATCTCGGCGTTGGTGGTGGCACCTGCCGGATCGAGCCGCAGGTCTTCCTTGAGTGCGTCGCGCATAGCACCGACGACGCCGGCGGCAATGGGAAACGTGAGGCCGAAGACAGACGACAGCTGGTCTTCGTCGGCCGAACGTATGCCGACAGTAGCAGTGCCATAGGCAAAGAACGAGGCCTGGGTGCGCCGCAGGGTGAAGGTCATAGGACCTTCACCCTCGACGAGGCAGTCCTCGGTGGAGAGTGCCAGATAGGGGGCCACGATGCCGTCGGGGTCTGACACCTTCTCTTCGGAGGCTATCATATACTGTTGGCGGTCACCGAGGTAGGTGAGCACGCCGTGAGCGGCAAGCAACTCGCCCTCGACCGAGGCCTGCTTGGTGAGGAACGAGGCGGTGGGACGCAGCGTGTTCTTGTCCATCATGACAGAAGCCGAGAGAGGCTTGCCCTGCCAGTCGGTAGGCTGTTCGGGCACAGTGACATGCACATGTTCCGGGTCGGTATAGTCGGCATAGGCCAACAGTGCGAGCTGATCCTGCGGGATGCAAGGCTGCACCAGACGCACACCGCCATCGAAGTGGAGCCACTGACGGTCGCCCTCGGCGCGCACCTTGCCAGCGAAGCCGAAGGCAGAACTCAGCAGGAACGAGGCGTCGTCGCCTATGTTGCCGCGGGCAATGCTGACGCCGCGACCGTCGACAGAGATATTGTCGAAGTAGAGACGCTGCACCTTCTCGGTATCGTTGCGATAGTCGAGGAATCCCTTGCCGGTATAGCTCGAGGCGCTGACCACGAGTATGTCGGCGCCAGTCAGGTAGTGCCACCCATGCTCGCGGTCGAACAGCAGGTTGGCATTCGCGAGGGCGCGCATCTGTCCGCCGCGTTCGATATGGACAGTGTCGTAGGAAGGAGCTATGGCGGCATCGGCCACAGCGAGCACGAAGACACCGGTGGAGCTGAGGTTACCCGCATCGTAGCGATAAGTGCTACGCAGCGAGTTGTAGGTCAAGCCTTGTCGTCCGGCATCGGTGCTGACGAAGCGCACACCAGGCAGGTCGTGCAGCTTGCCTATGCGCTGACGCAGGTCGAGGCCTGTGAGTCCTTCGCCGTTCTGGCGCTGCGAGTTGACGATGTCCAGCACCTTGCGGTCCATATCCCACGAGAAGAGGTCGGCGTAGGCTTCCATCTTGACCAGCTGTAGCTCGGTGCGGGCGGGACCCGACGGTATCTGCAGGTCGGCATGACGCTCGTCGTAGTCGACATGCGAGCGTACTCCATGAGCCGTGAAGGCGACGGCGCCCAAGGAGAGGCTCTGCAGAGTGAAGTCAGACACCTCGGCATCCATCTGGCGCGAGGCGAGCAGGAAGCGGTCGCTCACCAGTGTACCTTCGTGCACGACGGCGGTGCCCTTGGCGGCAGCGCCCTTGGGCATCAGGTCGAGACGGCCGTCGAGGGTGGCGTCGCCACGGTACATCGACAGCGGGGCGCCTTGGGCAAGTGTGGCGACAGCCATCGAGTCGGCATAAGGGAGCCAGTGCAGGCTGCCCGGTCCGCCCTTCACGTCGGGATAGCCGCGCTCCTCGGCCACAGTGAAGGTGTCGGTAGTGGCCACAGTGGAATCGGGCAGGAAGAGGAACTTCGACGACTTGGAATGCGACGTCAGGTAGTCGAGCTCACCGTCGCCCTGAAGGCCGTAGTGGTCGAGCGAGATGTTGTTGCGGTAGGTGCCCTTGCCGCCGTAGGCAGGATAGCCGCCGGAAGGCGTCTCGGTACGGAAACCGAGGTAATAGTCGCGTTGCACCGTCAGCGGATATGTTATGTCGGGGAAGATACCTGCCGACGTCAGCACACCGTTGAACTGAAGGCTGTCGGGGATGAAGTTGACCAGGTCGTTGAGGACGAAAGGATGCAGTGTATAGTAGAACTTGTCCTTCTTGTACTGGCCACCGCGGATATTCTTCTGGTCGTAGAAGACATAACTGTTTTCGCGGCTCTCGAATATGGGGAAATCCTTGTTGTCGGTCAGGCCGCAGTGGTTGTCGGGCAAGTCGACACGCAGACTGCCGACGAGGTTCGACAGAGGCGTCATCACAGGATGCAACGAGTCGGGGTTGTTGAAATTCTCGACAGCGAAATAGAGCTTGTGTATCGACGGCATCTCGAAGCGGAAGTCCTCATAGGAGAAGTCGCAGTTCTCGACGAAGAAAACAAATTTACCAGCTTCGATGCGACCGTCGAAGTGGATAGAGCGGTTTTGTCCGACGGTGACCTGGCTGCCACGTGCCTTGTCGGGATATACCACGACCTGCTGCGAGTCGCTGACAACAAAATGCTCCACGCCACTGATGACCAATGCACGGTCGTCGAGGCTCATGCGGGCGTTGCTGCCGGTGGCAGAGGACTCGAGTGCCAGTGCGTCGTAGTCGAAGCCCTTCTTCTTGGAGAATGCACGCATATAGTCGCCCAACTTGTCCTTGACGGTCACACGCCCCGTTATCTCGTTGTACGCCACCAGGCCGTGACGGCAGAGGTTGTGTATCATCAGCAGCGTCTGCCCTTCGTCGAGGCCTATATAGTTGGAGAAAGCCTTGGCCGAGAAGTCGTTGTTACCTCCGTCGGCATACTCGTACACTCGTCGCACAGGGCTCACCTCGTCGATGCCCTGTATCTCGCGATATTTGCGGTAGGTATAGTAGTTCGACGACTCGAAGGTGGCCATGCTGGTGCTGCCACCGGGGGTGAGGTTGGAGAACTCGAGGTCGGTGCCGTCGGTTTTCCATGTGATAAGGGCACAGTAGATGTCGAGCTGGTGATAGCTGTCGCTGAACGGGCTGTAGTAGTTGCGTTTGGGGTCGTTGACGACGTTTACGCGATGTTCGGCAGGCACATAGCGCACAGTGACACCGGCGTTGGTTATCGAATCGTCGCCCAGGTATATCACCACCGCAGCGTTCTCGGCTGTCAGCCGTTCCGGGGTAAGGGTGAACTTGAGCGAGCTGACGGTCATCTGGCGCTGTCCGTCGCGACGGAAGACCAGGCTGGCGGGATGTTTGCTCGAGGCTGTGATGAACTTCGAGCCGTTCATCATGAAACTGCCACTGTAGTCCACACCCGGCATGATGTCGGCCAGCACAAAGTCGCGCTGATAGGAGCGGAAACGCGGATAGCTGTACTTGCCCGGATCCATCGGTGTGGAAAGCAACTCCTCGACACGGCCAAGTATGGGCTGCGAGAAATAATGGGTGTTGACAAACTGCACCGAGTCGGCCGTGAACTTCGGCGACTTGGTCTCGGCCTTGTATGATGCCAACATGGCATAGCAGGCCTCGGCGCCAAGGCCGGTACGTGTCCAGTCGAGACGTCCTCCCTGTCCCTCCCACAGGTTGTCCTTGTAGTTGAAGCGACCGCGTGTGGCATGGATACGTTCCAGGTCTTTTGCCGACGAATAGCTCAGGTCGGCCTCCTGGTCGAAGTATATCCACACCGTGCCGTCCTCCAAGGCAATGCGGAAGGGGGTCTTCGGGTCGAAACGCCACGTGCTGCTGCCCGAACGGTAAAGCACACGCTCGCTGAGCAGCATCCTGCTGAAGTCGACCCACTCGACCAGCACCTTGCCTTTGGCGTTCTTGTTGGAGAAGTGCTCCACCACATGCATCCACTGGTCGAGGTTCTGTGCGCCGCCGGGGGCGGTGGCATAAGCCGTCATGGTGGCACAGAGTGCAGTCACCTCGGGAGTGCCACGCAGCTTGGCACGCACAGCATAGTTGTACGCCGCAGTGGCACGCTGCTGCATGGTGGCGTCCATGACGCCATACGAGGCACGGAAAGCCTTGACAGTCTTGTTATTCTCCTTCTGCTTGTCGCCGTCGGAGGTCGATTTGTTGAGATATTCGAGCAATTGGTCAGGAAGGCCGTCGGCACTGAATTCCACAGTCTTGGGTTTCTGGGCGACAACAGCCAACGGCAGCAACACTGCCAGCGCGAGTACGAGGTGCTTTGCTTTCATAATTACATTGATGTTTCAAACTGCAAAAGTACACCTTTTTCCGTATCCACATACCAGCGGCAGCAAAAAGTTATCAAAAGGCGGGTGTTGATAGTTGTAGAAAGAAGAGCGACAAACGGGGCTCGAACCCGCGACCTGCGGCTTGGGAAGCCGCCGCTCTACCAACTGAGCTATTGTCGCATTGTGGTTTACTGTCGGCAGTTATGTCCAGGGCTTTTCGACCCGTGAAAGACATCCTAGAAACGCACTTTTCTTCATCTTATTGTGCATTCGTGAAAAAAAAATTTGCGATGTCGCAAAATTTATGTACTTTTGCAGTCCAATAACAATAAAAAAAATGGGCGTCATAGCACGACAGAGCATCAAAGGGGCTGTAGCCAACTACGTCGGGATAGCCATTGGCTTCCTGACCACTTTTTTTGTGCTGACGCGCTATCTTTCCGAGGAGGAGGTGGGGCTGACACGCATGATGGTCGACGCCGCCACCCTCTTCTCGTCGCTTGCCATGCTAGGCACCAACTCCACCATTGTGCGCTACTTCCCGTGGTTCAAAGACGGAGGCGGCAACCGCGGCATATTTGCCTGGAGCCTGCTGGTGCCCACGGTGGGGCTGGCTGTGATGACGCTCCTGTTCTTCATCTTCAAGACGCCACTCACACAGCTCTACGCACCCGAGTCGCCCCTCGCCGCACAGTATTTCTACATGCTGCCCATGCTGACGGCTTTCGTGATGTACACCACCATCTTCGAGGCCAACGCCTCGGTGCTGATGCACATCGCCGTGCCGAAGGCGGTGCGCGAGGTAGGCATACGCCTGCTCAACCTTGCAGCCTATCTGCTCTACGGCTTCCACGTCATCGACTTCACCGCTTTTGTGTGGCTTTTCTGCGGCAGCTACGGCATTGCCGCCCTCCTCGACCTGGTCTACCTCGTCAAGCTGGGCCACATCTCGCTCCACATCGAGCGCGGCTTCCCCGACCGCCAAGCGCTGCGCGGCATGGCTTCCTATTCGCTATTCATGACCGTCACCGTACTGGCCGCCAACGTGCCCTTGATGAATTCGCTCTTCCTCGGCGCCAAGGCCGGCGCGGCACTGACGGGTGTCTATGCCATAGCCTCGTATGTGGCCAACGTCGTCGACGTGCCCTACCGCTCGCTGGGCGCCATCGCCCGCCCTGTCGTGGCGCAGGCCGTCAAGGACGACGACATGCCGGAGGTCAACCGTCTGGTACGCCAGGTGAGCCTCCACCAGCTGCTAGTCTCCCTGCTGATATTCTACGTCATCTGGATCAACCTCGATGCATTCTTCGCGCTGCTGCCTGGCGGCCGACACTATGCCGATGGCGCCGTGGTGGTGCTGATATTGGGTCTCGCCAGAGTGCTCAACTCGTCGCTCTCCATCGGCTCCGACGTGCTCAGCTATTCGACACACTACCGCATAGGGCTGCCTTTCATCGTCGTCCTTACCGCCGTCGCCATACTGATGAACACCTGCCTCATCGGTCCTTGGGGCATCGGCGGCGCGGCAGCAGCCACACTGATAGCCTACGTGGTCTACTATCTGCTCCTCCTGACATATACATGGCACCGCCTGCACGTGAGCCTCTTCTCGTGGGGACAAGCCAAGGTGACAGTCATGACGGCACTCCTCATGGCCGCAGCCTTCGCTTGGCGCGAGTGGGTCACTCCGCTTGTCGGCAACATCATCGTCGACGCTGTGGCGAAAACTCTCGTCCTCGGAGGAACGGCGATGGCAGTCACCTACTTCTGGCACATCTCACCTACCGTCAACGACATCATCGACAAATATTTACATCGCAAGAAATGAAACGTATAGTCTGCATAATGATTTCTGTACTGTTGTTGGCAGGAGGCCTCGCGGCACAAGCCGGCAGTGCATGTCCCGGATTCCGCAACACCACATCGTTCAACACCACCAACTCGCAATACTTCTGGTCTGCACGCGTAGGCGAACGCGTGTCTACAAGCAGTACCACCGACACCACCACCGGCTATTACGTGATGAGCACCTGTGCCAGCTCCAACGCACAGGCCATAACCGGCCATGCCAACATCACCTCTTCCAGCTACAACTCCGGCACCGACGGCGGCATCAACTGTTGCAACGACGGCAATATATGGGATGCCAACGACAGACGTTTCCAGATTATCACCGGCAGCGACGCAGGCATCGACCAGTTCACCATAAACCCCTCAAATCCTGCCTCCGGCATGCCACGCATACCACCCGGATACACCAGCAGCATCCGCCTCGGCGACCCTCGCGCCACCGGTTCTTCCACCACCTCGCACACCTGGTCGCCAGGGACGAACAAAGGCTCCGAGGCGCTGTTCTACACCATGCGTGTCACCTCGCAGAACTCGCTTCTCTTCGTCAACTATGCCGTTGTGGGACGCTGCTACGACCACGCTGCATGGCAGGCCGGCGAGTTCCTTATCCGCGTCGTCAAGCAAAACGACGACGGCACCTGGCCCAACGCACCCATCAACGACTCGCTGTGGTTCAAAGTGTCGGCTCCGGCCATACAGGGAAACACACCCGTGGCGCCCTGGGTGAATGGCCGCCCCGGGTCGTCATGCAACTCGACCACATGTGCCTACGTCTACAAGCCTTGGACCAAGGTGGCCATCAACCTCAACGAATACATCTACAGCAACGTACGTATCGAGATGTATACCTCCGACTGCATCTACAACGTCGACCCGCTGTATGCCTACATAGCGGGCGACTTCTCACCCATGATACTGCGCACCTCGGGATGTCCCGACCCGATGTCGAACGTCATCGACACCATCAAGGCACCCTCCGAGATGATATCATACCAATGGTTTGTGTGCAACGGCCAAGCCGAAGACATGGGCGACTTCTACAACAGAGCACACATGGACTCCGTGAATTTCCGTCAGGTCTATCCCGCCACACCCGGACAGACCACCACCGACAGCATCTTCACACCCTCGCTGCAGCATTTCATCATCACCGAAGGCGCCAACATCGGCGACACCGTGTCGGAGAAGACTTTCCTCTGCGTGATGACATCGGCTATGGACCCCCGCAAGCCGTTCCAGTCGAAGCTCTATGCCAACGTCGCAAACACACGTCCGCTGGTGCGGCACCGCGACACGGCTCTCTGCGACGGCAGTGTCCGTCTACAGAACAACAGCGTCACCTTTGGCAACACCATTGTGGCCTCCGACCTTACCACATGGGACATCTTCTCCGATGCAGCCTGCACCAACCTGCTGGCCACCGTCAGCGGCGACACCGCCGAATACCGTTTCGACCACGAAGGCACCTACACCGTGCGGCTCACCTGCTACACCTACACCATCTCCACCGAGGGCGACACCACGACCTGCTCGGCCAGCGAGACCTTCAACGTGCGTTCCCTCGGTCGTCCCGACGTGGCCATGAGCCTCAACCGCCACATCCTGTGCGACGACGAACGCCTCTTCGGACGCGCCCTCAACGCCGCCGACCCCACCACGCCACTCTCCTATTTCCACAGCATACACTGGCAGGTGGGCGACACCACGTTCACCAATGTCGACACGGTGTTGCTCTCGCTGCCCTTCGGCGACCATCCTGTGGTGCTCACCGTCACCAACACCGACGGATGCAGCACCGTCGTCACCGACACCGTCCACACCTACGGCGCACCCGTCGTCGACGCAGGTACCACCACGGGGGCCATCTGTGTGGGCGACACCGTGGTGATCAATGCCGAAGGCAACGCCCGCTACGTCTGGAGCTCGACGCCGCCCGACAGCACCATCGCCGCCCAGCAGGGACAGAGCACTATCGTTGTGACGCCGTCTGTCACAACGGTATACACCCTCGAACCTGTGCAGGAGAACCCCTGCTCCACCGAAGGTGCCAACATACTCGTCGAGGTCATACAGACCCCCGTGCCTCAGATATGGTTCAACGCCGGCAGCGTCGGTATCGACAACCCCACCGTCAACATGGTCGACATCAGCAACGACCGAGCCTCCACGCAATGGCATTTCTCCGATGGCCTCACCGACGAAGGCATCAGCGTAAGCCACACCTTCCTTGCCCTCGATGCCGACAGCGTCAGCATACACATGACCACCTGCAACCGTCTGGCATGCTGCTCCGACACCACCGTGTCGCTGCCCGTCCACAACGAAAGCATCTGGTTCCCCAACGTCTTCACCCCCGGCGAGGGCGACAACAAGCGCTTTCTCATCGTCTCCACCCACCCGCTAATGCAATTCGAGATATACATCTACAACCGTTCAGGCCAACTGGTATACACCTCGACCGACCCCACCGAAGGATGGAACGGCGACGACATGCACGGACATGCCTGTCCGCAAGGGGCCTACGTCTACTACTACCGCTACACCACACTCGGCATCGACGACTACTACCCCGGTACCGGCACCGTGACACTGCTGCGCTAAAGCCCCGAAATGCCATGAAAGCATTTTTGAAAGTTGCCATTACAAACTTTTTTTGTATCTTTGCACATTCGAAAGCATTTGCAATCGTTAATACAAAAACATATAAAACAATGAAAATTCGCACTTTGATTGTAGCCCTCGCGGTGGCCATGTTGCTGCCCACTGCGGCGCGCGCCGACGAGGGTATGTGGCTCCTCTCGCTGATAGGCAAGAACTACAGCGACATGCAGAAAGCCGGCTTCAAGCTGACGCCCGAGGACATCTACAGCGTAAACCAGAACTGCCTGAAAGACGCCATTGTGGGTCTTGGCAACGCCGGTCACCCTTTCTGGCATTTCTGCACCGGAGAGATTATCTCTAACCAGGGCCTGATGAGCACCAACCACCACTGCGGCTACGGCAAGCTGCAGGAGCACTCGACAGTGGAGCACGACTACCTGCGCGACGGCTTCTGGGCCTACAGCAAGGATCAGGAACTGCCCAACCCAGGCCTCACCGCCTCGATACTCGTCCGCATGGAGGACGTCACCGACAAGGTGAATGAAGCCCTCAGCGACGACATGAGCGAGGGCGACCGCGCCTCCGCCATCGAGAAGGTGTGCGAACGCATCGCCGATGCTGCCGTAGCAGGCACACAGTACAACGCCACCGTCAAGCCTATGTTCAACGGCAACCAGTTCTTCCTGTTCGTGCACATCATCTACAAGGACGTGCGCCTCGTCGGCGCCCCGCCCTCGTCTATGGGCAAGTTCGGCGGCGACACCGACAACTGGTCGTGGCCGCGCCACACGTGCGACTTCTCGCTGTTCCGCATCTACACCGCCCCCGACGGCTCGCCAGCCGAGTTCTCGAAGGAGAACGTCCCCCTCTCGCCAAAGCATCACCTGCCTGTCAGCGCCGGTGAGCTCAGCGACGGCGACTTCGCCATGGTCATGGGATTCCCCGGCACCACCGACCATTTCCTCACCAGCTACGGCCTCGAGGAGACCATGAACATCACCAACAAGCTGCGCTACGAGATACGCACCGTCAAGATCAACATCCTGCGCGAAGAGATGGCCGCCAGCCAGGCCACACGCATCAAATACGCCTCGAAGTATGCCAGCTGCTCCAACTATTGGAAATACAGCTACGAGCAGAACAAGGCCCTCAAGAACCTGAACACGATGGGTGTGAAGAAAGAGGTTGAGAAAGAGTACAGCGACTGGGCCAATGCCCAGAAGAACCCCAAATACTCCCGTGCCCTCGGCCTCATCCGCGACGGCTATGCTGCCCGCGCCAACAGCGAGGAGGCCCGGCAGTACCTGCTCGAAGGCATGCTCACAGGCCCCGAGGCACCGCTCTTTGCCAGCCGCCTCTGCCGCACCTTCTCGCGCGAACTCGACGACAACAAGAACGCCGACCTCAGCCGCTTCGAGAACTACGTGAACAACTTCTTCAAGGACTACGACGAGGCCGTCGACCAGCGTCTCACCGCCGCCCTGTTCGAATACGTCTACAAAAACATCAACCCCGACTACTGCCCCAAGTTCCTCGATCAGGCCAACAAGAAGTATAAAGGAGACTGGACCAAGTACGTCAGCGACCTATACGCCAAAAGCATCTTTGCCAACCAGGAGAGCGTAAGCCGCTTCATGCTCAAGCCCAACGCCAAGCAGCTCGACAAAGACCCGCTGGCCATGGCAGGTACCGAAGCCCTCGACATGTACATCTCGCTCAACGCCGCCGTGCCGCAGGAGTCCCAGGACAACCTGCAGCGCGGCATTCGCAACTTCACCGACGGCATACTGCAAATCAACAATGGCCGCAAGCTGATGTCGCCCGACGCCAACAGCACCATACGTCTCACCTACGGCAACGTGATGAGCTACGACCCCAAGGACGGTGTGGCATACAAATACTACACCACCATGAAGGGTGTCATCGAGAAAGAAGACCCGACGAGCAGCGAATTCACCGTGCCCGCACGCCTGAAGAAACTCTATGAAGAGCGCAACTTCGGCCCCTACGCAAACCGCAAGGGCGAGATGCCTACATGCTTCATCACCAACAACGACATTACCGGAGGCAACAGCGGCTCGCCCGTCATCAACGCCAAGGGCGTCCTCATCGGACTGGCCTTCGACGGCAACAGCGAGGCCATGAGCGGCGACATCGACTTCGAGGAGAACCTGCAGCGCTGCATCTGCCTCGACAGCCGCTACATGCTTTGGGTCATCGACATCTATGCTGGTGCCAAGAACCTCATCGACGAGATTGACATTGTAAGATGAAACAGGTTCAACGACAGCAACTGCAGCAGCGTTTCTCGCCTCAACAGATACAGTTGATGCGGCTGCTGCAGTTGCCTGTCACCGACCTGGAACAGGCCATCAAGGAAGAGGTGGAGAAGAACCCGCTCCTGGAAGCCGAGATGCCCGTCGAGGAGATGCCGCAGGACAACGACAGTTCCGACTGGGACAACGACGATGACGACGACCTCTTCGACTACCGCGAAAGGCTTGAGAACGACCCCAACGCCGTGCACCGCGACTTTGTGGTGGCCGACAGCCTCTCGTTCTCCGACCGTCTCGCCGCACAGCTTGCCGTCCTCGACCTGACAGACCGCCAGCGCACCATCGCCACCGAGATCATAGGCACCCTCGACGACGCAGGCTACCTCGGACGCGACATGGCCCTCGTGGCCAACGACATGGCTTTCCGTCAAGGCATAGAGACCACCCCCGTCGAGGTGGAAGAGGTGCTACACATAGTGCAAGGGCTCGACCCCGCCGGCATCGGCGCCCGCAACCTGCAGGAATGTCTACGCCTACAGCTGGAACGTATGCAGGCCTCCGTCGAGGTGAAGACAGCCCTCGAGATAGTCAACAACCATTTCGACGACTTCGCCAACCACCGCTACGAGCGTATAGCCGACGACCTCGGCATCACCGACGACCAGCTGTCCGACGCGGCCGACATCATACGCCACCTCAACCCCAAGCCCGGCTCGTCCGACGCAGAGAGCCAGTCGACCGCCGCCTACATCATCCCCGACATCATACTCACCCAACACGACGGCCAACTGCAGTTCTACATCAACGACGGCGACCTGCCACGGCTTAGCCTCGACACAAACTACACCGACATGCTGGCCGACATGGAACACAATGGCGGCGACCGCGACACTGTCAAATTCCTGCGTTCGAAGCAGAACGACGCGCAGGAGTTCATCGACCTGCTACAGCAACGCCACGACACGATGGTGCGCGTCATGCGCTACATCGTCCGTCACCAGCGTAAGTACCTGCTCACTGGCGACCCTGAACAGCTGGCACCTATGCGCCAACGCGAAGTGGCCGATGCCACCGGACTGGACATCAGCACCGTCAGCCGCATGGCCAACAGCAAATACCTGCAGACCGACTTCGGCACCATACCGCTCAAGGACTGTTTCTCAAAAGGACTGTCCACCGACGAGGGTGAAGTGTCGGTCGACAGCATCAAACAACGGCTTGCCGCCGCCATCGAGGCGGAAGACAAGCAGTCGCCACTCTCCGACGACGAACTGGCCAGGCAACTGGCCACACAGGGCATGCCCATCGCCCGCCGCACAGTGGCAAAATACCGCGAACAGCTGGGATATCCGGTAGCACGCCTGCGCAAAGCCCTGGTCATACTGCTGCTACTTGTCGCCGGCATCAACACACAGGCACAGATGTCGTACTACGACTCGATCATCAACGCCCGTCTCGAAGCCGCCAGCAAGGCACCGAAGGCTGTCGCCGACACTCACAAGCCGTCAAAGAGCACTGCCAAAGCAAATGTCAGGAACGCAACCAAGAGCACGCCCGTCAAAAAAGATGCAAGGCCAACCCGGCAAGCCAAGCCCGCTGACACAGCCGTGGCTGCGACACCGACGGCAGCACCCGTTGCCACACCTGTCCACATGGTACCGATGTGGTACAACGACTTCCCGGCACACCGCGTCAACCCAATGGGACGCACCGTGGTGGCCGAGCTGCCCGACGAGATCAACCTGCTGTTGGTGCGCGACAGTGACGAGTTCTGCTTCCCTGTGCGTAACCGCAAGACGAGCAACTACGGCTGGCGCTGGAACCGCGGCCACCACGGCGTCGACATAGGGCTGCGCACCGGCGACCCGGTGCGTGCCGCTTTCGGTGGCACGGTGCGTGTGGCCGGCCGCATGGGCGGCTACGGCAACTGCATCGTGGTGCGTCACCCCAACGGACTGGAGACGCTATACGGCCACCTGTCGAAGATCAACGTCAAACCACAGCAAGAGGTTGCCGCAGGCGAGGTGATAGGTCTCGGCGGCAGCACCGGCAACAGCACCGGCCCGCATCTACACTTCGAATGCCGTTTCCTGTACCAGACCTTCGACCCCGAATGGATCCTCGACTTCGAGAACTATAGCCTGCGCACACGACGGCTACATCTGGACAAGAGCTACTTCGGCATCACCAAGCCACGACGCGGCGAAGGCATCGACTACAAGGCCGACCGATCCTCGGTAGCCGAAAGCCGGCGCCAGCCTAAGAACCAGGCCGCCGCCATCAACCCAAACGACTTTTAGCTGCCTTCCGTTTTCAACCACTTCCCCTTCACATACTGCAAAACCAGACCACAATGAAAAAGACCAACCTATCCGACTACGATGCCACCGTCATCCCCGACGGCAGCGAATATCGCATCGGCGTCATTGCCGCCGAATGGAACCCCGAGGTCACCGACGCCATGCTTCGCGGCGCCGCCCGTACCCTGGCCAAGCATGGCGTCAAGGACGACAACATCATCGTCCGCCGCGTGCCTGGCACCTTCGAGCTCACCTCGGCAGCCGACATGATGCTGCGCTTCGCCGAGCCCGACGCCGTGATATGCATCGGCTGCGTCATACAGGGCGAGACACGCCATTTCGAGTTCATCTGCCAAGCCGTGTCGCAGGGACTGACCAACGTGGCCTTGAAAAACGGTCGCCCTGTGATATTCAGCGTCCTCACCACCAACGACATGCAGCAGGCTCTCGACCGTGCCGGCGGACGCCACGGCAACAAGGGTGTAGAAGGTGCCGTGGCGGCACTGAAGATGTTGGCCTATCGCAAGTCCATAGAACGTCAATCTAGATGAGAACAGTATTCTTCGGCACCCCCGAATTTGCCGTCGAGAGCCTCGACGCCATAATGCACTCTGACCACGAGGTGGCTGCCGTCGTCACCGTGCCCGACAGGCCGGCAGGCCGCGGCCAGAAGATGGTGGCCAGTGCTGTCAAGCAGTACGCCCTCGACCACAAGCTGCCGCTGCTGCAGCCCGAACGTTTACGCGACGACACGTTTCTGGCGTCTCTGCGCTCGTATGAGGCCGACTGCTTCGTCGTCGTGGCCTTCCGCATGCTGCCCGAGGCAGTATGGGCCATGCCACCAAAGGGCACCTTCAACCTGCACGCCTCGCTGCTGCCGCGCTACCGTGGCGCCGCTCCCATCAACCGCGCCATCATGCAGGGCGAGAGCGAGACTGGCGTCACCACCTTCCTCCTCAACCACCACATCGACGAGGGCGCCATACTGCTGCAACAACGCACCGCGATAGCAGCCGACGAGACAGCAGGCACGCTGCACGACCGCTTGGCACAGATGGGCCGCACACTGGTGGTACGCACCCTCGACGGCCTCGCCGACGGAAACATCGCACCACAGTCACAGCAAGGCGAGCCTTGCGCCGCACCCAAGATCTTCCGCGACGACTGTCGCATCGACTTCAGCCGCACATGTGCCGAGATTGACCGACACGTGCGCGGCCTGGCACCCTACCCTGCCGCCACCATCACACTACGCAACCCGGACGGCGAGGATGTGATGTTCAAAATATACGAGATAACGTGCGAAAAGGGACTTGCAGAGTCCTACGGAACACTGATATGCGATGCAAAAAAGGTGCTAAAAATATCTGCAGCCGACGGTTTTGTTCGAATTATCAGCTTGCAAATGAGCGGAAAACGCCGAAATAATATTGAAGAATTCCTTCGCGGCAACTCACTAAGCGGCTGGAAACTAACGATATAACAAACACATGTTGACAAAAGCAAAAAAAATCTAAAAATTTTTCATTGCGTATTGAAAAAAAATGTATACATTTGCAGCAGAATTTGATAGCAATAATATCAAAGTATTTTTTTAACCAATAAACATTCACATCATGAACAAAACCGAACTTGTTAATGCAATCGCCGCCAAGACCGGCATGACCAAAGTGGCCGCCAAAGAGGCTATGAACGCCACCTTCGCCACCATTCAGGAGCAGCTGAACAAAGGCGAGAAAGTGACCCTCATCGGCTTCGGCACTTTCAGCGTTGTCGAGCGCAAGGCCCGCACCGCCAAGAACCCGCAGAACGGCAAGCCCGTCAAGGTTCCCGCCAAGAAGGTCGCCAAGTTCAAAGCCGGCAGCAACCTCATTGTTGCCAAGAAGGCCGCCAAGAAGAAATAAGAAACTCTTGGCAGAACGAAATGAAGCGGGCCCTTGTGGGTCCGCTTTGTTTTTTTACCCACTCACCTCCTAGACCCTGCTTCAGTGCGTCACGACGGGGCTCCTGCGGAACTAGAACCCGCAGTCACATCCGATAATGCTGGACATCGCCCAAGACGCAAAATGCATAACGCACCATAAACATTTTTTTTGTGCCGTCACGACAGGACATCCACAATAAAATAGTGCGCACGTCGTTATTATTGCGTTATGAAAATTAAATTCCTCAAACTGAAGAACTGGCTGCTCGTCACATTGATGGGTGCCTTGGGGCTTACGGCCTGCCACAGCCACAAGAAACTGGCCGACCCCGAAGAGGAGCCCGAACCCGTCGAGCTGAGGGGACGCGGCGACGTGATGCTGATGTACGGCGTGCCGACGATGAACTATATGATACGCGGACAGGTGCGCGACGCCGACGGCAAGCCCGTGCAGGGCATCAGGATAAACATGCTGGAGCACGGCATGGAAGTGAACGCCAATGCCGAGCTGCAAGGCGACCCCGAACGTGTGAAGGAATACCTGGAGAACACGTCGGTCGAGACCGATGCCCGTGGACGCTTCACCATCGCCGCCAACGGACGTCCGCAAGAGCAGGTACGCCTGCTGATACGCGACGTGGACGGCACGCAGAACGGCGAATACCGCGACCAGATGGTGGAGATGGAGGTCGGCGGCGACAACATCGACCGCACCGACGCCAATGGCTGGCACCAGGGCACCTACCACAACAAGGTGGAGATAAATCTGGAAAACAAATAGACCACGAAGACCCGTTGTCTCAAGGCCAGCCGTTGGCTGCCTGTTGTCCCGACAGGGTCGCTCGGCTTCAGCGCATGCAACGAGACCTGAAACGATGTACGACAACACAGTGACAACCTACAATCCCGTCGACTGACACATGGCACTCACCGTCAAGCAACGTATGGGTCTGGAGCTGCAACGATTGCTGCGCCACAACGAAGCCGAACTGCATGAGCTACGCACCCTCTTCTGGGAGTGCACTCTGCGGTGTAACATGAGCTGTCGGCACTGCGGCAGCGACTGCCGTGTGCATCCCGAGGTGAAGGACATGCCTGCCGAGGACTTCCTGCACGTCATCGACACGCTGACGCCGCACGTCGACACGCACAAGGTGTTCGTCATCTTCACCGGTGGCGAGGCACTGCTGCGCGACGACCTGGAGTATGTCGGTCGCGAGCTATACCGCCGCGAGTATCCCTGGGGACTGGTGACCAACGGCTACCTGCTCGACGAGCGACGTCTGGAGTCGCTGATTGCCGCCGGCATGCACAGCATCACCGTCAGCCTCGACGGCCCCGAAGAAGAGCACAACTGGATGCGGCGCACGCCGCAGAGCTTCGCCCATGCCGTGGGGGCCATAAGCCTGCTGGCACAGCGTAATGACATACTGTGGGACGTCGTCACCTGCGTCAACCCGCGCAACTACCCCACCCTGTCGCAATTCAAGGAGCAGCTTGTCGCCCTCGGCGTGCCGGCATGGCGCCTGTTCAGCATCTTCCCCATGGGACGCGCCGCCAACAACCCCGACCTGCAGCTCGACGACCGGCAGTTCCGCGGACTGCTCGACTTTATCAAAGAGTGCCGCACAGCACCCGACGCCGACAAGCTACACGTCAACTACGCCTGCGAAGGTTTCCTCGGCGACTACGAGCGGCGTGTGCGCGACCACTTCTTCCATTGCCGCTCCGGCATCGACGTGGCCTCCATACGCTGCAACGGCGCCATCAGCGGTTGCACCTCGGTGCGTAGCAACATGGACCAGGGCAACATCTATAGCGACGACCTGTGGGACGTGTGGCAGAACCGCTTCCAGACGATGCGCGACCGCTCGTGGACCAAGCAAGGGCAGTGCAAAGACTGCCGTGTATGGCGCTACTGCGAGGGCAGCGGTCTACACCTCTACGACGATGACGGACGTCTGCTCTACTGCCACCACCACCGTCTGATCGGCAGCTAGCCGACAGCGTGTTTATCCATCGCCTGAAAAATATTTTTTGCAAAAGTCGCGAATTGTTAGTATGTTTGCAATGAGAGAACATGCTGCGATATACAAATAAGCACTTGACATCCAGTCACTAAACCATCGCATATAAAAAAAGCAGTATCTTTTTTGACCCGCTAGCAACGAGCAGCTATAATGCATATATCGAATATATTAAGAGCACTTTCTTTTGGTCGTTGACAAAAAGGAAAGTTAGGGGGACGGTCTTTTGGTGCAATTTGCAACAATCCATAATTGATTTATTAGTATAAAGCAATGAAAAAAGTATTTGAAACCTTGGTGTTTTTGTTTTCGGTAACCACGCTCTGCCGGGCGCAGGACACGGTGCAGTATATGGATCCGTGCTACCTCTTCAACGAAAAGCATCCGTATACGGTATATCCATGTACTACTGTGGTAGACCCCTTCGATACGAGTGTACGTGTTTAAGTCCCCCGATATCCGGTTGGATGGGACGGAATCTGTTCTAAAGATTATCCAGAATTTGAATGGTGTTCTAGCGTATTCCCCAGGACAAACCAACAAGAGCCTGTCTTGGTTTATGGGGTTGCTTTGACAGTTCTGGCTCAGGGTATACCATTCCTTAATGAAAACGATATGTTAAAATATCCTTATGACGTTATCCTGGGACGGGCGGAAAACAACAAAGTGGTTGCAATCGACTCTACAACATGGGATCCCGAGAAAGATGCAATAGCATTTTTCAAGTACTCGTTAATAGGAGATGGCGTTCTCTATGAGAATGTTGTTCCTGTTTATGAGTTCTATTTCGACACTCCGCGACTGATGACAGATACATTCTATGTCGGATACCGGCTCACAGTACCTGATACGGTCATGAGGAACAAGCGGTTTCGTTTAGTATTGGCTATTGATTCTTTACCGCAGTATTGGGTTTGGAATCATAATATACAAAGGCATATATTTGAGAGGTATTGGGGCGGCGAGTTCCCCATATTGCAGCACAACCGGCGGTGCTCTGCACCGGCTGCGCCGGAATGGGTTGTCTACAACACCACGAACACCGTGCGTTTCACGCTGCCATACACACCCGGCGACAGCCTTCTGTTGGCCGTCTGCCCCGAAGGGCAGCCGATGGATTCGGCAACCATATATCCCGTCACCGGCAGCACGATGGATATCGTCGTACCCGACTCGGGCCGCTACACCGCCCGCCTGGCACGCGTCTGCCAGCGCGACATCATAGTGCAGAGCAGTTGGAGCGCCCCGGCAACGTTCCTCATCATGCACAACCTGGCAATCGCGCAGCCCGGTGCCCCCGCGTTGGAGGTACACCCCAACCCCACCGACGGCACGGTGCTGATACCGGCCGAAGACATCCGCGAGGTGTGGTGCGTCGCGGCTGACGGCCGGCGCTCGCGGCTACGGCTGGAGGACGGCCATGTGTCGCTCAAAGAGCACCCCGCCGGCCTCTACGTGCTGGAGATACTGACCGGCGACGGCCTCTTCACCGCCAAGGTGGTGAAGCGCTGATGGCGGGAAATATCCGCAGGGGGCAAAGAAGAATGCAGGCGCACAGAGCGTGCACAGTATGCCTGCATTTTTTTGTCCCGTGTTCGGAATATTTTTGCTATCTTTGCAGTTGATACACCTATTCATACAGAATGCATATAATATTAACAAACAATAGAATAAGATGAAAAAAGCATTGATTGCCCTATGCCTGCTGCTGTCGGTGATGGTGAGCGCCACGGCACAGAAGTACCAGTACCGCACCTTCGACAACGACCCGCTCGGCGTGCGCGAATACACTCTGGACAACGGCCTGAAGGTCTACCTCAGCGTCTACAAGGACGCTCCGCGCATCCAGACCTACATAGCCGTACGCGCCGGCTCGAAGAACGACCCCTCCGAGACCACCGGCCTGGCCCACTATCTGGAGCACATGCTCTTCAAGGGCAGCCACCAGCTGGGCACCACCGACTGGGAGCGCGAGCAGGTGGAGCTGAAGAAGATAGAAGACCTCTACGAGGTCTATCGCCGCACCACCAACGAGGCCGCCCGTGCCGCTATCTACCACCAGATTGACTCAATAAGCTATGTGGCCTCCACACTGGCCATCGCCAACGAGTACGACAAGTCGATGACCGCCATCGGCAGCGAGGGTACCAACGCCTTCACCAGCAACGACTACACGATGTATGTGGAGAACATACCCGCCAACCAGGTGGAGGCCTGGGCCAAGGTGCAGGGCGACCGCTTCCCCAACCTGGTGCTGCGCCTGTTCCACACCGAGCTGGAGGCCGTCTATGAGGAGAAAAACATCGGCATGGCGCAGGACAACCGCCGCGTCAACGAGACCATGATGGCCGCCCTCTTCCCCCACCACCCCTACGGCCAGCAGACCACCATCGGCACCATCGAACACCTGAAGAACCCCTCGATGAAGAACATCCGCGAGTACCACGCTGCCTACTATGTGCCCAACAACATGTGCGTGGCCATGGCCGGCGACTTCAACCCCGACGAGGTCATCAAGATAATCGACAAGTACATGGGCAGCTGGAAGCCCGGCACGGTGCCCACCTTCACCAAGGTGAAAGAGGAGCCCATCACCACGCCCATCATCCGCCTCGTCAACGGCCAGGATCCCGCCAACCTCACCATCGCCTTCCGCATCGAGGAGGGCAACGGCAGCCGCGACGCCCTGCTGGCCGACGCCATGGAGATGGTGCTCAACAACGGCTCGTGCGGCCTCATCGACCTCAACCTCAACCAGAAGCAGCTCTGCCTCGGTGCCTACGCCGGCACCTACACCCTCAACGACTACGCCGCCTTCATGCTCGGCGGACGTCCCACCCAGGGGCAGACCCTCGGCCAGCTGCGCGACCTGCTGCTCGAGCAGCTCGAGCTGGTAAAGAAGGGAGAGTTCGACGAGAGCCTCATTGAAGCCAGCATCAACCAGCTGAAACTCAGTATAATGAAGCGTGCCGAGAGCAACAACAGCCGCGCCAGCCAGATGGCCTACGCCTTCGTGGAGCACCGCAACTGGGGCGACGTATGCAACGAAATCAACGAGCTGGCCAAGATCACCAAACAGGACATCGTCGACTTCGCCAACCGCATCTGCAAGGACAACAACTACGTCATCGTCTACAAGCATCAGGACACCCCCGACCCCGTGACCAAGGTGCAGAAACCCGCCATCACCCCCATCTTCGTCAGCCGCGACAACGAGAGCCCCTTCCTGGCTTCCATCAAGGACATGGCCGCCAAAGCCAAGCCCATACAGCCCCAGTTCGTCAACTTCGCCAAAGACCTGCAGAAAGGCAAGACCGCCAACGGCAGCGAGGTGCTATACGTGAAGAACGTTGAGAACGCCACCTTCACGCTACAGTACCGCTTCGAGTTCGGCGAGACCGCCGAGCGCAACCTCGACATGGCCGCCAGCCTTATTGATTACCTGAACACCGACAAACACACCGCAGAGCAGCTGCAGGAAGAGTTCTACAAACTGGCCTGCTCGTGGAGCTTCGGCGTCGAAGGCCGCAACTGCTACATCCACATCACCGGTCTGGCCGAGAACATGGAGAAAGCCATGACCCTCGTGGAGGAGATAATGTCCTCCTGCAAGCCCGACGACGAGGCATTGCAGATGCTTGTGGAGCGCGCCATCAAGAGCCGCACCGACAACAAGACCAACCAACGTGCCGCCTTCCGTGCCCTGAACACCTACGGCATCTACGGCGAGCAGTACATCAAGGACAACAACAAGAGCGACGCCGAGCTGCGCGCCCTCACCGCCAGCCAGCTCTGCGACATCATCCACGGCCTGTTCCAGTACAAGCACCGCGTGCTCTACTACGGCCCGCTGACACTCAAAGAGGCCACCGCCGCCGTCAACAAGATACACACCGTCAAGCCCGTCAAGGAGGTGCCTGCCAACAAGGTCTACCAGCCGCAAGCCGTGAACGAGAACCGTGTGCTCTTCGTCGACTACGACGCCAAAAACACCTACGTCACCGAATACTTCCGCGGCGAACACTTCAACACTGCACAGGTGCCCGGCATGAACCTCTTCAACGAATACTTCGGCGGCTCGATGAACGCCATCGTCTTCCAAGAGATGCGCGAGAAGCGCAGCCTCGCCTACAGCGCCAGCAGCCACTACACCTACGGCAGCGACAAGGACGGCTACTTCTACAACAGCGCCAACGTCATCACCCAGAACGACAAGCTGCTCGACGCCCTCAACGCCTACGAGGAACTCTTCGACGACATGCCGCAGGCCGAGGCCAACTTCAAACTCTCGAAGGACGCCCTGCTGGCCGGCAGCCGCACCGCCCGCACCACCAAGTTCGGCATCATCAACGCCTACCTCACCTGCGAGAAGATGGGCTGGAAAGAACCCCTGCGCAAGCAGAACTTCCAAGCTTACCAGAAGCTGACGATGAAAGACCTCGTCGACTTCCAGCAGAAGCACATCAAAGGCCAGAAGAAAGCCTACCTCATTCTCGGCAAGGAGAGCGAGATGGACTTTGGTGCCCTCGCCAAGTTCGGCAAGGTAACCAAACTGACCCTCGACGAGATCTTCGGCTACTAGCACAAATAGTACATAAAACACCTGACGGACTGGCAAATGTTTTTGCCAGTCCGTTTTTTTTCACACAAGAAAAGCCAAAATACAAGCCCCCCCCGTCCGAAAGGTCGGGAGCGACCATCCACCTACGGTATGAAGAGCCATAAACAAATTATATTGTACAAAACATATCTTTATCAACAACTAATATACTCCTAAAAAAGTAATAGTTGACAAGGAGAAGAGTAGGAGTTGAGTAGGAGATGAGTAGGAGTTGGTGGCTCTTTATCCTTGATTATTAGTGAACTAGCCACGTCTTATCTCTGTATTTTACTGTATATCAATATTATAACGATAAATTCTACGTTTTTTCTTTCTAGTCGTCGAAAATCGGGAAAAGTCCGAACACCCGCTTTTCACTTTTCGTTTTAACTTAATTATATTGTGCACAACATAAAATAAGTCGTCAGCCGTGGACGCTAGTCCACGGCTGACGACTGGTAAAAAGCAAAGTTTTCGATAAGCCGAGCGCAGAGGGCAAACAACGCAGTGTTTGCACTATGCCGAGGCGAGAAAACGTCACCGCCAGGTAACGTTTTCGATAAGCCAAATGACCAAAGGGAGTGTTGAGAATGCGTTAATTTGTTAATTTGTGAATTCGTGAGTCAGGCCGACAAGGATGGCGCTACCCGACCGACGAACCGCAAGACGGAAAAGTAGAGCTTATAAGACCTATAGGACCTATAGGACCTATAGGTCTTATTGTTTAAAACAGGCCTTCGAGCACCTCGTCGTCGACGAGGTTGGGCATGGTGACCTTAAGGTCGGGGCAGATGTCCATGGCGCGCTTGATGGCGAACATGGCGCCCTCGTTGCGGGCCCAGCTGCGACGGCTGATGCCGTTGTTGACGTCCCAGTGGAGCATGAGGCGGAGACGACGGTCGCATTCGGGAGAGCCGTCGAGCACCATGCCGAAGCCACCGTTCATCACCTCGCCCCAACCTACGCCACCGCCGTTGTGGATGCTGACCCACGTGGCGCCACGGAAGCTGTCGCCGATGACGTTCTGCACGGCCATGTCGGCGGTGCGGTTGCTGCCGTCGTAGATGTTGCTGGTCTCGCGGAAGGGGCTGTCGGTGCCGCTGACGTCGTGGTGGTCGCGGCCCAGCACGATGGGAGCGGAGATCTCGCCGTTGCGTATGGCCTCGTTGAAGGCGGCGGCGATCTTGGTGCGGCCCTCACAGTCAGCATAGAGTATGCGGGCCTGGCTGCCCACGACGAGGTGGTTCTCCTTGGCGCCGCGTATCCACTGTATGTTGTCGCGCATCTGCTGCTGTATCTCGGCAGGCGAGTGGGAGGCTATCTCCTCCAGTACCGACATGGCGATATGGTCGCTCTTGTCGAGGTCCTCGGGCTTACCGCTGGTGCATACCCAGCGGAATGGGCCGAAGCCGTAGTCGAAGCACATCGGGCCCATGATGTCCTGCACGTAGGAGGGGTAGCGGAAGGCGGTGTGGTCTGCGTTCCAGATGTCGGCGCCGGCACGCGAGCTTTCCAGCAGGAAGGCGTTGCCATAGTCGAAGAAGTACATGCCGCGGGCGGTGAGCTTGTTGATGGCGGCCACATGACGGCGCAGGCTCTCCTGCACCTTCTCCTTGAACAGCCCGGGCTGTTCGGCCATCATCACCTTGGCCTCCTCGAAGCTGACGCCCACGGGGTAGTAGCCGCCGGCCCAGGGGTTGTGCAGCGAGGTCTGGTCGCTGCCGAGGTCCACCTGTATGCCCTTCACGGCGCAGTACTCCCAGAGGTCGACCACGTTGCCCTGATAGGCGAACGAGCGTGCGACCTTCTGCTCGCGAGCCTTGTTGACGGCCACGAACAGCTCGTCCAGATTGTCATGCACCTCGTCGACCCAGCCTTGCGTGTAGCGCTTCTGCGTGGCGGCAGGGTTGATCTCGGCGGTGATGCTGACCACACCGGCTATGTCGCCGGCCTTGGGCTGGGCGCCGCTCATGCCGCCTAGGCCGGCGGTGATAAACAGCCTGCCGGCTGTCGGCGACCCTTGGGGAGCCAAGGGCGACTTATCGCCGCCACCGAGCTTGCGGGCAGCATTAAGTACGGTGATGGTGGTACCGTGCACGATGCCCTGCGGGCCGATGTACATGTAGCTGCCGGCGGTCATCTGGCCATACTGCGTCACGCCGAGGGCGTTGTAGCGTTCCCAGTCGTCGGGCTTGCTGTAGTTGGGTATCATCATGCCGTTGGTGACCACCACACGCGGAGCCTCCTTATGGCTGGGGTATAGTCCCATGGGGTGGCCGCTGTACATGACGAGGGTCTGCTCGTCGGTCATCTCGCTGAGATACTTCATCACCAGACGATACTGGGCCCAGTTCTGGAACACGGCGCCGTTGCCGCCGTAGGTGATGAGCTCGTGGGGATGCTGCGCCACGGCGGGGTCGAGGTTGTTCTGTATCATCAGCATGATGGCGGCAGCCTGGCGGCAGCGGGCGGGATACTCGTCGATAGGACGTGCGTACATCTTGTACGTCGGACGCAGACGGTACATATATATGCGGCCATACTGGCGCAGCTCGTCGGCAAACTCCTTGGCCAGCATCTTGTGGTACTTGGCGGGGAAATAGCGCAGCGCATTACGGATGGCCAGCTTCTTCTCGGCAGGCGTCAAGATGTCTTTACGCTTGGGGGCATGGTTGACTGTGGGGTCATAAGGTTGGGGTTCGGGCAGCGGGTCGGGGATGCCGAGGCGCAATTCATTTTGGAATTCTTCGAGTGTCATAATATTATGTTTTTATCTATTAATCACTTACAAGCACCGATGCATCACGCCGCAATCGGTACTCCGTTGCAAAGATACTGAAATTATCTCAAACAAGCCAAATTTTTTCTTCATCAACACTATAAGATAGCTTCCAGACCAAAACGCAACTCACGAATGCAAAGATAAATAAAAAGTGATTAGTGAATGGTGAATGGTGATTAATGATTGGAGATTTGAGGTTTCGTACCTGCACAAAGAAGCCGGAAGTCACTCTCGTGACTTCCGGCCTGACAATTGCTGATAATCGCTTTTACAGCACCTGGACAGCTTCGATGAGGCCCTTGCCGATCTCGATAGCTTCCTCGTTCTGGGGAATGAGGTTCCAGTGGCGCTGGGGCAGCGAATGCTCCAGACCTTCGTGGATGTACTGCTTGTCGACGATAGGTTTGAGCTTCAGGAAACCACCGAGGACAACCATGTTGAACACCTTGCTGATGCCGAGCTCCTGAGCCTTGGCCGTGGCGGCAATCTTGTAGATGTTGATGTCCTTGCGGGTGGGTTCGTGGGTGATGCCGTTGGGGTCGTAGATGAGCAGACCGCCGGGCTTCACGCTGGCCTCAAACTTGTCCAGCGACTGCTGGTTGAGGATGATGGCCGTGTCGAACTGGTTGATGATGGGCGAGCTGATGCGCTCGTCGCTGATGATGACGGAGACGTTGGCCGTGCCACCGCGCATCTCGGGGCCGTAGCTGGGCATCCAGCTGACCTCTTTGTCCTGCATGACGCCGGAATAGGCAAGTATCTTGCCCATAGAGAGGACACCCTGTCCACCGAAACCGGCTATTATTATTTCTTCAGTCATTGTTTCTTTGTTTTTGGGTCGGACTCGTCGGACTTGTCATACTGGTCCGAGGGGTCTGACAATTGTTATTGCATTACAGTTAACGGGTGATCCAGTACCAGACGGTTGGCGTCGATGCCTTCGGCAATCTTGCCGTCGACTTTGATGTCGCCGATAGGATAGTTGGGCATCATGTTGTCCTCCATCCACTTGTTGGCGGCCACGGGGGTCATCTTCCAGCCGCTGTTGCAGTTGGAGAGTATCTCGACGAAGGAGAGGCCTTTCTTCAGCTTCTGGTTCTCGAAAGCCTTGCGGATGGCGGCTTTGGCCTTGCGCACGGCGGCGGGGTTCTGCACGCTCTGGCGGGTCACATAGTATGTGCCGGGCAGTGTGGCAAGGAGCTCCGTCATGCGGAGGGGGTAGCCGTTGATGTCGACGCGACGGCCGTAGGGCGTGGTGGCGCTCTTCATGCCGACGAGGGTGGTGGGAGCCATCTGTCCGCCGGTCATACCGTAGATGCCGTTGTTGACGAAAATCATGGTGATGTTCTCGCCACGGTTGGCAGCATGGATGGTCTCGGCGGTGCCGATAGCGGCGAGGTCGCCGTCACCCTGATAGGTGAACACGAAGGTGTCGGGGTTGAGACGTTTGATGGCGGTGGCGAGGGCAGGGGCGCGACCGTGGGCGGCCTCCTGGAAGTCGACGTCGAAATAATTATAAGCCAAGACGGAGCATCCGACGGGCGAAACGCCGACGACACTGTCCTGAATACCCATCTCGTCGATGACTTCGGCGACGAGGCGGTGTGTGGTGCCGTGGCCGCAGCCGGGGCAGTAGTGCATGACGGCGTCTGTCAGCACCTTGGTGCGGGTATACACCTCTTCATAACCCTGATTGAGCAGCTCTTGTCTGCGAGCTTCCATATCTTTATTCATGTTGTGTTCCTTTCTTATTTGATAATCTTGTTTTCAAGGGCTTCCAGGACCTCACCGGGGGTGGGGATGATACCGCCGAAGCGTCCGAAGTGCTCGGTCTTGACACCGCACTCGGTGGCGAGGCGCACGTCCTCGATCATCTGGCCGGCGCTCATCTCGACGCAAAGGATGCCTTTGACGCGTCCAGCGACCTCGGCGAGCTGCTTGGTGGGGAAGGGGAAGAGGGTGATGAGACGGAAGAGTCCGACCTTGATGCCTTTCTCGCGTGCCATCTGCATGGCCTTCATGGCGATGCGGCTGGAGGAGCCGTAGGCGACGATGATGTAGTCGGCATCCTCGCAATTGAGGGCCTCGAAGCGCACTTCCTTCTCCTTCATCTCGGCATACTTCTTCTGCAGCTTGATGTTGAAAACCTCCTGACGGGCACTGTCGAGTTCGAGGGATGTGATGATATTGTGCGGACGGTTGGCAGGCTTGCCCCAGGTGCCCCAAGGGGCATTGGCACGGCGCTCTTCCTCGGTCCAGCGGGGGACGTAGTCGCGGGTGTAGAGCTTCTCCATGCACTGTCCGATGGCACCGTCGGAGAGGATGAGGACGGGGTTACGATACTTGAAGGCGGTGTCCCATGCGTCGAAGACGAAGTCGTACATCTCCTGCACCGAGGCGGGTGCGAGGGTGTAGAGCTGGTAGTCGCCGTGACCGCCACCCTTGGTGCTCTGGAAATAGTCGCTCTGCGAGGGCTGGATGGTGCCCAGGCCGGGACCGCCGCGCATGACGTTGACCACAAGGCAGGGGATCTCGGCGCCTGCGAGGTAGGTGAGACCTTCCTGCATCAGCGAGATTCCGGGGCTGGAACTCGAGGTTGCGACCTTCTTGCCGGTGGCGGCACCGCCGTAGACCATGTTGATCGAGGCGACCTCGCTCTCGGCCTGCAGGACCGTCATACCGGTGGTCTCCCACGGTTTTTCAGCCATCAGGGTTTCCATAACTTCCGACTGCGGGGTAATGGGATAACCGAAGTATCCGTCAGTACCGCTGGCAATCATAGCACGGGCAATAGCTTCGTTGCCCTTCATCAGTTTCAGTTCTCTTGCCATAGTATTCCTTTCTTTCTTTTAAATCTTTTTCTTGTAAACGGAAATCACGCCGTCGGGGCACACCATGGCGCAGCTGGCGCAGCCGATGCAACTGTCATTGACGGTATGGGTGAAGTTGTAGCCCTTGCCGTTTACCTCTTTCGACAACTCGATACACTTCATCGGGCAGACGGGTACACAGACTCCGCAGCCCTTGCAGTGCTCGGTATCGATAATGATTTGTCCTTTAAATGCCATAATTTTAATGTTATAAGATTAATATTAATTTGGTTGCTCTTTGACTAACTGCCTGCAAAGATACGAAATAAATTCAATATAATACCTAGAATTGGTGATATTTTTTTCGACAACCATATTATACTGCACACTGCCAACGTGTTACCACCACATCGACCACGGAGTGCCACCTGTCACCAACCATTTCACTATTTATCCCGTTTTTTTTCGCTATTGCCTGTAGACTTTTTGCCAAAAGGTGGTTATTTGTATAGCGAAGGACTTTTGAAAACTCACACTAAAAACCGACAAGGCAATAAAGCAAACAAACAGACGTTATATCCTATAAAGCAAAGATTATGAAAACAAAGAGACTAGTCACCACAATTGCGGCACTGCTGATTGTAGCGCAAGCCATGTGTCAGACGGTGTACAGCACCTCGTTCGGCCCTGCGGACGACAATACGGCGTGGACCATGAGCAGTGCCACGGTGAACCAATGGCATATCGGCCACCCCACGGCCGAGGCTGCCGACACTGGCTGGCTCTACGTCAGCCAGGACGGCGGCACCGCCAACACATACGACGTCACAGCCTCGACCAAGGCATGGGCCAGCCACGACGTGACGCTGGTTGGCGGCGTCTACACCTTCAGCTTCCGCTGGAAGGCTATGGGCGAGAGCAACTACGACTACCTGCGCTGCGTGCTAGTGCCCGACACCGTGGTGCTGGACACCACCCCCTTCGCCACCTATCAGGAGGCTGCCAACTTCCGCTATGCTATGCCCGACGGATGGACGAACCTGGCGCTGAATGCCTCCAACGTTCACCTCAACCAGTCAACGGCCTGGCAGACCTCCTCTGTCACCTTCTCGGTGATGAACCCGGGCAACTACAAGATAGCCTTCCTCTGGGTCAACGACATCTCGGCCGGCACGCAGCCGCCGGCGGTGGTCGACGACGTGGTCCTTGCCCTAGACAACACCTGCCCATCGGTGGCGCACCTGGAGCTGACCCACACCAGCCCCGACAGTGCAGCCCTGACGTGGGATGCCGTCTACGGAGCACAGTATCTGGTGCAGATCGACACCTTGGCTCCTGTGGTGGTCGACACCAACCGCTACGTCATCCCATTTATCAAAGACGTCACCCTCTCAGCCACAGCGCGAGTGTGGACGCTCTGTGCCTCGGGCGACACCTCGGTGGTGACGCAGCGGTATTTCTACGACAACATCAGCAATTCCAACATCGGCTGCAGTGCCTATGAGCTGCCCTACTTCGAGGACTTCGACCCCAATACCTCCAACCACCTCGGCTACTGCTGGTGGCGCCGTCAGAACACTCAGTATGAGAGTTTGACTTCGCCCTTGGTGTTTCCCGGCAGGGGCATCGGCGGCAGCGCGGCACTGTGGTTGGCACGCTACTATACCAGCGGTGGCAACACCTACGGCACCCTCTACTCGCCCTACTTCGACGCGCCGGCCAACGAGCTGGACGTGAGCTTCTGGATTCGCGTGAACAGACCTAACGAAGGCTCGGGCGAGGTGCCGGGCGCCAATGCCTCACTGACCGTCGGCGTCGCCGATGCCGACATCGAGAGCGCCACCGCCAACGTCTTATGCTCACAATCGCTGCTGCACTTCGACTACAACGACCTCGACACCGCTTGGCAGCTCGTCCACTTCACCACCGACACCCTCAACATGAGCGTCATCGACGGCAATGTGCGCTTGGCTTTCCTATGGTATGGCATCACCGCCGGTATCTACATCGACAACCTGCAGGTGACATGCCTCGGCGTGGTGCATGATTCGGTGCCGCCCACGGTGGTCATCAGCGGGCAGTCGACGGTGCAGGTACTCGACACCGTAGTCTACTTGCCCGACCTGGTGCAGGGCACCGACAGCGCGATGAGCTACAGCTGGCAGTCGGCCATGGCCGCCGCCGGACAGGCCACCCTCCTCCCGGTGGGTGACACCCTGCGCCTTGTCTACACCGCCATGGGTACCGACACGCTGACCCTCGTAGCCACCAACCCCTACGGCAGCGACACCGCCATGCGCGCCATCACCGTCGAAGGCGCCCCGCGGGTGCGCATCGCCACAGCTCCCTACAACGTGAACAATGGCGTGTGGCTCACCTTCACACACGAATACCTCGGCGGCCCTAACCTGCCCTACACGCTCACATGGCACTCCACCATGGCTGCCGCCGGACAGGCGCAAGTCGACACCACCCACGGCGACACGCTGCGCATACGCTACCTCGCATCTGGCAATGACATGCTCACCCTCACGGCGGGCAACATCTACGACACCAGCGTCGCCACCCGACCCGTCACCGTCAGCGGTTGCGTGGTCGACACCTTCCCCTTCACCGCCATCTACGGCGACGACGGGGTGATTGACAACGCCTGCTGGCTCAAGGTGCAACACGGCGGTGGCGGCGACATGTACGAAGGCTGGGGCTACAGCACTGCCACTGAAGGCGGCTTGGAGTGCATGCACTGGAACAACCAGCCCACAGCCGAATACCTGCTGGCCCTGCCGCCGTTGGCTCTTCCGGCCGAAGGACTGCAGCTGCGCTTCAAAGCCGTGGGCTCGGCGGTGACAGGCGGCATGTTCAGCGTCGTGGTTTCGCCCACAGCCGAGGCCGAAGCCTTCACCGACACCCTCGTGCTAACGCCCGACAGCGTCAGCGACTACTACACCGCCTCGCTGGCTCCCTATGCGGGCGAGCTGGTGCTGGTGGCCTTCCGTATGGCAGCCCCTGCCGGTGTGGGCATCAGCGTGAGCGTGCTGCGCGAGGTGAGCATCACCGCCCTCGCGCCGTTGGCACCCGACACCGTGTGGCACACCGTCACCGTCAGCACCAACGTCGATGGTGCCGCCGAGCCGTACGGCAGCGGCAGCTATGCCCACGGCGACACCGTGGAGATAGGCCTCCTCTATGCCGACACCGTCACGGTCGGCGGACACTGGGACTTCCTGGGCTGGAGCGACGGTAAGTCGGACAATCCGCGCAACATCGTAGTCATCTCCGACACCATCATCACGGCCCTCTTCGAGTGGGTGTCCGACACCACCGAAGGCATCTGCCAGGTGGAGAGTGGAATGTGGAAAGTGGACATCTATCCGAACCCGGCTGCGGGCGACATAACCGTCAGCGTGGAGAACGGAGGGCGGAGAACGGAGAGCGGAGAACTGAAAATGGAGGTGCTCGACCTCATGGGCCGCGTGGTAATCCCGGCGACAATGATTGATTCTTCACTCGTCATTCCGCACTCTGCACTGCCCAACGGCACCTATATAGTCCGCATGACCACCGCGACCAGCTCGTCGGCAGCCAAGCTGGTTATACAATAAACCGCACGATATCAACCTCTCTCAAAAAAAATCCACATGCGTGGATTTTTTTTGTATTTTTGCACACATTATGCTAGACAAACTTGAAGCAATATACACTCGTTATCAGGAAATTGAGAGCCAGATGAATGATCCGCAGGTCACTACGGACATGAAACGTTACGTCAAGCTCAGCAAGGACTACAAGGACCTGCAGCCTGTGGTGAAGGCCTACCACGAATACAAGACGTTGCTGGACACGATAGCCGAATGCCGCGAGCTGCTCGAGGGCGAGAAAGACGCCGAGCTGCGCGAGATGGCAAAGGAGGAGCTTGCCGCCTGTCAGGAGCGTCGCGACAAGATGGAGGAGGAGATACGCCTGCTGCTCATCCCCGCCGACCCGCAAGACGGGAAGAACGCCGTCGTCGAGATACGCGGCGGCACGGGTGGCGACGAGGCCTGCATCTTCGCGGGCGACCTGTTCCGCATGTACACCCGCTTCTGTGAGAAGAAACACTGGAAGATAGAAGTCAACGACTTCAACGAGGGCACCTCGGGCGGCTACAAGGACATCTCGTTCACGGTGAGCGGCGAGGGCGTCTACGGCCTGCTGAAGTACGAGAGCGGCGTGCACCGCGTACAGCGTGTGCCGGCCACCGAGACACAAGGACGCATACACACCTCGGCAGCCGGCGTGGTGGTGCTGCCCGAAGCCGAAGAGTTCGACGTCGAGCTGAACCCCGCCGACATCAAGAAGGAGATATTCTGCGCCTCCGGTCCCGGTGGACAGAGCGTAAACACCACCTACAGCGCAGTGCGTCTCACCCATGTGCCCACCGGCATCGTCGTCAGCATGCAGGACCAGAAGAGCCAGATCAAGAACATGGAGAAAGCCATGGCTCTGCTACGCACCAGGCTATACGAGCGCGAGTACAACAAGTATATGGAGGAGATGTCGAGCAAGCGCAAGACGATGGTGGCCACGGGCGACCGCAGCGAGAAGGTGCGCACCTACAACTATCCGCAGAGCCGCGTCACCGACCACCGCATAGGCTGGAGCATGCACAATCTGCCGGCTTTCATGGACGGCGACATCGAGGAGTGCATCGAGGTCTTGCAGCTGGCCGAGAACGCCGAGAAACTGAAAGCATCGGTAGGGTGATGACGGTGGCGGCACTTGTTTCGGGGGGCGTGGACAGCTCGGTGGCGGTGCACCTGCTCAAGGAGCAGGGCATCACGCCCGACATCTTCTACATCCGCATCGGCATGGAGGACGAGGAAGGCTACATCGACTGTCCAGCCGAGGAGGACATCGAGATAACACAATGGATAGCCCACCGCTACGGCTGCCGCTTCGAGGAGGTGAACCTGCACAAGGAATACTGGGACAACGTGGTCAGCTACACCATCGAGAGCGTGCGCCGCGGGCTGACGCCCAACCCCGACGTGATGTGCAACCGCCTGATCAAGTTCGGCGCCTTCGACGACCGTCGCGGCCACGACTACGACCGTATCGCCACCGGCCACTATGCACAGGTGGTCGGCCTCACCCCGGGCTCCTCTACTGAAAGGAGATGGGAATGGCTAGATGATGGCGCCACATTCGACTCCCCTATCCTTCCTGGAGAGGAGCAAGGGGTGAGGCTGTTTCTGGCTACGGCCAAGGACCCCGTGAAGGACCAGACCGACTTCCTGTCGCAGCTGGAATACCGCCAGATAAAGAAGCTGATGTTCCCCATAGGACACCTGATGAAAAGCGAGGTGCGCGCCATAGCCCGCGACGCACACTTGCCCAGCGCCGACCGCAAGGACTCGCAGGGCATCTGCTTCCTGGGCAAGATAAACTACAACGACTTCCTGCGCCGCTACCTTGGCGAGCGCGAGGGCAAGATAGTGGAACTGGAGACAGGACGCGTGCTGGGTACCCACCGCGGCTACTGGTTCCACACCATAGGCCAGCGCAAGGGTCTCTTCCTCGGCGGCGGCCCCTGGTTTGTGGTGCGCAAGGACATCGACGAGAACGTGCTCTACGTCAGCCAAGGCTACGACCCCGACGCCGCCCACGGCAACCGCGTGACCCTCATGGGGTTCCATACGCTGGCACCCATAGCCATGACACTGCCTGTGGAGGTGACGTTCAAGATACGCCACACACCCGAGTTCCACCCCGGCCTGCTGTGCGACGACAAGGACGGACTGGTACGCATAGAGAGCACCGACCGCATACAGGGCATCGCTGCCGGACAGTACGCCACCATCTACGACAGCGACGCACACCTGGTGCTGGCCACGGGGATGATTGTATGAATTATGAACAAGACACTTATACGACTGCTGTTGCCACTGTCTGTCTTGCTGCTACCGGCCTACCGGCCCGCATCCGGACAGGGCACCATCTCGCCGCTCGACTACGGCCTGCGCGAGGCCACCACCGGCATCGGACGCTACTACGCACTCTACAACGCCCACACCGAGGCCCGCGACCGCGGCATGGAGGTCAGCTACGACGGCATCGACACCGTCCGTCTCGAACTACCGGCGGCATGGCGCAGCATACCGCTGGGACGCAACACCGACTTCGGTGGCGCCGTGTTCTATGTCACCAACAACAGCCACCACGGCACACTCTTCACCCTGATACAGGGCGCCAAAGCCATCGAGATGGACAAGCGGCAGGTCGACAGGCTTGACTACCGCAGCATACCGGCTCTTGCCAACGGATGGAAGCTGCTGATACTTAACGACAAGACACCGTGGACCGAGCGACGTGGCTTCGGCTATATGCAGTACCGGCGCGACCTGATAGTGGTGCACGACGGACAGGGGCTCAACGCACCGGTGATGCCGTGGGACAGCGACTCGACACGTCTCAGCGCCTCATATGTCGACGTCGACACCAGCCTGAAGACGTTCCGCAACATCACCATGCACCGCACCAAAGGATGCACCTACCGCACCAACCTAGTGGCTGTCGGCGGACAGTACAACGTACTCATCGAGCATGTGCACGTGACCACGCCGCGCAGCAAGATGATAGCCGACGGCATCTTCACCATATCAAACAGTGCACGCATCACCCTGCGCGACATCGACGTCGAGGGCACCTACTCCGGCTATGGCCGCACCCGCAACTACGGCTATGCCTTCTCGCTCAACAACCTCTACGACAGCCACTACGAATATATCAAGGCATGGGGCAACTGGGGTGTCTTCGGTTCGAACAACCTCAGCAAAAGCGAGCTGAACCACTGTCAGGTAGACCGCTTCGACATACACTGCTACGGACGCGACGCACTGCTGAGCGAGTGCACCTTCGAAGGACGACAGACACTCTTCACCTCGTTCTACGGCAAGGCAGTGTTCCGCCACTGCTACTTCAAGGACTACGTTCCTGTGCGTGTACGCTCCAGCTACAACGCCTACACGCCGTTCGACATCGAGATATACAACTGCACCTTCGAGCTGACGCGTAAACACCACTACATCGTGCGTGTCAACCTGCTCGACACCGCCGACAACCCACGTCCCGAGCTGCGCGAGAAATGCTGGCCCAACCTCTATATCGACGGCCTCGACGTGATAGTGCCGTGGACCGTGGGGACCCTCTACGCCTACGACCCTTGCGACAACCTGAAGGACCTCGACCGCGAGATAGGCTACATCGACCGCGTGGAGATGAAAGACATCAGCCTTGCACGTCCGGGCGGCAAGCCTGCCAAGATACCCATCAAGCTGAGCACTCACGAGTTCCATACCAAGAACGCCGTGCTGTTCACCATAGAATACCGGAAGCAGGAAGGGCAGTGACCGCTCAAGGCTGAAAACGACAAAAAGAGACACCCTATGCACCTGTTCTACCATCCCGACATCACGTCCGCCGGACTCTGCACGCTCGACGCCGAGGAGAGCCGTCACGCCGTGCGCGTGATGCGAATGCGCGAGGGTGACGAGCTGCATGTCACCGACGGCCGTGGACATCTGTACACATGCAGGATAGCCGTAGCCGACGACAGGGCCTGCACCGTCGAGACCATAGCCGTCGCCACGCCACACGCCACACGACCGTCGCTCCACCTGGCCGTGGCACCCACCAAGAACCCGTCGCGCATGGAGTGGCTGGTGGAGAAAGCCGTCGAGGTGGGCGTGGACGAGATAACGCTGCTACAGTGCGACCACTCGGAGCGCACCTTCCTCAAGACCGACAGGCTGCAACGGCTGGCCGTCAGCGCCATGAAGCAAAGCCTGCACCTCACCCTGCCTGCCATCCACCCCGTCGTCGTACTGACCGAATGGCTGCACGACAGCGTCGGCACGCCACACATACAACGACTCATAGCCCACTGCGAAGCCGACCGGCCTCGTACGCCGCTGGCCACCGCCCTGCCTGCAGGACGCGACACGCTGGTGCTCATAGGTCCCGAGGGCGACTTCTCCACCGACGAGATAGCGCTGGCACTGCAATGCGGTTTCCAGCCCGTCAGCCTCGGCTCCAGCCGTCTGCGCACCGAGACGGCAGCCCTCTACGCCACCGTGGCATTCAACCTAATCAACGACAGATGAAAACCATCCGCAGTCTCTTCGCACTCGCGATTTTCGCCATGTCGGGCCTCGCCGTCGATGCTGACGCCCAGCCGCAGATTGCACTGCTGCGCTACGGCGGTGGCGGCGACTGGTACGCCAATCCCACCTCGCTGCCCAACCTCATCGCCTTCTGCAACGCCGACCAGCAGATGGGGCTCAACCCGCAGCCAGCCACCGTCGACGTGGGCAGCAGCGAGCTGATGAACTACCCCTTCGTGCACATGACAGGCCACGGCAACGTGGTGTTCAGCGACCGCGAGGCACAGAACCTGCGCACCTACCTCATCGGTGGCGGCTTCCTGCACATCGACGACAACTACGGCCTGCGCGAGTTCGTCATGCCGCAGATGAAGAAAGTGTTCCCAGAACTGGAATGGGTCGAGCTGCCTTTCAGCCACCCCGTCTTCCACCAGAAATACGACTTCCCTAACGGCCTGCCCAAGATACACGAGCACGACAACAAGCCACCCAAAGCCTTCGGCCTGGTGTGGGAGGGACGCCTGGTGTGCCTCTTCACATGGGAATGCGACCTGGGCGACGGCTGGGAAGACCCCGACGTGCATGGCGACAGCCAAGCCACACGCCAGAAAGCCCTACGCATGGGCTCGAACATAGTCCGCTACGCCTTCACAGAGTGACATTACGGCATCTGAGCCACATACGCTCGAATCTGTTTTTACGTTTCTTCACGGGGTTTATGCGTCGGCGAACACCATGCCGCCGTCCAGGACGACCTGCAGCTTGGTGTACTCGCTGTGGAAGTCGTGCTGCAGCCTGTCGAGGTAACGGGCACTCTCCCACTTGCACATAGGCAGGTCGTGGAGCAGACAGTTGCCACAGCTCTGTGGCTCGGTGGCAGGCACCTTGTCCTGTGTGAGTATCCATTGCAGGCACTCGATGGTGAGGGCTCGCATGTCCTCGACAGTGTACGTCCCCGTCATGATGATATACATGCCGGTGAGGCATCCCATAGGACCCACATACACGACGTCGTCCTTGACCTTGCTGTTGCGGAACCACGTGGCCATGAGATGCTCAAGGCTGTGTATGGCGGCAGGGGCGACGGCAGGCTCCTTGTTGGGCTCGGTGATACGCAAGTCGAAAGTGGTGAACCCTTTGTCTTCGCGAGACACATATATGCCAGGTTTCAGACAGGTGTGATCGATGGTGAAACTTTGTATTACTTCCATAGAGACAATGCTATGATTTCAGTTTCTTGTAGTGTATGCGGTGCGGGGTGTCGTCGCCGAGACGTTTGCGGCGGTTCTCCTCGTACTCGGTGTAGCCCCCCTCGAAGAAGTAGACCTGCGAGTCGCCCTCGAAGGCCAGTATGTGTGTACAGATGCGGTCGAGAAACCAACGGTCGTGACTGATGACCACGGCGCAGCCTGCGAAGTTCTCCAGACCCTCTTCCAGCGCACGCATGGTGTTGACGTCGATGTCGTTGGTAGGCTCGTCGAGCAACAGCACGTTGGCTTCGCTCTTCAGAGTCAAGGCCAGATGCAGACGGTTGCGTTCGCCGCCACTGAGGACGCCGACCTTCTTCTGCTGGTCGGTGCCGGTGAAATTGAAACGGCTGATGTAGGCACGCGAGTTGACCAGACGGCCTCCCACCTGCAAATTCTCGTTGCCGCCACTGATCATCTCGTAGACACTCTTCTCGGGATCTATCTCGGCATGCTGCTGGTCTATGTAGCCTATCTTCACCGTCTCGCCCACCTCGAAGGTGCCGCTGTCGGGTTGTTCCAGTCCCATGATAAGACGGAACAGCGTCGTCTTGCCGCAGCCGTTGGGACCTATGACGCCGACGATGCCGGCGGGCGGCAGCGAGAAGGTGAGGTCTTCGTAGAGCAGCTTGTCGCCGTAGGCTTTGCTCACGCCGTTCACCTCCAACACCTTGTTGCCCAGACGCGGACCGTTGGGAATGAATATCTCGAGGTTCTGCTCCTTTTCCTTCACGTCCTCGTTGAGCAGGCGGTCGTAGGCGGCCAGACGTGCCTTGCCTTTGGCGTGACGTGCCTTGGGGGCCATGCGCACCCACTCCAGCTCGCGCTGCAGCGTCTTGCGTCGTTTGCTCTCCTGCTTCTCCTCCATAGCCAGACGGGCGGTCTTCTGCTCCAACCAGCTGCTGTAATTGCCCTTCCAGGGTATGCCCTCTCCCCTATCCAGCTCCAGTATCCACCCCGCCACATGGTCAAGGAAGTAGCGGTCGTGGGTGACGGCGATGACGGTGCCTTTGTACTGCTGCAGGTGCTGCTCCAGCCAGTCGATGCTTTCGGCGTCGAGATGGTTGGTAGGCTCGTCGAGCAGCAATATGTCGGGCTCCTGCAGGAGCAGACGGCAGAGGGCCACACGACGCCGCTCGCCGCCGCTGAGGTTGGCCACCATCTGGTCGTCGTCGGGACACCGCAGTGCATCCATGGCACGGTCCAGACGCTGGTCGAGGTTCCACGCATCGTGAGCCTCGAGCAGCTCCGTCAGCTCGCCCTGCCGCTCGATGAGCTTGTCGAAGTCGGCGTCGGGCTCGGCAAAGGCGTTGTTCACCTCGTCGTACTCGCGCAGCAGATCCACCGTCTCCTGCACAGCCTCCTGCACCACCTCGCGCACAGTCTTCGTGTCGTCGAGCTGCGGCTCCTGTTCCAGATAGCCTACCGTGTAGCCCGGCGAGAAGACCACCTCGCCCTGATAGTCCTTGTCTACACCGGCTATTATCTTCATCAGACTGCTCTTGCCACTGCCATTGAGACCGATGATGCCTATCTTGGCTCCGTAGAAGAAGCTCAGGTAGATGTCCTTAAGTATCTGGCGGCTCGGCGGGATAAGCTTACCGACACCGACCATGGAAAAGATAATCTTTTTGTCGTCTGCCATAACAATTATGTTTTTCTGTTTGTCATCTATAAAATTATAGAGGTTGCCTATAATAACGCGACATGCACCGAATTATTGTGTCTGCAGACCAGCCGATATGCACCGTCGCACAATATTCTTACATCTTTAGCGTTATGTCATAAAACACACAAAGAACACAACAAAGATGAAAAGAAGCAACATTCCGTTCAAGAAGAACATGATACAGGGCGGAGCCATCGTGCTGGCGGCCTTGGTGCTTGGCATCTTCATGGTTTGCACCGTGAAGACACTGAAGTCGTACGACGACACCGTCAAGGTGCGAGGCCTCTGCGAACGCGAAGTGCCGGCCGACCGTGTGGTGTGGCGCATCAGCTACACCGAGAAGAGCAACTCACTGGCCGAGCTGCGCACCACCGTGCGCGAACACAACGAGGCTATCGTCAAGATACTGCTCGACGCAGGCTTCACCAATGACGAGGTGAAGGTGGGCAACGCCAACTACGAAGACCGCTACACCTATGCAAACAACACGTCGCTGATTACATACCGCTACAATGCGAGCCAGATGGTGACAGTGTTCTCCAAGAACATGGAACTGGTACGTAAGATGCAGCAGACGCTGGAGACCGACCTGATAAACCAGAACATACTGGCCAGCAGCTGGGCTGACTACCAGTACATGGGACTCAACGAGATCAAACCCTCGATGATTGCCGAAAGCCTCGAGAACGCCCGCACCGCCGCCAACGAGTTTGCCAAGAACAGCCACTCGCGCATCGGCAAGATGCGCACCGCCTCGCAAGGCTACTTCGAGGTGGAAGACCTCGACGAGAACACGCCACAGGTGAAAAAAGTGCGCGTGGTGACCACTGTGGAATACTACCTGAAATAAAAAGAGACGGCAAACTTTCCTAACAAATGTTAAAAAGAGCAGAAACATGAAAAATGTTATGTCGTTTTAAGAAAAAGATGTATCTTTGCAGCCGGAAAAAGCAACAAAAACAACAGAACAAACAAACGTAAGTCATTATGTATCTGACAAAAGAAAAGAAAGAAGAAATCTTTGCCCAGTATGGCAAATCGGCCAAGGATACCGGCAGCGCCGAAGGACAGATTGCCCTGTTCACCTACCGCATACAGCACCTCACCGAGCTGATGAAACAGAACAAGAAAGACCAGGTCAGCGAGCGCGCTCTGGTGGGTCTCGTCGGCAAACGCCGCAAGATGCTCGACTACCTGAAGGAGACCGACATCGAGCGCTACCGCGCCATCGTCAAACAGCTTGGCCTGCGTAAATAAGGCCACTCATCGCCAAGAAAAGAATAGTTTTTCATATTTATTTGGTTATGGTTGGGATTCTCGGCATTCTGTCGGGAATCCTTTTTTTTGCTGTCGTACGTGTTGGGAAGCCGAGGCTATAGGCCATTCAGGACGGTGGCGATGTCCTCGGAGAAGGCTGTGAAACGAAGCAGCCCTTCGAGGTAGGGGTCGGGCTGGTGGCGGTTGAAGCGGACGAGGGTAGTGTGCGGGAAGTGTTGCGCCATCTGCTCGAAGGGGAAACGTATGATGCCGGGGGTGTTGTAGCCCACGCCGAACTCGAGCAGCAGCAGACATCCCTGCGAGGCTTCGTGCACGAAGTCGGTGTAGCGTCGCGCCTGCCGGTGCCAACGGAAGTCTTCGACGAAGGTGTCGTCGCTGCGCAGGTTCATGGCGGCAGGCTGTCCGTCGGGCATGGTGGGCAGCATGGCGGTGGGTATGCGGCAGTCGTCGATGAGCGGAAGCACACGCTCCACCCACTCGCGGTTGTCCACAAGTGTCTTGGGGCTGCCGGAAGCCGGCTGGAACCAGCAATAGTCGCCCTGCGTGGCGAAAAGACGCTCCTCATCAAAGCCTGCCTTCTGGAACTGGCCGTCGACGTTGGTCGTGACGACAAACGCCTGCGGGAAACACCCGTGCAGGGTGCGGTAGAGCTCCGCCGCACCTAGGCGGTAGCGGCAGAACCAGATGTGCTTCGCCCAGTAGGCCCAACGTTCCTCGTCGGTCTCGAAGGGATGGAACGAGGAGGTGTAGAGGTCGGTGAAGCCGTAGCGTTCTATCCAGGGGGCGAACTCGCGGCGGAAGTCGTCGCCGGCATAGTCTAGTCCGGCGGCGGTGCTCAAGCCGCTGCCGGCGCCGATGACGATATGGTCGGCCTCGCCGATGGCACGGCGCAGCATGTCAACCCTTTGCTTGAAGTTCCCGGAAGATGTCATGGTCGATGTATTGTGTGTTAATTCGTTAATGTGTCAATTCGTTAATGTGTTGTCCCCATCACTCCCCCCTCACTCCATTTCACTCCCTCTTTACTCCCCCTGATAATTCACAAATTAACAAATTAACGCATTTTTCATGGTGCAAAGATACGAAATAATAAAAACAGGCAACCACTAAAAGTAACATTTTTATTGTCCATACAATTGAACATAAGCCTTTGGAGGTTGCCTTAAACCTGCCCACATGTATTATTTGGAGGTCGCCTATCTTGTTCATTCTACCCTTTTGCGTAGTCTGCGAATGGTGATTTATGCGTATCTTTCCTCTGAACAAAACGCGAATGGCCACGAATTACCCATTGATAATTAATGGTAAATTCATGATAATTCGTGTTTTAATATTTTTTTTCATGCGTCTGTGTTTAAATATAAAGATTTTTATGTAAATTTGCAAAATTAATTAACCCATTAAAACAAACTGTCATGAAGAAATCAAACAAAGTCTTTCTTGGCATTACCGGCATCCTGCTGATATTGCTTGGCATCATGTGCATGCTTCGTCCAGTCGGAGCGCTTGTCACCACCGTATGGGTGGCGGGTGTCGTGATGATTGTCACCGGCATCTCGACGCTTGTATTCTCTTTGCGCACACAGACCATCATGCCCAATGCCGCCAGTTCCACCCTCTCCGGCATTGTGCAGATAATGCTAGGTTTCCTCTTCCTCATCAACCCTGTGGTCACTGCCGCCTCGCTGCCTCTGATCCTGGCCATCTGGATTATCTTTGAGAGCATCAGCCTCGCCATCCGTTCCTTCGACTTCAAGAAGGTGGGATTTGCCTCGTGGTGGCTCATGCTTCTTCTTGGTGTTGCCGGTGTGGTGCTTGGCATTGTGGCACTCTGCAACCTGTCTTCGTTCACCGAAGGTACCAGCAAGGTCATGGGTGTCATGGTCGGCTTGGGCATCATCGTTGCCGGCATTGTCCGTCTTGTGGCTCTTTCCGGCATACGCCGCTTCGAGAAGCGCGTGGGTGAGGCTCGTGAGGAATTCGACAACCGCATGGGCGAGATACGCGAGACCATCAAAGACCGTATCGAGGAAAACAAGGCCTAAACGGGGCGCATACAATAGTTTTTGATAAGCCGAGTGCAGAGAGCAAACCACATAGTGTCTGCCCTCTGCACTCGGCTTATCGCATACGTTCTAAGCTATTAAGCTTCTAAGCCAATAAGCGGTAGGCTTACGGCGGTACAAAAAAACAATCATCTAAATTAATTTTGCAGTATAGGTTATTTTTACTATCTTTGCACTTTCTTTTTGCTGGTCTTTTGATGCCCGCCGAAGGAGATAGTAACTTGAATATTAACACTTTTATGAGCTTTGGGGACGGTCCCCGGAGCTGCGGTAAAGTAAACGAAAACAATAAAAACAACATGAACGAACACATCATCACTAAACGTTTCGACCTCGGCGACGGCCGCATGATCGAAATCGAGACCGGCAAGCTGGCCAAACAGGCCGACGGCGCTGCCGTGGTCCGCATGAACAACACGATGCTTCTGGCCACCGTCTGCTCCAAGCGCGAGGTGGGCGAGAACGTCGACTTCATGCCACTCACTGTCGACTACCAGGAAAAATACGCCGCCATGGGACGTTTCCCCGGCGGTTTCTTCAAGCGCGAGGCACGCCCCTCGGAGCATGAGATCCTCATCGCCCGCTTGGTCGACCGCGCCCTGCGTCCCCTCTTCCCCGACAACTTCCACGCCGAGGTGCAGGTGAACATCACCCTCATCAGCGGCGACCACGACACCATGCCCGACCAGCTGGCCGCCCTGGCCGCTGCCTCGGCCCTCGCCGTGAGCGACATCCCCTTCAACGGCCCCGTCAGCGAGGTGCGCGTCAGCTACCTCGACGGCCAGTACGTCATCAACACCCCCATGCAGGACATCGAGCGCGCCGACCTCGACCTCATCGTGGCCGCCACCGCGGACAACATCATGATGGTGGAAGGCGAGATGAAGGAAGTCTCCGAAGACGTCATGCTGGGTGCCCTCAAGGCCGCCCACGAGGCCATCAAGATACAGTGCCGCGTGCTGGACGAGCTCACCGCCGAGACCGGCAAGACCGAGAAGCGCGAGTACTGCCACGAGGTGAACGACGAGGAGCTGCGCGAGCGCGTCCGCGACGCCGTCTACCAGAAGTGCTACGACTTCAGCAAGCAGGGCATCGCCAACAAGCACCAGCGCGAGGAGGGCTTTGCCGCCATCAAGCAGGAGTTTATCGACGCCAACTACACCGAAGAGACCCTCACCGACGAGATCAAGTTCATGATCGACCGCTACTACCACGACACCGAGCGTGAGGCCATGCGCGACATGGTGCTCAACGAGCGTACCCGTCTCGACGGCCGCCAGCTCGACGAGATACGTCCCATCTGGTGCGAGACCGACTACCTGCCTTCGGCTCACGGCAGCGCCATCTTCACCCGCGGCGAGACCCAGTCACTCAGCACCTGCACGCTGGGCACCAAGCTCGACGAGCAGAAGATCGACGGCGCCGTCATCGAGGGCATGCGCCGCTTCCTGCTGCACTACAACTTCCCCGGCTTCGCCACCGGCGAGGTGAAACGCAGCGGCAGCACCAGCCGCCGCGAGGTGGGGCACGGCCACCTGGCCTGGCGCGCCCTCAAGGAGGTGCTCCCCACCGAGGAGGAATGCCCCTACACCATCCGCGTGGTCAGCGACATCCTCGAGAGCAACGGCTCCAGCTCGATGGCCACCGTCTGCGCCGGCTGTATGGCACTGATGGACGCCGGTGTCAAGCTGCGCAAGCCCGTGGCCGGCATCGCCATGGGTCTCATCTCGAAGGGTGACAAGTGGGCCGTGCTGAGCGACATCCTCGGCGACGAGGACCACCTGGGCGACATGGACTTCAAGGTCTGCGGCACCCGCGACGGCATCACCGCCTGCCAGATGGACATCAAGGTCGACGGCCTCAGCTACGACGTTCTGGCCAAGGCCCTCGAACAGGCCCGTCAGGGTCGTCTCTACATCCTCGACAAAATTGCCGAGACCATCCCCGCGCCCCGCGAGGACTACAAAGACTTCGTGCCCCGCATCGAGCAGATCAAGATTCCGAAAGACTTCATCGGTGCCGTCATCGGCAAGGGTGGCGAGGTCATCCAGAAGATACAGGCCGAGACCAACACCATCATCAACATCGAGGAAGAGGGCGAGTACGGCATCGTCGACGTGGCTTCGCAGAACAAGGACGACATCGCCGCCGCCATCAAGTGGATCAAGGACATCTGCACCGTCCCCGAGGTGGGCGACGTGTACGACGCCAAGGTGGTGTCGATAGTCGAGTTCGGCGCGTTCCTCGAGTTCTTGCCCGGCAAGGAAGGCCTGATGCACATCAGCGAGTACCAGTGGGGGCGCACCGAGACGCTGGAAGGCCTCATCGAGGAGGGCGACGAGTTCCAAGTGAAGGTCATCGCCTTCGACGAGAAGAACGGCAAGATCAAGCTCAGCCGCAAGGCCCTCCTGCCCAAGCCCGAGGGTTATGTGGACGAGAAGCCCGCCCGCCGCGATGGTGGCCGTGGTGGCGACCGTGGTCCCCGTAAGGAGGGTGACCGTGGTGGCCGTGGCCGTCGTGAAGGCGGCAATGGTGGCGAGCGCCGCTCCAGCGGCGACGGTGGCCGCAGACGCTAAATCACTGCCCCGAATAAAAACAAAGTTGAGCCATCCGCAAGGATGGCTCAACTTGTATTATAGAGTATTGAACAGTTTTGATGGTTATAGGCCGTTTCGTTTCAGCAGTTCTTTCAATTCACGGTCGGAGATGTTTTCTTGGTCCGACTTGTCGTACATCTGCAAAAGAGTGACGTCGGCATCAGTGGCATTGTAAATCACAGTATGAGTTATAACCCTTGCGCCACCACTTTTACCCTTTTGCTTGGAGGCTATAGCCATCCTCACTTTACGAAGGCCGTGTTTGATTTCCGTCCCCATCAGGGGATTCTCCTGTAGTTCGGACAGAAACTTGATGTAGTCTTCTTTCATCGAAGCGTACCTTTTGCTGAGTTTCTTTAGTGTACGTTCGAATTCAGCAGTGGTGTAGATGTCACAATTCATCGATAAGCTCCTCCGCGCGTCTGCCTTTTTTGCCATTTAACTGCATTTGTCGAAACTCGGCGAAAGCACGGTCGAGGCTCGACATCACTTCCTCTTTCGAGTCAGAAGGAGTGCTGACATGCTCTGTGTATTTCCATCCAAACCCTTGTACCAATCTTTGAAAGAAGGAAAAGTCTGTGTTCGGAATGTTTATTGTTACCTCTCTCATAATTAATGTTTTGCTCTTATAACGTGAGAATCGAAAAAATATTTTGCCATGTTAGAATTATTTTGTAATTTTGCAGTCGCAAACGGGGAGAAATCCAATAGTGTCCAAAATAATTTTGAGATAATTTTGTGAATAGGCAGAGAATGTTGATGGTAACGCCGATTGGATAAGTGTCAGAAAGTAAGGATACCCTGAATGTCAGATTCAAGGTCATCTTCAGGCGGAGAAAAAGGGTTGTTAAGCCTGGTTTCAAGGTCTATTTTTGTGAAAGTGTTGAGGCGTAGGGAGTGCACCAGATTCGACAGATGCCAGGGATACGCTGCGATGGATTTCAGGTACGCCAGTATCAGCATCGTTGTCAAGGCGGTCCAAATCTGTATTTCCACGGCGTTTCGCGAAGTGCCGACGAAAGATTTGATATGGCATAGTTGCTTCAGATTGCGGAAGAAATTATGAGAAGCTACACATAAGTTCTTTTATGACAAGCATATCATTATGCAAAGTTGGCGTCAAAGCCATATTGATAGTCAACGTATTACATATGCTACTTCTCGTTTCAACTTTGCATAACGATGTCAGTGGTTAAGCCCCTTCAGCCACTCCCGCAAGTTCTTGTCGCGCTCCCAGGCGCGGTCGGACTTGACTTCAGGATTAAGATCCGCGTAAGCCTTTTCCAAGGCTTCCCGCTTGGCTTTCGAGTCTGCTCTTGCATAGATGTCGGTTGTTTGTATTGATACATGTCCAAGTATATCCCTGATATAGACGAGGTTCACCCCGGACTGAAGCAGATGCATGGCCTTGCTATGCCGCAGGCTGTGGCAGCTCAGACGCTCAGGGATAAGCGAAGGGTCGGTTTTTCTGGCCATGTCTGCATAGGTTTTGAGCACATACGCCACACCCTCACGCGTAAGCTTTTCATGCCTGTTGTTGAAGAACAACGGAATTCCGTACATGTTGCTGTTGTCGAGGTGATTCTCTTCCATGTACTGTCTGAGATGCTCCACTTGCTCCCTTACCATGGGCACCACACGGGCTTTGCGTCCCTTTCCGTACAGTCTGATAGTGTAAGGCTCGCTGTCGATTCTGACGGACTAGACCGTCAGATCCGCCAACTCCTGTACTCTCGCACCTGTGTCATACATGAGGGAGAGG
>FLNX01000139.1_pt1 | contig 46449 bp, 22 predicted proteins | sample 1140341 | NCBI WGS metagenome assembly FLNX01 (sample SAMEA3878208, study PRJEB12797) | bioreactor metagenome | biome: Moose rumen | place: Sweden | collected 2011-10
TTTACTCCGGGCAAACTATCAGTTAACTACCACCTACCTTCTTACTTGAAAGGCAAGTACCAGTTGTTCGAATCCTCCAGACTGACGACAGGATTCTTGTAAGCCAGTTTCTTGGCGAGCCACTGGCTGCCGAAGTTAGCGCCATAAAGTCCAGCGGCATTCTTATGACGGGCCAGACGGCAGAGGTCATAGAAGCGCGTTCCCTCGAAGGCGAACTCCAGGGCATACTCGTCGCAGATCAGATCCTCCACGGCATTGATGATGTCCTGATCGGATGAGCCGACGTTCACGCCGTAAGTTGACTGAATGTCAGCCAGTTTTGCATCTATGACAGGGAGAAACTGATAAGGCGACTGCCCTGGCGTGAACACCGTACCGTAGGCATCATTGGCATATCCCGTTCCGTGGGTATGTACACCGAAGTAGTACTGAGCCGTGCTCGGGAACTTCGAAATGTTTGCCGAAGAGAGCAGCGGATAGGTCGAAGTGAGTGCATTGATGGTCGACGGACGCATATAGGGCACGAGCGGACGGTCGATGCCCGTCTCAGGATCCGTATAGGCAGCCACCAGCATCGGGTTGATACCGTCCTTCAGGATGGCGAAGGCTGCATCGTACATACCCAGGCGGTTGAAGGCCTCGGCCAGATGCAGGTAGACCGTTGAGGTGCGGTAGAGGATGATACGGGCGTTGTTATACTTCGTGATCCATACACTTGTGGAATCTGTCTCCTCATCCTCGGCCTCATAACTGATGGCACTGTAGCGGGTATCGCCCAGTTTAGCCGTATTGATGATGGTGGCAGAAGAACTGCTCTGCGTAGAGTAGTAATAGTAATCCTGTGCATTCGACAGGTCTAAATAACTATCGCTCGGCTGAATCTGCACCTCATAGATATAACCCTTGGAGTTGGCATAGAAGTCGTAGCCGAAAGCCTTGGGAATCTCCGTCGTGGCACCCTGCTGCTTGCTCTGAGCCATCGGGATGTAGGTGATAATCTCACCGGAGAGCGCATTCTGGTTGGTCGAGAAGATGGCAGACCAGTCATAGGCAACACTTGTGGAATTGACCTGTACATCCCAGTCGCTCGGCAATTCGTCGAAACCGCCCATAAAGCCACGGACTCTCATCTGATAAGGCTGCGTATAGGCCACACTTGGTGCCTGATTCTCCATTGTCAGATACGTGATGTAGTGCTGTGCTGCCTTGGCGAAGTCCTCCGTCTCCAGATACATATCACCCAGGATCAGGTCCACGGGAATGAAGATGGCAGAGGGGAAGAATACGCTGTTGGCCGGGACGGTATTGCCGAAGTTAGGCGTCTCATAGCCCGAGTACTGCTCCAGGTCGGGAGCCAGACGAGCCACGATGCCAGCCATATCGAGTTCGGGATAGGTATTGTTGTCGATCTGCGAGATCTGGGTCAGCGGCTCGGTGTAGAAGGGCACCTTGCCGTAGACGCGAGCCAACTGCAGATAGGCCCAGGCACGGATGGCCTTAACAGCCACATATTCCTTCATAGCCACGTCGATGGCACCCGTACGGAGCGTGGTGTCGCGGTGGGCGATGTAGTAATTACAGTTGTTGATGACGCGGTAATAGACGTATGCCGAGTCGTACTTGTTGGCCGCCGTTGCCGAGAAGTTGGCCAACTGGCGCAGGTTGTTGTCAGTATAGGTCGTGGTCTTCACCAGATCGCCACGCATCTCGCCCTGGAACACATACTGGTCGGCCAGTTGCTGCATAGCCTGCAGGATACCCAGTGCGTAGTAGACGGAGTCGGTCTTCTCAGCAAGTTCCGGGTCGAACACCTGACGGGAACTCTCACTCTCCAGCATATCCGAGCAGGAGTACGATCCACAGAGGGTGCAGAAGATACAGATGATAATAGATATCTTTTTCATAAATCCTTTTCGTTACGTCGTTATTACAAGTTAATCTTAATTCCCGCCATAAACGTACGGCCCTGAGCCAGATTACCACAGTCGATGCCCTGGTAATAGACACTGTTGCCGATGCTGAATTCGGGATCATTGCCCAGATACTTCGTGAGAGTCAGCAGATTCTGTGCCTCAGCCCAGACTGACAGACCCTGCAGCCAAGTCCAGGAACCGGGCGTAGGAATCTGGTAACTCAGGTGGACGCTCTTCAGGCGCAGGTAACTGCCGTCCTCAATCCAACGGTCGCTGAAGCGGTTGTTGCCCATCGGGTCGCCATAATAGGCACGGGGCAGTTCAGCCTGCTGTCCCTCATAGCGCCAGCGGTTGGTCTCAGCCACCTGCTGGTTGTAGAAGGTTGCGCCGGAATTGAGCACCGAACGCTGATAGTTGTAAACGTCATTGCCCAGTGAGTAGTTGAAGCCCAGCGACAGAGTCAGGTGCTTCCAGTTGATCGTGGCAAAGATGTTACCATAGAGATCGGGATTGGGATTGCCGATGATGGTCTTGTCGGCCTCGTCGATCTTTCCGTCGTTGTTCTGGTCGATGAAGTGAACATCGCCGGAAGTGAAGTTATAGGGATTACCGGCATTGTCCTCCATATAGAGATAGGTACCCTTGCCAGCCGAACGGGCCTCCTCGTCGGTAGAGAAGACACCAGCCGTCTGATAGCCGTAGAACATAGCCACCGGGTTGCCGATGCTGGTCAGGATATTGTTGTCACCATAGATGGAAGAGGTGAAGTCGCCGTCGGGCAGTTTGGTCACCTTATTCTTATAGTGGCCAACGGATGCACCGACCTCCACGCGCCAGTCCTTCGTCACGATGGGCTTGGCAGTCAAGGCCACCTCGAAACCGGTGTTCTCCAGCGAACCGCCGTTGCTCCAATACTTATTGATACCGCCAATCGGGTTGGAGAAGGTCTTCAACATCAGGAGGTTGTCGGTCTTGTGGATGAAGTAGTCGAAGGTCAGGCCCACGCGGTTGTTGAACAGATAGGTCTCCAGACCGAGGTTCAGTTTCTTCGTGGTCTCCCACTGGATCTTGTCGTTACCGATGTTCGACAGCAGGATGCCGATGGCGTTGTTATAGAACTTCGCGGTCGAGAAACTCGTACGGGCGGCATAGTTGGAGACATCGTCGTTACCGCTGATGTCATAACCGGCATTGATGCGCAGATAGTTGATGGCCGACTGCTTCGGGAACCAGTTCTCGTTGGTCAGCACCCAACCCAACTGGAGGCTGGGGAAGATGGCCCACTTTACGCCGAAGAGTCCGAGACCGTCGGCATTCTCACCGAAGCGGCTGTTCGACTCTGCCATCAGCGTCAAGGTGGCGAAGTAGCGGTTCATATAGTTGTAGTCCACATTGCCATACCACTGGATGTTCTTCCACACATCGTTCACACCATCGACGCCGGGGAAACCAGACACGGCCAGCGTCGGGTTCTTGTCGTCCACGGCTGAGCGATATTCTGTGCTCAGGTCGCTGGTGTCGAGTGAGAAGTAGTTGTAGCGGGCACCGACAAAGGCATTCACCGTGTGCTTGCCCATCTGCTTGGCCCAGTCGAGTTGCAGTTTACCCATAAAGTTCTGCTCCTTGGCGAACAGCGAGGCCACGCGGGCTGTCACCGTACCCATCTCGGCCACCTCGAAGGGAGGAACGCCGGTGTAGGGACGATAGTACCGCTGGGCATTACGGTTCAGCAGATAGTTAAGGTCAGCCGACAACTTGAAGTCGTTGGAGATCTTGAACGTCGGGGCCAGGTGTACAGTGAAGTAGGTATTCTCTGCCTTGTTCTTGTTGTCACCTGTACCGTACTCCAAGATAGACAGCGGGTTGGCCAGTGAGGTATTCGTGATAGCCGAATACCTTGGGGTCTCACTGCTGGCCAGGATATTGTCGTAGTCGCTGAGCAGACTGGTGAAACGGCCGATGATGCTGTTGTACTGGTAGGGAGCCACGAGCGGCGACTTGAGCAGGGCGAGTGCCGTGGGCGATGTCACCGTGCTGGCACTGAAGTCCTCCTGGATACCGTCGTCATACACATAACTATTGGTACGCGAGATGGCGATATCGAACTTGGTCGTCAGGTTCCACAGGATCTTGATGTCCGTATTGAAGCGCACGTTCATACGGTCGAAACTGCTCTCCTTCAGCGTGTTCTTGGCATCGACATAGCCGACGGAGAGGTTGTACATACCCACGTCGTCACCACCCTGCACGTTGATGCTGTAGTTCTGCGTCAGGGCATTGCGGTACACGTAGTCGTTCCAGTCCGTATTATTATGATAGGTATTATAGTAATACCCCGTCGGATCATCATTCAGGAAGTGGAAGTTCTTGTACTCGTTGATGTTCGAGATCGTACCCAGCATCTCGGCTGCGTAGGTCCTGTACTGCGACGCATTCATCAGTGTCGGGAGTTGTGGGATCAACTGCACGCCGGCAGAGATGTTGGCATCAATGCGGGTAGCCATCGACTTACCGCGCTTGGTCTCGATCAGCACCACACCGTTGGCACCACGGGCACCGTAGAGGGCTGTGGCATTCTTCAGCACCGTCACTTTCTCGATATCGTCGGGCGAGATGTTAGCCAGGATGTTGTTGAACTGTCCCTGGTGCAGGGTAGCACGGCCACGCTGCATATCCTGCTCGATACCGTCGATGACCACGAGCGGCTGTGCATCGCTGGTGATGCTGTTCAGACCGCGGACGAACATCGAGGCACCGCCGTCGACGGCTGCCGAGTGGAGGATGCTGCGCATATCGGCTCCCAACTTGCTGGTCACCTCATTGTCGACCGTCACGCCGAAGCGGTCGATCTGTGCCGTACGGCGGGCCGTGTATTCCGTGCCTGCACCGTACATCGGCTGGAACTTGTCACTCAACATCTTCACGTGGATCGACTGCGTGCTGTCGCCAGCGATGATACCCACCTGCTGGGAGAGGTATTCCGGGGCGTGCACATACAGCGATGTGGTGAAGGTTGGAACTGAGATCGTGAACTTACCGTCTTCCTCGGTCATGGCCGTATAGCGGTCGTTGCCGAGCGAACGGAGTTGCACACCGACCAGCGGCTTGCCCGTGGCGAGGTCGGTCACCACGCCGTGGAGCCTGACTGTCGGATAGTTCACCATTTTCTCCTGAGCGCGTTTGGGCTGCTTGATGGCGGTTTCCACCTCGTCGAGTTCATCGTCGTCGTCAGACTGAGCGAACGCAAAGGTGGAGAGTCCCAATACGAGTGTGCAGACGAAGAGCCTCTGGCCGTAGGTCTGCCAAACATTGAATATAGTACGCTTCATCTTCATTTCTTGTTAGATTCTTCAAATTCCACGAGTTCTTTCGGCTTCAAGATGATGGCCGCAATACGCAAGTCGCGGGTATAGTTGTTTCTGACCTGACCCGTCACGGCAGAGAACGGTGAGGTGATCTTGATGTTCGGGCAGTAGCCGTCACCCAGTCCGTAGTAGCATACCGGGAAGGTAAACTCTCCCAGATAGAGCGTATCAACCTTGGACACATCGTTGGAGAAGGCGCGGATGGTCGTTCTGTTGGTAGCATTGTCGGTCAGGTTGAACCGCTCCTGGAAGGAACTGATGTTCTCTTCGCTTTCGTCCAGGAAGGTGTAGTCCTTCAGGGCACCTGTCTCGTCGCAGTAGTTGAGCGTAAAGATCACGCGGTTAGGCATTACCGTATCGGGCTTGGCGTCGAGATCCACATCCTGCGGCACGAATACGCAATAGAAGTCGTAGGTCGTACTGAGCACGTTGGGCAGATAGAGGTCGAGTTCCGGCTTGGCGTAACCACCACTGGCCTCAACCCAGAGATAGCGGAATGAATTGGTACCCTGCTCTGTCAAATCAACCTTAGTCAGATCGGGGTTGGTCACTTCCAGTGACAAGCCGTTACCAGCCTTGATTAGGGCGAGGTTGCTGCTGCTCGATGCAGATACGATCCTTTCAGGTGCGTAGGTCTCCCAGGGGTACATCGTCAGGTCATTGACGATTCGGGCCACACCGTTACTCATCTTCACCGTCTCAATCGTTGCACCAAGGATGTCCTCGGGATTCGACAGTTTGTTACGGGTGGTTGAGTACAGGGTATCAGTTCCCAGATAGGTGGGAGAGCCGACCAGCCACTTGTTGTAGCCATTCGTATTGCTGTAGGCCAGGTTACGGGTCAGGTAACGGGTGGCCAGAGAATCCTGCCAGTAGGCGGGATCGATGCTGATCGTAGCAGGCGACGTAGCAATGGCCGTACCGACGAATGCCTGGGCACTGGTAGTCTGGATATAATGATAGTACGACTTGATGCGGTCGTAGGTATTCACCCAGGCCTCATTAGTAGGCATCAGGAAGGTGTAGGTACTGTCCTCATCGTTCATCTTCACGTTCAGCGTGTTCCAGAGGGCATTCTCCGTCACCATCACGGAGTCCACATAGGTCTGCATACCATCCACGATGGACCCCAGCACGGAACGTTCCGTATCCAAATAGGTATCCTCATAATGGAGGAAGTAGTTACGCAGGGAGTCCAGACCCTTGCCGGCAGCCAGGTCAGTGCCTGTCACAAATTCATACAGGTTGGGATAGAAAGACGAGGCACCGTTCAGGGTGTGCATCACACCGTTGGTGCTCGGCAGGTTGGCACTGGTCACATCCACCCCATTGAAGGTATAGGACTGATTGCCCGTGAAGTCATACGACTTCTCGTTCAGCATCAGTACGCGCTCGTCTACCTGACCGGCAGCCCGGTGGCCATAACTGGCGATGTGGTTCTTCACGAACTGACGCAGCAGTGCCTCATTGTCCATGCTCTGGAAGGCAGAAGCGTCGAAGGTGCCGTTCAGCGGAGCCCATACTGTATAATATTGTGTCGCTGCCAGTTCACTGTCGAAGCCAGCCTTCTTGACGAGCGAGGCAAAATCACTCAGTTGGGGATTCTGCTGGATATTCTCCCACAAGGACTGGTTGGCCGAGGCCGTGGCATCAGGCTCCACCTTGTTGTAGTCGTCGAAATCGGAACACGATGCGGCAGCCAGCATCGCTGCTGCCATCATCGGGATTCCTATATATTTAAATTTCTTCATATACTTTACACTTTACACTGTTCACTATTCACTTGTTTAGTACCAATCCTCAACATACTGCTGGTTGTCAAGTACAGTGGACGGGCACAGTTCCACGAAGTCAAGACCCACAGGGTTCTGGGCATTGTCCGGGTTCAGCGTCTTGATGCGGAGCCAGTTCTCTTCGCCCTGATTCAACTGTACGCGACCGAGCACATAGCGGATGGTGTAACTACCCGTGCCGTACTCCATACGGGCACTGGTACTGTAGTTCCAGCCATTCTCACCGTGACCGGTATAACTGTGAGGGCCACGCATATAACCACGGTTGTGCATAGCAATGTCACTGGCCACACCCTGGTCTTCCTCCTCATTGGCATTCGTCAGACCGATACGAGGATCGTCCACCTGCACGGTGGCATCGAACGGCAGGCCGAGGGCCTTCATCGAGGTGATGCTCGACGAATTACCGATGTAGTACTGCATGAAGGAACCGTAGGTCATCGGCGCATAGACAACGCGGATCTCATAGATTCCCGTGGGGACTGACGGCAGTTTGAAAGCCAGGTCGTAAGTTCCCCAGAACTGCATCTGGTCGGACTCAAAACTACGCCAAGCACCATGCAGGCAGTAAGCCAGACAGATATTCTCATCGTAAAGCACCATATTGTTGAAATAATGGGCGGGAATACCGCGGCGCGAGGTGTCGTGGGTGGAAGGAATGCTTCCGTCGCCCGTAGACCAGTAACGATAGCGGTTGGTAATCAACTCGGGGAACAGGGAAGTACAATTGACTCGCATACGCTCATTGAGCACGCCCTTCGGCACGATGCGGTTGTAGACCAGCATCTTGTTGATGGGATGCACATAGCCGTTATAGGCCTGCAGCGAACCTGTACGGAGGATGCCGACACCGGCCTCCTGCACCGTATGCATAATCTCAGAGCCTTGTGTTCCCAACTGGTCGGTCAGCGTATTGTTCATACGATAGCGGTTGATGTAGAGGTTTCGGCCAGAACCGGCGGCTACCGGCTCCCAGATCTTCATCATCGTGTGAGGCAGGAACGTCTCAAAGTAATCGTACGGATCAGCATCAGGCGCATAGTTCCAATAGGTGTCCTGTCCCTTTTCATAGACCAACTGGTTCACCGACATCGAGGCACCGAGGATGTGGTAGGCCACAAACATATTCAGCGCATTGAAGCGGTTCGTGTAGTCAGTACCTGTGCTGACGGTCAGCCCATTCTCACTCATATAGTCGTACCAGTCGGGGGCGTCGCCGTAAGTTTTATTGGCAAAGGCAATCAGGTCGTTGATGTCGTTGATGCCGTTGGCACGCATCACCTCATCGCTCTCAGCAAACACGGTGAATCCCACTTTACAGTCAGCCGTTCCGGTGGTACCAGGACCATTGGCCGGAGAAATCAGGCCGGAGAAGTTCTCACGCGGCATCTGACGGAACTCCAGCGTACCTCTGGTATAGGTGAGCAATGAGTCAGCCAGTCCTGTCATGTGGATAGCCTCGTTGAAGATCGTATAACTATCGCTTCTCTCCAGCACATCACCGATGAATCGGGTAAAGCGCGGAATCACATTATCTATAATATGCAGCAGTCCATTCGTAGCCGCAATATCCGACGTCAGGATGGTGGCCTTGTTGCCAAGCACTGTCTCTCCCGTATCCGAAGAATAGGAGAACTCATAGCCTAACATTGTGGCAACCTCACCGTTACCTGTCATTGAGACGATATCGCGATAGTTGGCGGTAATATGATACTGCACGAGATTCAGGCAGAGGCTGTCGCTGAGTCCTTCCAGCGAGTTCTCTGTCATTCCGTTATGGGGAATCACGGCCTCTACATCGTTGTACAAGCTGTCGCAGTAGGCCTTCACGCCATCGTTGGTCGGAGCGAAGCAGGTATAACTGCCATAGGCAGCCATCATCTTGTCGTAGCCCACGCGCTTCAGGATATAGTTGAAGTCGGTCAGCAGGCTGTCACTCTCTATCAGAGATTCGATGGTCTCACCTGTAAACGTAAAGAGGTCTGACTCATCCGGCTCGGGGTTACACGACACTACCGACAGGGCGAAAGCACCAACCACGGCCAGGAAACTTCTTGTTTTCTTAAATTCCATATCGTAGTCCTCCTTTATTAATAGTTCTTACTAAAGTTATCACTCGTACTGTAACCAGGATTCTGTTTGAGTACAGGACAAATGTTCAAGTCAGCCAGCGGAATCGGCATATACAACTTGGATTCCGTGTTCATCTTAGCAGCCACGGCGTTACCCTTACCAGAGAGTTTACGCTTCATCAGATCCAGCATCGGGGCGTAGGCTGACACGGTGTTTGTCTGATCAGCCAGGATCGAACTATAGTCCACGCCCTCTGAATGGCGGTAGTTGTAGCGCAGCAGGTCGTACCAGCGCTTGCCCTCAAAGGCCAACTCGCGCAGACGCTCGGCCAACACCAGTTCCTCCATACTGCTGACGCTGCCACGGAATGTGTTCCACTTCAGGGAGTCTACTTCGCTCTCCCTCGAACGAACGTTGACATTCTTCACGAGTTCGAAGGCTGCCTGCAGATGTGTGGCATCATCGTCACCTTCAGCCAGGGCAGTCAGGGCTTCAGCCTTCATCAGCATCACGTCGGACAAGCGATAGACGATATAGTTCATCGACAGCGTACTGGAGTAAGTGCTGTTCTTGGTCTCTGCATTGGCATTGGTGGTAGCAGGATAGTACGAAGCATTTGTTGACACATACTTGCGGATCTCCAGCCCGTCGAAGTCACCTACCGTCACGATAGCGTTATAGGTACTCATCAGGCCGCGCCAGTCAGCCGAGACATTGGCTGAAGTGAAGATCTCACCACCCGATCTGAAAATGCTCGACGCGTAGAGATAGGGCACGGCACCCGAAGCATCGCGATAGTGATTCAGATACTGGGTGTTGCCCACATTGGTATTGTTGCTGCCGTCGAACTGCAACTCGAAGATGCTCTCCTCGGCATTCTTGTCGATGAAGATCTCAGCGAAAGCCTGACGACCCTCAGCCAGCCAGTAGTCCTTGTCGGCAATCTCGCCGCGCTGCGACTTGTGCTGTGCCTTCTTCGAGGCAATCACCTTGTCGCAGTAGACAATGGCCTGCTCATAGTCGGCAGAACTGTGCAGCACGCTGCCACGCCAGAGATAGATGTCAGCCTGCAGGGCATTGATGGCATCCTTGGTGAAGTAGCCCACCCGGCGCCAGTCCGTATAGGCAGAGGCGGAAATGGCATTGCCCTCAGCCTCAGCCAAGTCAGCCAGACAGCCGGCCAGCACTGTCTCAGGATCAGACTGTGCGACATTGCGGTCCTGACTGCTGTCGGTATAGGCATCTATAATATAAGGTACGTCTCGGAAGTTGCGCACCAGATAGAAATAGCACAGCGAGCGAAGGGCCAGCATCTGAGAACGATCTGACAGATAGTCGCCCTGTGTGTAGGAGGGGTCTTCCTCCATCACGGCCTCAGCCCGGGCCAGTACGAGATTACACCTGTTAATGACAGAATAGATCGGTGCCCACTCGGCAAACTGATTATCGGTCTGCGTGTTGCCCAGGTTAATCTCAGCCAAATCCTCTTGCAAGGTACTCGAAACACTGGCCACCGGCACCATCTCCTCAGAACGCAGGTCACCCCAGACGATCAGGCGGGAGATGACGTTGCTGCTCAGCATACCCTGATAGGCACCGTTGACCATCAACTGTACATCCGACTTGGACTTCCAGAAATCCTCGTCCACCGTCTTGTCATCAGGCAGGATGAGCGTATCCACGCAAGAGGTAAACATGAAGGAAGACGAGAAGACGAGCATACAGGAATACAGGACAATAGCCCTTGCACTCCAGTTATGTCTTGTCTTCTTGACTTCCTGACTTCTTGTCTTCATTGCTATAGTAATCATAATTCCTAATTTCTAATTCCTAATTCCTAATTATCTTATAGTCCAATGTTCAGGGTCAGTGTGAACTGCTTCGAGCGAGGTGTCTGTGAGGCATCGGCTGCCACACCGTAACCAGAAGGCGAAACCTCTGGGTCTACACCGCTGTACTTTGTCCAAACATACAGGTTGTTCATCGAAATATAAGCCTGCAACTGGTTCAGACCCCACTTCTTGATCAACTTCTTGTCGAAGTTGTAGGCAAGTTGCAGGTTCTGGAAGCGCACGAATCCGCCATCCTCCACATATCTGTCGGAGGGTTGGAAGTTGTAAGAGGAGTTATACATGGCACGCGGAATCGGCGTATCGTCGCCGTCCGTACGCCAGCGATAGTTCACTGAAGCACACTGGTTATAGGTATTGTACATCATCTCCAGATTCTGGCGGGCCAGGTTGACCACCTTGTTACCGAAGCGGTACATAAAACGGGTCTTCAGGCTCCACTTGCCGTAGCGGAAGGTGAAGTTGAATCCACCATTGACCTTCGGCAGGGAGTTGCCCAGATAGACGATATCCAGTTCATTGACCTGACCGTCGTTGTTGATGTCCTGATAGATGGCATCACCACCCTGGAAGGTATAGGTCGAAGAACCTGTGCCGTTGTTGTTCTCATAGTTGAACACCTGATGCACGGGGTGGCCCTGGAGCATGATGACCTTGCCGTCCTGGTCACGAGCCACGGGGAAGGTCTGTCCGGCTGCCAAGCGGTTATTGATCTCAGCCTCATAGGTAGCGGCATCCCATCCGTTCTCCTTCTGAAGGTTCTCCAAATAGTCGTAGGTGTACTGGTAGACACCCTGATAGCGGAAGCCGTAGATAGAGCCAAGCGAGTTGTTCAACTGTACGCGGAGCGGCCAGTTACCACGCTGGGTCACGGCCCAGGGATATTCACTCTTGCCGTTCGAATAATTAGTATAATAGGTATTCAGGGCGTCGAGCACGCTCTCGTCCATCTCCTTCAGCAGGTTCGAGTTCTGAGCCACGTTGAAACTGAAGTCCATCGAGAACTTACCGGCCTTGATAATCTTATTAGCCGTGAAGTTGACTTCCCAACCGTCGTTATCCATTCGGCCGACGTTGGCGTACGACATACTGCTGTAACCCACCATCGACGGGATGGCCACAGACTTCATCAGCAAGTCCTTCGTCTCCTTGTGGTAGTAGTCGAAGTCGATCTCAATCTTGTCGTTGAGCAAGCCCAGGTTGAAACCGAGGTTGTAACTGGTGGTCTTCTCCCAGCGCAGGTCGTCGAGTTTCAGGCCGTCGAGCGTTCCGATAGGCAGCAGGTTGGTGCCGTCGCCATAGAAACCGGCTGATGTGTTATAGGTATTGAAGAACAGGTAGTTGCTGCTCGGAGCCTTACCGTTGACACCCCAAGAGGCACGCAGGCCGAGCATAGAAAGCCACTCACCCTTCACCTTTGTCATGAACGGTTCATCGCTGATGTTGTAACGGGCGGAGACACCGGGGAAGATAGCCCACTTGTTCTTCGGACCGAACTTCGAGTCACCGTCGGCACGGAGCGAGAAGCCTAAGTTGTAGCGGCCGTCCTTATAGGAGAGGTGACCATTGTACAGCAGGTTCTGCGAAGCCGAACGGCTGTTGGGACTGTTCATACCCTGCTCGCTGCTCTTGAACGGGTTGGAGGGCAGCAGGTAGGCATCAATCGAAGAAGCGGTGATGCCCGGCGGAAGGTTGTTCATAGCCAGGAACTGCTTGTTATACTTCTGGGTGCTCATCTCGTAGCGGGCCAGCATCGTAGCCGACCAGTCCTCGTTCTTAAAATAAGGTGTGAACACCAACTCCACGCGACCACCCACCTTGAAGCGGTTGGTCTCGGTATTGGTCTGCAGGTTGTAGTTCGTGCTCGACCACTGGTTGCTGGTCAGGGCAGCCGGGTAGAGCGTCGGGTTACTGGAAGCATAGATATCGAAGTCCACGCGGCCGTTCAGGGTCAGTCGGCTCTTGTCAGCCTCCACACCTAACAGTTCGTACTTCACGCTGAAGTCAGGTGTCAGACGGTAGGTCTGCTCCTTCTCGTAGGCCAGATTGGCAATGGCCACAGGGTTGCCCAGGTTCTTGATGGCAGCCAACTCATAGGAAGAGTAGTTACCGTCGCTGGGGTACAGGCCCGACTGGCTGGGGTTCATAATATAGTACTCATCGGTATCATTGCCATTGGCGTCCTGACGGTAGATGCTCATATTAGGTGCCATCTTCTGGGCAAGACCCATAATATTGTTACCATAGTTCTTGTCATTACCCGTATAGGTCAAGGCGAAGTTCGTAGAGAAGCGGATGCGGTCACTCACGTTGTAGTCGAGTACAAGACGTGTGGTGAACTGTTGGAACTTCTGCTTGATCACCGTACCTGTCTGGTGCTTATAACCGGCTGAGATACGGAAGGTAGCCTTCTCACCACCACCAGTCAGGTTGACGTTGTATTCGTGCATCGCACCAAACTGCGTCACGGCCTTCACCCAGTCGGTATTGTTGTTCCAGTTCTGGTACTCCGACCAGGAGGTGTTGTAGTTCAACTCCTCGATATTGGTCGTCGCGTCTGACTTCTGCGAAGGATTATAGAAAGCCTCCTTCATCAGCATCGAGTAACTGTCACCGTCAAGCAGTGTATAGCCGTCCGGCTGCCAGGTACCTGTGAATTTGTATGAGAAATTCAGTCTTGGTTTGCCACGTACACCGTGCTTGGTCGTGATGAGCAGCACACCATTGGAACCCTGGGCACCCCAAACAGCCGTAGCAGCGGCATCCTTCAGAACCGTGATGCTGGCGATATCATCCACGTTCACGGAGAGCAGTGAGGCATACTGTTCCTCATTGGCATTCTGGAAGTCGAAGTTCTCGTCAGGATTGTCAAAGATCTTATCATCCACCACAATCAGTGGGTTGGCATCACCGGTGATGGTGGTCACACCACGCAGACGCATCGTCGTTCCTGCACCCAGGTTACCGGAGTTGGCCACGATGTCGAGACCGGCAATCTCACCCTGCAGGGCCTCGTCGGCTGAGGTGAAGGCCAGACCTTCCACGTTTTCCATATTCAGAGCCTGCTGCGAGGTCGACAACTCCTTCTTGGAGATCATCAGACCGCCGGAACTGCTACGCTTCGACTTCACCACCACTTCCTTCAGTTGGGTGTCCTCCGGATCCAGCGTAACCTTGAAAACCGTCTGGTTGCCAATGTTCATCACCTTCGTCTTATCACCCACATACGAGAACACCAGTTTGTTCTTGGTGCTCTTGATCTGCATGGAGAAGTTACCATTGAAGTCAGTCTGTGTGGCAGACACGATACGATTGTTGGCATCGCGCTCCACCACGTTACCCATCATTACGGGACCCTCCTTATCGGACAGGGTACCAGATATACGCACGCCCTGTGCCGCCAGCCCCAGGCTGAAGATACAAAGCAAAGCCGTAATCAATATTTTCTTGGTAATCATAATTCCTAATTACTAATTTCTAATTCCTAATTCTCAATACAGTCCGGAGTCAAGAGGCTCGGAGAGTTCATGAATCACACAGAATGATGACGTATAGATCTGTGTAGCCAGCGTACGGGCTGCATTGAACCAGTAGTCACGCGCCATCAAGTTACATTTCTTAGAGGAGTCATTGGCATTGATCTCGTGGGTCGTGCCTTTCTGATCCTTCACATAGAGTTTGCCGTCGCCACCGCTCACCTGAAGTTCGAGGGCGAGACCCAGATCGTCAGTACTCAGACTGTTGTAGCGTCCGCTCTCCACCTTATTGTCGGCATAGACCGAAGTACTCTGGAAGTGATAGCAGGCAAAATTGTGCATGCGCTTGATCATATCCTTGGCCCTGTCCTTGGCCTGGTCAGCCGAAGCACCTTCAGCATCAGCGTACTGTTCATAGAGAGCCTGCACGTCATCCCACTTCGGGAGACCGTTGGCGTAAGCCTTCTGCATGGCCTCGTTGTTGGGTGCATAGAGCGTATAGTTATAAGTATTGAACATCTTCACGTTCTCGTCGAGACAACTGTTACCCACTCGGCTGCTGCCGCTGCCACGGTCGCTGGTGAAGATGACGTAGGCATCCTGCTCAGAGGTGCCGAAGTCGCCCGGTTCACTGCTGATGCCGGCCCAGGTCAAGAGGTCGCTGGCGGAGAAGCCGGCACACAACTCATAGAACTGGGAGAACTGACTGTAACTCTGGAGTGTCTTACTGACACTGTTACGCGGCGACTCAATGACGTGGTCGATACGGTAGGCCGTACCATTCTTCTCGTTATAGACGGTCGTGATGGTGGAAGGTGTCAGGCCGTTGTCAATCTGCTGACCGCTCATCACCTGTGCGCCCTCAGCATTGCCAGTCACGCGGATCTCGCCGCCGTGCTTGGTCTTATAGAAATTGTTCTGTCCGAGCACCTCGTCAGCACCGAGCACCACCGTGTGGTAGTTCAGGATGTCAACGAGCAGGGCACGCCACTCGTCAACGCCGACGAAGGCACCGCCGTTCATCACGTCGCCCACGGTATTGGTCTGGGGATCATAGCGATAGGCCACGCAGCGCACGGTAGCCTTCGAACCTGTGGTGTCATAGTAGAAGCGCAGGGCACGAGGCTCGTTATGACCGAGATAAACGGGGTCTACATAATATCTGTTGAAGGCATTGTCATCCGGAATGAAGAAAGCAAAGCGCGAACTCATAGCCATCAGATAGTAGCGGAAGTCCACATTCAGTTTCTGGTCGCTGTCCGGCTCCTTGATGGCCCAGTTCATCACCTGCATATCAGGATAGACTGAAGAGGGAGCCATCACACTCTGATACTCGTCGGGAGCGATCAGTTCGTTCATCTTATAGATGACGCCATTGTTGGCAATCCTGATGTCATACTTACCGTCGGATTTCCTGGAAATCTTGTCAGTGGTGACACCCATATACTCATTAGCATCGTTCTGAATACCCTCGAACTTACTGGGAACGGTAGAGATGAACGAAGGCTTCATCAGGTTATTGACGAAGGCGGTCAGGATCTCCGGACGCTTCGAATGCAGTGAGTCGAGGTTCTCTGCCAGGTGCTCTTCCGTGTTCTGGCTCTCCTGGTACTTGCCATAGAGGTCAATCAGGTAGGCACCGTCACCGCCCTTCAGGAAGAAGTTCTTCACGGCCTGGTCGGTAGGCACGAACATAGCAGCCACATCGGCGATGGTGTAGTCGACACCGCCTGACAGGCCGTTGGGGCTATACTGGTTCCAGCCCGGATCAAAGTTCAGCAGGTAGGAACCGCTGACGATGTTGCCGTCGGGATCGGTCGACTGACGGTGACTGGTCTTGCTGTTCAGGTAGCGCACCTCATAGATCTTGTCGATGGTCGGCACGCCCGGCTGCTCCTGTGCCCAGGCATTATAACTGTTGGTCACTGACTGGTTCTCGAACGGGGCACAGAAATAATCCAGCACGCGGCTGAAGTAACTGGTCTCGTCGTCGTTCCTCAGCATCTGGGCCATGTTACCCGGGGGCACGATCACATCCTGCATCTGGTGGATATAACCGTTCTGGCAGGTGATGTCACTCTTGACAATCTGATCGTCAAAAACATAGGCCATACCATCGGAATAAGGTGTACCCGTCAGGATGGCGAAGTCGCTGTTGTCACCGAGCGTCGTGATGTCGTTGTTCAGCATGTGCTCACGGGTGAAGTGTACCATCATCGGACGGGTCGCGTCGCTGACGATGTACAGGCCGCTGTTGCGATACTGATCCCAGTACTTGTTGTTCTGGGGCATCTGGCTGCCACTGGTGATGTGCTGGATGGTGTCGATCACGTTGAGGCTGGTCTGATGCTTCATCGCCACGCCCTTCGACACGCTTCCTTCTGCACTACTCGAGTTGCTCACGTTCGACATCATGTTGACCAACAGGGCGTTGTCCAACATCGAACTGTAGAGCAACATCTTCTTCTGGGCCGTCGAGAGTTGCGAATAACTCGTCACGCCCCAGTCATTCGACTGAAAGAACCGCTGGAATGCCTCGTCATTGGCTGGGAACACGGTTTTCGAACCTGTGCGGTTGAGGATCTCCGAATAGCCGAGATCATCCACCAACTGCAGATAGGTAGAAAAGGTTCCCGTCAGATTAGCGGGGTTCTTCAGTTCCTGATAGATGCTTTCGCCAAGCCACTCTGGCTTTTTGTCAGCATCCACTGCCTCGTTCTTTTCAACACAGGCAGTCATCAGTCCCGTAAAAACGAGAGAGATACAGAAAATGATTTTTTTCATAAATAGCTATTAATTGTTTGATTTGTTATGCGCATATAGTTGTTAGTATACTTTCAGTTTGCAAAAATACTCAAAAAAAGTGAAACGCCCAAACAATTAAACGACAAAAAGTGAAAATTCCCAATTTTCACAGAAAGAATGTCAAAAAACAAAGTATCAGCCTCAAACGCAAATCACCCTCCCAACTCTGGAGAGCGGGAGGGTGAATGTTGGATGTATTGTAATACGATGCTTATTCAGCAGGAACGTACTTTGTGATCTTGATGCAGTCGATAGAGACATTGGCAGCATCGCCTTCCCAGAGGATAACGATTGAACTACCAGCAGGAACAGAGATGTTCTCGAAAGTGCTCCACTTCATCTGAGCAGATGTCCACTCATCAACCTGATCGATAACGGTCACCTCACCAGCGGCATTGCGGATACCAATCTTCGGACCATTCAGAGTAGCGCTCTTGTCATTACGTCCATAGATTGCGATGGTATAGTCACCAGCCTCAAGAGCATCCGTCCAAACCTGACCGCCATCAGCCAGTTTGATACCCTGACCCTGAGAGAAGCGATCGAACAGAGCACCATTGAAACTGATCCAAGATGTCACCTCACCAGAGATGTTTGTCTTAGCAAGTTCCTCAAGTTCTGCGAAGTAAACGATTGACTCGTCCTTAGCATAGTACAGAGCACCTACTACATAATCCTTATCACCGGCAGTGATCTTCTCCTCGTCACCAGTAATGGTGTAAACATAGCCATTATAAGTTGTAGGAGCAATCGTGTAATATGCGCCATCGGTATGCTTGAAGCAAACAGAAGGACGGAGATAGGTCTTCACACCCTCGTACTCGTCGCCAGAGAACTGAGCCAGACGATCGGCAGAGCCGCTACCACCTTCGATGTAGCAGTTAACGAGATAGTTATATCTCTTTGACTCCTCAGCCTTGAAGACAACCTTAATCTCAGTACCCTCAGCAGTAACAGTAGCACCTTCAGAGTTGTCAGACTGATAAATATACTTCACTGAACCGTCAGCGGTCTGGAAGTTTGCCTTATCAGAATCGAGCAGCGTGATCTCAGAACCAACCTTAGCACGACGGGTCTGAGCAACCTTCAGATCCTCAGGAACGGGATTGCCCTCAGTGTCAACATAGCTTACAGTGTAGTCAGCATATGCAATGCTCTCGTCGTATGACTTCTTCTGAACATTCAGATTGTCGATGTTGTAGATAGCGCCACCGTAGCCAATATAGATAGACAACTGTGTGCAGGTCTCAGCAGCATCGCTAACAAAAGGAACATCCTCAGCAGCGAAGAACACCTCGTCGCCCTTAGACATGACATAATTGACGAGTTTGTCAGCCACGTTCACGTCGATGTCCACGTGGAACCAGTTGCCCCAGATGTCAGCAGCAGGATGAGTCTCCTGGCTGGCAGCAGCAGGTGCGCCATTGATCTGGAAGTAGTTCTCGTTACCGCCACCGTAAGCCTTGCCACGATAAGCACCCAGATAGAAGATACAGCCGTTTGTGCCATAACCATACTGACCGGAAGAGGTATTGAAACCACCAGTTACAGCATTGTGAACAGCAGCATCGCCCAGAGCGATAGCACTCTGACCAAGCACCTCAGCAGGAATCATAAAGTCAAACGAGATCTTAGCCTTTACAGCATTCTCCAACTTGTCAGTCAGATCATAGGTCACGAAGCCGAAGCCACTTGAACCGCTACGTGTAAACTTAGCCACGTTAGAGCCAGTCGTTGCGTCAGCAACAACCTCACCAGCAATACGAGCCTCATCGTAAATCACGAACGGAGCAATGCCTGCATCAGCATTCTCGAAATCGATCAAAGTTGGCTCAAGTTGTGGATCAGGCGTATAAACCGGAGAATCCGTCTTATCACAAGAAGTGATAAATAAACCGCTTGTCAGGATGGCGGCAAACATCCACTTAAAGTTCTTTTTCATCTTTAGTTTTTTTTGATTTATTGTTTAAGTAATATAAGTTATCTCCATTTTGGGGTCAAAGTTACACACTTTTTTCCATATACATTACACCTTATTATTAAATTTAAGAAAAATTAATAAAGTAAGGTTATGAAAGAGTGGCACCACCACTGGGGGTGCCACTCTCCTATGCGCGAAATGAAGTGTATTACTTCACGAGATACTTCTTGCCATTGACAATGTAGATGCCCTTGCCCTGGCTCTTCAGATCCTGAATGCTGTTGCCAACCTTCAGACCTGTCAGCGTGTAGACACCTGTTGCAACGGGCAGTTCATTGATGCCTGTAGCAGAGATACCAGTCTCCTGCACCTCGTAGGTAGCCAGGAGTTCCAGCAGAGCCTCCTGCTCCTGCAGGCTGAGGATTGAGTTCTGTTTGTCTTGCAAGGTCACGACATCAGGCAGATTCTTCTTCGTTTCGTATGAATGAGAATCCTTGTCGCCCATATAGCGATACATACTGTTGATGATACCCTTCTTCAGGTCTGACGATCCCACTTTCAGGTCTACATCCTTGTATTTCGCTATCAGCGCCTTCGCCTTGGCACACTCTTCATCGAAGGCAGCCTGTGTCGCAGTCGTATAGGCTGCCTCGCTACCGAGATAGTAGAGGTGGTTGTCACCGAAGCCGAATGCATTAGCACCAGAAGAAGCACCATTACCCAGAGCCTCAAGACCCAGTTCGCACTCCTCAGGTGTGTCAGTGGTCTTAATATAGATGATTGAGTAACTCAGCGGACGGTAACTGTCCATATTGATGACAGAGTCACTTGACAGGATGACGGGTGAGCACTTGTAGAGACGGAGCGAGTCGTTGGTCACACCACTCGGGCCAAAGAACAACTTGATGCTGGGGTTATAGATGGTATCGCAGGCAGCCTCTGTGTCACCTGTGAAGATATCCATATTATACATCACTCTGGCAATGCCAAGATACTGCGACCATGTATCGTCGGTAGCGTATGCCTTAGAACGGAACTCATAGACACCAGCCTTGTTCAGGGTGAACGTCTGCCAAACCTTTCCGTTAGGACCTACGCTGGTACCACGCCACTGGTTACAGTTGCGACCAGACTCAAAAGCATCGCTGGCATAGAGTTGCCACTGCTTGAAGTCTGCACCCGTTGCAAAGTTCCAGTAATTGGAAGTTGTAGCAGATGTGATATTGGTGTTGGAAGTCCAAGACGTGAACGAAGCGTTTCTGAGCGTGTAGTTCAGGTCGGTCGGATTAGCACGGCTGGCCGTAATCATCATAAAGACCTGACGGGCAGTCAGCAGTTCGTCGTCCATAGCGTTGAAGTCATCCGCCTGTTCAACGTCGTACTTGGTGTTATCCACCAGAGCCTGAGCCTTATCGATAACAGCCTTAAAGGTTGCCTTGTCGCCAGCAGCATAGGCTGCATCGTTCATCGTTTCAGTACAATAAGCAATGTCTGCTATAAGATTTGTATAAACCTTGTTAGTGTTGGCAAAGTTTTTACGAGCAGAATTCATCGAAGAAATAGCAGCCAGGATCTCATCCTTATAGGCCAGGGTCACCTTCTCAGGCTGCAACTCCGTATTATTGGCATCAATCACAGCCAGCAAGCCATTATAGACATCAGTAAACTTGGCAATAGAATCCTGCAGGACGGCATGCCCCCAGGGGAAACCATCAGCCTGTGTCTTGGCATTATCCGCAGCAGCATTGTCAATATAGCCCTTCAGCACGTCGCGGTTGATAACCAACTGGTCGAAAGCATAGAGATGATCAACTTCCTCCTGTGTCTTTCCAACTACACGGAACTCCGGATTACGAAGGCTATAACGGCCACCGCTCAGACCATCCAGTACGGGGAAGTGGAAACCAGCACCGATCAGTTCACCCTCCTTAATATCAGCGATATAATAAATACGCTGCCAATTTCTGTTATTCAGCACAGTAGCCGTCTCAGCGAACTTCCAAGTGGGATGATCGACAGCGTCAGTGGCTGTAGCAGGACGGAAAGCGATTGTGTCATTACCTACCCACATCCAAGGACCGGCAATCTCGATAGACTCATTGGCACCATAACTATAAGCAGCGATATCAGCATTGCTCGAATACTGAGCAGCCACGGCCTGAGCCTCAACAGAGAACATATACTTGCCAGGCTTCAAGGAGGTACCAACGAAGGTACTATCCGTGATATGCATACCAACATTCAACTCATAGTTCCTCTGTACACCAGCAGAGGCTACCCAACCGTCGTCAGCAGGACGAGAAAGGCTCTCATCGTTGGGAGAGAAGCCCCAGCGGCCACCGTCGAAGGTCCAGTTTCCACGAACGGTCATACTATTGTACTGGATATAGCCAGAGTTGTGCCAGTCATAGAGATAGCGCTCGGTCTTGATACCGTCAACCGTTGTACCGACAGTATTACCAGCGTTGATAGCCAGGAAGTCCTCAATGGCCACATTGAGCGCAGTGATCAGGTCATCCATCGTGGTAGCATCCACCTCACCAGCAGCAAGCGTCTCCTCGATGGCAGCGATATAACCCTGAACCTCGTCCGGCTCCTTAGTCAGATCAGGTTCTGCCACCAGTTTCTTAGCAAACGCGATGGCGCGGTCGGCGATACGCGTATCATAAACCTCCACGACGGGATAAATCTCGAAGTTGGTGAACATCGTCTCCGTGGCGAGATTGGCAGCATTGAATACCAGATAACTGTCGGAAGCCACCTCGACCGTGAACACGACTCTTGACCACTCGGTGGTGAAAGCAGCCTGGTTGGCAACCAAAGTTGTCTCTGTGTTACTGCCATCCTCACTCAGGAAGAATCTGACGGCATTGGTTGCGGTACTGCCCAAGTTCGTCACATCCAGCGGATTCACGTTCGAAAGGATCGTGGTCGGTGCCTTCACCCAGAAAGAGAAGGTGTAAAGGCCCTGAGAGATCGGCTGAACGAAATGCAGCAGCGAGCCTTCCTCAACGGAAGCGCCCTTACTCTTAATTACATTCTCGCCGTTGGGGCCCAGACCTGTCTCGACACCCCAAGTGTCGCCAGAAACGGCCTCGCCACTCTCGTTAGTCCAGGTAGCATCAACACCTTGCTTAAAGTCACCATTGACGAAGATGTTGGCTCCTGTCACCTGATACTTGGCAGATGCAGTGAAGATATAGTCACCTGCGTTCTCCGCGTAGGCACCTATTGCACAGGCCAAGACCAGCAATTGCATTAGTAGTCTTTTTCTCATAATCAATTGATTTTAGTAAATAATAATAAAGTATTTAAATATGATTTGCAAATTAATTGTAACCAGTTGGGTGCAAAGATACATCTTTTTTTTTATTCCACCAAACTTTCCTCCTTTTTTATTTGATCACCACCCTTTCGGAGACGGATGCACCGCCACCAGTCATACGGACGACATAGACACCGCCACTCACACCCAGTTTGCGGATCTCACGGCGGAGGTCACCACGACGGGCCTTGAACGTACCAACATAGACACCGCCCACGGTATAGACCTCGCAGGCCACCTGCTTGTCAGCCGTGAAGGAAGCAATGCCCACCGTCGGGTCGTCAGTAACACGAAGCACGCCTCGGCTGGCGGACAGGTCTTTCACATCCCAGTAAAGGCCCTTCTCGGCATCGATGACCACCGACTCCAGTTCGGGTGTGCCCTCGAAACTCTCAGCCTCCCACAGTACGATGCTGTCACCAGGTGCCAGATTGCAATTGTCGGCCAGATGGAAAGCGATGACACCATTCATCGTCAGTTTCTTGATTTGTGCGAGACTCGTGCAGCCACGGTCAGCAGCAGTCGCACACTTCTCCACGCCGATCACCAGTCGGGCGTCCTTGGCGATGGAAAGGTTCTTGCTGCCGAAATTGATGAGTCCCGTCGTCGAGGTGGGTTCACTGCCCACTTGCAGAGTTCCGCTGATGGACACCGAACTGTTCGTCAGGCTGTTGCTGGCTGCCGTTGTGCCGCTCAGCGTGGCATCCTTCGCCACTGTCAGCGAGCCGGTTCCCAGTGATGCGCCGGAATTGATATGCAGTTCGCCCTCACTCACGCCGACGATGCCCGTGCAGTCCCACTTGCCGCTGACCGTCATCTTACCAGTTCCAACCTTTGTGAAGCGGGTGCCGGAGCCAGTCACCTTACCAGCGAAGATAAAGTCTTCGTCATTACCAGCCTGCCAGGTGTTGGCGCCGACATTGGTACCGTTGCTGAAGGCACAGCCACCACCCAGATTGCCAGAGCCAGTCACCTTACCCATACGGAAGGACTTGCCGGAGTTCTGCACCTCCACACCGGCGGCGATGTTCATCGTTCCCTTCGGCATACCCGTTGAGGTGTTGAGCGTGAAGCGCAGCAGGCTCGGGTCGTCCTGGCTGGAGTTAGGCTTCAGGATTCCTTCGAAGTCGCTGAAGTTACACTGCACCGGAGTACGGGTGGCATACCAGCCACTACCCTTTTCCGTGGTGCAATACATATTGAGCGTTCCCTTGCCCGACACCTTATTAGTATATGTAGAGCGGTTGGCCAGATACCAGGTGCCCATCTTGCCTTCCGGCACATTCACGGCATAACTGGTGCCAGCGTTCTCGCGCAGCGTGCCGCCTTGGTACTCAACGGTCTTGGCCGGTACCGTCGAATTGATGCACTGCACCGTACCTGCGGCCACGACGAGACGTGTCAGGGCACTGTTCGACACATTGAGTTTCATATAGCCAGAGCCTTTCTTCGTCAGCAGCGTACCGGCCATCGCACGATCCACCACGAAGTCGGCGGAATTGTTGATGACACCACCCTCTTCGCTTTCCAGTCTGATGTTCGAACCATTCGTGACTGCTGCCGTCGTGCGGAGTTCGGCACCATTCTCCATAATAAAGCCGGTGGCCGTCGTGCTGACAGCACCCAGATTGCCCTTGGGCTGGTTGGCATTGGCCAGCGACGAGACGCTGACGACACCGCCCGACAGGCGGGTGCCGCCCGTATAACTATTATCGGTCTTGATGACCAGCGTACCCTTGTTCTGCTTCACCAGCGTGGTGTTACCAGTCAGGCTGCCGTTACCGCTGAAGGTGTACGACTGCGCCTCGTTGGCCACCAGGATGGTGTCGGCCTCCAGGTCGCCGTTCAGGCTGACGGAGAACTTGCTGGCCGTATCGTCAAAACGGACGACATCACCTGTCACGAAGATATCGTTGTCTCCCTCGGCATTGGCAAAGTTCTCGGTGTTGGCCATATCCCAGGTAGACGACTGCGATCCCGTCCACGTAACGGCACCAGCACCACGTATATCAGATATAATAAGGTATAACTTGCCATCCTCCAGTGAGAGTTGCGACTTCAGTTTGGGACTCAGGCCCTCTATGCGGATATTACCAAGTTCACCGTTGAGTGTTGTCACCGTACCGATGAGGTAGTTGCCTGGCGTAGGATCAGCATTCTCCGCCACTACAAACTCGAACACAGGCTGCAGATACTTGGGGCCGTAGGTCCAGTTCTTCGTCTCGATGCTCAGATACTTCATATTCACCTGGTCAGCCTGCAGACCGTCGCTCTTCAGGTCGAAGATGACGCGTGAGCCGAAGCCCAGCACCAGTGAGTCGGTAGTGATCGTGCCTATATTGGATGCACGCCCCGGACGTAGTTTCGCGTCATAGTCCATCTTGATGCTGCGGAACTTTCCGCCGTCGGAATTCAGTTCGGCAAAGCGGTTCAGCCAGACGGGCGACTGTAGCAGTGAGCCGTCGAAGTTCAGGGTGCCAGCCCAGATATTGGTCTCACCCGTATATTTCTGCTCCACGTTCGGCAGGTTCAGGATACCGTCGCCCTGCTTCACGAGGCGCATAGTGCCGTTGAAGGCAGCACCCGTTACATCACAAGTAAAGTAGTCGTAGTTGATTACGGCCCCGCCATTCAGCACGCGGCTGTTGGTTCCCTGCACCCAAGAGGGCACATTGAAGGTGGCGATATAAGGAGCAGCCCCCTCGGCCACGCTGACCTTCGTGTCGTTGGTCTCGCAGACGATGACGTGCTGGTCGTTCACCTTGCTGTCGATGGTTCCACCGTTCTTTACCTCCGTACGTCCCGTCATCGTGAGTGGTGGAGGAGCGATGGTGATGCCCTCCAGTTTGCCCACGAAGTAACTCTTGTGAGGCGGCTGGTTGTAGCCCACGCACTGCCACACCATCGCGTTGCGGTACTGGTGGTCGTGCCACAGCGTATAGAGGTTGTAGGTCGTGGCGATATTGGTGGTGAAGATACGGATTGTCTTGCTACCCTGCGTTCCGTTACGCATCACAACCTCCTCGCGCCAGTCGCCGAGAATGTCGGCTATGGCTCCCGGATTGTTCTTCGACGAATTGGCGGTGTTCGTACCGTCCATCGTGATCAGTCTCCCGCCGTCGGGTTTGTAGATCGCACCGCTGCGGGCATTGCTGCCCGGGCTGTCAAACACTTCGTCGAGCAGGTCGCCGTCCCAGTAGATACGCTGGTTCAGGTGGCTCCAGAAAAGGGCATCGTTCGTACCTTCGGTGGCTGGGCCGCCATTGATGACCTTATCAGCCACGCACGACACCAGCCCCGTCTGTGTGGAACGCCCCATAGAACCAGGAAACTTGTCGGAGAAGTTGCCTGCCAGTGCACGTCCGTCGTCGCTGGTCGACTGCAGGCGGTAGTAGATCTGGCCGGTCGTAGCATTAAAATAGGTACACGCGGGAGAGGTCTCGTTGCAGACGAACTGCTCCTGTCCGTGACGATAGGGATCCAGGTCGGAACAGTGCTGGGCATCGCCGTGGCCGAGTCCTGTCGTACAGAGCCCCTGGCCGTTGTCGTCGATCACCATCGAACCGAACATGATCTCGTCGCGTCCGTCCCAGTCCACATCGGCTATCTGGAAGTTATGGTAGCCCTGTCCGAAGTAGGGCGACGAACTGCTGTACTCATTCCAGCGCCACCGCTGGGTCAACTTGTGGGTCAACGGATCCACGTCCAGGGCACAGAACTTGTGGCGGGTGTAGCAGCCACGGCCCAGGAAGATGCTGGGATGGCGTCCGTCCAGGAACGGTGCACCGAAGTAGTGCTTCGACGAGCGGTGGCCAGTGTCGGCCTTGCCCCAGACGGTGGCATAGTCGCTCTCGCCGTCCTCAAAGCGTGGCAGCGGATAGGCCATCGGCGTATAGTTCTCGCTGGTACCGTCCCAGTCGTAGGGCTCGCCCGTCTCGCCGTTCAGGTAGAGCAGGTACTCTGCCCCCTGATGGGTATATTCATCGCGAGGTGCCACATAACTCATATTACCCACGTTGATAGTCTTCCCAGAAGCCGTGTGGATCACCATATTGTCGGCACCACGCATCAGGCACTCAGCCTTGCCGTCCTGGTCCCAGTCAAAGGCTACCAAGTCCCACTGCTCGTCGGGGCCTGCCATCAGGTTGGGACCCAAGTCGATCCACCACAGCCGCTTGCCCGTACTGGTATAGCACTCATAATGGTTGAAGTCGGTCGTATTGGCCGCCGTGTTCAGGTCGCCGCTGGTATTATTGCGCTTGATGATGAACTCCACGATGCCGTCGCCGTCGACATCGCCCAGCGAGATGTCGTTGATCTCATACTTCGACGTCACGTCCTTGTCATTGCGGTTGGTCACGCCGCTGATAGCGATGTCCTTATACTGGGCATTCCAGCGGGCCACCTCAGTCGACTTTGCCTGTTCCACGCCCCTTACGACGGGAGCCACCTGATACTTCGACGAACTCTTGCCGCCCGTATCGACATAGTTCGACACCTTGAGCGGGGTACTGTTCACGAGCGTCCCGTCACGATAAAGGTTATATTCCGTGTCGTAGTATTCTTCGCCCAGGATCTTCCAACTGACGAAGTTACCTGCCCCCGAACTTGCAGGTACGGCCACCAGTCCGCGGTCGAGTTTATCGGTAGTACGCTGTGCCAGGGCACTTGTAAGAGACACTGTGGCAGCGAGTGCCATCACCAGAATTCTTTTCATTTGCTAGCAACATTTAGTTATTCCGGCTGCAAAATTAGACAATTTCGGGCACACCGACCATCACATTTTGATTTTTAACCCTTATTTTTTGATTCCTGGTAGAAATACCGTTTCTCAGCCCCAAAAGCGAACGAAGCGCCTGCAAAGACGCGATTAAAATCCTAAGGAAGCAAATTTATGTGCCTTTTTTTTGCTATTCTCGGTTATTTATCGTAACTTTGCACCTGTCAACTATTAAAATAACAAGATGAGCAATATGGGAAATAAGATGCTGTGGCTGACGGCCTGCCTGTTTTGGCTGGCTGCCGGCAGTGCCAATGCACAGAGCGTGGCCCCCGACAAGACGGGGATGGGACAGGATGCCCTCGACTGGACCAAGGAAGTGGTGATGGGCTGGAACTTAGGCAACTCGATGGAGTGCCCGAACAACGAAACGGAATGGGGCAACCCCAAGACCACAAAGGCGATGATCCACGCCGTGCGCGAGTCGGGCTTCAATGCCATCCGCATCCCGATACGCTGGATCAACCACGTCACCGACCAGACGACGATGGCCGTCGATGCCGCCTGGCTGAGCCGTGTACAGGAATTGGTAGACTGGTGCCTGGAGGAAGATATGTATGTGGTCATCAACACCCACCACGAGGAATGGCTCGAGGTTGACCCCACCAAGGCGAAACAGGCGGAGAACAACCGCAAACTGTCAGCCCTGTGGACGACCATCGCCACCTATTTCCGCGACTACAGCGAACGACTGATCTTCGCCGGCACCAATGAGGTGCGCCGCAACGACTGGGGATCGCCCAACAAGGAGCAGCAGGAGGTGCAGAACGGCTTCAACCAGACGTTCGTCGATGCCGTCCGCGCCACTGGCGGCAAGAACTACTACCGTAACCTGATAGTGCAGACCTTCGCATGCAGTTCCTGGCACGGCCTGAGCGGCTTCACCATCCCGGAGGACAAGGTGGAGAACCGACTGAGCGTGGAGGTACACTACTATGACCCGTATGGCTACGGCCTGCTGACCGGCAACGCGGCCAACGACTACTATTACTGGGGCACGGCCTATAAGGACAAGGGCAGGGTTCCCAGCGACAACGAGCAGACACAGGCCAACCTCTTCGACCGTCTGCGCAGCACGTGGGCCTCGAAGGGTCTCGGTATCGTCATTGGCGAATACGGCGTGACCAACCACTATCAGGAGAAGGACAAGGAGACGCAGCAGGAGAATATGCAGTACTATCTGAAGACCCTCGTCGGCAATGCCCGTGTCCGTGGCTTTGCCGCCTTCTACTGGGACAACAACAATTTCTCCAACGGCAATGAGGCCTTCGGCATCTTCCGCCGCTGGCAGAACATGAGCGTCGGCACGCCCTATTTCCTGAAAGGCATTGCCGAGGGTGCCGGTGCAGAGTATAAGGAGCCGACTGCCACAGGCGGCGACAACACAGACTACGGCGAGGGCGGCGTGACCTTCTGGGAGGGCGACGAACTGCTGAACTGGGGTGACGGCCTGCAACTGACCGTACCCAGCAATATGTATGCAGGTCAGGGCAACACGCTCCAGACCGTGCTCTATTACACGCAGGACTATACCGACTACGACCAGATCCAGATCTTCTACGGCGACTGGAGCGAACTGGTGCCCTTTCAGGTGGGCACGGCTGAGATTGCCGACGGCAAACTGATTCCCAGCGCCATCTACGGCACGGGCAGCGGCACACAGCACATCACCCCCGTCACCTTCAGCGAGTCGGTCTTCAAGACGGTCGAGCAGAAGGGCATCGTGATCCAGGGCCACGGCATCCGCCTGACGAAAGTGGCACTGGCCAAACCCGCTGACACAAGCATCAGCAACGTCCTGCCGCAGCCACGCCCCACGGATTCCCATATCTACACCTTGGGCGGACAACGCGTAACCCGCCCCATTCCGGGACGGGTCTACATCAAGGATGCGCGGCTCTATATCAGCCGATAGCGGGCATTACTTGAAGATTTTCTGGGCAAACTCCGTCAGATAGATGCGCCAGTTGCGCCAGATATGACCGCCGTCGGTCTCCAGATACTCATAGGTATAGCCCTTCTCGTCGAGATACTTGCGCAGGTCCGCATTCTGCTGGTAGAGGAAGTCGGTCTTGCCGATGGCAATCCAGTAGAGTGCGGGCTTGCCGGCAAAGAGTCTGGCCAGTTGCTTCTGCACCTCGGTATTCTCGTGCAGCAGTTCGTAGAACGTCTTCGTGCGGTCGCCGCTGATATGCAGTCCTGCTGAGAAGAGGCCGATATAATTAAAGGTGTCGGGATAGCGCTTCGAGGTAGCGAAGGTGTGGCCGCCGCCCATCGACAGACCGCAGATGGCACGGTTCTTCTTGTTCTTGGCTACCTTGTAGTGGCTCTCCACATACTTCACGATGTCCATAAAACTCTCGTCCATCGTGGCGACGGGCTTCTGGTTGACGCTACCCATAAACGTCGGCTGGTACATACCGCGCGACCACTCGCCGGGAGCAGCCTGGCAGTCGGTATTGCCGTTGGGCATCACCACGATCATCGGCTTGCACTTGCCCGTGGCGATCAGATTATCCAGGATCTGTGCGGCACGGCCCAGTTCACTCCAGGCATTCTCATCGCCGCCAGCACCGTGCATCAGGTACATCACGGGGTAGTTCTTGCCCTTGTCGTAGCCGGCAGGGGTGTAGATGGTCATGCGGCGCTGCATCTTCAGCGTGGGGCTGTCGTACCACACCTTGGCCAGATTGCCGTGCTTCACCTCATTCACGCGGTAGAGGTCGCCCTTGTCGCCCTTCGCCTCGCTGACGATGAAGATGTTGGAGAACGACACGATGTCGCGGTTCACGTAGATGTTGGCAGGATCCTTCACGCCCGTCATCCCGTCGATGTTGAAGGTGTAACTGTAGAGTTCCGGGGCCAGTTTCCCGGTAGTGTAGGTCCATACGCCGTTCTTTCCCTCCGTCAACTGAGCCACGCCCGGCTGTTCCACGGTGCCGAAGCCCTCCACCTCCAACTTCGTGGCGGGCAGGAAGTCGCCTGTTACCTCTACTTTCACGGCCTTGGGGGCGAAGACGCTGAATGTCACTGTACCGTCAGCATTGACCACTGGCGACTGAACGTTGGCACTCTGGAAGAGTTTCTCCTGTGCCGACGCTGAAACTGCGCAGAGCGCGCAGCAGACGATAACCAAGAATTTCTTCATATCACTCTCTTTTTTGTTAGACAATAAATTAATTTAGGTAGTATTCGCGTGCAAAGATACGAAATAATTCATAATTCATAACGCATAATTCACAATTATTTTGTACCTTTGCACACATTATTATATATTTAAGGTATCAAACAGTGATGGAGAGTATCGTATTTCTGGGCCTTAACGGCTACGCCTGGATCACCATTGTCACGGTGCTGAGCATCTTCGTGGTGATGGCTCGGACACGTGTGCCTGCCGAGGTCACCTTCCTCGGGGCGCTCACCGTGCTGCTCGTCACGGGCGTAGTGACCGAGGAGGAGGGAATGGCTGGCTTCGGCTCTGAACCCGTCGTGGTACACGCCGCCTTCTTCGTGGTCATCGCCGGACTGATGCAGACGGGTGTGCTCTACTGGCTCACGAAGCACGTGCTGGGCAGTCCGCGCAACTACCATAATGCCATCGTGCGGCTGATGGCTCCCATCAGCCTGCTGGCTGCCCTGCTCAACTCGGTGAACGTGGTGGCGCTGTTCATCGACACCGTGAAGATATGGGCACGCAAACTCGACATTCCTGCGTCGAAACTGCTGCTGCCGCTGAGTTATGCGGCCTCGCTGGGTGGTATGTGTACGCTGTTGGGCAACTCGTCGAACCTGGTCATTGCCGGTCTCTATGCCAAGCAGACGGGGCAGTCGCTCAACATCTTCGAGCCGCTGCTGCCCGGACTGGCGCTGACCGTTGCGGGCATCCTGCTCGTCATCGTCTTGCAGCGTTTCATCCCCTCGCGCGAATCGCCCGAACAGTCGTTTGAGACCACTTCCGACTATACCGCCGAACTGCTCGTGCCTACCGACCATCCGTTTATAGGCGAGACGGTGAAGGATGCCGGCCTGTACAGCATCAAGGGCGGCTCGCTGGTCGAGATCGTCCGCTTCGACAAGGAAATCATCATGCCGGTCAGTCCCGACGAGCCCCTGATGGGCGGCGACCGACTGGTCTATGCCGGCCAGATCAACGAGATCCTCGAACTGAAGCGCAGTCACGGGCTGGTGGCGGCCGACCACCACGTGTGGAGCATCAACGAGATTGACACCAAGCGAAAGATGCGCACGGCCTACGTCAGATTCGGCAGCGACCTCATCGGCACAAAGATGACCGAGAGCACTTTCGAGCACGAGAACGACGTGGTGCTGGTGGCGGTGGCCCGACAAGGCAAGCGTGTTGACGGACAGCCGCGCGAGATCAGGCTGCAGGCCGGCGACTCGCTGCTCTTGGAGTGTCCGCCAAACAGTGACAACCAGATAGAGCAGGACAACAAGCGCCGCCTGACCTTCTTCGACTCGCATTTCGTGCCGCAGATAGGCCAGCGCACGGTGATCGCCGCCGTTGTGCTGCTGATGATGTTTCTGTTGTCGTCGTTCCACGTGATGCCGCTGATGGCCACGACGATGCTGGCTGCCGGGGCAATGCTGTTCTTCCGTTGCTGTCGCATCGACCGCGTCACCAAATACATCGAATGGGAACTGCTGCTCATCCTCGGCTCTACCGTGGTCTTCTCCGTGGCTATCACGAAGACGGGCATCACCGATGTGATCGCCTCCAGTATGCTCGACATCTGCGGCTCCAATCCCTACGTCGTGATGGCGGTGATGTGCCTGCTGGCCTCCATCGTCAGCGAGTTCGTGAGCGACGTGGGCAGCAGTGCCGTCTTCTTCCCCATTATCTGGCAGCAGGCCCTGCTCTTAGACTGCAACCCCATGCCCTTCGTCATGTCGCTGATGCTCTCGGTGACCATCAGTTTCGCCTCACCCATCGGCTCCAGCACGCACATATTGATCTACGGCCCCGGCTCGTTCCGGTTTTCCGACTTTGCCCGCCTGGGCGTCATTATGCACGTGGTACTGCTCGCCCTGTGCCTGGTGCTCGTCAACTTGATATATCCATTATACGTATAACATAAAAAACAAACAACAATGAAAACAACATTCAAAGAAGAGAACGGCAACTTCGTGATGTATTTTGAAGGCAGACTCGACACTGCCGCATCATCCACCGTAGCCACAGAATTGCAGCCGCTGAAGGACTGTACGGGTCACAACATCATTCTCGACTGTACCAAACTGGAATATATTTCATCCAGCGGCCTGCGCCTGTTCCTTAGCGTGCTGAAGGACGCCAAGGCCGTGGGCAGCCACGTCTATATCCGTGGTCTGAACAGCGACATCCAGCAGGTGTTTGCCATGACAGGCTTCTCCAACCTGTTCGAGTATTGCTAACCTTCTGATGAAGAAAGAGATAGACTCTTCCCTACTCGCCCGCAAATAGGCCGCTATCGACCGGCTAGCCCAGGCCTCGCGCGACATCAAGTTGGTGGCTCTGGGCGACAAACTCTCGAACATGCGGGCCATCGCCCGCGACTATGCCCTGCAGGGCGATGCCGTCTGGAACCTCTTCAACGTCAAGGACCGCAAGGAGCACGAGTGGCACTATCGCGGTCTGGCCGAGTCACTGCGAGAACTCCAGGATACGTTTGCCTATCAGGAGTTTGAGCGGCTCATCGACGAAGTGTTTGGACATTGAACTTTGAACATTGAACTTTTAACTTTTCACTCCTATGGACTATCAACTTGACCTACACGGGCAGATGCTGATGGAGCAGTACCACGAACGGCAGGCTGTTTACCTGCGGCTGGAACAGGTGGCCGTAGAGACACTGCGCCAGGCCCTGAAGAAACAACATGTGACGGTGATTGCCCTGGAGCATCGCGTGAAGACAGAATCGTCGCTCGCGGGCAAACTGGAACTGAAGGGTGCCAAATACCACACGCTCGACGACGTGACCGACATCCTGGGTATGCGGGTGGTGACCTTCTATAGTGACGATGTCGACAAGGTGGCCGCCATCGTCAACGAGATATTCCAGGTGGACTGGAGCAATTCCGTTGACAAGCGCAAGTTGCACCGCTTAGACAGTTTCGGCTATAACTCGCTGCACTATATCTGCACGCTGCCGAAATCTGTGGTGGATGACCCAGACATGCCTCTGCTCAACGGATTGCGCTTCGAGATCCAGATGCGCACGGCCCTGCAGCACGTCTGGAGCACGCTCGACCACGACATTGTCTACAAGGGCGGAGGCGTGAACGTTCCAAATGAGTACCGGCGCCAGTTCAACCGCCTGGCCGGTATGCTGGAACTGGTCGACGAGGAGTTCAGCCGACTGCGCACAGTCCTCACTGACTACCGGCGCCAGATGCTGGCACTGGAGGCATCGGGACAACTGGACAAGGTAGACCTGAACAGCGACACCTTCCGCCGCTATCTGGAGGCGCAGCCCTTTGCCCGACTGAACCAGCGCATCGCCGCCATCAACCAGGCCGAGTTGTACCCCGTATCCATGATGCCCTTCCTGCCTGTGCTGCAGGAACTGGGCTTTGAGACCTTGGGGGATGTCAACCGCCTCATCGACGAGCATAGCGACGATGCCTACCAACTTGCAGTCACGCAACTGGGAGCCACAGACCTCGACATCCTCTCCGAGAACATCGGCCTGCAGAACCTCTGCTGCGTGTACGTCATCAAGCAGGGCGGAGGCGAGACGGGACTGTGCCGGCTCTATGACTGGATGAAAGGCCCCGACGAGAGCAACAAGGCATTAGCCAAGGAGGTGTTCAGGCAGGCCCAGAGCCTTAGCATGGTCTGATGAAGGCCCTTCTTAGAAAAGCAACGCCTATTTCCTGACAATCACGCTGCCACTGGCCTGATGGGTGGCCAGGATCAGCACCTCGGCAATCTGGACGTGAGCGGGTGCATTGGCGGCATAGACGGCGATGTCGGCGATGTCGTCGCCCGTCAGCGGCTGGATGCCCTTATAGACATTGGCGGCGCGGTCGTTGTCACCGTGGAAGCGGATGTTGCTGAAGTTGGTCTCGACGAGGCCGGGCTTCAGGTTGGTGACGCGGATGGCCGTATTGGCCACGTCGATACGGAGTCCGTCGGTCAGTGCCTTCACGGCAGCCTTAGTGGCGCAATACACGTTGCCACCGGCGTAGGCGGCATCACCGGCCACGGAACCCACGTTGATGATGTGACCGCGGTTGCGCTCCACCATCCCGGGCACCACGAGGCGCGTCATCGTCAGCAGTCCCTTGATGTTGGTGTCGATCATCGTCTCCCAGTCATCAAGGTCGCCATCGTATTCCGGCTCCAGCCCCAAGGCCAGTCCGGCATTATTCACCAGCACGTCGATTTCCCGCCAGTCAGCAGGGAGGTCGTTGATATATTTCTTGGCCTTCTCGCGGTCTCTCACGTCAAAGGCGAGCGTCAGCACTTCCGCGCCGCCGTCGGCCAGTTCCTTCCGGATGGCAGCCAGACGGTGCTCGTTGCGGCCTGTCAGGATCAGACGGTCGCCGTTGGCGGCGAACTTCCTGGCACAGGCAAGCCCAATGCCGCTCGTTGCGCCTGTAATCAATACTATCTTATTCATATTCAGTTGTTATTTCTTATTTCGGATGATTGGTCAGGATAATACCGCCATTGGGCTGGATCATGACCTTGGCCTGGCCCTGCTTGCCGATCTTCTGCGTGGTAAGGGTCGGTGCGCCGTTCTTGTCATCAACCAGGGTGCTGACGGTCTGGCCAGCAAACATCGGGAGCGAGAGGGTCAACTTCAGCGGCTCCTTCTGGGCGTTCAGGCCAGCGATATACCAGTTGTCACCGTGGCGGCGGGCCAGCACGACATACTTGCCGGGATAGCCGTCGATGAAACGGGTCTCGTCCCAGGTGGACGGCAACTGGCGCAGGAAGTCGAGTTCAAACGGCTGCAGTTCCGTCAGGTTGTTTGGACACATCGCCACACATTGCACAGAGGTTTGGTTCGTGATGCCCGAGGCCATCTCGAACACGTCGGTGGTCTTGCGCGAGTGGCGGCTCTTGTTGTCGCGGCTCATGTAGCGGTTCATAATCACGCCCCCCCAGTCCATCGAGGCCACAGCATTGCGGCAGAAAGGATGGACGGTCAGGTCGAACGGCTCGCGGAGGGCAGCCCCCTCGGAGAAGAACACGTTCTCACTGGCCAGCACAGCCTCTGAGGCCACATAGTTGGGGAACATACGCTCCCAGCCGCGAGGCAGCGTGCAGCCGTGGAAGATGACCTGGATGCCGTAGCGGTTGGCATCGGCCAGGATGTCCTCGTAGAGTTGCATCGTCTCCTGCTTGTCACCGCCGAAGAAATCCACCTTGATACCCTTCACGCCGATCTCCTGCATCCACTTCATCTCGCGGTTGCGGGCCAGGGCCGTGTTCAGGCAGTGACGAGGACCCTGCGGGGCATCGTTGGCATAGCCGTTGGAGTTGTACCACAGCATCAGCGACACACCCTTCGACTGGGCGTAGCGCGAGAGTTCCACCATCCGGTCACGGCCTATCTGCGTGTCCCAGAGGGCATCCACCAAGCAGTATTCGTAGCCCATCTCAGCGGCCAGGTCGATGAACTTCACCTGGTCGTCGTAGTTCGTGGCACCGTCCTGCCAGACGAGCCAACTCCAGGTGTAGCGCCCGGCCTTGTAGTTCTCCGATGGTTCGTAGAGCGGCTCCACCACGTCGTAACTGACGGTGGTCTCCACCAGCGGCTTCAGCGTCTGGCCGACGGTGATGGTGCGCCAGGGTGTCTCGGCGGGCAGCGAACAGGCTGCGAACTCTGAGCCGAAGCCGCCGTTCTCTCCCTTGTCGGGGAAGGCGATGGTATAGCCGCGCCCAGCCTCGTAGTCGGAGATATGGGTGCCGGGATAACTGCCCGTGGTGCCGGTCTCGCTGACGAGGGCCCAGCCTTCAGGCAGATGAAACAGACAGGGGAAGGTATAGCCGCGACCGTACTGCGACTTCGCCGTCATCGGAGCGTCGGGCGTATAGACCTCCTCGTAACTCGGCTTCGTCTGTGCCCAGCCCGTCTCCGGGCCTATCTGCGGCGAGAGGAAGGTGGTCGTGCCATCAGGGAAGTTAAAACTGGTGGCCTCGCCGAAGATGAGCGTCCGCTGACGACCTCTGTTGCCGACGGGCAGGCTGTAGCGGAAAGCCACGTCGTTGTCAGACACCAGGAAGGTGACCGTCAGCCGCTGCTTCTGCTGATTCTCCAGCGTCACCGCCAGACAGTTGGCCTGATAGTCGCTGTGAGCCGTCTTGATATTGCGAATATCGTAGTGCTTCTCTATGGGCTGCGTCTTGCTGTCGGTGATGGTCAGCCCTTCCGTCAGGTTCCCCTGACTGGTGCGCAGGCCGAGGGCCGACGTCGTCAGCATCTGCTTCCCGTCGAGGGCGATGCGATAGGTTGGCTTGCCGCCGTCATCGCTGACCGCTACCTCCAGTTTACCACTCGGCGATTTCACCGTTACTTCCCCGGCCTGACAAAACGCTGCCGTAGCCAGGCACAACACGCTCAGAATGTGTCTCATTGCTTGATTGATCATTATAAAAATCCTTTGAGGTTGCAAAGTTACACAAAAAAAAGGGAATAATGCTAGTTTTTTAGAAAAAATGCGTATTCAGGCGATTCTTTGCAGTTACCACACCACCTTCTTACCGCCATCAACAACAATGTTATCAATCATATTTTCTTCATCATCTTTTTGCGTTGTAAACACTCGGCTGCAAATAAGTATTTAATTGGTTACCTCCAAATATTAGAGCAACTTTCTTACACACTTAAACGTAGAAATTACACCCCGTGGCCGTCATCCCTGCAATGCTTTTGTCCTCAATTCGATTGTTGTAGTTTCGATTCGGCCAAAAACAAAGCGCGAAAAATCTCAAAGAAAACTATGCCGACTGTGCCGTCACGAATTGTTTACAACTGATAATCAGGGAGATAGTGACGGCATAGTTTGCCAAAAACTATGCCGTCAGTGTGCCGGTAGTGTGCCGTCTATTCTGACTTGCGGAGGCGGAGGTAGTAGTGAAAACAATCAAGCAAATATTTTCAATGAAAGGCTCTTTCTTGTTGGCAAAGTGGCATAGGTTGACAGCCAGGAACCTTCTTTCTTGGAGCCAGGATGGTCTAAAGTCGGTCAAAGTGCCGTTTAGACAGGGAGTTTAGACGTTCCTTTCTCGTGTTCGCGTCGGCGCAAACGTATGTGCGCGTTAGCCCAAACGTATGTTCGCCTTGGCACAAATTCAAAGGCACATTCGGAATGTGACGGCATAGTAACGGCACACTAACGGCATAGTTTTTGGCCAACTATGCCGTCATTATATATTTGATTATCAACCTATTAATCCACATAACGGCACAGTCGGCACAGTTTTATCAATTTAGATCTCAGTATAGATATCCGTACGCCCTATTCTTGCCCTTGGACGGCAAACAGAACCTACTGAAGAGGATACAGAAAAGATAAAGGGACGCACGTAAGAATTATCCAAGATACTTCATCAGCACCCGGGCATAGCCGCTCTCGCGCAGTTTGGCGATGCTCTTCTCGCGGATCTGACGAACACGCTCACGGGTCAGGCCCATCTCGGTGCCGATTTCCTCAAGGCCCTTCTCCTGGCAACCGATGCCGAAGCACTCCTTGATGATGCGCAGTTCGCGATCCTTCAGCACACGGCCCAGCACACTGTCGAGGTCGGAGGCCAGCGACTCGTAGTCCACCTGGCGGTCGGTACGGCTGTCATCACCTGAAGACAGCATATCCACCATCGCATTGTCATCGTCCTCGCCGAAGGGGGCGTCGATGCTCATGTGGTGGGCATCAGCCTTCATAGACTGCTCGATCTTGTCACTCTCCACACCTGTGATATCCTCCAGTTCGGTCACCGACGGGCGACGGCCATGCTCCTGCTCGAAGCGATTGATGGTCTGGTTGATCTTGCTGAGGGCACCGCTCTGGTTCAGCGGCAGGCGCACGATACGGCTCTGCTCGGCAATGGCCTGCAGGATGCTCTGGCGAATCCACCAGACGGCGTAGGAAATGAACTTGAAGCCACGGGTCTCGTCGAACTTCTCGGCTGCCTTGATCAGACCGATGTTACCCTCGTCGATGAGGTCGGTCAGCGTCAGACCCTGATGCTGGTATTGCTTGGCCACACTGACCACAAAACGCAGGTTAGCCTCAACGAGCCGCTGCTTGGCTCGCTCCCCTTCGGGCCCTCCACGGCGCACGGCCTGGGCCAGTTCAATCTCTTCATCGATGGAAATCAGAGGCGCACGGCCTATCTCCACAAGGTATTTATCCAGTGCCTCACTCGAGCGATTGGTGATGCTCTTTTGTATCTTCAGTTGTCTCATAATTGCATCTCTATTATCAAAAAGGTGCGCAAAATTACAAAATCGTTGGCAAAGTCCATCACTTTCCGCCAACATTTAACTATTTTTACATAAAAAGTCACCGAATATCCTCTAAGAACTCCACCTCCACGATGCGAAGTTCGCTCTTGGTCTCGCCACCGTTCTTGGCCTTGAAGAGATCGAGTTCGCCAGCGGCAGGCTCCGCCACCTCAACGATGCCACCGAAAGCATCCTTGTCCTTGCCGGCTCCCTTCAGGCGGATGGTGATCTCCTTGGCCTTCACCTGCTTCGTAGGCATCAGATGGACGTAGCCCAGGCTGCGCGGCGTCTCACCGCTCCAGATGAGCGTCTTGCCGGCATAGACCTCCAGGGGATAACTTCGCAGTCGCCAGCCCGTCAGTTTCAGGCAGATATCACTGACTGTGGCCTTGCGCTCCAACTGATAGGTGATCCAGGCCGTGGAGAGGCGACCGTCGTTCTTCCACTCGGAGAGTTCGTTGTCATCGAAACTGAGAGTGGCGTTTGCCGTATCGTAGCCCGACTTGGCCGACGCAATCCGTATGCCCTGTCTCTGCTGTGTGTACGAAGGCGTCGAGGGTGTTTCGCCCCTGTCGAGTCGGCCCTTGAGCGTCAACTGCGGCAGATAACTGCTGACGCCCGACACCCCGCACTTTTCACTTTTCACATCTCCACTTTTCACTTCCATATACGCCGCCTTCACCCCGTCGGCACAGGCCGAGAGATGGATCTCGCCGGCATTCACCGTACTGCGGACGAGGACGCGACAGACACCACACTCCACGGGGAAATTATAGGAACCGACGTAGTTGTCGGAGACGTTCTTCGTATTGGCTGCATCGAGCAGCCCCTCCTTGCGGTTGGTGTCAGGTCGCTGCATCGCCTTGTTGTCGCGGGTGCCGATACCGCCTATCCACTGGCCCTCGCCCCAGAGTTCGAAGTGGATCATACGGTCATCGAGCGGACAGCGACGGCCCTGCTTGTCAAGCACTTCCACCTGGAAGAGGGCCATATCTGCCCCGTCGGCCTTCATCCCCTCAGGAATCTGGATGGCGGTGAGTTTCAACTGATAGGGTTCGCCGACCGTCTCCATCTTATAACGGGAGCCGTCCGAGGCGACAGCCTCCAAAATGCCTGGCTCATAAGTCACGTCCTCGAAGGTAAAGAGATAGCGATAATTCTGCTTACCCTTGCCGAGGGAGCGGCCATTCAGGAAGAGTTCCACCTCGTCGGCGGTAGACACCACGTAGACAGGCTTCACCGTGTTCGGCTCATAGTTCCAGTGACCGATGATATAGGTACGGGGCTGTTCGTCGTCCACCCAGCCGCTCCACATCACCTGATGGGCGAAGAAGGCATCCTTGGGGATACGCATCGCATCGGTGACACCGCTCATACGGAAGTTGGACTCGCCACGGTGGTGGGTATTGGTATCGGAGAAGACAATCTTCACACCGCCCGAAGAGACACGGGTGCCCGTGCCAGGACGCTCCAGCCAGTAGTCGTACCAGCGACGCACCATCTCGACGGCAAACTGATCCATATTGTGGTTGTAGTCAGGTGCAGGCTTGCCCCGATAGAGCGGACCTTCACCCTCCTTGTGGAAGGGATAACTATAGGCGTCCCAGTACTTGCGCAGTCCCTCGTCGCGACAGTATTCCATCGCCCACATCGGGTGCTTCTTCGACTTGTTGATATACAGCATCTCGCCGCCATACTCCGCTTCGTCGATGTCGAGCATCTCACGGCTGCCGATGGCCCGGCCACCGTAGGGGTCGTACTGGTCGCGAATGGCCTTCATCTCCAGCATGTGGTCGCGGCTGATGCTCTCGTTGCCGCTCTCGTAGAAAAGGATTGAGGGATTGTTGCGGTTGTAGATGATGGCATCGCGCATCAGGGCCGTACGCTGCTGCCAGCGGGGACCCTCCACATCCTTCTCGGCATCACCGGCGGGCATCGCCTGGATCAGTCCGACACGGTCGCACGACTCGATGTCCTGCTTCCAGGGGGTGACGTGCATCCAGCGGACGAGGTTGCCGCCCGACTCCACCATCAGGGCGTTCGAGTAGTCGCTCAGCCAGGCGGGGACGGAGATACCTACGCCCGGCCACTCGTTGGAGGTGCGTTGGGCATAGCCGTGCACCATCAGCACCCTATCGTTGAGCCAGATCTTGCCTTCGCCGAACTGGGTCTTGCGGAAGCCAGTCCTCGTTACGACGCTGTCGTAACACGCTGAATCGGAAGAGAGATATGTCTTGACGGTATAGAGATAGCCATAGCCCCACGACCAGAAGTGCAAGCCCTCCACAGACTGCTGGATGCTGACCGTACGGGTCTCACCCGGCTGCATCGTGATGCGCTCGCCATTGAAGCAGGCTACCTCCTTGCCGTCGGCATCGAGCACCTTGGCAAAGAAGGTGAACGAACGCGCCTTGGTATCCTCATTCCTGACCTGCGACTCAGCATGGATTACAGCCTTGTGGTTGGCGATGTCAAAGTCGGTGGCATAGATGTAGGTGCCCGTCGTACCGAGATTGCTATAGAGCGGCAGAGTCTGATAGAGCCTGTCCGTCACGTGGAGCCACACGTTCTTCGGGATGCCGCCGTAGTTGGCATTGAAGTTGCGGTCGTTCCACTGGTAGCGGCTCTCGTACTCCCGGGAGCGATAGGTCCAACTGTTGTCGCATCGGACGGCCAGCACGTTCTCACCTATTTTAATATAGGGGGTCAGGTCGAAGCCGCAGGCCATCACGCCATTCTCGCTATAGCCGAGATGGTGCCCGTTCAGGTAGAAGTCGGCTCCTTGGCGCACGCCCTCAAACTCGAGGAAGAATTTAGAGGTGAGTGGTGAGAGGTCAGAGGTCAGAGAGAACTTTTTTCGGTACCAGACGATGGTGTCCGTCAGGTCGACGATATCCTTGCGGAATGCCTCGTCGCCGTTGAAGGCGTAGGGCAGCGTGACCTGCCGCCAGCGGCTGTCGTCGAAGTCAGCCTCGGGAGCCGACTTGAAATCACCGATGGCCAGACGCCACTCGCTGTTGAAATTGTACTTCTTTCGTTCTATGGCCCCTGCGGAAAGAGTCAGGGAGAACAACACGATGACCAGTAGGATTTGTCTCAGTAGTTTCATAACGTTCATTTATCGAGTAGGTGGAGGGACTTTCACCCTCCCCTCTCACGGAACCGTGCTTGACAGTCTCCCGTCACACGGCTCTTCGTGCTTACTCTTTGTTTTAATTGTTAATAATTCAATTTACTTCAAATAGCTGCTTCATCCATAGTCTCCTCTCTGCTTACGCAGATTGGACTCTGAAATCCACTAAGCACGCCGCCCCCTTCGCTCCGCCCCCATTACAGGGACTTCATCACTACTACGAAGCGGTCTGCCACAGACATGGACATCGGTACTTTCTACCTCCACGTGTCTCGCTTGGTATTTTCCCTTAGCATTCCATGCCTGCTTCTCACGTTCCTCAGAAGAGCCTAAGACAAGTTCGTGCCACCTATACGCCGCACACCCAGCAGACAGCAATACAAGTTTCTTCTGCTATTATCCCAGGAACAAAAACGACCCCTGGTTCTGATGTGACCTGCTAACTTTGCTAACGACGCCTCATCGAATGGTTTGCTTTCGCTCACCTCCTTGTCTCATACCTTGCCAATCTCTACCGAAAGGCTTTCAATCATCGCTCACTACCCATCTGTTTCCATCAGAGCAGCATGAAGTGGTTTGCAATCAGTGCTTGTTCACCGAATGCGGTGGGCCTACCACCATCTCTTCCGAAGTTACGAACTACGACCCTACAAATGGTCGATTTGTTCTCGTGACACACGTTTTATGCTGCAAAGGTAAGGTTTTCTCGGCAGAAATAAGAGGAAAAACGTTCAAAAAACATAAATTACGTTCGAATATACACTAACTCTCAACTTTTTTTCGTATTTTTGCGCCAAATAACAAACTAAATGCTACAAAACAATGAAGAAGACAACTCTGATTCTGGCTGCGCTGCTGATGACTATCGGTTCATTCGCACAGAGCAACAAGGCCGACGAGGTGATGAAGACCCTGCGCCTGGCCAACGACTACTTTATGGCAAAGTACGCCGACCCTACCCTACCCACCAACGTCAACCGTGTCCGCCCTTCATCGCTGTGGACCCGTGCCGTCTACTACGAGGGACTGATGGCCCTCTACGAGATTGACCAGGATGCCCGCTACATCGACTACACCGACCGCTGGGCCTCGTTCCACAAGTGGGAGCCGCGCAACGGCGTGAAGACCAACGATGCCGACGACCAGTGCTGCGGACAGACCTACGTCGACCGCTACGTGCAGAGCGGCGGCGAGGAGAAGATTGCCAGGATCATCGAGAACCTGAACAACCAGATGCAGACGCCGAACACGAAGAAGCCCGAGGCCGAAGGCTCGCTCTACGGGTGGTGGACGTGGATCGACGCCATCCAGATGGCGATGCCACTCTATATGCAGGTCTACAAGATCACCGGCGAACGGAAGTATGCCGACCACGCGATGAAGATGTACGAGTGGAGCCGTAACACGCTCGCCGGCGGCCTCTTCAACGTGAAGGAGGGTCTGTGGTGGCGCGACAAGGACTATGTGGCCCCCTACCAGACACCCGACGGCAAGAACTGCTACTGGAGCCGGGGCAACGGCTGGGTGTATGCCGCCCTGGTGCGCTGTATGAACCAGTTGTCGCCGAAGGACAAGTACTACAAGCAACTGAAGAAGGACTTCCTGCTGATGAGCAAGGCCATCAAGGACTGCCAGCGCCCGGAGGACGGCCTGTGGAATCCCAGTATGGTGAGTTATGCCGACTATGGCGGCAAGGAGATGACGGGTACGGCCCTCTTCCTCTACGGTATGGCCTGGGGCATCCAGAAGGGTTTCCTGAAGGAAAAGGACTACAAGCCTGCCTGCGACCGTGCCTGGGAGGCGATGGTGCGTGACTGCGTGCATCCCGACGGTTTCCTCGGCTGGGTGCAGGGCACGGGTAAGGATCCCTCTGCCGGACAGCCGCTCTCCTACACGAAAGTCCCTGACTTCGAAGACTATGGTACCGGCTGCTTCCTGCTCGGCGGTGCAGAGTACTACAAATTAGTGAAATAGATTACAATTGGCACGGATTACACGGCTTTAATGAATTAAAGACGCGGCTATTTTTATAAAGCAGTGTTAATCCGCGTAATCCGTGCCCCAAAATAAAAATGACGAAATGAAAAAAAACATATTATTTTTGTTTTCACTCATTACGCTGTCAGCATCGGCCCAGCGCACGACGGAGTGTCTGAACTTTGGATGGGAATTTCGTTTGAACGACGAGGGCGAATGGCGGCACGTCGACCTGCCACACGACTTTCAGATAGAACAGCCGTGGGTGGCACCAGCCGCTGACGAGAAGGCCGACAACACCGACGTGGCGGCCAATATCAAGAGCCGCCTCTCCAGCCGCGGCTTCAAGGAGATGGGCAAGGGCTACTACCGTTACCACCTGACCCCATCCGCCGACCTAAAGGGCAAGCGCGTACTGATCGACTTCGGCGGCATTATGTACACGGCTGACGTGCTGCTCAACGGCGAGCGCGTCGGCGGCACGAACTACGGCTACGTAGGCTTCGAGATCGACCTGAGCGACAAACTGAAATACGGCGAGGACAACCTGATAGAGGTCATCGCCGACACCCGGGAGCCGGGCAACTCCCGCTGGTATACGGGCGGCGGCCTGTTCCGTGGCGTCCGCCTGGTCAGCACCCCTAAGGATCGCTACTTCGGTCGCCATCCGCTCTACATCACAACCCGCGACAACAAGTTCGTCAGCATCTCAGCCGAATTCATCAACCGCACTAAGGACAAGGCCACCCGCATCAACGTGCAGATTCTGGACCCCAACGGTCAGGAGGTGTATAACCAGACGGCTGAGATAGCCCGCCACCGGATGACCCGCCATCAGGAGGAGCGCATCGCCACCGACATAGAGATCCCCAACCCGCAGGTATGGGACCTCGACACACCTTATTTATATATGGTGAAGGTCCAACTGCTGAAGGACGACGGTTCTGTAGCAGACGAGGCCTGCGACCACTTCGGCATCCGCACTGTGGAGATTGGCCCGTCGTTTGGCCTGAAACTCAATGGCCGGAAGGTATTGCTGAAGGGCTATGCCAACCACCACACCTTAGGTGCCCTCGGTGCTGCCGCCTACCCCAAGGCCATCGAGAAACGCCTTAAACTGATAAAGGCATTCGGTATGAACCATATCCGCACCTCGCATAATCCCTATAGCCGCGAGTTCATCGAACTGTGCGACAAGCACGGCATCCTGCTCGTGGATGAACTGTACGACAAGTGGACCCGTCAGCATACGGGTGGCAAGGTGCCCTTCGAACAGCAGTGGCAGTACGACGTGCCCGAATGGATCAAGCGCGACCGCAACTCGCCCTCCGTGGTGCTCTGGAGCCTCGGCAACGAACTGCAGCAGGATCCTAACCAGCCCTTCAACGACTTCGGCGTGACGATGTACAAACTGCAGAAGACACTGCTCGAGCGTTACGACACCACCCGTCTCGTGACGGTGGCTATGCATCCCCGCTACCGCAACTGGCAGACCGACTCGCTGCCCCACGACCTGGCGATGCAGACCGACATCCAGGCCTACAACTACCGCTATATGTACTTCCCCGGCGACGGCCGCCGCTTCCCCTGGATGACCTTCTACCAGAGCGAGGCCTCGACAGCCGCGATGGGTCAGAACTTCTTCGAGATGGATCTCGACAAGGTGATCGGACTCGCCTACTGGGGCGCCATCGACTACCTCGGCGAGAGTCAGGGCTGGCCCACCAAGGGCTGGGCGCAGGGTGTGTTCGACATCTCGTTGGAGGCGAAGCCGAAAGCCTACTATATGAAGAGTTTCTTCAAGCCCCAGGAACCGCTGGTGCACATCGCCGTCATCGACTCGAAGAACGAGATTATGTGGAACGGCGTGCAGACAGGCAACGACGGTATGAGCGACCACTGGAACCGTCAGCCGGGCAGTAAGATCAACCTCGTCACCTATACCAATGCCGACGAGGTAGAACTGCTGCTCAACGGCAAGAGCCTGGGCCGCAAGCAGAACCCCGTCAGCGATCCCAAGCAGCGCAACCAGATCAAGTGGGACGGCATCCACTATGCTGACGGCAGACTTGAGGCCGTCGCCTATCAGAACGGCAAAGCAGTCGCCCGCCACAAGATCGAGACCACCGGCAAGGCCGTCAGACTCATCGCCACCCCGGAAGACAGCAACTGGGCAGCAGACGGCACCGACCTGATGCACGTCCGCATCCATGCCGTCGACAGCAAGGGCCGTCGGGTGCCGATGGCACAGGACGAACTGACATTCGAGGTGGAGGGCGATGCCCGCATCGTAGCCGTCAGCAGTGGTGACCATAACAGCGACGAACTGAACGTCACCAACCACCGCCGCCTCTACAACGGCTCCGCCCTGGTCATCCTCCGCAGCGGCAAGACCGCTGGCAAGGTGACACTCAAGACCAGCGCCGACGCGTTCAAGACCGTCACCACGAAACTGGAAACCAGATAATACCAAAAGAAGGCAACCCACGGAGGTTGCCTTCTTTTGGTAGCGGGAGCCGGGATTGAACCGGCGACCTCATGATTATGAATCATGCGCTCTAACCAGCTGAGCTATCCCGCCA
>FLNX01004381.1_pt1 | contig 46371 bp, 35 predicted proteins | sample 1140341 | NCBI WGS metagenome assembly FLNX01 (sample SAMEA3878208, study PRJEB12797) | bioreactor metagenome | biome: Moose rumen | place: Sweden | collected 2011-10
CAAGGAACGCCAAAACAATAACTAGTACGCCAAAAACACGCCAATTTAGAGCATAAAAGAAATCCAAACTACTGATAATCAGCGGTTTGGATTTTCTTTCTGTCGGGATTACTGGACTCGAACCAGCGACCTCGCGCCCCCCAGACGTGTGCGCTACCAACTGCGCTAAATCCCGATAAGCGGATGCAAAGGTACGGCTTTATTTCTGGATTTGCAAATTTTTAACTGACTTTTTTGTCTATTACTCCTTATTTTATTCGTTAATTCTTCCTTTTGACATTTTACATATACCCATGCCCGAAATAAAAAATAGATTAAATTATTTTGTTCTTTACTTACTAATTCGTACCTTTGTAACGTTATAATATATAATAAAGAGGTATGCAATAATGACACAATATACTATCACGGCTCCACAGGCTCTCCATCATACATCTCAACTGCCAGCATCCAAGAGCATCTCCAACAGAGCATTGATTATCCATGCACTATCTGGAGGGACTATCCTTCCAGAAAACCTGTCTAATTGTGATGACACGGAGGTTATCGTGGCTGCACTGAAAGACAACCCATACGAGATAAATATAAGAGCAGCAGGAACGGCAATGCGCTTCATGACAGCCTTTCTCGCCGTTAAGGACGGTGAGGAGCACGTGTTGACAGGAACAGAGCGTATGAAACACCGACCCATTGGAATTTTGGTAGACGCGCTGAGGTTCCTCGGTGCAGACATTGAGTATGTCGACGAAGAGGGCTTTCCCCCACTCCGTATCTGTGGCAAGCAACTTGGAGGCGGTCTGTTAGAAGTGCCCGGCAATATCAGTTCACAGTATATCTCTGCTTTGCTAATGATAGGTCCTGCACTAAGCAACGGACTGACATTGCGACTAACCGGTAAAATTATCTCGCGCCCATATATTGACCTGACATTATGGACAATGAGGGAGTTCGGGGTTGATGCCGAATGGAATGATTACGAAACCATCGTAGTACATCCTCAGCCATACAATGACCGTTCCTATTATATAGAAAATGACTGGAGTGCCGCATCCTACTGGTATGAGATGGTCGCTTTATCCAAAGACCCAGAGACTACGGTTTGCTTAGAAGGGCTAATGGACGGGTCAAAGCAAGGCGACTCCTCACTGCGCTATATTTTCAGCCTGTTAGGTGTCAAAAGTATATTTAAGACTAAGAAGCAAGGAGTGCCCACTACGGTCACCATTCAACATTCGGGTCATTGTGTCCCCCGACTGGAATATGACTTTGTTAACTCACCAGACCTTGCCCAAACCTTCGTTGTCACCTGTGCTTTGCTAAATGTCCCTTTCCACTTCCGCGGGCTCTCTACCCTCAAAATCAAAGAGACTGACCGCATTGAGGCACTCAAGAAGGAAATGCGTAAACTGGGCTACGTTATCAAGGACGCTAATGACAGTGAACTTCTATGGGATGGGGAACGTTGTGAGCCAGATTTAGAGAGCGGCATTGATACCTATGAAGACCATCGCATGGCACTTGCGTTCGCTCCTGCCGCCTTCCATTTCGACACACTGCGCATCAACAATCCACAAGTTGTTACGAAATCCTATCCTAATTATTGGGATGACCTGAGAAGTGCAGGGTTCATCGTTCATCATTCATCGTTATGAGTTTCGCACTGATAGTCATCTGTTCACTAATCGCCCTCGGCATTATTGCCGCTCTTCTCTCAAGAGGGGAGGATGACAGTCCTATTGTACAGAAAGAAGGTGATTGCGCCTCATGCAATAGCAGAACCGACTGTAAATTAGCAGACCTGGTGGAGAAAGGGAAAAAGACATGCGAATTGCTTCTGTTATTTCTGATACTTGTCTCATGCTCTACAAAGAAGAACACTGCAAATTCCCGTTGGTGGCATTCCTTCAACGCACGCTATAATACCTATTTCAATGGCTCTCAAGCATTCATTGAAGGACATTTGGAGAAAGAGAACGGTAATCACGACGATCACACACAATTGATCCCACTTTACATGGTCGCCAACAAGAACAGCAAGGACCTTGGGAAAAGTCAATTCGACCGTGCCATTGAGAAATCAGAGAAAGCGATCCGCAGACACAGCATCAAATCCCGCCCTACATGGAAAAAGACCAGACGCAAGACACAAAAAGACATTGAATGGTTAAATCGTAGGGAATACAACCCTTTCCTATGGCGGGCATGGCTCCTCCTTGGCAAGTCACAATTTCAGAAAGGTGAGTTTGAGGAAGCAGCAGCCACTTTTGGTTACATGGCTCGCCTATATCAGACACAGCCAGTCATCTTAGCAAGGGCAAGAGCATGGCAAGCAAAATGCTATGCGGAGATGGACTGGCTATATGAGGCAGAGGACCTAATCACAAAACAGCGTCGTGACTCTATTCCCTATCGGGCTGTAGCAGATTGGGACTATACGCTGGCAGATTATCATATCCGCAGTGAGCACTGGCCAGAAGCGGTGACCTATCTCCGCAAGGCTATCCGCCATGAACGCAGGAAAAAGCAAAAAGCCCGCATGTGGTTCTTGATGGGACAGATAGAGAGCCTGCAAGGGCATCGCCAACAAGCGTACGACGCTTATAAGCATGTCATACGCCTCAGTCCTCCTTATGAATTGGAATTTAATGCCCGTATCGCACAAAGCGAGGTGATGGCGGCAACAGATGCCCGTAATACTATCAAACGGCTACGTCGCATGGCAGCCTCTGACAACAACAAAGACTACTTAGACCAAGTCTATTATGCCATCGGTAATATTTATCTGACACAACATGACACCCTAAATGCTATCGCAGCATACGAGAAAGGTAATGAAAAGGCGACTCGGGGAGGAACAGAGAAAGGTGTGTTACTATGGCAATTAGGGAACCTATACTGGCAGCAAGAAAAATACAGTGACGCACGACGCTGTTACGGAGAAGCCATTGGACTGCTTGACCAAGACCGCCCTGGCTATAAGGTATTGGCTCAACGTTCCAAAGTCCTTGATGAACTGGTACCTTATACAGATGCCATCCACTTGCAGGACTCGCTACAGCAATTGGCAAATATGCCAGAGGCTGATCGAAACAAGGCAATTGACCGTGTCATCCAAGAATTAATCAAGAAAGAGAAAGAGGAAAAAAGAAAACAGCAGGAGGCTGAGACCGAACAACAATTGCAACAAAACGGGGGTGGTAATCTTTCACAGAACCAGACACAACAAACAAGCCGCCCTACCACCTCCACTACCCCCCAGAACAATATATGGTATTTTTATAATCCACAGGCGGTAAGTCAAGGAAAACAGCGTTTTGAGCAGCAATGGGGCAAACGTCCTAATGCGGACAACTGGCAACGATCCAATCTCACCGTTGTCTCTACCCAAGAGAATACAGAAAGTCAAGAAGATCCAGAGGATCAAGAGGATTTAGTCAATCTTGAGCAGAATGACACCACTGCCATAGAACAGGCTGACAGTGTCGTCGAGGCTGCCAATGATCCGCACACCCGAGAGTATTATCTCGCACAGATTCCTTTTACTGAGGAACAGAAACAAGCCAGTGACGCAATTATCATGGAGTCACTTCTTCATGCAGGCATTATCCTCAAGGACAAGTTGGATAACCTGACACTAAGTCATCGTATGCTTTACCGACTTGTCAACCAATATCCAGAATACGAACAAAACGATGAAGCATGGTATCACCTTTACCTCATCTATGCCCGACAAGGGAAATGGGAAGAGGCGGAGATGGCACTGACAAGAATGAAAGAATATCATGCAGATAGTAAATGGACCATTCTTCTCTCAGATCCTTATTATACTGAGAACCAGCGTTTCGGGCAACATATTGAGGACTCACTTTATGCCGCAACCTATAATGCCTTCCGTGAGGAACGTTATCAGGAAGTCAATGCAAATGTGAGGCTCTCGGCAGAACGATTCCCCAACGGACAAAACAGAGCCAAGTTCCTGTTTATCGAAGGACTAAGCCTATTAAATAACCAACTACCTGATAGTTGTGTAGCACGTATGCGACAGATTGTGGAACAATATCCTGAGAGTGAGGTCAGTGAGATGGCGGGACAGATAGTGAAAGGTGTGCAACAAGGAAGACGATTGCAAGGCAACCGCATGACAGCAGAAGATATCTGGAGACAGCGACAAAGTCAGGCTCTCGCAGACTCATCCCTGGTTGACACGCTTAGCAGAGAGAGGGAAACCCGTTATACTTTCATTTTGGCATACTCACCCGACAGTTTAGACCAGAACCAGTTGCTGTACGACATTGCGAAATACAATTTCACCAGTTATCTCGTTCGCAACTTCGACATCAACATTGATACCGATGGCTCTATCAGTCGCATGATGGTCAGTGGTTTCCGTAGTTATGACGAGGCACTACAATATGCTCGCCAACTCTCCGCCAACCTGCAAATGAGTGAACGCCTAACAGGTTGTAGGCGCATCATTATCAGTGACCAGAACATACCATTACTTGGCACAACATTCAGTTACGATGACTATGATATCTTCTACGAAGAGGAACTTGCACCCATAGAAATCTCCAACCAGCAACTGCTGACACAACCCGACACGATTGTAGAGGAGGCTGACGAGGAAGAAACACCACAACAGGGACAGAACGAAGACGATGACCTGTTCCCTCCCAATGAGATACAACAGAATACAGAGACTATTGACTTTGACGATGACTTTTATTATTAATATAAATAAAGAAAGGCTATGACGAACGGATTATTACTTTGGGCTGACGACGAGATGGAGTTGCTACGTCCACACCTTCTTTTCCTTGAGAAGAAAGGGTATGAGGTAGTAACGGTCACCAATGGTATTGATGCCATTGAGGAGTGTCGCCAACATACTTTTGACTTAGTACTACTTGATGAGATGATGCCAGGACTAACAGGGTTGGAGACACTTCAGCGTATCAAAGAGTTACAGCCTACAGTCCCAGTCGTCATGGTTACCAAGAGTGAAGAAGAAGACATCATGAATCAGGCTGTGGGACAGAACATCGCTGACTACCTCATCAAGCCTGTTAATCCCAACCAGATACTCCTGACACTCAAGAAGTTCATCCATAAACGCGAGATTGTCGCAGAAGTAACTCAGACAGCATATCAACAACAATTCCAACAACTCAGTATGCAGATGATGGATTGCAAATCATGGAATGACTGGACAGAGATGTACCGCCAACTTGTCAGATGGGAACTGCAACTTTCCGCTACTGACTCAGCCATGGGTGATATGCTGCGGATGCAGAAAGAGGAGGCAAACATCGGTTTCGCCAAATTTGTCAAGAAGAACTATCTTTCATGGCTGGAAAGCAGAGAAATGATGATGAGCCCAGATATCTTCAAGCAGAAAGTGTTTCCATCCTTATCCGCAGGTAAGAAAGTTTTCCTTATAGTACTTGACAATTTCCGTTACGACCAATGGAAAACCATAGAAGGGGAACTTGCAGACTTCGAAATTGACGAACAACTATATTGCAGTATTCTACCTACCGCGACACAATATGCGCGTAATGCCATCTTTTCAGGCTTGATGCCCGACCAGATAGCCCGTATGTTTCCTGACTTATGGGTAGACGAGGACGAGGAGGAAGGTAAGAATCTTAATGAGGCTCCCCTTATCCAGACGCAAATAGACAGATTCAGGCGGCATGACACGTTCTCCTACCATAAGATTAACACGACAGATGACGCTGAGCATTACATGAACCAGTTCACGTCGCTGGAGAAGAATGACTTGAACGTATTGGTCATCAACTTTATTGACATGTTGTCGCATGCAAGGACAGAGTCAAAGATGGTTCGTGAACTTGCTCATGATGAGGCAGCCTACCGTTCACTGACCCTATCATGGTTCCGCCATTCCATCATGACACAGTTACTACGTCTGTTGTCACAGACAGATTGTCAGGTGATGATTACCACCGATCACGGTTCTATCCGCACGAATGCTCCCGTCAAAATAATCGGCGACCGTAATACCAATACTAATTTGCGTTATAAACTGGGGAAAAACTTAGCCTATTCTGACAAAGCCGTTTTTGTCATCAAAGAACCGCAGAAAGCATTTCTCCCCTCCCCCAATCTCTCTACAAGTTATGTGTTTGCCACTGGCGACCAGTTCTTCGCCTATCCCAATAATTACAATTACTATGTCACTTACTACAGAAACACCTTCCAGCATGGAGGGATTTCAATGGAAGAGATGATGATACCATTTATCACACTGAAAGGAAAAAACAGATAATCATGGAATTAATTATTCAAAGTTTAGACACTATCCGCGAATCCGCACATGAGTTTATCCAACATATCGGCAAGGCACGTGTGTTTGCCTTCTACGGGAAAATGGGAGCAGGTAAGACAACTTTCGTAAAGGCAATTTGTGAGGAATTAGGAAGCACGGATGTCATCACCAGCCCAACTTTTGCTATTGTCAATGAGTATACAATCCCACCAACACCTAACACTCAACACCCAACACCCATCTACCACTTCGATTTCTATCGTATCAAGAAATTAGAGGAAGTCTACGATTTGGGATATGAGGAATATTTTTACAGTGGGGCTCTCTGCCTAATAGAATGGCCAGAACTGATTGAGGAGATATTACCAGAGGATGTTGTCAAAGTTACTATTGAGGAGCGACAAGATGGAAGCCGGTTAGTGACATGGTAGAAGAAAAAGGCGAGGAATTTACCTCGCCTTTTCCTTACTCTTACAACAATATCTCGAATTTCTCCTTTATCTTTGCCTTTGGCTGGGCACCTACAACCTTCTCTATCAGTTGTCCGTCCCTAAAGAACAGAATTGTAGGAATATTACGGATACCGAATTCTACGGCAAGTTCCTCATTTTCCTCTACGTCGCATTTGCCAACGACGATTCTTCCATCATATTCTTCGGCAAGTTCAGAGATGACTGGTCCTACCATACGACAGGGACCACACCAAGTTGCCCAGAAATCAACTACTAATGGCTGTGCACCATTCTTCAGGCTCTCGAAATTTTCAGATGTGATAGTTACTTCCATTGTCTGATTACTTTAAAATATTAATAATGTATATGATTACTCTTGCAAAAAGTATGCCACTAATTTATCTTATAGTCTAATGCTGGTGTCGTTTCGATAAAATGTACCAAGGAATTCTTGACATCCACGAACTTTGAGGTACTCCGCATTAGCACATGTCCTTTCCCTGTACGGTCTACTATCTGAAAATACAGTTTAGTCTTTCCTGGGTTCTCCACTATCAACTCTCCCAAATCCGTCACTATCTGCTCATTCAACAGGTCTGCCGTGAGTGTAATCGTGATACGGTCAATTGCTTTCTCCTTCACCGATTGCAAGTACTGCACATCCTGCACCTTCAGTTCCATCTGATCACTATGCTGGAAACGAGGCTGCATCTTTCCTGTGATATATACAGCAGAGCCAACGGTAAACATGCCACTTCGTTCCCCCCAGTCCTTACCAAAGAGTCCCAACTCACCAGAGCCATTAAAATCTTCTATCGTCACAAAGCCACAAGGTTCTCCACGCTTTGTGAATTTCTGCCGGACATCAGTTACGATACCACCAAAGATGATATCCTCACGATCTGTCAGTTTCTGAGGTTCCGCTAAATCGGCACAATGAGTGTTGCAAAGATTCTCCAAGACAATACGATACTCGTCCAATGGATGGGCAGAGAGATAAATTCCCACATAGTCACGCTCACGGTTAAGTCGCTCTATATCACTCCAACGAGTTGCCTGAGGAATAGGTGGAGTGGCTATATCCACCTCATTCTCACCTCCAAAGAGTGAGTTACGCATTTCCTGTTGCTCCATCTGGTACATCTGCCCATATCGCATCAAGGTGTCAAGGAACATCTCGCCCTTGCTATTCTCCCCAAAGAAACTCTCACGCGGGATACCAAAACTATCGAAGCCACCACTCAGAGCAAGGCTCTCGAATGCCTTACGATTGACATTAGAGAAATTAATACGCTGGGCGAAATCAAATATTGTCTTATAGGGCCCATTTTTCTCCCGCTCGTCAATAATCGTCTGTGCCACGTTATCACCCATTCCTTTGATGGCAGCAAGTCCGAAACGAATCTCTCCTTTCTTATTCACACCAAACTTCAGATAACTCTCATTGACATCAGGTCCCAGTGTGGCAATACCCATCGCTTTACACTCATCCATCAGTTTCGTGATCTCTGAGATCTGATCACGACGGCGACTCATAATCGCCGCCATAAACTCTGCAGGATAGTTCGCCTTCAGATATGCCGTTTGGAAAGCAACCCATGAATAACATGCAGCATGTGATTTGTTGAAAGCGTAAGAAGCGAAAGCCTCCCAGTCACTCCATATCTTCTCTAACACCTTCGGGTCGTGTCCGTTTTTCTTACCACCCTCGATAAACTTGGGTTTCATGCCATCAACGATATCCTTCTTCTTCTTACCCATCGCTTTACGCAAGGCATCACTCTCACCACGGGTAAAATCGGCAAGGAGACGCGACAACAGCATCACTTGCTCCTGATACACAGTAATGCCATAAGTGTCCTTCAGATATTTCTCCATGACAGGAATATCGTAGGTAATAGGCTCTTCTCCACGCTTACGCTTGATAAACTGGGGAATATAGCCCATAGGTCCTGGACGGTATAGGGCATTCATCGCTATCAAGTCCTCGAAGACGGTAGGTTTCAGTTCACGCAGGTATTTCTGCATACCACTTGATTCAAATTGGAAGGTCCCGATGGTACGTCCTTGCTGGTATAGTTCATAGGTCTTGGGGTCGTCTATAGGGATATTATCCAAATCAATATCAATGCCACGGGTCTGCTTGATAATGTCACATGCCTCCTTCAACTCCGACAAGGTCTTCAGTCCAAGAAAGTCCATCTTGATCAAACCAGTGGACTCAATCACATGTCCGTCATACTGCGTACAGTTAGTTTTCTGGTCCTTGAAATCAGGGTCATCAGCGGTCGATACAGGAACCCAGTCACTAATGGGGTCACGACAGATGATAAAGCCACAGGCATGAATACCCGTTCCACGTACCGTACCCTCCAACATCTTGGCATATTTTATGGTATTACGAAGAGCGGGGTCATTACTTGCCTCTGCCTCACGTAACTCTGGGACCGCCTTAATGGCATTTATCAGATTCATTTTGGGTGTTTTGCCATCCACATCTGGCAGACGGTCTGGAATAGCCTTGCATAATGCGTTCGACACAGGGATTGATACTTTCTCCACTCGGGCTACATCCTTGATAGAGTTCTTTGTCGCCATCGTGGCATAGGTAATAATATGTGCACAGTTCTCATGTCCATATTTATCCTCCACCCATTTCAAGACTCTACCACGACCATCGTCATCGAAATCGGTGTCGATATCGGGCAAGGAGATACGGTCTGGATTTAGGAAACGCTCAAACAGCAAGTCGTATTTCAGTGGATCAATTTTGGTAATACCAAGGCAATAGGCAACGACAGAACCTGCGGCAGAGCCACGACCAGGGCCAACCATTACGCCTAACTCATCACGTGCTGAGTTGATAAAGTCCTGCACGATGAGGAAATAGCCTGGGAAACCCATTGTCTTCATGATATGCAACTCAAAGCGGATGCGGTCATCCACCTCCTTAGACAGAGGGTCGCCATATCTCTTGGTTGCTCCTTTATAGGCAAGTTCCGCAAGATAGTCTGCCTCGAACTTGATTCTATATAGTTTGTCGTAACCACCCAGTTTCTTGATTTTCTTCTCGCCCTCCTCTGGCGACAACTGGTTCTCACCATTCTCGTCACTGGTGAACTCATCATAGAGTTGCTGTTCTGTGAACTTCTGCCGCCATTGCTCCTCGGTTCCGAAAGACTCTGGGATGGGGAAGAACGGCATGATGGGGTCATGGTCAAGACTGTATATCTCTACCTTGTCTAATATCTCTAAAGTGTTAGACAATGCCTCTGGGACATCTGAGAAAATGGCATTCATCTCCTCCTTTGTCTTAAACCACTCTTGTTTGGAATACAGCATGCGGGTCGGATCATCCAAATCCTTGCCTGTCGAAATACACAACAGATGGTCATGTGCCTCTGCATTCTCCTGGTCAACGAAATGGGCATCATTCGTACAGACAAGTTTGATACCATACTCCTGAGCCAGTTCGATGATGACTTTATTCGCTTTCTGCTGCAAGGGGAATGTCTCACGATTGGCGCGTATCGTGGGATCCGTGACTTCATGACGCTGAATCTCCAGGTAATAATCATCACCGAAAACGCCATGATACCACTCTATCGCCTCACGGGCACCAGCAACATCACCCTCCAGAATCTTATGGGGCACCTCACCTGCGATACACGCAGAGCATACTATTAGTCCCTCATGGTATTTCTCCAAGTCAGCACGATCGGTACGTGGACGCATATAATAGCCGTCCACCCATGAGTTACTGACCAACTTAATCAGGTTCTTGTAGCCTTTGTAGTTTTTGGCAAGTACTATCAAGTGATAGCCGCTCATATCCTCTTTGCTACGTTTCAGTTCCTTGGCACCATGACGTGACACATACATCTCACAGCCGAAGATAGGTTTAAAGGGGGCAAGCCCCTCTTTCTTACGTCCTTTATTGACACCCCCTACATAATCATGAAACTCCTTAATACCAAACATATCACCATGATCAGTAATCGCCATGCCACGCATGCCGTTACCTATGGCTTTGTCTACCAGTTTCTTAATACTCGATTGACCGTCAAGTATCGAGTAATAAGTATGTACATGTAAGTGTATGAAGTCTTCCATAAAGATATCTCTCTGCTGATTTGAGCCGTAAAGTTACACTGAAAAGGCGAGATAGCCAAAAGAAAAACGTAAAAAATTTGTAAGATAAACAAAAATAACGTATCTTTGCATGTTGAACGAAAACAATCGACTTTACCGATCATGGGAGAAAGAATCCAAAAAATTAAGAGACTTAAAAAAATCAGAATACACCGCGAGGGGACGAACGAGTTAACCATCAGCATGCTGTTGTTGATAGGTATCGGACTTCTCCTTTGGTTTGTAATAGACAATCCCATCCCGTTCTGGGCTTTTATTATTCTTTTTGGAACGGCATGGGCACTTGCCCTCAACTTCTACCGCTGTCCCATCCGCTACTTTAACGGCGACACGGAGAAAATTGTTGTCGCCCCTGCCGATGGAAAGATTGTGGTAATTGAGGAGACAGAGGAGAACGAGTATTTCCATGACAAGCGTTTGATGATTAGTATTTTCATGAGTCCTTTGAACGTTCATGCCAACTGGTTCCCCGTTGACGGAAAGGTGAAGTTCGTTCACCACCAGAACGGAAACTACCACAAAGCATGGCTGCCAAAGGCAAGTGAGGAGAACGAGCATGCTGACATCATGATCACCACTCCTGACGGTGAGGATATCCTTGTACGTCAGATAGCCGGGGCAATGGCACGCCGTATCGTCACCTACGCCAAACCTGAGGAAGAATGCTATATCGATGAGCATTTAGGATTCATCAAACTCGGTTCCCGTGTAGATGTTTACCTCCCTTTAGACGCGAAACCATGTGTGATTATGAACCAGCCAACAACTGGTGACCAAACCGTGATAGCAAAACTGAGATAAATGAATATCAAGAAACACATCCCCAACACGATTACCTGCTGCAACCTTATCTCTGGCTGCATTGCTACTTACTGGGCTTTTTGCGGAGTTTGGGATATCGCCTTGCTTTTTATTGTCATTGGTGCCGTGTTCGATTTCTTCGATGGCATGAGTGCCCGTTTGTTAGGGGTATCCTCCCCTATCGGCAAGGAACTCGACTCGCTGGCAGATGACATCACCTTTGGCTTTGCGCCCTCCGCCATCCTTTTCGATTTCTTAAAAGAGGGCATCGGTTTTCTGCCTTGGCATTATCTGCCATATGCCGCATTCATCATGGCGGCATTCTCCGCACTGCGCCTTGCCAAGTTTAATCTCGATGAACGTCAAGCAATGGGGTTCATTGGATTACCCACTCCTGCCAACGCCCTGTTCTGGGGAGCATTGATAGTAGGTGCAGGCGACTGGCTCACTTCGTCACCTTATTTATATTATGCCGTATTTATCGGTATCTTCATTAGTTGTTATCTCTTGGTTGCTGAGATTCCCATGTTTGCCTTGAAGTTCAAGCACTGGGGATGGAAGGGCAATGAGATCAAATACATCTTCCTGCTGACCTGTATTCCACTACTCATCCTCTTGGGAGTCAGTGGACTATCGGCTATCATAGCATGGTATATTATCCTGTCTGTGATTTCAAAAAAAGAACTAATCTAAACCACAACTACTATGAATGACAAAGGGTTTCTTTTATTCATTTTCTTTATTGTCGTCTTCTTCGTCCTGCTTACAGGTGGCAGTATCGTCCGTTATCTCAAAAAGGCGAAGTTGAAGGCAAAGAAGAACGCTGACGCAAAAGCCCAAAAGTTCCGTGACGAGATTGGACGGCAGCAGCGGCAATACCACTATACCGCAAAGTCGACCCCTAACCAACAGGCTGAGCCTCGTTCTGCCCAAGAGGAAAGCCTCAACAGAAAAAGGAAGAACCTGTTGAGATTCACACCAAGACGGCTACGGGTGAGACTATTATCGACCGCCGTGCAGAGCGTGAGAACAAGAAAATCTACGAGGACGCTGAGGGAGAATACGTTGAGTTTAGTGAGGAATGACCAGTTGACTTAGAGTCGAACGATTGGTTGACATAGAGTCAAACAATCGGTTGACATGGAGTCGAACGATCGGTTGACTCCAGTCAACCGCTAATTAGGATGCTTCTAACACATGTGAAGAACGGCTCTTCACCGTGCTTAGGATTAGGGATGCACCAGCGTACCTATATCCTCGCCAGCCATTACCTTCTTCAGATTGCCCACGATATCCATGTTGAACACATAGATAGGCAGGTTATTGTCCTGACACATGCAGATGGCTGTCAGGTCCATCACCTTCAAGCCACGGTCGAGAACTTCCTTGTAAGTGATCTCATTGAACTTTGTCGCTGTCGGGTCTTTCTCCGGATCAGCGGTATAGACACCATCCACACGAGTACCCTTCAGCATCACGTCAGCCTCGATCTCGATGCCACGCAGACTACTGCCCGTATCGGTCGTGAAATAAGGACTGCCAGTACCTGCCGAGAAGATGCAGACATACCCTTGCTCCATCGCCTCAATAGCCTTCCACTTGCTGTAGAATTCGCCAATAGGCTCCATGCGGATTGCCGTCATCACCTTGTTCTTCACACCCTCGGCTCCTAAAGCGGAACTTAACGCAAGGGAGTTGATGACAGTGGCACACATACCCATCTGATCACCTTTCACACGATCGAAGCCCTTTTGGGAGCCACTCAGTCCACGGAAGATATTGCCACCTCCAATGACAATCCCAATCTGGACACCCATCTCACTCACCTCCTTAATCTGGCGAGCATAGTCACTCAAACGCTCCGGGTCGATACCATAGCCCTGTTTTCCCATCAGACTCTCTCCCGACAGTTTCAGGAGGATTCGTTTAAATCTTGCCATAATCTTTTGTTTTTTTATTGTCGATATTTTGATATTTTGGATATAACGATATTGCGATATAGCGATGTTAGGTTATAAACTGAACTTCCTTAAAAGCATAACGGCATTGCCGCCCGTCTTCTTTGGCGAGCAGAAGATGCCCATCCTCCTCCACGTCTATCAACTGTCCCATAAACGCGCCCTCTTTGTCACAATAGGGATGAAAGCCTTTACGACGGTAAAGCATATTGATGTATTGAGATTTGTTCTCCTTATTAATATAATAGGCAAAACGCTCAAGGATGTCATTCAGCAATGCCTCTCTATGTGTCTCATGCCCATGAATCTGCCAGAGCGAGACGGGATTAGGCGCATCACTATGGAACTGACGCTGGTTGACATTGATACCCACTCCGATGATGGTGTCACGAATAGTCTGTCCCAACAGACGATTCTCGATGAGGATACCACCTATCTTAGCATTCCGCCAATAGATATCATTAGGCCATTTGATGCTGACATCCCCGATCTGTTCTCCTAAAGCATCCGCTATCGCCAAGGATATCGCCATGGAGATGGTGAACTGGCGGTTGGCTGGAATATCATGGGGATGATACAGAACAGAAAACAGCAGGTTCTTCCCACGCTCCGACTCCCACGTGTTGGAACCCTGTCCCCTACCTGCCGTCTGATAGTCTGTCCAGACTACCATATCATGCTCATCGCCATGCTCATGCAACCAGCGATTGGTAGAGTCTGTCTCATTGATATGCACGATTTTCCATTCCATGTTGCAAATTTACGAAAATATTTGTAATTTTGCAACATGACAGCAGAAGAACAGCAAAAAAAAGACGAGCAGTATATGCGGAAAGCACTTTTCGAGGCGCAGCAAGCCTTGAAGGAGGGCGAGATCCCCATTGGTGCCGTTGTCGTATGCAATGACCACGTCATTGCCAGAGCCCATAACCTGACAGAGACGCTTCACGACGTGACTGCACATGCCGAGATGCAGGCAATCACTATCGCCGCCAATGAGTTAGGAGGGAAATACCTTACAGACTGCACCCTGTATGTCACCATTGAGCCCTGCACGATGTGTGCTGGTGCCCTTGGATGGTCACAAATAAGTCGAATAGTCTATGGGGCGGAAGATGAGAAGCGGGGCTACCAATTGTATGCCCTGCACGCACTCCATCCCAAGACGACTGTCACCAAGGGAATATTAGAGGAAGAATGCAGAGCGTTAGTTCGGGATTTCTTCAAGAACAAACGCTGAGCATTCTCTACACTCTCGTTTATATATACTTTGCTATTGTATCCAGACAAATCTTACTACTTACTGGCTTTGACAGGAAGTCATTGCATCCCGCATTGGCAGCATCCTCCTTATCTGTGTCAAAAGCATTTGCCGTCAAGGCTATAATTGGCATAGAGGGAATTTTAGCCTTAATCTGGCGAGTAGCCTCCAAACCGCCCATTACAGGCATTTTCAAATCCATGAGAACCAAATCAAGTTTCTCAGTATCTACCATATCAACAGCCTCCTGACCATTACAAGCCCTTACAAACTCATAATGCCTTTTCAGTATATACGTCATCAACGTATAATTGCTGTCATTGTCTTCCGCTATCAGTATTCGTTTCATGATACTATACTTTATTACCTTTCCACAATTTCGTCATATCCTCCAGTGTCTTACCCTTTGTCTCTGGAACGAGTTTCCATACAAACAAGGCGGCTATCGCACAGATAATACCATAAAGTCCATAAGTGAACCAATGTCCGAAGTCGTCACCCTCTGTCAGGTGCATGTTAAACATCGGCACAAAGGTAGAACTGACGATGAAGTTGAAAATCCACTGGAAAGCAACAGCAATGGCAACGGCAGCGCCACGGATGGTATTGGGGAATATCTCTGCAATGAGTACCCAGCAGATAGGTCCCCAGGAGAACATAAAGGAAGCAGAGTATACCATAATACTGATGGCGGTGACTATCTCTAATCCCGCATGACCGAAAGTCGTGGCAACACCAAAGGCACCCAATGCCATTCCCAAAGAGCCACAAATCAGCAAAGGTTTGCGACCTAATTTCTCCACAGTGAACACGGCAACGAGGGTAAAGAGGATATTAATAATACCCATGAACACAGTAATCACCATGGGGTTCTCCATACCCATATCCCCAAAGATGCGCGGAGCATAATAGAGCACGGCATTGATACCAACAGCCTGCTGGAACACACTCAGCATGATACCTACGAAAATACACATAGCACCATAGGTCATCAACTTCTCCGTCTTCACCACCATAGTATCCTTGATATCCTGCAGTATCTGTGCAGCCTTTTCGGAACCATTAATCTTCGACAAGATACCCATCGCTTTCTCATCCTGCCCTACACTAACCAGATAACGGGGCGTCTCAGGAACGAAACATATCAATAGGGCAAATAAACCAGCAGGTACTGCCTCACTTCCAAACATATAACGCCAACCTGTGGTAACCGTCCATTGAGCGGCGGGATTGATGGCGGCAAGTCCTTTGCCCATCTCCTCTACCAACGGCTGGATATGGTCGCCTAAGATAAAGAAATTGACGAAGTAAACCACTAACTGACCAAAGATAATAGCAAACTGGTTCCAAGAAACCAACATGCCTCTTATATTTGAAGGAGCCACCTCGCCTATATACATCGGACATATAGCAGATGCGAGACCTACACCTATACCACCGATCACACGATAGATGTTGAACACGATAAGCAAAGAGTAGGTTGGTTTCCCGTAGTCGAAGAACAGGAATTCAGGATCCATACTGCCCAATGCAGATATAAAGAACAACAGTCCCGCAATGATAAGCGACACCTTACGACCCAAACGGGTGGCAAGTAATCCAGAGAGTGCCGAGCCAATGATGCATCCTATCAGAGCGGATGCTGACGTAAAGCCATGCCATCCATCCGTATAGGCAAAATCCTTCGCCTCCATAAAGAAAGCCTGAAGACCTTTTTCTGCACCAGAGATAACTGCGGTGTCGTAACCAAAGAGGAGGCCACCTAACACTGCGACCATCACGATTGAAATAAGGTAGGACTTGCTACCTGTTTGAACTTTTTCCATTTTATAAGGGTTATGTTACTATTTTCTTAATTAAATACAAAAGTAATGCTTTTTTGGCAAAATCCTTGCTAATCCGCTACTTTTTAACTAATTTTGTCGGAAGAAATATATAACTATAAAATTATAACACAAATGAAAAAGAAACTACTAATCTGTGCTCTTGCCTTGTCAGCGGCACTTTCTTCCTTTAGTCAGGTCATCACCATGGACGTGAACACCAAGAAATTAGGATCCCCTATTCAGTCGACAATGTATGGCATATTCTTCGAGGACATTAATTACGCCGCAGACGGTGGCTTGTATGGCGAACTCGTCAAGAACCGCTCTTTTGAGTTCCCGCAAGCACTGATGGGATGGCAGACTTTTGGCTGCATCGACATCATGAACGACGGTCCCTTCGAACGTTGCCCACATTATGTTATCCTCTCTGACCCAGGTCATAAGGAGCGTCGCACGGGACTGGTTAACGAGGGATATTTCGGTATTGGTGTTGAGAAGGGAGAGACTTATCGTTTCTCGGTATGGGCAAAGGCACCTAAGGGCAATGGAGCCATCCGTGTCCAACTGATAGATGAGAACTCAATGGATGAGAAACAAGAATTTGTAGAGGAGGAAATCAGCATCAACTCGGCTGAATGGAAAAAATATACCATCAACATCAATTCTCCCAAAAAGGATAAGCAGGCTAAACTGCGTATCTTCCTCAAAGGTACGAACAGTGTCGCTTTGGAGCATATATCTCTCTTTCCTGTTAACACTTTCAAGAATCGAGAGAACGGTATGCGCCGTGACTTGGCACAGGCTCTTGCAGACCTCAAGCCTGGCATTTTCCGCTTCCCAGGCGGTTGTATTGTGGAGGGCACAGATCTTGCCACACGCTATCAATGGAAGAACACGTTAGGACCTGTGGAAAACCGTCCATTGAATGGTAACCGCTGGGAGCACACTTTCGATTATCGTTACTATCCCGATTATTACCAGAGTTATGGTTTAGGATTCTTCGAGTTCTTCCAACTCTCAGAGGATATTGGCGCAGAACCACTTCCGATCCTAAGCGTGGGCCTTGCCTGTCAATACCAAAACTGGAATGACGAGAGCGCACATGTTCCTATGAGCGAGTTACAGCCCTACATTGACGACTGCCTCGATCTCATCGAGTTTGCTAACGGCTCTGCAGACAGCAAATGGGGAAAAATTCGTGCGGAGATGGGGCATCCCGCACCTTTCAACATGAAGTATATAGGTGTTGGTAACGAACAGTGGGGAGAGTTTTACTATGAGCGTCTAAAGCCCTTTGTTGCAGCCATCCGCGCCAAGTACCCCGATATCAAGATTGTAGGTACCAGCGGTCCTGTTCCTGAGGATGTGCCTGACAACACCTACCGTTTCGAGGATGGCTGGAAGGCTATGAAGGCACAAAAGGCAGACTTAGTTGACGAGCATTATTATCGTAACGAGGAATGGTTCCTTACTCATGGACTGCGTTACGACACATACGACCGCAAGGGTCCGAAAGTTTTCGCAGGAGAATATGCATGTCATGGAGAAGGCAAGAAATGGAACCACTATGAGGCAGCCATCCTTGAGGCAGCCTTCATGACAGGTTTCGAGCGCAATGCGGATATTGTACACATGACAACTCCTGCCCCGCTCTTTGCCCATGTTGACGGCTGGCAGTGGCGTCCTGACCAGATATGGTACGACAATACGGACATGTTCAAGACCGTCAGTTATTATGTACAACAGATGTATAGCACCAATGCTGGTACCAACGTCCTCTCCCTGACGATGGACAAGAAGCCTGTTGCCAACCAGGCAGGACAGAACGGGCTCTTCGCCTCTGCAGCCTTTGACAGCAAGTCTGATGAAATCATTATCAAGGTAGCAAACACCTCAAAGCAGAAACAGGCGGTCACTTTTAACCTCTCAGACATCAAGGCTGACGGTGTTGCGAAAACCTGTACACTTTGCCACGATGGCATGGATGACGAGAATTCTATTAACAAGCCTGAACTGATTACGCCCCAAGCAGGCTCTGTGACTTACAAAACAGATAAGAAGCAGGCTGTCCTTAACGATGAACTACCTCCCATGTCATTCCGCATCTACCGAATAAAAAAATAGGACGTAAGAAATGCGAAAACTATTAATTAGTACGACCATAACAATACTATTACTTTGTATGGGATGCAGCGAGCAGGAGAGACACCATATCATCGGTGTCTCTCAATGCTCTGGGGACATCTGGCGTGACAAGCAGAATGCAGAACTACGCATGGGTGCCTATATCCAAGGCGATGTGGAACTACGATTTGCCTCTGCTTATGATAGTGACGAAAGACAAATCCAACAGATTGACAGTCTTGTGGCAACAGGCATCGACCTGTTGATTGTCGCTCCTAACCAAGTAGCCACCATCTCGCCTGCCATCGACCGTGCTTACGACAAAGGCATTCCCGTCATCGTCTTTGAGCGTAAGACCAATTCCCGGAAATACACAGCATTTATCAGTGCAGACAATTATGAGATGGGACGTACCATGGGAGAATATATCGCCCGACAACTGAAAGGAAAAGGAAACATCCTGGAGATCAAGGGACTCAAGGACTCCTCTCCTGCTATCGAGCGCCATAACGGTTTCATGGAGGCATTGAGGCACTACCCGCTGATACAACTTATAGACACCCTGCAAGGAGACTGGACAGAGGAGAGTGCCTACAACGCAGTGAAAAACTGGGCATCATCAAATACCCAGATTGACTATGTCTTCGGACAGAACGACCGTATGGCGATGGGAGCCCGCAAGGCATTAGCCGACACCCATCATCTGCTACCCACCACCCGTTTCTGTGGTATCGACGGTTTGCCAGGGAAGGACGGAGGTATTCAGTTGGTACGTGACTCCCTGCTGGATGCCAGTTACATCTATCCCACCCATGGCGACCAACTTATTCAACTCGCCATCAATATCCTTGATAACAAACCCTATGAGAAAGAGAACCTCTTGAAATCGGCTATCGTCACCCATGACAATGCCAATGTCCTTTTGATGGAGAGTGAGGAGACGTTGCGGCAGACGGAATACCTCGACCAGTTGCATGAGAAAGCGGACACTTATCTGCAACAACTCGCTACTCAGCGTACTCTCACCCTGTTGCTTGTCGCTATCATTTTCATTATCACAGTCAGTGCCATTCTAATCATGGCAAATATGCGCCGTCGCCACCGACTGGAGCGACAGGCTTTCTCCATGGTCGTCAATGTGCCACAGAGCGAGACGCCAACCCCAAACACTACTGCTAAGCCCCAACAGACCATCACAGATGTCACCCCTGAGGAACAGGCAAGTCTGGAAGCGGATACAGATGCCCGTTTCTTAGAGAGACTGCGACAATATGTGCAGGAGCAGATGAGCAATAGCGATTTCAGCGTTGAAGATCTGGCGGCACTGATGGGAGTAAGTCGTGTGCAACTCTACCGTAAAGTGAAGGCACAGACGGGACGTACCCCTGTGGATATTATCCGTCTGAGTCGCCTCAACCGCAGCAAGGTGTTGTTACAGACCACCGACCTCTCTGTCAGCGAGGTAGCCTACCAAGTAGGATTCACGGCACCCAGTTACTTCACCAAATGCTTCAAGGAAGAGTTCGGGATACTACCTGGCGACACGAGGAAGTCCTAAGAAAAATCGTTCAATGTTTAACAAAATTGTTACATTGAACGATTTTTTTAGTTCTTTGAAACATCTGTTTTATTCCTCCTCTACAAATAGAAGTACTTTTGCAGTAGTAATTAACAAGAGTACTAACCAAACAAACAACAAGAAATGAAAGCAAAAAGATTCATTTTAAGTTTCCTCACCTTGCTGCTTAGTATAATAATGTACGCGCAAGAGGCAATCACAGGTAACGTCGTTGACAAGACGGGTGAGCCTGTCATCGGTGCCACAGTGATGGAAAAGGGTACGTCGAACGGCACTGTGACCGATTTCGACGGTAACTTCAAATTGAAGGTGGAGCCTGGCATGACCCTCGTCTTCTCCTACATCGGCTACCAGACGGTAGAGATGCCTGCCGCTAATGGTATGAAAGTGACGATGAAAGACGATGCGCAGGTTTTGAGCGAAGTCGTAGTAACAGGTTATCAGGTTCAGCGCAAGGCAGACCTCACTGGTTCGGTGGGTGTTGTCGAGACCAAGGACTTTAAGACCAGCAACACCGACCCGATGGCATCCCTGCAGGGTAAGGTGCCTGGTATGACCATCACAACCAACGGATCCCCCTCAGGCGAGGCCAATGTGCAAATCCGTGGCATCGGTTCTATGGGAGGTTCCAGCACTGCTCCTCTTTATATCGTAGATGGTATGCCGTACAGTGGTTCCCTCAACAGTCTGAATGCTGCCGACATCGAGTCGATGCAGGTGTTGAAGGATGCCGCCTCCGCCTCTATCTATGGTAGCCGTGCCGCCAATGGTGTCATCGTCATTACCACCAAGAAAGGTAAGAAGGGCGACAAGATCAACATCAATTTCAATGCCTCCGTGTCTGTCGCATGGATGACTCAGAAGATGAAACTTCTGAACAGCCAGCAGTATGCTACCGCACTCGTACAGGCTGCCCTCAATGACGGCAAGAATCCTGACGACTATGCCCAGAACTACGGTTTGTCTCTCCACGTTGACGGAGGCACTCCTATCTCTGTCTACAACCCTGCTACTGGCGCAATGGACTCCTATACCGTAGGCGGTTACTACGATGGTTTCATGAATGCCAAGCAGACGATGCCGTATAGCAATACCGACTGGGTGGACGAGATTGGACGCACAGGTATCACCCAGAACTATGACATCTCACTCTCGAAGGCTAACGAAAAGGCAACAACCCTTTTCTCTGCTGGTTACAAGAAGGCTCTCGGTGTCTTGAAGCACACCGACTTCGAGAATTTCTCTGCACGCTTCAACAGTTCTTATAAAATCAATAAGATCATTACTGTTGGTGAGAATGCGACCTTCTCATATTCTAATAATGTAGATGCCGCTCCGTTGGAGAATGCGCTGAAGATGGCACCCACACTTCCCGTCTATGAAATCGATGGTGAGACTTTCTCTGGACCTGTCGGTGGTATGAGTGACCGTCAGAACCCCCTGCGTGAACTGTATCAAAATAAGGACAACCGTCTGAAGAAGTGGCGCATCTTTGCCAACACATACGTTGACATTACTCCTATCGAAGGACTGCTCTTCCGTTCTAACTTCGGTATCGACTATACTAACAGTTATATACGTGCGCTGACCCACACCTGGCACTCCGATGTTGTCAACAACGACACCAATGCCAGCGAGTTGGCACAAACCCATAGTACCAAATGGACATGGTCGAACACCGTTCAGTATAATTTCGACATCGCTGAGAACCATAACCTCAACGTACTGCTCGGTCTCGAGGCTCACCAGGACAATGGTATCGACTTTGCTGCCAAGCGCAACGACTATCCTCTTGAGACAGTTGATTACATGTGGCCAAGTGCTGGTACTGGCATTCAGACCGTTCGCGGTGCTGGTGACGGCTATAAACTGATGTCTTATTTCGGCAAGATAGACTATAACTGGAACGACCAGTTGCTTGCCTCATTCACCCTGCGTCATGACGGTTCCAGCCGCTTCGGTAAGAACCACCAATATGGTACCTTCCCATCAGTATCTCTCGGTTACCGTCTCTCTAAGCACATCAAGGCAGAGTGGTTGCGCGACTGGAAAATCCGTGCCAGTTACGGTGTAACAGGTAATCAGGGCATGAACTCTAACATTGCTCACTACGGACTATATATCGCTGACTACGGTTCAACCCGTGAGAACTCTACTGCCTACGACCTCAACCTGCAGGGTTCCGGTACACTACCCTCTGGTTACTATAAGTCACAGTCTGCCAATGAGGACCTAAAATGGGAGTCTTCTTCACAATGGAACTTCGGTACAGACTTCTCACTCTTTGGAGGTGACCTCTACGGCTCATATGACCTCTTCTTTAAGGAGACCAAGGACATGCTCGTCCAGCCCGCCTTCCTTGGTGCTATCGGTTTCGGTGGTCAGACTTGGATCAACGGTCCTACGCTGAAGAACTGGGGTATGGAACTGAACCTGGGCTACCGCCACACCACAGCCTACGGTCTGCGCTATGATGTATCTGGAAACATAGACTTCTTCCGTTCAAAGGTAACTTACCTGCCAGAGAAGTCTAAGAACTCTTACGAGCACAATGATTATCACAACCTCGCTCAAGACGAGAAAGCATACGGCTCTCTGATTGGTTATGTGGTGGAGGGACTCTATCAGTCACGTGAGGAGGTTCTTGCCCACGGACAGGCTGGTGCCCGCGTCGGGGGTCTGAAGTATGCCGACCTCAACGGTGACGGCAAGATTAACGAGGCAGACCGCACATGGGTGTTCAATCCCGTGCCTAACTTCTCATGGGGTTTGAATATCAACCTCGCATACCGCGACTTCGACTTCACCATGTTCTGGCAAGGAGTATCCGGTGTTGATGTGGTGAACAATCAGAAATACCAGACCGACTTCTGGAGCATCACCGATGCCGGATCCAACAAGGGGGCTCGCGTCGTTGACGCATGGACACCCGCCAATCCCAACTCCAGCATTCCTGCTCTGACCACCTCTAACGGTGCTGATGAGGGTCGTATGTCATCTTACTTCATTGAGAATGGTTCTTACGCCAAATTACGCACTTTGCAGTTGGGGTACACCTTGCCTGCCACCATCGTAAAGAAGGTGTTGCTGTCAAGTGCACGCATCTACCTCTCTGGCGACAACCTCTGGACAATCAAGTCAAGTTCTTTGACCTGCTCCGACCCAGAGAACACTGCTTGGAACTATCCTCATACTGCATCCTTCACATTTGGAATACAGTTAGGATTCTAAGAATGGGGTAAAAGGTAAAAAAGTAAAAATAATATAGCAATGAAAAAGATTAATATATATATCGCATCCTTACTGCTTTCTGTATTTGCAGTATCATGTAGCGTAGACGATGTGAAGCCACAGGGCACACTCGATGAAGAGACTGCGTTCTCAAGCCCTGAGAAACTGGTCACCGCAGCCTATGCCAAACTGGGCGACGACTGGTATTCTTATCCTTTCAACCTATGGCCATACGGTGACATGAGTGCCGACGACTGTCTGAAAGGTGGTTCTGGTGAAAATGACACAGGTTATCACCCCATGGAGATCTTCTCTACCCTGCAGCCCGACCGTGGTGAGTTCGACGAACTATGGTATCAACTCTACAGTGCCATCTCACGTGTCAACCGCGCACTGGAGTCGATGGAGAATGTCGAGGAAACGGCAGCCATTAAACAGTTGAAAGCGGAGACGCGCTTCCTGCGAGGACATTTCTACTACAAACTCCAACAGATGTGGTATGAGGTGCCTTTCGTGAAGGAAGGGATGGATAATGCCGCTATCGAGGCTTGTCCTCAGAGTTCTCACGATGAGATTATGCAGATAATCATCGATGATTTCCAGTATGCTTACGAGAACCTCGCCGAGGCAGACCCGGGCAAGACTGGTCGTGCTCACAAGGTGGCTGCCGCTGCTTATTTGGCAAAGTGCTATCTCAACTGGGCTTACGGTGACGGTTATGAGGCTACCACCGGCTATAGTCATGTTGACCAAACTAAGATCAAGAAGGTGCTGGAATATACAGAAGTGGTAAAGAATTCCAAGTACGACTACCTTGACACCTACGGACACATCTTCCTGCAAGACTATGCCAACTCTTGCGAGAGCATCTTCGCTGTACAGCACTCAGGAAAGGCGGACGACGGTACACTTTACGGACGTGCCAACTGGTCGAACATGCTGAATGGCGTTTGGGGTATCTGGTCGTGCGGTTGGGACTTCCATAAGCCCTCTCAGAATCTCGTGAATGCCTTCAAGACCAAGAATGGTCTACCTATGGACGATTTCGACGAGGACCATAATGCCATCGTCGTGAACGGTGCCGACGCTAAGTTCAAGTACGACCCCCGTCTGTTCCATACCGTCGGTATGCCTACCTATCCTTATAAATATGAGGAGACTTACACGCTCACCAAGGCCAACAGCCGTACTCCTAACACTTATGGCTACTACTGCTCTATGAAAGAGGTTCCACAGCGTTCTAAGGGTGAGACCTACGACAACCCCTGGCAGGCTTTCGCCCAGAACGACTACGTGCTCCGTTATACCGATGTGATGCTGATGCGCGCCGAGGCTCTCATTGAGAGTGGCGACTATAATGGCGAGGCTCGTGAAATTATCAATACCATCCGTGACCGTGCCAAAAAGGATATCAGTAGCACCTCTCTTATCAGGTATGCCAAAGACCAATGTGACATCGCCCTTTACGGTAACTTTGCCTCTAAGGATGATGCCCGCAAGGCATTGCGCTGGGAGCGTCGTGTGGAACTCGCTATGGAGGGACACCGCTTCTTCGACCTGCGTCGCTGGGGTATGCTCTCTGAAACTCTTAACAAGTATTTCGAGACGGAGAAAACGGACGAGTATGACGGTCAGACATACGGTCTGTACTACAAGGATGCTTTCTTCACCAAGGGTAAGAACGAGTATTTCCCTATCGCATCTAACCAGATGAACTACGTACAGGGTCTCTATCATCAGAACAAAGGCTACTAATTTAGTTTAAAGTTTAAAGATTAAAGTTTAAAGTTATGAAGACTATTTATAATAAAATAGGTGTCGCACTGCTTGGCATGCTGCTCTTTGCCTCTTGCCAAGACAGAGACCTCCCAGGTTCAGGTACCATGAAAATTGCTGCTCCTGACGTAGATGCCATTACGGGTGCTGCAAGTGGTGACAACAATTACGACTACACGCTCTCATGGCCTGTTCCTAACAATGGTGCAGTGATGCAGGTCGCTGTATTCAAAAACGGTTCTCAGATTCAGGGGCTTACTGCCTGTCCTAACGGTTCATTCACGCTGAAGAACCTGGAGACCAACCAACTCTATGAGTTCCTCTTCAAGTATACTACTGACGATGCTACTTCACTCGGTGTGATGACCAGTTACACCCGTCCTGGAGCCACTGCTCCTACGAACCTGAAAATGACACAGGTTGACATTTCCGATGACGTACACAATCTGGAGGTGACCTGGGATGCTGCCAGTGATGCTACTTCTTACATCCTCATCGTTGAGAACGGTGATGGTTCAAAGAAAATTACTGAGACCGTTACAGGTACCGCATACACCGTGAAGGGTGTAGAGATGAAGGAGCGCTGGAAGGCTACGTTGATTGCTCAGAACAACGAGGGTAAGGCATTGCCTATCGAGGCTTCGGCAAAGATCGGTGGTAAGATTCCTGCCTTCCTCTCTGAATATGCTACTCCCGATGAGTTGATTGCTGAAGGTGATGACGATGTAGCCTCTGCATGGCTCTGGTTCCAGGAGAACTACGAGAAAGGTGAGTATGTTTACTTCGGAGACATCAGTACCGTTGAGGATATCGAAGACTTCCGCATGCTCTTCTACTATCGTGACCTCGAGACTGGCAACAATGACGATATCTGGAACTTCTCCGATGTCGCCAAGAATGCTGCTCCCATCATCGAACAATATGTAAAGAATGGTGGTAACCTGCTGTTGTGGTCGCATGCCGTACCATATATCGGCACTATCAACCGTCTCTCTACCTCTCTGCTCCGGGGTGTCAGCAATGCTTTCGGCGCTGGTGTAGGTGGCTTCAATGGCGACACCTGGAAGATGGGTGTTTGTCTGAATACCGGTTCGTTCACTGCCGACTTCAGCACCCATCCTATCTATGCAGGCATGGAGACGGAGAAACTCAACGACACCTGCTTCAAGGCTATTGCCTTCAAGGGACCTGGTTGGACGGAAGACCATAATTGTCTGTTCTTCGATATCCCGACCAAACTGACAGAGATTGGCAATACCGAAGAGGAGTGCTACAATGTGGTGACGAAGGAATACGGTATCTATCCGCTCGGTACTTGGGACTCTCAGGCTTCTTGGGTTTCTCAACTCAACGTCTGGGAGGCTAAGGGTGCTGAAAAGGCACCGGAAGGATTCCAAGAAGGTTGTGGCACCGTGCTCTGCATCGGTAATGGTGGTTGCGAGTTCTCGATGAAGAACGAGGATGGTAGCAAGGATGTTAGCGCCAACCCCAAGAACAATTCATGCCAAGGCAACATCCTTAAACTGGCTAAGAACAGTATCGAGTACTTGATGTCAATTTAATGAGTATGTTAATAGTCTGAGATTGTTTTCAGGAATCCTACTACTCCGCCCAGGCTCTCGAAAGGGAGTCTGGGCGGTTACATGGTTACAGTTGTAACCGTAACCACACAAGTGATGGAATTTTATCTGACAAGAATTGTAATACATTGATTTTTAAACACTTTTTGAGTTTACAGAAGCGGTTGTTGTCTTTTGAGGGAACATGGTTACAGTGTAACCGTGTAACCGTTTTTGTAGTCCGATGGGTCTTTTTCGGTGTTGAAAGAGATGGCTTCGATCGAGGATGAAGATGCCTTGCGTAGGGGTAACAGGTTACTGGTGATGGGGTATTAGTGCCGTCCTTCGAGGGAGTTAGAAGCATCCTTTCAACCGTTCGGCTATAGCCGAACAACTGAACGGCTCCAGCCAAACAACTGAACGCCTATAGCCGAAAGCAAACCGCTCAAAAAACAATGGCTGTCTTTTTGTTCAGGTTTTTAGAGCACCGTTTGGGATAGTATTTTATAGCAAATTTGTTTCAATGTACGTTTTTTGTTAGTTTTTGTATCATTTGTTACACGATGGAATGGGGAAAACATGTAATTTTGCAGCAGATTGATTGAATAACTAAAAACGATATGACATGAAAAAAGTATTAATGACGATGCTGGTTTCACTGCTGACCCTCACAGGAGTGTCGGCACAAAAGCCACAAGTGTTGGGCAAGAGCCATGCCATGCAACGGGTGGAGGTGAAAAGCCACTATCTGCTGCTGCCCGTTCAGGAACGGGAGGAGAACGCCAATATCCGTATCTTGGCAAAAGGACAGCAGGTGCAGTCGCTGAACTTGCGCCTTGCAGTAGATAAGGTAGACTATTACGTACCTCTTGACATCCAGCGTTTTGGTGCAAAGGACCTGTTGTTGGATATCACCTTCTATGGTGACCGCCGTTTCACGGGTGCCATGAAGGACTTCCTCTGCTGGCAGGAGATGAAGCAGAGTAATACTTTCGATACTGCCAATCGTGAGAAGTTCCGTCCACAATATCACCATACACCCGTCTATGGCTGGATGAACGACCCCAATGGTATGTTCTATAAGGACGGTGTTTATCACCTTTATTATCAGTGGAATCCCTACGGATCGATGTGGGAGAACATGACATGGGGACACTCCACCAGCCGTGACCTTATTCACTGGGAGGCGCAGCCAACGGCGATTGAGCCGGATGCCTTAGGTGACATCTTCAGCGGCTCTTGTGTGGTGGACGAGAAGAACAACCAAGTTGTCGCTTTCTATACCTCGGCAGGAAAGAGTCAGGTGCAGTCGATGGCGATATCAAAGGATAACGGTAAGACCTTTGAGAAATACGCAGGTAACCCTATCCTCGTCAGTCAGGAAGAGGACTTCCGTGACCCGAAGGCATTCTGGAATGCTGATATCCAGAAATGGAACCTCATCCTTGCCGTCGGACAGGAGATGCGCATCTACTCCTCCGACAATCTGAAAGACTGGACCTACGAGAGTTCTTTCGGCAAGGAGTACGGTTGTCATGACGGTGTATGGGAGTGTCCTGACCTCATGAAACTACCCGTCCGTGGTACCGGCAAGCAGAAATGGATGCTGATATGCAACATCAACCCCGGAGGTCCCTTCGGAGGTAGTGCCACCCAGTATTTCATCGGTGACTTTGACGGTAAGAAGTTCACTTGCGAACACAAGGACACCCGTTGGATGGACTACGGTAAGGACCACTATGCCACTGTCACCTTCGACAATGCGCCAGAGGGCAGGAAGATCGCCTTGGCGTGGATGTCGAACTGGCAGTATGCCAACCAAGTACCCACCAAACAGTTCCGTAGTGCCAACAGTATTCCCCGTGACCTCGACCTCTTTGAGTATAACGGACAGACCTACTGTGGGGTGACTCCCTCTAAGGAGATACTTGCCCTCCGTGGTAAGACGGGTAACAAGTTACCACAGACAGGAGAACTCGTCATCGACCTGAAAGGCTCGACGGAGATCACCTTCTCCAACTCCTTAGGCGAGCAGGTTGTCATGAAGTATGATGCGATTAAAAATACCTTCTCAATGGACCGCACCCGCAGTTACGCCAGTTTCAGTGAGGCATTCCCTTGTGTGACGACAGCCCCCACCTACGGTGCCGTGAAGCAACTGCGCATCTTCATCGACCACTGCTCCATCGAGGCTTTCGACGCAGAGGGACGTATGGCAATGACAAATCTCGTGTTCCCCACAGAGCCCTATAACACGCTCAAGGTAACCAATCAAGCAAAAGTAACTATTTATCCTTTCTAATATATGAACAAGACCAGCAAATTCGCATTACTCTCTGTAATGCTTTGTTTCTTCGCCATGGGATTCGTGGATCTCGTGGGTATCGCCTCCAACTACGTAAAGGAGGACTTAGGACTGAACGACTCCACAGCAAACATTTTCCCTTCACTCGTATTTTTCTGGTTCCTCATCTTCTCCGTTCCCACAGGAATGCTGATGAATAAGATTGGACGTAAGAAGACCGTATTGCTCTCACTCATCGTGACGGTTGTCTCCCTGTTTATTCCCCTGTTAGGAGAGAACTTCGCCCTGATGCTCATCGCCTTCTCCTTGTTAGGTATTGGTAATGCGCTGATGCAGACCTCCTTGAATCCATTAGTGTCAACGGTGTTGAAAGGCGGTAATCTTGCCTCTACCCTCACCTTCGGACAGTTTATTAAGGCGATAGCCTCATTCCTTGCTCCTTATCTTGCCATGTGGGGTGCCACACAGGTAATCCCCTCATTCGGGCTTAACTGGCGGGTGCTGTTCCTTATCTATTTCGTTGTGGGCATTCTCGCCGCATTGATGTTAGGAACGACCACTATCGAGGAAGAGAAAATAGAAGGCAAGGCATCTACTTTCGCAGAGTGCTTCAAACTCTTAGGCACCCCCATCGTCCTCCTGTCGTTCCTTGGTATTATGTGCCATGTGGGTATCGATGTGGGCACCAACACCACTGCTCCTAAAATCCTCATGGAGCGACTGGACATGACGCTGAATGACGCAGCCTTCGCCACCTCTCTGTATTTCATCTTCCGTACTATCGGTTGTCTGACAGGCTCATTCTTCCTCCGTGTGATGAACAACCGTCTGTTCTTCATCATCAGTGTGTGTATGATGGCTGTCTCGATGCTGCTACTCTTCACGGGCTCAGAGAAGTGGGAACTATATACCGCTATCGCCTTGGTCGGCTACGGCAACTCCAACATCTTCTCTATTTGTTTTGCCAAGGCGCTCACCTCAATGCCAGAAAAACAGAACGAGGTATCTGGTCTGATGATCATGGGACTATTTGGCGGTACCGTATTCCCTTTGCTGATGGGCTTTATGAGTGATGCCTTCGGACAAGCAGGTGCCGTAGTTGTCATGGCGGTAGGAGTCATCTATTTATTCACGTATATTAAACAATTAAAACAAGCATAATATGAAAAATCTGATTATAGGACTGGGTGAGGCATTATGGGACATGCTACCCGAGGGAAAGAAATTAGGTGGCGCTCCTGCTAACTTCGCTTACCATGCAGGACAGTTTGGACTGGACACCCTCGCCGTCAGTGCGTTGGGTGAGGACAAACTCGCCGATGAGACCATTGAGGCATTAGAACAGAATGGTTTGAAATACCTGATGCCACGGGTTCCATATGCTACAGGTACCGTACAGGTAACTCTGACAGGTGAGGGTATCCCCACCTACGAGATCAAAGAGAATGTGGCGTGGGATAATATTCCCTTCTCCAAGGAAATAGAGGAAGCCGCCCGCAACTGCCGTGCCGTCTGCTTCGGCTCCCTTGCCCAGCGTAACATCGTCAGTCGCCAGACCATCCAGCAGTTCTTGGACACGACTCCCAAAGACTGTATCAAGATCTGCGATATCAACCTGCGTCAGCAGTTCTTCTCCAAAGAGATACTGGAGGAGTCGTTCAAGCGTTGTAACATCTTGAAGATCAATGATGAGGAACTGGTGGTCGTGGCACGTATGTTCGGCTATCAGGACTTGGACGATGCTAAGGTCTGCGAGCAGATGGTGAAAGACTACAATCTGCAGATGCTCGTCTTGACCTGTGGTACCAATGGCAGCCATGTGTTCACGGCGGAGGGTCAGCACTCCTTCCAGCCCACTCCCAAAGTGGAGGTTGCCGATACCGTAGGTGCCGGTGACTCTTTCACAGGCTCCTTCTGTGCCGCTATCCTGAATGGCAAGCCTGTAGATGAGGCACACCGCATTGCCGTAGAGGTCAGTGCCTACGTCTGCACCCAAAATGGTGCGATGCCCAAATATCCCGCAGAACTGGTGGCAAAGGTGAAATAAACTATACATTTGTATATTTTAAAAGAGTCCTCGAAGTGAGTGAGGGCTCTTTTTTTATCTTTTTTTTGGCTATGTCTTCGATTCTTCGTAAATTTGCATCGTATTGTGTAGATACGTGATTATGACAATAGCAAATTATATCAAACAAGATACCGGTGAGAGACGTTTCTCCTTTGAAGTATTGCCTCCTCTGAAAGGTAATGGGACGGAAGCCCTCTTTCAGACCATTGACAAACTCGTGGAGTTCAACCCCGCGTTTATCAATATCACGACGCACCACTCGGAGTACGTATATAAAGAACTGGACAACGGACAGTTTGAGCGTCAGCGCATACGTCGCCGTCCTGGCACCATTGCCATTGCGGCAGCCATCCAGCATCGTTACAACATCCCCGTGGAGCCTCATATCATCTGTAGTGGTATGACTATTGAGCAGATTGAGTATGAGTTACTCGACTTGCAGTTCTTAGGTATCCGCAACCTCATGCTCTTGCGTGGTGATAAGGCAAAAGAGGATAGTCGCTTTACCCCTACACCTGGTGGACACGCCCACACCACTGACCTGATCCGCCAAGTAGTACGATTCAATGAGGGATACTTTGCCGATGGCACTCCTATCAAGCACCCTGGGGCTAAGTTTGACTTTGGAGTGGCATGCTATCCCGAGAAACATGAGGAGGCACCTAACATAGAACGTGACATGGAGTATCTCAAGCAGAAGCAAGACTTAGGCGCCCAATATGCCGTTACCCAGTTATTCTACGATAACGAGAAATATTTCGAGTTTGTGGAGAAAGCACGCCAGATGGGGATTACTATTCCTATCATCCCTGGTATCAAGCCCATGGCAAAACTGAGCCAGTTGACTGTAGTTCCTAAGACATTCCATTGTGACATTCCTGAGGCACTTGCCAAGGAGATTGTGACATGCAAGACTGATGAACAGGCTCGCCAACTGGGTATCGAATGGACCACCCAACAGTGTCAGGAACTCTATGAGCATGGTGTCAAGAATATCCATTTCTATACGGTATCTGCTGTCGACTCCGTTGTAGAGATTGCCAAACGCCTACTATAAACTATAGACTCTATAGTCACTATGCCACTATTAAAAACAATAAGAATATGTTTGACCAAGTGATCGGACAACAGAAAGCCCAAGAGCGGTTACTGCAATTAGAAAAAGAGCAGCGATTGCCTCATGCCCTGATGCTTTGTGGTCCGATGGGGTGTGGCAAGATGGCACTCGCCATGGCTTTTGCCAAGCATTTGCTAAGTCGCAACAGCAATGATGAGGCGATGTTGGCAAAATGGGAGCATCCCGACTTGCACTTTACTTTCCCTACCATTAAACTGCCTTCGATGAGCAGTGACCACAAACCTGTGTCGGACGACTTCGCCCAAGAATGGCATGAGTTGGTGATGGCAGGTTCCTATTTCACCATGAATGAGTGGTTAGAGATGATGGGTGGGGAGAACCAGCAAGCAATCATCACAGCAGGAGAGAGTGATGCGCTGATACGCAAATTGTCCCTCAAGTCGAGCCAAGGTGGCTATAAGGTCAGTCTTATCTGGTTACCAGAGCGCATGAATATCGAATGTGCCAACAAGATACTAAAACTTTTGGAAGAGCCCCCTCAGCAAACTATTTTCCTATTGGTATGTGAAGAGCCCGAGCGGTTGTTAGAGACTATCCGCAGTCGTGTACAACGTGTTGACATCAAGCGCATTGCGGATGAGGATATCCGACAGGCTCTCATCAGCAAGCGAGGACTTAGTGAGGAGAATGCCCAACGAGTAGCACGCATGGCGAACGGCAGTTGGCTGAAAGCATTGGAAATGCTCGGTGCCGACTCAGAGAACGAATTCTTTTTGGATATGTACCAAATGCTGATGCGACTTGCATATCAACGAAAGGTGAAGGATCTGAAGACATGGAGTGAGCGGATAGCAGGAATAGGACGTGAAAAACAGAAACGGTTCCTCGAATACAGTCTACGACTCACTCGTGAGAACTTCATGTTCAACTTCCAAGAGCCCGACCTCTGTTATATGACCCAACGAGAGGAGGAGTTTGCCCGGAATTTCGCCCGTTTCATCAACGAGGCGAATATCATCCCTATCAACGAACTTGTCAATCGTGCTATCAGGGATATTGGGCAGAATGCCAATGCGAAAATAGTATTCTTCGACTTCGCCTTGCAGATGATTGTACTATTATTAAAAAAATAACTATAGCCACTATAGGTACTATAGGAACTATAAAAACTATAAGAATATGGATAAGATAAAAGACCTCGAAATAAAGACCGGATGTGACAGAGGACTCTGCCACAGAGCCGTCGGCAGACAGGACAAGCAATTGAACACCTACGACTGGCTTGCCGATGTTCCTGGCAATACTGATACGACCGACTTGGTGGAAGTACAGTTCAAGCACACCCGTAAGGGTTACTACCATAATGTCAACAATCTTGACCTGAAGAAAGGTGACATCGTCGCCGTGGAGGCAAGCCCTGGTCATGATATCGGTGTAGTTACGCTGACAGGACGACTGGTGAAGTTGCAAATCAAGAAAGCGAATCTGAAAAGTGCGGATGACATCAAACGTATCTACCGCATTGCCCGCCCTGTGGATATGGAGAAATACCATGAGGCAAAGCGACGTGAGCACGCCACAATGATTGAAAGTCGCCAAATTGCCAAGGGACTGGGACTGAAGATGAAGATTGGTGACGTGGAGTATCAGGGAGACGGCAATAAGGCTATCTTCTATTATATCGCTGACGAGCGTGTTGACTTCCGCCAGTTAATCAAAGATCTTGCCGCCACTTTCCATGTCCGCATTGAGATGAAACAGATTGGTGCCCGTCAGGAGGCTGGGCGTATTGGAGGTACAGGACCCTGCGGACGCGAACTTTGCTGTGCCACATGGATGAAAAATTTCGTAAGTGTGGGTACCAGTGCCGCCCGATATCAAGACATATCTCTTAATCCCCAGAAACTGGCTGGTATGTGTGCCAAACTAAAATGTTGCCTGAACTATGAGGTAGACGATTATGTAGAGGCTGGGCGCAAACTGCCTGCCAAGGATATCATCCTGCAGACACAAGATGCAGAATACCATCTTTTCAAGTCAGACATATTAGCAGGACTCGTCTCCTACTCTACAGACAAGAATATTGCCGCTAACTTAGAAACGATAACGGCAGAGCGAGCCAAGCAGATTATCGAGATGAACCGTAAAGGGGAGAAGCCCCTCTCCTTGCAGGAGGATGGCAGAAGACAAGAGCCTGTACGTCCACTTGACCTCGCCACACAGGAGAATATCAACCGCTTCGACAAGGCGAAGAAGAAAAAGAAGAAGCATAAGAAGCCTAATAAACCCAGAGATGCGAAAGAGTAGTTACACCTTATTATATTATATAGGACTGGTAACTCTTCTTGTATGCTCATCATGCGACAACAAGACGACCTACAGTCGTTATCAGCATGTTTCCATCGCAGGCTGGGAAAAGAATGATGCCCTCTCTTATGATATTCCTCCTATGAAACAGGATGGCACGTTCCAGAAATCAATCGGTGTGCGCATCAGTAGTGATTATCCTTTCATGGGACTAACCTTGGTTATCGAGCAACAATTATTCCCTTCGATGGATTGCCATTACGACACCCTCACTTGCAACTTAATTGACAATGAGGGGAATGCAATAGGACAAGGTGTCACACTCTATCAATACCATTTTCCTATTGACACGATAGTCTTACACAAAGGAGACTCCCTGAGCATTCGCATTCGTCACGACATGAAGCGGGAGATCCTGCCTGGTGTGGCTGACATTGGTGTCATGCTTACCAAGCAATAGCCTTACAACCTGACAAGGTTACGACCAGCGTCTATTCGCAGGAAGATAAACAACAGGATGGTGAATCCCCAAAGGGAAGAGCCGCCATAACTAAAGAAAGGTAACGGAATGCCAATCACTGGCGTGAGTCCTAATACCATGCCCACATTGATAAACACATGGAAAAGGAAAATGCTCAACACACAATAGCCATAAACCCGTCCGAAACGGAACGGTTGCCGCTCCGAAAGATGAATTAGCCGTAATATCAAAGCAAGGAACAATAGCAATACACTGGCTGAGCCCAAAAAGCCTTCCTCTTCTCCTACCGTACAAAAGATGAAGTCAGTATCTTGCTCAGGCACAAACTTCAACTTAGTCTGCGTACCATTCAAGAAACCCTTACCCTCAAGTCCTCCAGAGCCAATGGCAATCTCACTCTGATGGACATTATAGCCGGCACCTCGCAAGTCTTCCTCCAGACCCAGTAATACATTGATACGTGTACGCTGGTGAGGCTCCATCATATTATTCAATATGAAGTCGGCACCATAAAAGAAGCCCACAGACCCTAAGGTGAAGAGTGCGATAAAATAATAGTTACGGATACGTGAACTTAACCCCTGCCATACCAGATAACCAATCAGTATCGAGGTCATGGTAAGTTGAATATATACGATGTCAAAAGGTATTTTCAACAATAATAAAGAGAACAGGGTAATGCCCAGACTATAAAGTCCTATCCGCCAGGCGAGTTTCTTATTACTTCCATATACCCATACCATTCCCGCGGCGAATAATTGTATCATCAACAAAACAGAGAATTTTCCTACAGAGGTAGGAGAATCACCCAAATAGACCTCAGCATAACGGATGCCCACCACGAAATAGATGACCATGGCAACACCAGTAAACAAGATAGAGCCTGGCATTCCCTCCCGATAAAACATCAAGAAAAAGGCAAAATATACTAAAGCCGAACCCGTCTCACGCTGCATGATAATGAAAATCATGGGCAGGAAAATGATGGCAAGAGTGGCGCCAAAATGCTTCCACTGATGTATATTATACCCATAGGTAGACATAAATTTCGCCAAAGCGAGAGAGGTGGCAAACTTAGCAAATTCCGCAGGCTGTATGCGCAAAGGTCCTAATACCAGCCATGACCTGGAGCCCTTGATGGAGTGGGTATTGAAGATGGTAAGAAACAATAATACCAGCAGTAGCCCGTATATGATATAGGCAAAGGTATCATAGAAACGGTCGTCTGACATAAGGATGACAAATCCCAGCACGATAGAGGTTCCTATCCATACTATCTGCATGCCAGAACGGGAGCCAAGACTGAATATATCCGTTGTCTCATAGGAGTAACTGGCTCCGCACACACTAATCCATCCAAATGTCAACAGGGCGATATAGATAAGTATCGTCCACCAGTCGATGGAACGGAAAATATTGGTCTGTCTACCTGATTGTGTTGCCATATGATATGTGCCTGTTTTGGAAATCCTTTGCATTCTTCTCCGAAGCCTCCGAGAGTTTCCCGTGAATATACTGTTCCATGATTAGACCGCCAATAGGTACCCCATAGGTAGCACCCCATCCACCATTCTCCACATAGACGGCGACGGCTATCTTTGGCTTGTCCATTGGGGCAAAGCCCATAAAGACAGAATGGTCATGGCCTCGGTTCTGTGCCGTACCTGTCTTGCCACAAGCCATAAAATCATAACTTGCCAAGGCATGACACGTACCACCAGTAGCAGAGGCACGCATACCCGCCACCACATAGTCGTAAGCCTCGCGCTTCGCCAGAGTATAATGTTTCTTGGTGAATGTAGTGTCCAGCGCTTCTCCCTCCACCTTCTTCACCACATGGGGAGTCAGGAAATATCCCCGGTTGGCAATCGTCGCTCCCAGATTGGCAATCTGCAAAGGGGTCGCGTTCACCTCTCCCTGTCCGATAGCGATAGAGATAACGGTCAGTCCGTTCCATGACTTTTTATAATTCCTGTCGTAATACTCAGCATTAGGAATCAGTCCAGGCTTCTCTCCCGGCAAATCAATGCCCAGCCGATAGCCGAATCCCATGCTCACCATATAGTCACGCCACTTATTCATGGCATTCTGTACCGACCCGTATTTCGAGATATTCTGGTTAATCATATAATAGAGTCCCCAGCAGAAATAGCCATTGCAGGACGTGGAGAGAGCAGGAACCAGTGGCAATGGGGAGGCATGACCATGACATCCTACATGTAAGCCTTTGAAATTGAAGCCGTGTCCACAGGGATAGGCTGTCTGAGTAGGATGGATAATCCCCTCGCTCATAAAGGTCAGTCCCTGAGTGGTCTTGAAGGTAGAGCCTGGAGGATACTGTCCCATGATACTGCGGTTCAACAAAGGCTTCCACACATTCTGGCTCAGCAGGCGGTGGTTTTTAGAACGGGCACGTCCTACCATCATACGAGGATCATAGGATGGTGAGGACACCATACAAAGGACCTCGCCTGTCGATGGCTCTATCGCCACAATACTACCAATCTTTCCCTCCATTAGCCGCTCACCTAATGCCTGAAGGTCAGCATCCAGGCTCAGTGTCAGATTCTTTCCAGGAACAGGCTTTCGGTCGAAAGCGCCATTCTGATAGCGCCCTTGTATTCGTCCATGGGCATCACGTAGGAGAATCTGCATTCCTTTCTCACCACGCAACTGCTTCTCATAACTGCGCTCCACACCCAGTTTACCGATATAGTCGCCTGGGATATAATAGTCATCTGCCTCGATATCAGCAGGCGACACTTCTGCCACATCACCTAAGACATGGGCGGCGAAAGGATATTGATACTGACGGATACTACGACGCTGAACATAAAAGCCTGGAAAACGGAACATTTTCTCCTGAAAGACAGAGAAGTCCTTATCAGACAATTGGCTCATGAATATCTGTTGGGTAAAACGGCTATAGCCGGGATTCTTGGCACGGTTCTTGATTTCCGCCATGCGCTTGTCAAACTCCGCTTTTGTGATATTCAGCGCCTCGCAGAACTCTAAGGTGTCCAAATGGTCTTTCGCCTCATTCATAATCACCATGATATCATACGACGGCTGATTATAGACAAGCAGTTTACCGTTCCTGTCTGTGATAATGCCACGGGAAGGATATTCTATTTTTTTAAGAAAGGCATTAGAGTCGGCATTTTTCTTGTAGTCGTCACTCATGATCTGAAGAGTGAACAGACGTATGATATAGAGCACGACGATAGCAATCGCTATCCCGCTAATCACGTAACGCCGATAATCTATCTCATAATCTTTCATCCCTGCTTGTCCTGAACAGTCTCAAACGTCAATATCATCAACATGGTGAGGACCGCACTACCTACCACACTCTTCAACCAGACAATCCAGTTATAAAAGGTGAAGGAATCCAGCGTGAAGAACACCATACAATAAATCATTACTAAGACCATCGAGTAATAGAAATACTTCACCCATCCGATATTCTTCATTGAGGGCTGCATGTTCTCCGCAGCATCCCGAGACACATACAATTCGAAATAATAGGGCTGTATAGCACCTAACAGGGTCATCGAGGCGGAGGCTAATCCTGGTGTGTTGAAGAAAATGTCCACCACAAGTCCTAATCCGAAACTCCATAGCAGGACACCCCATTTGGGATAGTTACGGGGAAAGAGCAGGACAAAATATACATAAAGCAATGGCGTGGCATATCCAAAGAGATGGATACGTCCCAGTATCAATGTCTGTGCCAACGTAAAGGCAACAAACAAACCTGCCCGTTTGAAAACATCTGCCGTCATCTCCTTATTCCTTCACATTCAATTTCAAAGAGTCACGCGCTGACTGCAACAAGCGAGTACGTTCCTCTATCGTAGGATCGTTGATAACCACCACATCACGCATACAGCCAAAGTCTGTCGACAAACGTACCTTCACACGATAGGATAATCCGTCTGCGGAGTTATATACCGTCTCTATCTTACCCACTAAGACACCTGGCGGAAAGATGGAGGAATAGCCATTCGTCTCCACCCAGTCACCTCGTTTGAAACGAGCATGACGGGGGATATCCTCTAAATAGGAGACTCCCGCATCCTTGCCATCCCATCGTAACACACCGAAATAGTTATGTCCACGGATGGCACAACTGATGCGAGAGGAGGTATTCAACACAGGAATGACGACAGCATAGTGGTCAGACACTAAATAGGTCACTCCTACAACACCCTGACCGCAAGCGACCCCCATTCCCACATCTACACCATCTGCCGTACCACGATTAATGGTCAGGAAATTGTCATTCCGGCTCAACTCACTACTAACTACCTTGGCGGGTACCAGATGGTACTGTCGAAGGAACTGCATCTCCTTCTGCCATAAACCTGTGGTATCCTCTATTGCCTCACCATACAGACGACGCAACTGGGTCACCTGCCGCTCCAAATAGAAATTACGCAGGGCAAGTTCCTCATTTGCGCGAGCAAGCGAGAAATAAGACTCCATCTCTGCCCTCCCCTCGTTGACTGTGCCAGCCACGACATTGGCTGACGAGAGCCATACACTGCCTTGATAGTTGTTGTAGGAAAACAACAATGTCAGGCTGATGACTTCCAACAGGACAAAGAGGAACCAGTGATGGTATTTCTGTAGGAACTCCAGCAGGTTCTGCATCTACTATCGCATCAAGAAACTGAAACGGTCTACATTCTTCAAGGCGATACCTGCACCCTTTGCCACAGAGCGCAACGGATCCTCAGCGATATGGAACTGGATATTGATCTTGTCTGTGAGACGCTTATCTAAGCCACGCAACAAAGCACCACCACCAGAGAGCCAAATACCGTTCTTTACGATATCGGCATACAACTCTGGGGGAGTATTCTCCAAGGCGGAAAGCACTGCGTTCTCTATTTTCGCCACTGTCTTATCAATACAATGGGCTATTTCCTGATAACATACAGGCACCTCCATAGGCAGTGCCGTGATACGGTTAGGACCATGAACTACATAATCGTCAGGTCCCTCATCGCCAAGGTCTGTCAAGGCAGATCCCACATTGATCTTGATACGCTCTGCCATACGCTCACTGACTTTCACGTTATGCTGACGTGCCATATATTCCTGGATGTCAGCGGTCAGGTCGTCACCTGCGGTACGGATAGAGTTATTGCAAACGATGCCGCCTAATGAAATCACGGCAATCTCCGTAGAGCCGCCACCGATATCCACGATCATGTTACCCTCTGGCGCCTCTACATCGATACCGATACCTATAGCGGCAGCCATCGGCTCAAAAATCAGATACACGTCACGACCGTCAGCATGCTCCGCAGAGTCACGAACGGCACGAAGTTCCACTTCCGTAGAACCAGATGGAACGCCGATCACCATTCGTAGAGACGGTGAGAACAGGCGACTGCCTGTGTGCACCATCTTAATAAGTCCACGCATCATCTGCTCACAGGCAGAGAAGTCGGCAATCACACCGTCACGCAGAGGACGGATGGTACGGATATTATCATGCGTCTTCTCATACATCATCTTTGCCTCGTTACCTACGGCAATCATCTTGTCGGTACGACGGTCGAGGGCTACTACTGACGGCTCATCAACCACAATCTTATCATCACTGATAATAATCGTGTTAGCCGTTCCAAGGTCCATGGCTATTTCCTGGACAAAACTAAAAAATCCCATATTATTTTCTACCTATTTATGTTTACGTAATCTACTATTTTGAAAACCATGCATGAATAGCAGTGTCATAGTGGCTGCTGACACCAAAGGCACGAGTAGCGAACTCACGACGCTGTGCCTTGGTAGTCTCGGCACCTTGCTTGTTCAGGATATCGAGCAGCACGCCATATTCTGCCTTGGAGGGAACAATGACTACATCATTGAAATTCTTGGCTCCCGCACGGATCAGTGAGATACCGCCGATATCAATCTTCTCGATGATGTCCTCCTCAGAGGCACCACTTGCCACTGTCTGCTCGAAGGGATAAAGGTCTACGATGACCAAGTCAATCTCAGGAATCTCATACTGAGCCATCTGCTCACGGTCGTCCTCGTTCTCACGGCGACCCAGAATACCTCCGAACACCTTCGGATGCAATGTCTTCACTCGGCCACCAAGAATCGAGGGATAGGTAGTCACGTTCTCTACCTTCTCACACTCGTAGCCAAGGCTCTCGATAAATGTCTGTGTACCACCCGTTGACAAGAACTTCACGCCCTCGTCATTGAGTTTCTTCAACAACTCTTCCAGCCCATCCTTGTGAAATACGGAGATGAGCGCTGTCTTAATCTTCTTTGTATCTGCCATAATATAACGTTATATAATTTCCAAATTAGGTTGCAAAAGCAGTACAAGCCGAACACAGAAAATTCATTTTCTGTTGAGGCGCAGCCTGCCTTCGCACCAATTTTGGCGCAAAGTTACGAAAAAGACGGCATACCACACAACGTTTTCCCCAAAAAAATTCCGCTCCCTAAAAATAAATAATGTATATCAAGGGAGAAATGTGCGTTATTTTAGGGATTCATTTGGTTATTCGACATTATTTCCGTAACTTTGCCGCAGAAATTGCGACGTTATAGGCAGAATAATGTCGCATAAAGAACAAGATTATGTATATACACGAAAGGGACGATTGGACAAACTTCCGTTGGGACACCTCACAGGTTTCCCTTCTTCAGGAAGTCGTATTCCGTAAGCAAGGACTGCTTTATGGAAGGTTAGGCTCGCTTGGCTTTGACAGCAAACTCAGGGCGATGGCAGAGAACCTGACTCACGACGTAGTGTATTCTTCGGAGATTGAGGGCATCATGCTGAACGTGGACCAGGTTCGGTCTTCTATTGCCAGAAGACTGGGGATTGAGATGGCAATGGTCGGTTGGCTCGCATCCTGTCCGACATGCTTCTGGCACGGGGAGAGAAGAGCGAGTTCCGCTTCTACAATGTCTCGTCCCAGATAAACAAGGACAAGAACCACTACTATGACATTCTGGAGCGGATGCAGCATGGCGATGGAGACATCACGGAATGGTTGGTATGGTATATGGAGAAATTGGTGGATGCTCTCGACGAGGCAGAAACCATTGTCAGCACAATCCTAAACAAGAGTTTCTTCTGGCAGAAAGCATCATCTGTACCAATGACAGAGCGGCAGACACAGATGTTGAACCTTTTCCTTGACGGCTATGAGGCAAAGATAACATCCAAGACATGGGCTTCACTGGCAAAATGTTCGAAGGACACAGCCATACGTGACATACAGGATCTTGTCGATAAGAACATACTGATAGAGGACTTCCCTGGAGCAAAGCGTCCGAGTTATTCCATTGTATATGATGCAGAAGACCTTTCTCAGTTCTTCACTGAAGTAAGCATTGCAGAGGAGAACGGCATTCCGTATCTCAAAGCAATGTACAAGGGGCGAAAGCCTGTCAGCGAAAGGATTTTGAAACTGGATGCTGAACGCTACCAGAAAGGAAATCTACCTTTATCCAACCTGCTCAACAAGTACTGCTCATATCTCATCCTGAATCATTAAGGGCAGAGAGAGTCTTTCTTCCCTTTCACGAGGCTTGTGGAAATATATTTTTCTCCAATCACATTGTTTGTTGAGATATTTTTGTATCTTTGCAGAAACCAATTTAAGCGATACACAACAATGACGGAGAACTTGAAACTATATATTGACGAACTGAACAAGCAATACAAGACAGGGCTTGCGCGTGAACATTCCTATCGTCCTGCGCTGAAAGACCTGCTGCAGAGCTTGCTGCCGAAGATGATAGTCACTAACGAGCCTGCCCATTTCGAGTGTGGCGCACCTGACTACATCATTCAGCGGGAGAAAGACCATCTGCCAGTGTTCTTTGTGGAAGCAAAAGATGTGAACGACAACGACCTTGACGGACGCAGCAAGAACGGACACAAGGAGCAGTTCGACCGCTACAAGCAGGCACTCGACTATATCATCTTTACTGACTATCTGGACTTCCATCTATACGAACAAGGGGAGTTCGTAGATAGCGTAAGGATTGCAGAGGTCAAAGGCGACAAGATTGTTGGCATTGCGGAAGCCGAGGACAAGTTCCTCTCCATGATTCAGCACTTGGGCGCGTCTGCCATCCAGCGCATCACTTCTGCTCCACGCTTAGCGAAGTTGATGGCAGGCAAGGCTCGTCTGCTGGCTAACATTCTGGAAGCAGTGATAGTCAATGACGAAAAACATAACAAGGACACCGATAACGATTTTGACGATCCTTTCTATATTCCTGAGGACGATATTATCCAAGTAGGACTTAGCGAACAAATGGAAACATTTCGTCGTGTACTTCTTCACGATATTACCCCTCAGTCGTTTGCTGACGTTTATGCACAAACCATTGTCTATGGATTATTTGCAGCACGTCTTAATGACAATACTCCAGACAATTTTTCTAGACTTGAAGCTGTGAACCTTATCCCTAGGACAAGTGCTTTCCTTCGCAATATGTTCCTTCAACTGGTAGGTTTTGACATTGACCCACGTATAGAATGGATAATTGACGACCTAGTCACAACCTTTGGAGCCGCAGATATGCAGAAAGTTCTTAAAGGTTATAATTCAGAACAGCATCAAAGAGACCCGATAATTCATTTTTATGAGGATTTTCTTGCCGAGTACAATCCAAACTTAAGGAAAGCAAGAGGAGTTTGGTACACGCCTCGTCCCGTAGTAAAGTTTATTGTTAGAGCGGTTGACGAGATACTACAGGGGGAGTTTGGTCTACAGGAAGGGTTAGCTGACTATAGCAAAGTTCCACGTACTATCCCTACCCCAAAAGGCTTTGGTAATAATTCACATGAACAAACTGAGCCTGCCGTAAAAGACTTGTATCGCGTTCAGATACTCGACCCTGCCATGGGTACAGGTACTTTCCTTTCGGAAATCATCAACCAGATATATGCTAAATTCGAGGGAATGGAAGGTGCATGGAATAGTTATGTCAATACTCATCTGCTTCCTAGGCTCTATGGCTTTGAGATTATGATGGCTCCATACACTATAGCGCACATGAATCTACATATGCAGTTGTGTAAACTGTGGGGATATTCACAAAACGTCAAAGCCAACTTGCGATTAATGCTTACCAACTCTCTTGAAGAAGGTAAGAATGATGGTACCAGTCTTTTTGCCTATTGGCTCAGTCAAGAATCAAAGCGAGCCACTCAGATTAAACGACTATGCCCAGTAATGGTCATGATTGGTAATCCCCCGTATAGTGTTTCAAGTCAAAATAAAAGTGAATGGATAAAAAAACTTCTCGAAGATTACAAGAAGAATCTTAATGAAAAAAACATCCAACCTCTAAGCGATGACTACATCAAGTTTATTCGAATGGGGCAGCACTATATAGAGAAAAATGGAGAGGGGATAATGGCTTTTATCTGCAATAACGGTTTTATAGATGGTGTTATTCATCGTCAAATGAGACGAGAACTGATGTCTGTTTTTGATAAGATTTATATTCTTGATCTACACGGCAACAGTCGTAAGAAAGAAACTGCGCCTGATGGTTCGAAAGATGAAAACGTCTTCGATATCATGCAAGGAGTCAGCATCAACATCTTTGTAAAAACTGAGACAAATAGCGATAATCTTGCAAAAGTATTCCATTATAATCTTTATGGAACAAGGGAGGATAAATACAATTTCTTGCAGAGCAATGACATTCATTCTGTTTCATGGCAACAACTTAGTCCAGAAGTTCCTCAGTTCTTCTTTGTACCGAAAGATTTTACATTACAAGAGGAATACGATAAAGGGTTTGCTGTTAAAGAACTCTTTTGTATATGTAATGCTGGCTCCAAAACGGAAAGAGATGGTCTTAACATTCATTTTACAGATGAAGAAAGGATGTCTGTCCTAAAGGACTTCAAAGAATTAGAAATAAACAAATTGGTTGAGAAATATCATGCCAAAGACTCTAGAGACTGGCAAGTTCAACTTGCGCAAAAGGATCTGAAATCGAATACTATCCTAGCGACTAAAATTTCATATCGTCCTTTAGACACACGCTATATCAACTATACAGGCAAGACAAAAGGCATCATGGGATACCCTCGTTTTGATATTATGTGCCATATGATTCGCCCAAATGTTAGTTTATGTTTGGTTAGAAACAACAGGCGTTACGAGGAAACGTACTTCATTTCTAATGGCATTTCTGACAAATCGTATTTGTCTTCGAATGATGATATAACCGTATTCCCTCTTTACGCCTATAAAGAAAACATGGGCCAAGAAGAGCGCATTGTCAATTTCAACAAAGACTTGTATGAAAAGATTGCCAAGGGGCTGAACTACCTTCCATGCTATGATGATAATATGCTGATTGACCCAACGTCAGAATATAGTGGCGTTCTATATCCGCAAGACCTCTTTGATTATATTTATGCGGTGCTCCATTCGCCTGGCTATCGCGAGCGTTACAAGGAATTCCTGAAGATAGACTTCCCACGCATACCTTATCCTACCGACTGGGAAAAGTTCCGTGACTTAGTGGAAAAGGGCAAAGAACTGCGACAACTTCACCTGATGGAAGATTTGCCTCATCAGGCAGGCGTTTCGTTCCCTGTGGGCGGCACCTTGCAAGTGGACTGCTATCGCTGGGAGCAGAACCGTGTCTATATCAACGCGGAGCAATACTTCGAGGGTGTGTCGGAATCCGCCTGGAACTTCTTCATTGGCGGCTACCAGCCCGCCCAGAAGTGGCTCAAAGACCGCAAGGGCATGACGCTCACCTTCGAGGATGTGAAGCACTATCAGCACATCATCTATGTGCTGCGGCAGACAGAACGCATTGTGCAGGAAATAGATGATATAAGGATACCCAAGTGTTGTTGAATCGTTTAAGCAAAAGAAAATAGCACGGAATATCTAAGACAATCCAAGAACTTACTGATACATAATTGAATATGAGTAATATAACGTGAATTCGACGAATTGTTTACTACGAAATTTCATAGTAGCAATTTTCAAGGAAAAGGTTGTCAGGTTGACAAAACACCGATAACCATTGGCTTTGCAACCTTTTTGAGGTTGTCAAGGTTGACATAAGGTTGTCAAGAAAAGCAGGGTT
>FLNX01004326.1_pt1 | contig 46158 bp, 42 predicted proteins | sample 1140341 | NCBI WGS metagenome assembly FLNX01 (sample SAMEA3878208, study PRJEB12797) | bioreactor metagenome | biome: Moose rumen | place: Sweden | collected 2011-10
AAAAATAATTATACACATTTTTGATTAAAAATCAAACCAAAACGCCTTTTTTATCAATCAATTGGATTTAACTTGGAGTCAAGCCCCTGTGTTTCCATTCACAATTTCACTTCAACAGGACGGCTTCGAGACTATGATTTATAATAGCGTTGATATTGAGTGAATTAGGACATGAAATTTGCTGTTGTCGTGCTTTTGTATTACCTTTGCCACCCAAAATACCAATCTATTAATTTATACTACAAGAAAATGGATAAGATTCAAGCAGGAAAATATGTGGAACTCGTATACGAGATCTTTGTGGTAAACGGTGAGGAACAGACCAGTGTGTTCAAATTCAACAATGAACACCCCGATGCATTTGTCTTTGGCATGGACTTGTCTCTCATCGAGGGCTTCCAGAACCATATCATGGGCCTGGAGCAGGGCGAGAAATTTGACTTCACCCTCAAGCCCGAGGAGGCATTCGGCGTCAAGAACCCCGACCTGGTATATGAGCTGGAGAAGGAGATTTTCCACGTTGACGGCAAATTTGACTCGGAGCACATCCGCGTGGGCGCCATCGTGCCCATGATGACCCAGGAAGGCATGCGCGTCGAGGGTCAGGTGGTGCAGGTGACCGACGACAAGGTGTTCATGGACTTCAACCACCAGTTGGCAGGCGAGACCGTGCGCTACACCGGCCATGTTCAACTCGTGCGGGATGCCACACCCGAGGAGCTCCAGCCCAAGCACCACGGCTGCGGCTGCGGTTGCGAGGACTGTGGCGGTGGTGACTGCGGTCACGACCACGGTGACAGCTGCAACTGCGGCTGCTGCTAAAAAACGGCCCGAGTGCTAAAAAAGTATAACAAGGCCATTAATTAAGGAAATTTTTCTTTAATTCTTGTTGCACATTATAAATTAATGCGTAACTTTGCGGCACGTTTCAATTAGGTAATTTCTAAAACATTAATAATTAAAGATTTAATATGGCAAGATTTGATAAGGCTATCTTAGCAGAGAAGTACGGTATCACTGGTGTTACCGAGGTTCTTTACAACCCCAGCTATGAGGTATTGTTCAACGAGGAGATGAAACCCGGTTTGGAAGGTTTTGACAAGGGTCAAGAGACCGAGCTGGGCGCCATCAACGTGATGACCGGCGTTTACACCGGTCGCTCGCCTAAGGACAAATTCATCGTTGACGATGTTAATAGCCACGACACTGTATGGTGGACAACCCCCGGTTATCCCAACGACAACAAGCCTGTTACCGAACAGACTTGGGCTGCCCTCAAGGATCTTGCTGTAAAGCAGTTGAGCGGCAAGCGCCTGTTTGTTGTTGACGGTTTTTGTGGTGCCAATAAGGACACCCGCATGAAGGTGCGCTTTGTGATGGAGGTGGCATGGCAGGCCCACTTCGTGACCAACATGTTCATCCGTCCCCAGAACGAGGAGGAGTTTGACCAGGAGCCAGACTTCACCGTATATTGCGCCAGCAAGGCCAAGGTGGACAACTACAAGGAACTGGGCTTGAACAGCGACACCGCCGTTGTGTTCAACGTAACCAGTAAGGAGCAGGTGATCCTCAACACCTGGTACGGAGGCGAGATGAAGAAGGGTATGTTCTCGATGATGAACTACTTCCTGCCGTTGAAGGGCATTGCTGCCATGCACTGCTCGGCCAACTGCGACATGAATGGCGAGAACACCGCCATCTTCTTCGGTCTGTCGGGTACCGGCAAGACCACCTTGAGCACCGACCCCAAGCGCAAACTCATCGGCGACGACGAGCACGGCTGGGACGACAACGGAATCTTCAACTTTGAGGGCGGCTGCTATGCCAAGGTCATCAACCTTGACAAGGATGCCGAGCCTGACATCTACAACGCAATCCACCGCGACGCCCTGCTTGAAAACGTCACCGTTGACGCCGATGGCAAGATCGACTTCGCCGACAAGAGCGTGACCGAGAACACCCGCGTGAGCTACCCCATCTACCACATCAAGAACATCGTGCGCCCCATCAGCCACGCTCCCGCTGCCAAGCAGGTGATTTTCTTGAGTGCCGACGCATTTGGCGTGCTGCCTCCCGTGTCAATTCTCGACGCCGAGCAGACCAAGTACTACTTCCTGAGCGGTTTCACTGCCAAGCTCGCTGGTACTGAGCGCGGCATCACCGAGCCCACTCCCACCTTCAGTGCATGCTTTGGCCAGGCATTTCTGGAGCTGCATCCCACCAAGTATGCCGAGGAGCTCGTTAAGCGCATGAAGATGAGCGGTGCCAAGGCTTACTTGGTGAACACCGGCTGGAACGGAACAGGCAAGCGCATCTCGATCCGCGACACCCGCGGCATCATCGACGCCATCCTGAACCACAGCATCGACACTGCTCCCACCAAGGTGATCCCCTTCTTCAACCTCACCGTTCCCACCCAGCTCGAGGGCGTTGACACCGGCATCCTTGACCCGCGCGACACCTATGCCGACGCTGCACAATGGGAAGAGAAGGCCAAGGATCTCGCAGCCCGCTTCATCAAGAACTTCGTTAAGTACGAGGACAACGAGGCAGGCAAGGCTCTGGTAGCCGCTGGTCCCCAGCTCTAATGCACCCTGAGAAAATAATAAAACAAATTCCATAGTTTTGAGAGCGGTGCCCGTGGTGGGCACCGCTCTCTTTATCACCTGATTGACAGCAACAAACAAAGTTTTTTTAGAAAAAATTACATTGATGTAAGTTACATTGATGTAACTTTTATTATCTTTGCCCCCGATAACTCAAGATTGCTTATAGAATAATGAAGGCACCATTTCAATTTGGATCGCTGGCCGAGAAAGAGAATTTTATCGACCGGGTGGAGGACAGGGCATTGCTCAAGCAGTTGCTCATGTCGGGTATCCATGTAATGCTCATTTCCCCTCGGCGCTGGGGCAAGTCATCGCTGGTCAAGGATGTGGGCGAAGAGCTGACGGCCGAGAACAAGAACGTGCGCATGTGCTACATCGACGCCTTCAGCATCAGCACCGAGGCCGAGTTCTACCGTGTGTTTGCCAGCCGTGTCATGACCTGCGCAGCATCACGTTTCAAGAGAGGGATTGAGGAAATGAAGAAATTCCTCACAGGCGCCGTTCCCCAACTGGTAATCAGGGACAAAGTGACTGAGTTTGTCACTTTTGACCTGCGTTTCCAGCCCCAAGAGAAAGATAAACTGGAGATTTTGGAACTGCCCGAGAAAATCGCTGCCGCTAAAGGGCTGCGAATTATCGTGTGCATTGATGAATTCCAGCAACTGGCCAATATTCCCCAGTATCCCGACATGGAGGGCAAGATGCGGTCGGTGTGGCAACAACAGCACAATGTGTCCTATTGCTTCTATGGCAGCAAGCGCCACATGATGACCGACATCTTCAACGACTCGACCAAGCCTTTCTACCGTTTTGGGCAAGTCATCTGGCTCAAGAAGATTGAGGAGCGTTACTGGGTCGAATTTATCGTCAACGCATTTGAGCGCACAGGAAAGAGCATCTCGGTCGAGTTTGCCAAACGCATCTGTGAGGTCACCAAATGCCACTCGTGGTATGTGCAACAGCTCAGCTTTTTCATTTGGAACGCCACCGACGTCGAGGTGACCGATGAAATCTTTAATCGGGCACTGCAACGACTGATTGATACCAACGCTCCGATGTTCCAAAACGACACCGAGCAACTCACCGCCAGCCAAAAGGCGATGTTACATGCCGTGATTGATGGATTCAACCAGTTCTCGGCCCAAGCAACCAAGCAGCTATACCACATGGGCAATGCCAACACAATAGCCCGCAACAAAAGGATCCTTCAAGACAAAGACATCATTGAACAACGAGGTAAAAGATTTGAATTTGTTGATCCAATATTTCAACTTTGGTTATCCCGTGAATACTTATATTAATTATTGGTTTTCAAGAGTTTATATCACATGAATCCCATCACCCAAGCCATTATATTGTCGGCATCCACATTGAGGATGCTACCGCACATCGCATTATTCCTGATGCACCGCGACAAGTTCAAGGACGACCTGATGAAGGTCCAGGACCGCAACGACTCGGTGCTGAATTTCATCAAGGTCTGCACCCGTGAGAGAACCTTCCGCAACCTATTCTACTACCGCTTGGGTGAGTACCGCTCGGTGTTCATCTCGTGGCTGTTGCCACCCGAGCGCACGATGCACATCTGGTGCCCTTCGATAGGCCCCGGAGCCCACTTTGAGCACAGCTATGCCACCTACCTCAACGCCCGCTCCATCGGTCGCGACTTCTATTGCCTGCAACTGGTAACGCTGGGCAACGGCAAGGACGGCGCGCCCGCGATTGGTGACCATGTGCGCATCATGACGGGAGCGACAGTGTTTGGGGGTATCACCATTGGCGATCACGTCACCATTGGGGCCAATGCGGTTGTCAACAAGGACGTTCCACCTGGCTGCACGGTGGTGGGCAATCCAGCCCACATCGTGAAACAGGCGGAGCAAAGAGTCAATTTACCACTATAATTGTTCTTGCCATGCGTGTACTCATTGTCAATACTGCCGAGCGGACAGGTGGTGCTGCCATCGCCGCCAACCGCCTGCTGCAAGCCTTGAACCGCAATGGCATCGAGGCACGGATGCTTGTGCGTGACCGCAAGACCGATGCACCCGATGTGGTGAACATTCCCCCATCCTGGCTTTTGAAGGCCAAGTTCCTATGGGAACGCGGCACCATCTGGCTGTACAACAGGCTGAGCAGGAGAAACCTGTTTCAAGTCGACATTGCCAACACAGGCACCGACATCACCCGCACAGAGGCCTTCCAGTGGGCCGATGTCATCCACCTGCACTGGGTCAATCAAGGGTTCCTCTCGCTCAAGGATCTGGAACGTATCATGGCCAGCGGCAAACCCGTCGTGATAACCCTGCACGACCAGTGGTACTTCACTGGCATTTGCCACTACTCGGGCGGGTGCGACAAGTATCAGTCACAGTGCAACCATTGCCCCATGATCAAGAGCGTGGGTGTGGACTTAGCCAAGCGGGTGTTTGACCGCAAGCGGGCAATCTATGAGGGACAAAACCTGACCTTTGTGGGATGTAGCCGCTGGATGGCCGAGCTGGCCCGCCAGAGTGTCCTCACCCAGGGGCATCGGGTCACCAATGTGCCCAACGCTATCGATACCGATGTGTTCAAGCCGACGGACAAGGCTTTAGCGCGAGAAAAATTCGGCTTGCCGAGGGATGGGTGCCTGCTGCTGTTCGGAGCCCAGCGCATCACCGACGAGCGCAAGGGCTTCCGCTATTTGGTTGAGGCCTGCGAGCACATCAGCAAGCACCATGCCACCCTGCCGGGTCACTTGGGTGTAGTCGTGCTCGGTGGTGATGCCGAGAGTGTAAAGTCTACCTTGCCGTTACCCGTTTATACAGTCAATTACCTGAGCAACGAGGCCGAGATTGCCGCGCTCTATAATGCCGTTGACCTGTTTGTCACCCCCTCGCTGCAGGACAACCTGCCCAACACCATCGTCGAGGCCATGTCGTGTGGCACACCGTGTGTGGGGTTCAACGTCGGGGGCATCCCCGAGATGATCAGCCACCAGCAAGATGGTTATGTGGCCGACTATTGCGACAGCATCGACTTTGCCCAGGGCATCGCCTGGTGCCTCGACAACAGCAGACACGCCTCATTGAGCCAGCAGGCACGCCTCAACGCCCTCGCCAACTACAGCGAGCGCATTGCTGCCCAGCGTTACCAGGCAGTCTATCAAGAAGCAGTCCAAAACTCCACTGCTACAGGCCGACACTCCAGTCGATGACAGTGGCAAGTTTGCGCTCGTAGTAATGCTTGAGGTCGGCCCAGCGGTAGTAGGGGCCCGTGACAGGTGTGAAGGGCAGCACAGCCTCGTGCTCGTTGAACAGCACCTTGACCAGGATGTCGTCGGCGCGGTTGCCAGTGGTTCCCACGGGACGATAGAAGACCATCTGGATGTTGCAGGCCTTGGGGATGATGTTGTAGTCCTGCCAGTGCTCGTGCAGCGACTCCAGATCGTCGCAACTATAGTTCACATTATCAATTTCGAGCAGGCAGGCCAGGGGCAGCACACACGTCTCGTGGCCGAAGCGCAGTGCCGCGCCGCGCTCACCGGTGGCGATGGCCTCGTCGGCGGTAGCGATCATGTTGCGCAGCAGTGCCCGCTCGATAAAGGGCATGCGGTTGCCGTTCTGGGGCGCATTGGCCCAGTGGATGTACCAGTATATGTTCTTCAGGCGCCATAACTCAAAAATCTCGTTGTTGCTGAAGTAGTGGTACAGGCTGATGTCTTCAAACCAGTGATGACCTTGCAGAGAACCGGCAATGTCAAACACGTCACGCATCAGCTGGCGACCATCCAGGTTGGCGGCGGCCCATGCGGTGTCGTTCACCAGCTGGGCGACAAAGCGCTCGGGGTGCAAGTACTCGTTATACATCCCGTTTGAGATGGGATCCACGCTCTTGCGCAGGTCGTTGGCCAGTGTGTCCTCGCCATATCCCCAGCCCATGTAGTGCATGTCGTGGTAGCTGGCGTCGGTGGTGATGCGCAACTGCGGGTTGAGCGTGCGCAGCGTCATTGTCTCGTTCTGCATCGACAGGATGCAGCGGATGATGACCGTCGAGCGCGCGTCCACTCGGGCATCGCCCTGGAACACCTCGGGGAAGTTGCGGTACATGCGTGCGGCAATCTGCTGGTGTTGCTCGGCGCCGATGTCGCTCAGGTCGCCAGCGCGCTGCTGTGCTGCATCGTTGATGCGCGTGAGCGCCTGCAGCAGGCGTTCTCCCAGCTGGTTGAGCATCCCTGCCTCTTTGATGCCACGCAGGGCCTTGACGGGATAGGCATACACCTTGCCGTTGGTGAGCCAGCGGCTGCCGTGACGGCCATAATGGTCGATATAGAAAGGCTCATAGCCCGCGGGGGCAGCGGTCAGGGCCGGCAGGTCGGCGTCGGTACCATAGGGGTAGGCATAATGGTTGCTGGCCGAGCGGTCAAAGTTGCCCTTCACCTGCGTGACAGGGTTGATAGCACTCAGCGACAGGCAGGCAACGGCTGCCAGCAGATATAATGTGATGCGTTTCATTTGTTCGGTTTGATGAAGGGTTGACTGGAAAGTTTGTTGATAAAGTAGTCGCGCACGTCGCTCCAGTGGTAGTAGGGGGCGACATCGGTCTGGATGGGTAGCGTGGCTTCGCGCTCGTTGAGAAGCGGCAACATCAGGATGTCATCGCTGCCAGCCTTGCGGAAGTAAACGAACTGGATATTTGCCGCCATGGGGAAAATCTTGTAGGTCTGCCAGTACTTGTCCAGCGTCTCGAGGTCGGTCGTGCGGTAGTCGGCACCGTTCAGTCCCATCAGGCAGCACAGCGGTAGCACCACACTCTCGTGCCCGAATCGCAACGAAGCGCCCGGTGCAGGCGCAGCACTGGTGATGGCGTGGTCGGCATCCTCGATGAAGTTGCGCAGCAGGTTGGCTTCCATGTAATCCACACGGCACAGGGTCAACGGCGTCTCGCCCGAGGTAATGTACCAAGAGGCATTGTTGTAGCGCCACACGCTGTAGATGTCGTCGTCGCTGAAGATGTCATACAGGTTCACGTTTTCAAACTGGTGGTGGCTCTGCATGTTGCCCGTCACCTCCATGAGGTAGATCATCATCTTGCGCGCGTCGTCGATGCTGTCGCGGACAAAGCGCTGGTCGGTGAAGAGTTTCTTCATCATCCCCTTGGGATTAATCCATTTGTTCTTATACTTATCAATCAAGTCGTACTGGCTCGCGCGTAAAGGCTTGACCACACTGTCGCTGTAGTTCATGTAGTACATCGTTGCCTCGCTGGCGTCGGTGGTGATATTGAGCCGCGGATTGAGCGATGCCAGCACGTCGACCTCGTTCTGCATCGACAGGATGCAGCGGATGACCACCGTCGAGCGGGCCACCACGGGTGCTCCGTCCCGGAACACCTGCGGGAAGTTCAGGAACATGCGCCGCGCGATGCCCTGGTGCTGCTCGTGCCCGATGTCGCTCAACTCGCCCAGGCGGCCCTTGCTGGCGTTGTGCACCTCACGCAAGGTGGCCAGCACTTCCTGGCCGCGGCGGGTGAGTTTGCCGTTGCGCTCACCCTTCTCGAGCATCTGCAGGGGATAGGTGTACTTCTTCTCGTTGATGAGCCAGCGGCTGCCGTGGCGGCCGTAGTGGTTGATGAAGAACGGCTCATAGCCCGCGGGTGCCGCCGTGATGGCCGGGAAACCGTCAACGGGATAGGCCTGATAATTGTTGGCGCTCAGTTTGGGGTCAGCCTTGAAGTCATCGCGCACACCCGCTGTGATGGCAAAACCCGTCAACAGCAGGATGGTGACTAAAGATAAGTATCGTCTCATTGTTTCAATTATTGATGATTAGATGTCGCAAATTTATAATAAATTCGTCACATGGCATCCAGTTTGGCGTGTTTTGTCGCATTGTAAAGAGAAAGGTCGCCGATTTTGAGTGAATATAGCATGGTATATCGTTTTTTTGGTGTAACTTTGCAGCATTCTAAGTTTACGAGACATGATGACTGACAAATTTGACATGGTGGCTAAGACCTTCCTGGGATTGGAAGGAGTTCTTGCCGACGAGTTGCGCGCCCTGGGCGCCGAGGACGTGGCCGAGGGCAACCGCGTTGTATCGTTCAAGGGAGACAAGGAAATGCTCTATCGAGCTAACTTTTGCTGCCGCACTGCCGTGCGCATTCTCAAACCGTTCCTGCACCTGCGCTCTACCAGTGCCGATGACCTGTACGAGCAGCTCAAATCATTCGACTGGGAACAGCTGATGACCGTCAAGACGACATTTGCCATCGATGCCACGGTCTATAGTGAGGACTTCAACAACTCGCGTTTTGTCACCTATCGTGTCAAAGATGCCATTGCCGATTACTTTACCGACAAGTACGGCAAGCGCCCCAGCATCCGCCTCACCAATCCCGAAATCCGTCTCGACGTGCACATCTCGGGCCGTGACGTCACCCTGTCGCTCGACAGCAGTGGAGACCCGCTGTTCAAGCGCGGCTGGCGTGTTGCACAGACCGATGCTCCCATCAACGAGGTGCTGGCGGCAGGCATTATCCTGCTGAGCGGATGGAAAGGCGAAACCGATCTCATTGACCCCATGTGCGGTTCAGGAACCTTCCTCATCGAGGCCGCCCTGATTGCCGCTAACATTGCTCCAGGCGTGTACCGCGACAGTTTTGCCTTCCAGCAGTGGTCGGACTACGACGCCGACCTGTTTGACACAATCTATAATGACGACAGCGCCGAGCGCGAGTTCAAGCACAAGATCTACGGCAGCGACATCGAGGGTAAGGCCATAGCCATCGCGCGCGCCAACGTCAAGAATGCCGGTCTGAACAAGTACATCGAGCTGGAGCGCCGCGACATCAACGATATCAACGAGGTTCCCGCCGGCGGCACGCTCATCAGCAACCCGCCCTATGGCGAGCGCCTGAACATCGAGGAAATCGAGTCGCTCTACCGCGACATGGGATACAAGTTCAAGCACACCTTCCAGGGCTACAACATCTGGCTCATCTGCTATGACAATGAGCTGTATTATAAGATAGGCTTGAAACCATCGGTGCGGTATAAGCTCAACAACGGCGGTCTGGATTGCGAGCTGCTGGAGTACGTCATCTTTGACGGTCGCTATGACGAGATGCGTGAGCGTGGCGAGCATATCCGCAACGAGGGGTTCCGTGCCAGCGAGCGCAGCAAGGGCAACTATCACAAGGTGGGTCAAGGCGACCACGAGGGCCGTGCGCGTCGAGACGACAAACGCCGTAGCGACGACCATCGGCCGCACCGCGAGGAGGCCCCCATCAGCGACGAGGAGCGCCAGCGCCGCGCCACTGTCGCACGAGACCGCCGCATGATGTCCAAGGTTGATAACCGCGACAAAGCAGGTCGTTATGACGACGACTTTGACCAGGAATTCCGCCACTCAGCCACCTTTGCCAAGCGTATTCTGCGCGACCGTAAGCCCACCCTGGGCGAGGATAAGGAGGTGCCCATCGTCCACGGCCGCCGCAAGAGCTGGAAGCGCCGTGACCTGGACGAGTCGACCGACAAATGACAACCCGCGACTACATCAACGAGTACATCAATAGCAAGGCGTTCATGATATTGAGCGCCTTGGCTCTCATAGCGGCGACTGCATTGGCACTCGCCATGGGTGCACATCCCACGGCCAACAACAGCACGGGCATCTTTTTCTCCATAAAGGGAGGCCTCACCGGGCACGGTGCGGCATCGGCTGCCATCAACTTGTTATGCTTGCTGGCTACGGGAGGCGTAATGCTGGGATTGAACAAGGTCTTCAGCTACGTCCGCTCGATGACCCATTTATTTGTCTCGGCATTCTTCTGGCTGCAAGTAGCCAATCCCGCTGGGCTGGTTGCGTTCAATAACGGGACTCTGCTCTGCCTTGTGACAAGCATCGTCACGATGCCGCTATTTGCCTCCTATCAGGACCGCCATGCCCAGCGCAGCATATTCCTGATTTTTACAATTGTGGCGGCGGGGACCATGTTCCACTATGGATTTCTTGCGTTGATACCAGCCTTGTTGCTTGGTTTCCTCAACATGGGTGTGCTCAACCTGAAGGGGTTGCTGGCGATGCTCTTTGGCCTCATCACCCCGTTTTGGATTGTATTGGGCTTAGGCATTGCCATGCCTGCCGACTTTGTCATGCCCCACATCGACGGCATCTGGAGCCAGATGGCCCGGCGCAGCGTGAACCCCGCACTCGTACTGGCTGTGCTGACTGTGATTCTTGGCATACTGCTGGCCGTGATGAACCTGATGACCATCATGAACTACAGGATACAAACCCGCGTGTATAACGCCTTCTTTGTGTTTGTGCTGGTCTCGATGGCTATTGCGCAGTGCATCGACTACAATGACATGGGAGTCTATATGCCCCTGCTGGGGCTCATGACCGCTGTGCAGATTGCGCATTTCCATACCTTGCGCACGACCCGCCCCTTCCGTTTTATTTTCATTGTCCTGCTCGTCGCGGGTTGTATTGGCTTTTATTGTGCTAACCTGATGCTGCCATGAGAATCATCGTCGACAACCACATCCCGCACATCCAGGGCCTCATCGAGCCACGCGCCACAGTCGAGTATATGGAGCCCGGCGACATCACCCGCGCTGCCGTCAAGAATGCCGATGCCCTGATCGTGCGCACACGCACACGCTGCGATGCCTCGCTGCTCGACGGCAGCCGCGTGCGCTTCATCGGCTCGGCCACCATCGGCACCGACCACATCGACCTGGACTATTGCGCCGCCCGCGGCATCACCGTGCGCAATGCCCCCGGCTGCAACGCCCCCGCCGTCGCCCAATGGGTGATCTGCGCCATCGCCGCATGGATGCGCACCCGCGGCATCGCCTCGGCCACAGGCCTCACACTGGGCATCGTGGGCGTGGGCCACATCGGCTCCATCGTCGCCCGCTGGGCCTCCCAACTTGGCTTCGCCACCCTCCTCAACGACCCCCCAAGGGAAAAAAGGGACGGTTCTTTTGATGTAATTTTCTCCCCTCTTGACGAGTTGCAGCGGCACTGCGACATCATCACCTTCCACACGCCCATCACCCGCGAGGGCCAGTGGCCCACATGGCACCTGTGTGACCACAGGTTTCTTGACGGTCTGGACCATTGCCGCCTGCTGCTCAACGCCGCCCGTGGCCCCATCACCGACAACGAGGCACTGCTGCACTGGAACGGTGACGTGGCTCTCGACTGCTGGGAGAACGAGCCTGCCATCTCTCGTGAACTGCTCGACAAGGCTATCATTGCCACGCCACACATCGCCGGCTACAGCCGTGAGGGCAAGCAGCGAGGCACCGCCATGATGCTCGCCGCGCTCAACGACTTCTGTCATTGGGACATCCCCGTTCCGGTGATTGAAGCACCCGCCACAGGCTCGGCAACAGTGACCCTCGACGGCATGGCTGCTTCCTATGACATCCTGGCCGACACCGCTGCCCTGAAAGCCTCCCCGGCCTCGTTTGAGTCGCTGCGCAACCACTACCGCCACCGCCCCGAGTACCGGTAAGCCACCGTCCATCACATCTCCATGCACCCTGGCTCACGCTAAGGTGTTAAGGTGCCATGCAAAATCCGTCCCTTGGGCATAGTTGTCATGCTAATCACACGTTTTCATCCTCGTTAGTAACGGTGACAGCATCAAGTGTGGCGCATCGTTGGAACGTTTGCTTGGATGACGTCGCTTCGCTTTAGTCATCTAACGAACCCGACAAACCGATAGCACCCGCAATTTCACCATTAAACATATAGTTATAGCGTGTGTTCAAGCCCCAACGTCTGTCAGTCGATGAGGCGATAGATCATGGCGTAGTTGATGGCCTCGGTGATGCTGTCGGTGTCAAATTTCTCCAGGATGCTTTTGCGGTAGCCTTTCACCGTGTCAAACGACTTGAACATCAGCCGGGCGATCTCCTGGGTGGTGTAGCCCATGGCCGAATACTTGAGGACCTGGGTCTCCTGCTCGCTGAGGGAGATGTAGGGGACCGACCGCCAGATGCCGCTCTCCAGGTCCAGGTTCCAGCCCTCGTGGGTGCGGTTGTTGAACATCAGGATGGTGTCATCGCCCTGCTTGGTGGGGATGGAGGCCACGCACAACGCCAGCCAGATTTTCCCGTCGGGCATCATTTTGAGGGGCGTCAACTGATGGTTGATGGTTTGCACCTTCTTGGACACCGTGTTGATGACCCTGAAATTGTAAGATAGCGTGTAATATCGCTTCTCGGCCGCAGGGATGTCCTTGGAGAAATAAAAACCTGAGGAATTGATTATCAACAGCCGCTCGAGATCCTCCTGCGGCACATTGTCGATATAGAACTTATAGCCGATTTCTTTGACCTCGCTGGCTGACAGGCCGCAGAGAAACAATGGGTTCTCGCTGACATACAGGAAGTTCTTCTTGAAGTAGTCGATGATATAGACACTCTTGTAGGTCATGCGCGAGAACGCATCCACCGAGTCCACAACGTCCTGGATGCCCTGGTAATCCTCATCGGTGATCCCCGTCACCGCATTGTCCATAATAAAGAAATCCTCTACCCGTGCCATAAATGTGATATTTTGAAAGGACAAAATTACATATTATCCTGCATAAATCCCCCAAAATAGCCTTTTGGGTTATTTAGTCTTATTTAGTCTTAAACTATTCGGAAATACCCTTTTGGGTATTGTATGAACTAATTATTCGCTATTACTTTGCAGAATAATTCCAAATACAATATTTAGGGCATGAGAACATTTTTAATATTAGTTGCATTTGCTTTCATGGGCTTAAGTGTTTCGGCTCAAGACGTATCGATCCAATGTGACAGCGTGCTGACTGACACGTTGCCCGAGATGGTTGTGACGGCTAAGGGGCAGATTGAGACGGCCGACAAAGCCATTCTGGTGCCTACGGCTGCTCTGCGCAAGCACGCAGCCAATGCGCTGGACCTGACGGGGCTGATGAACGTTGCGGGCCTGGTGGTGTCGCCGCAGGATAAATCGGTGACAACACACTCTGGCGGCGAGGTAGTGCTGTGCATCAATGGCGTGGCAGCCCGCGCCGAGGACGTGGCCATGCTACAGGCGCAGGATGTGGCCAGCGTGGAGTATCTGCGCGCCCCTTCAGGCAAATGGACAGGCAAAGCGGCAGTGCTCAATTACGTTGTCCGCAACTCGGGCGGCAACGTCTATCTCTCAGCCGACGAGGGGTTTATTTATCAGCGTGGCGAGTATGTGGCTGCGGTCGATTACACCCGCGGCAAGACGAAGCTACGGTTGGCGGCTATGAGCAACTGGGATCGCAACCACAGTTATGTCGAGGAGTCGGGGCTCTATACTTTTGCTGACGGACATCAGCTGACCCGCTACTACAACCCGGACCATGCTCTCGCTCGCCACCACAGCGAAGATGTGCGCTTTGAGTTGACCAACAAGGGCGATGCCCACCGCTTCAACCTTGCCCTCGGTCTGGATGCAGCAACCGTGCCGGCCCAGGACATGAAAACTGTCGTGATTTATCCCGCCGACACCACGACCATGCATCGTCACTCGGACAGCAAGGCCCTGTCGCCCAACATCTCGCTTGAATACACCAAGTGGCTGCCCGCCAGCCAGACCATACAGTTTATCGCCAGTGGCTGCTACAGCCACAATACCTATCATAGCCTGTATGAGGAAAGCGGCCAAAGCGCAGTGACCTCGCGTGTCAAGGAAAACAACTTCGCACTGGCAGGGCAAGGGCTGTACTTCAAGACGTTTACCAATCAACTGATGTTGATGCTGACGGCAGGGCACACGCTCACCAACTACAAGGATTACTATAGCGGCACCTCAACCGGCTATCAGCATTTGATCACTAACGTCACGACAGCCATGCTGCAGCTCAGCCGTTCGGCTGGCAGCCTGTCGTGGTATGCCACGGCTGGCGTTTCCAATTCGGCGGTGTCGCTGGGCGGCAAGCACTACAACTACTGTAGCCCCATCGCCTACTATGGCGGAACCTACGTTCCACGGCAGGATTTGTCGCTCTCGATGAACGGCGTGCTGACCCACACGCTGTTCGACCCCAGCAACAAGAACAGCATGACGCTGCCCGTCTCGTTCTTTGAGGCCACGCAAGGAAACCCCGACATCGAGCCCCTGCAGGTGTTGAGCAACACGCTGTCGCTGAGCAAGCAGTGGGGCAAGCACTCACTGGCTGTCTCCTATATGAGCTACATCTACTTCAATAACATCGTGCATCAATACTATGCCGACCCGTCTGTCATCTATGACAAGAAACTGAATGACGGTAACTTCTATGGCAACATGCTCAGCGCGAGCTGGTCATTCAGCGCTTTGAGCGACCGCCTGCGCGTGGGCTTGACGGGTATAGGCGAGTACAACGCTGTACGTGGCGAGGTGTATGACCTGTCACGGGCCATCGTTCGTGGCCGTGCCGGCGTGACCTGGCTGCAGGGAGATTTCAAGTTTGGCGCAAACTTTAGGACCCCATCCACACAACTCGACATCCGTGAGCCGTTCCTGGTGCATGACGCCATGAAACTGGACTTCTTGGTCGGATGGGACCACAGCGGCTGGAGCGTGGAATTACGGCTTAACAACCCCTTCTGCCGCTACTATAAGAGCCACGAGTGGATGGACTATGGCTGCTACGACATGGACCGCTGGCGCATGAACGAATCGGCAGGCCGCAACGTGAGCCTAAAGGTTACCTACGCCCTCAATTTCGGCAAAAAGACCGATCGCAGCGACGTGCAAATCAATCCCGTCATCAACAGCGCCATCATGAAATCATTGTAAGCCATAGATATTCGATAGGTAAAAACGAGCGCAACCGCCTGTAACGGGATACACAGAAATAGCTTCTTCGATACCGCGGTCAGCCGAGGGCAACATGACGTACCCTCGGCTGACTATTGTATAATCAGTTGAACGTAAGGCATGTCTCAAATACCACATTTGCAATTTCAAAAAAATGGTTGTATTTTTGCACCAGAATAATAGATTAAATCCATTACAAGTAATGAACAACGCAGATTTTTGGGCATCAATCCGCTCCATTATAGCCGATGGCTTCACGCCCGATGGTCTGCAAAAACTTGACCGTTATGCAGAGCAATTCATCAGCAACGCGTTGGTATATCAACGATTTTCACCGCAGGAACAGCATGGCTGCGCAACTGGAGGTGCAACAAATGTCATTGCATCCCTGCTCGCGGGAGCAGAAGTTGGCACAGATAGCGGCCGTCAAGCGTCATTCAACGACTTCCAAAGCGAGCGCCAATGCGCAGCGCGGCAAGAAGCAGTGATTGAGCGATGGGCCAAAGCCGTCGGTTTGTGGACCGAAAGTGTTGAAGAAGTACTGTCACAAAGTCTTGGGGAACAGATTGCCGAAGGCGGTGAAGCAATCGTCTATGACCATGGCACCACACTCATCAAGTCTATAGGTCTTGATTACTTTATTCAGCCCGTATTTGCCCTGGACCGTATATCTCTCCACAACACCTATTTTCCAGAGACACGTCTCTCTGTTTTAGGCTTTGGACGTGACAAGCGAGGAGAATTCAAGATAATTGTTGAGCAACCTTTTATCGATGGGCAACCAGTTAGCGATGAAGAAATCGCAACATATATGCGACAAATGGGATTTGAACTAAAGAACCCGCGAAACTGGACTTACGCCACCCCAGAAATTTACTTAAGCGACATGCATGATGAGAATGTGATTCGCTCCAAACATTCCGATACCATCTTTGTCATTGATTGTGATATCCGCATTAACACACCAGAACTCAGGCAAGAAGGGACAAGGAACCTGTCAACTATAGTGAAATTCACATAATCGTCATTTTATCAACCTATTGACCGTCACAGCGAGTCTCCGTAACATCCAATTGGGTATTGCGGGTTACTATGTTTATTGTTAATTTTGTGACACTAAAACTGATACCGAGTAAAAAAATGAGAAAAAAAATCCGTTTGGGGTTTAAAAAATCGGTTTCTGCGTGTATATAGAGTGTATGACAGACAGAGAAAGACATATCGAGGGGCTTTTCAGGCAGCATTACAGTGCGATGCATCGGCTGGCTTACCTGCTGTTGCACGACGATGACGACAGCAAGGACGTTGTGCACGACGTCTTTGCCAAGTTGCTTGTGGAACAAACGGAACTGCGTGAATCGACCGCCCTGTCTTATCTGTTGTCATGTGTGCGCAACCAGTGCTTGAACGTGATGCGTGACCGCCGGCTGCATGCCCAGTTGCAGCAGTACCTCATTCCCGACACTGTAGCGGAGCAGACGTCGCCCGAGGAGCTTGAGCGCGAAATCGAAGTGCTCAGCAAGGGCATCGAAGCTCTGGTTCCGCCTGTGTGCCGAGAGGTGATACGCCTGCATTTCCACGAAGGAGTAGCCTTGACCGAGGTCGCTCGGCGCCTGGGCGTGAGCCATACCACCATCTACAAGCAGCTGCATAGCGCACTCCGTCAATTACGTCAAACGCTTAAAGACTATTGAGCAATGAACAAGACCGATTTACTATTCCAGATGCTGGAACAACCCGAGCGTTACAGCGAGGCACAATGGCAAGAGATCCTTGCCGATGACGAGTGCCGTGAACTTTATACCCTGATGGCGAAAGTCAAGAGCACTGCCCCGTCACCTGAGGTGAGCGGCGAGACCATCGATGCCGAATGGCAACGTCTGGCCCAGTCGCAACGTCCTCGCGCCACCATCATTCCCTTGTGGCGCAAGGTTGCAGCAACCGCCGCGATTGCTTTGGTTCTCTTCGGAGTCTCCTATGCTGCCGTCAAGACAGGTTTCTTCGGACTACAAAAGCAGACGACAGAGGAGACCGCCGCTGTCAAGCCTGAAGCCCCTGCTGTCACTGCCGATGAGACTCCAGAGGCTATTGAGCAACCCACCGACTCATTGACGGCTACAGTCATGGCCGAGCCTCGGCTCTATGACAACGTGCCGGTAGAGCAGATGCTGGCCGAACTCGCTGCCTATTACCATGTTGACGTGGAATATCGCAGCGACGATGTGCGCTCGTTGCGTCTCTATTTTGAGTGGGAGCCGGACTATTCCCTCGACATGGTCGTGGACATGCTGTCCCACTTCGAGTCACTCAGCATCTCTCGTGATGGCAACAAACTCATTGTTGAATCAGCACAGGAGGGCAAGTAATGAAGAGACTATTTACCATGATACTATTGCTGTGCTCCTTAGCAGGCATAGCACACGCGCAGCGCATAACCCGTAACTTCCAGAACGTGTCGATGAGCGACGCGCTCAAGTATATCCAGCAGCAGACAGGCAACCACAAGATCGTGTTTATCTACAACGAACTGGAAGACTTCACTGTTACCACCCATGTCAAGAACAAACCTGTTCCTGATGCCATTCGCCAGATCATCGGTTTCTATCCCATCCAGATGATCCTGGGTGATAACAACGATATCTATGTGGAATGCATTCACAAGACCGAGCACCACCTCAAGGGGCTGGTGGTTGACGAGAACAACCTGCCACTGCCCTATGCCAACGTCACACTGCTCAACCCTGCCGACTCGACGATGGTGGGCGGCGGTGTGACCAACGAGAGCGGCCGTTTCGTCATCCCCAACGACCACGGCAAGGTCATCGCCCGCATCTCTTACGTCGGCTACAAAACCGCCTATCGCCAGTGCTCCCGCGACAACGTCGGCACCATCAAGATGCAGCCCCAGATTACGAAATTAAAGGAAACCGTGGTGACCGCACCCAAAATGCAGATTCGTCGAGACGGGAGGAATTATACAATCAGTAACCTAGACGGCACCTACTTGGGTGATGCCGGGTCCTTAATCGACATGCTGCGTTGGACTCCAGGGCTTATCGTGAATGATGAGAACGACATCAAAACCTGTGACGACAAAAGCATTGGCGAGGTCTATATCGATGAGCGAAAGGTCATTGACCGAAAGCTGTTACTGAGCTTGACTTCCAATCAGGTAAGCAAGATAGAAATCATCCGCGACCTAAGTGCCCGATACTCAAACCCCACGATCAAAATCACGCTCAAGAAGAGTCTAAAGGACTACCTGGGATTGACTGTTGCCAGCAACACCACAATTTCACGACGGCTGAGCGAAGGGGCGTGGGCCAACCTCAATGCCAAGTACAAGAAATTCTCATTCAGCGGTGCCGTGAACTATAGCATTAGTAACAACAAGTCATACGATTCCAACGGCATAACCATTACCAATCCCAGCGACGGCTCTCTTGTTGTTGAGAACCTCACCGATGGTTATTTTTTTGCACACTCGAATTTTAAAAGTTGGAATGCGGGTATCAACTATTTTGCCACACCGCAGTTGACACTCATCGCGCAATACTCTGGCAGTACAGGCAACAATTCATTCAAGCACTTTTATCATCATGACATGCACTATCTGGGACAGGATAGTCTTATTGACGAGATGGAACACGAACCGTTGAGTAATGGTAGCAGTCACAATGCCACTGCCGGATTGACTTATAAGCCCAATGACAAGCGCTTGCTTACTTTCACATTGAGTTATTCACACCGGGAGTCGGAAAAAGAGAGTACCATAACACTCTCGCCTATCGGAGGTGATGCAACAACCAATACTTCCTACACTGAGAACCGTTACAATCTGTGGGACGGTGAGGTCAATTATGAGTTTCCGCTTCTGGGCAGCACTATCGAGGTGGGCTCGAACTTGAGTTGGATTCACAACAAGTACAGTTACACCTACAACGGCAACGCCCAGCCCAACCAACGCGATGATTTCACAGGTGCATGGTATGCCTCATGGAACCATCCCTATGGCAAATGGAATCCCGAGTTTGGCTTACGGCTCGTCTATAATGACACGCAACTCGAGCAAGACGTACACCTAGTATCGCAGCAAGAGAGACATACTTCGATACATCCCGTTGCATCTTTATCCTACACTATCAACTGCAATTATCAGCTAAAAGCTCAATATAGCTCAAAAGATGGGTTCCCGTCCATCTCGATGCTGAATCCCTCAATCATCTATAATTCGATGTTAGACTACAGCAAGGGCAACCCCGATTTGAAGAACTATACCTTGCATTATGCCAGTCTGAATGCCAACCTAAAGGACTTCAGCGTGTATGCAGTATTTAACTGCACACTGCATGACATCTTCACCGCCATCTTGCCTTATGGTGACGACTATTCCATCATCGAATACCCGGTCAACTGCCGCTATAATAACATGTGGGGCTTAAATATCAGTTACTCGCACACCTTCGGCAAAGTAAGTATCAACACATCTCTATCGGGTTGCTTGTTCCAAACCAAGTTTGAGCAAATGCAGTGGTTTATCACCCCTAAGACCAACAGCATGTCGGTAGGCGCCTATGCCCAGGCTCACTGGCAATTCTGCAAGAGCGGAGAGGTCTATGGCTCGATGCGCTATAGTAGCCCCAGGCAGGTGGACTTGATTCGTTTTGGTCGTACGCTGGGCATCAACTTGGGCTATACCCAGCGGTTCTTTGACAACCGACTGCGTGTCAATGTCGAAGCTTGTGACCTGTTGGCGCAAGCAAACACACCTCGATGGAGTGAACATTATGGTCACATTAGCCAGTGGCAACGCAACCGCTATGACACCCGCTGCCTGAATATCCGTATCCAGTATGTTTTCAACACCCTGGATAACCATTACCGCAACGCTCGCATAAACAAGCAAAGCAGCAGCCGTGCGGACTGATACAAATGACTCTACTGACGGCAATCCAAAGAATTGATAACAAGCACCCAGCACACTAAGTAATGAAACGACTGCTCATACTGATATTAACCATCTGCGCCGTCGTGACGGCAATGCACGCGCAGCGCATTACCCGCAATTTCCAGAACGTGTCGATGAGCGACGCGTTGAAGTACATCCAGCAGCAGACCGGCAACCACAAGATCGTGTTTATCTACAACGAACTGGAGGACTTCACTGTTACCACCAGTGTCAAGAACAAACCTGTTCCTGATGCCATTCGCCAGATCATCGGTTTCTATCCCATCCAGATGATCATAGGTGATAACAACGATATCTATGTGGAATGCATTCACAAGACCGAGCACCACCTCAAGGGGCTGGTGGTTGACGAGAACAACCTGCCACTGCCCTATGCCAACGTCACCCTGCTCAACCCTGCCGACTCGACGATGGTGGGCGGTGGTGTGACCAACGAGAGTGGCCGCTTCGTCATCCCCAACGACCACGGCAAGGTCATCGCACGCATTACTTACGTCGGCTACAAAACCGCCTATCGCCAGTGCTCCCGCGACAACATCGGCACCATCAAGATGCAGCCAGACAAGTATTCACTCGGTGCCGTGACCATCGAGGGTTCGAGAATCCAGCACAACGCCACTGGCTATACCATCAACCTGCGTTCATCAGACATCGCCAAAGGCAAGCAAGCCTCGGAGGCATTGGTTTTTCTTCCAGGCATCAGCAAGGAAAGTGACACCTATAAAGTCAATGGACTGGCAGTGAGTGAAATCTACGTGGATGGCGTTAAACTCAAGTCCAACGAAGAACTCAAGACCATACCCGCCGACATGATAGACAAGGTAAAGGTCAATTACCTCGCTGGGGTCAGCCAAAACGCGGCCGATACAGGCGGGACCATCGAAATCACTCTGCATAAACCTGCCGAGGGCGGGTATTATGGGTCGCTGAGTGCCGGCACAAGGTTTCAATTCGGACAAAAGGGCATCGACGATGAAAACCTTGGTGGTGTCATCTACTACCGCCACAAGAACTTGAGTATCTATGATAACTTCTCAATACGTGGGTTTCAATATCAAGAGACGGCCATACAGTCCATCTGGGACCAGCCACAAGATAGGCTCACAACACTTGATGAAGAGGTGAATACCCACGGGCATAATTTCAGGAACCGACTGAGCCTTACCCAACAGCTCAACGAGAAGAGCTCATTGGGTGGCAGCTACGCCATCCAGACGTTCAAGAACAAGGTTCATACCGTGGATGAGGGCGAAACGGGGTTTTCCTGGATTGACCAGAGGAATAATTGGATAGATCAAGAGCTCACAGTGAAGTACAACACCGTCCTGAGCCAGCGTGGGACCACATTAGAGATGATTGGCGACTATTATAACCGTCAGCATGATAGCAAGTCGAGGTACAGCTATCATCAGAATACTGGCGGCGCATCCAAGGATAAGACCTCGCTGGACATGTACAAGTTTTCGGTAGATCTGACCGATCCCCGTAGCCAGCAGTTGACGTGGAATTACGGAGCTTCGATCAGGTACATCACAACGAGATATACCCCGACAGCAGCCAGCATTGATGCCGATGACCGCTTCAAGACCAGCCAGGTAGCGACACGCACAAGCGGCTTGACCCCGCTGGTTTATGCGTCGGCCAATGGGCAGATTTGGAAAATTCGCTATAGCGCTGGTGTCAACTTCCAGTTAAACAAAATCCAGTATAAGACATTGGATGACGGCGCAGTATCCTCTAACACCCAGTGGGGCATCAATCCCACGATGCAGATGATGATGCCGCTTGATGGCAAGGGCAAGCACTCGCTGATGCTGAACTACAAGCGCACACTCGGGGATATACCCTATTCTGCCATCTCATCCACCATTCGCTGGACCGATCCCTATAACTACACTGTCGGCAATCCCGACCTGAAGGCCCAAAGGGGCGATATTGTCATGGCTGCCGTGTCCCTGTTCAGCAATCTCTTGAACTTGAACGCCATCTATGGACGGTTAAATAACTCTATCCATTGGCAAATCAAGCAAGACCCAACCTCTCCTGACTTGTTCTATACATCTTACGTCAATCTGCCTACCCATCACTTCTGTGGCGTGAATGCCGAGGTCAATTGGAACCCGGTAAAACCCTGGAGGATGAAGCTATCAGGACGCCTGTCGATTGCACGTGAAGACGTGACGTTAGGTGATGTCTACTATGGCAAGACAAGACTCCGTCCCTATTACTTGATGTACAACAACTTCAACTTCCAGCACGGCTGGGGCGGTATGCTCAACTTCTTCTGCGAGCCAACGTACAAAAACTATGACTGGACATTCTTTACCGTCTGGGAGGTCTGGGGAGAGATCTATAAAACCCTATGCAAAGACAAGTTGCAATTGACACTTTCTTTCACGGCACTGGGCGACCGCCGCAAGGTGGACAGGCAGACCAATGGCATCAAGGTGACATACGACTACACCACACCAGTCCAGAGTATTGGCATCTCGGTGAGATGGAAATTCTCGGGAGGAAAGAGCCATGGCTTTAACGTCATCCGTAACGGCACCCAGCACTACGATGAGATAAAAGCTCCAAAATGACAGAATAGTGATGTAGACAACAAGAAGCCCGAGGCCGCATCCCCATGCGCCCCGGGACTTCTTGTTGTCATTCAACCGCGTGCATCAAAGGCCACTGGTAAGGAAACGGCGCAAGTGCAGATGGATAATCCCGGCATCATCTTGTCGCGTCACCAGCGGTGACATTGAGATGACATACTTGGGATAGTTGTCTCTAATAGCCAGCAGGTTGCCAAATTCGCGTTGCCGCGTGGTTTCCTCGGCAATGAGATAAGCCACTTGAATGTAGGCGCGTTCGCCCGTAGGACGGGTACAGACAAAGTCGATTTCTCCTGCTTGAAGTAATCCCACCCAGACCGTGTACCCAAGTCGAACCAACTGTTGGTAGACCACATTTTCCAACACCTTTTCGATGTCACCCATGCGGGTACCTCCAGCAATGGCATTGCGGATGCCATGATCCTCAAAATAGAATTTGTCATTGTTTTCAAACAGCCGTTTGCCATGAATGTCATAACGCGGAACCTTGGTCACCATATAGGACTCACACAGGTAGGACAAATAGTCGAGCACCACGCCAACGGTAATGGGTGAACCTTGAGATTTCATGAATTTGGCTATGTTGTTGGCCGAAATCAACTTTCCTGTGTTGTCGGCCATGTAATTAACAAGATTCTCGAGGAATGGCACATTACGGATCCTGTTGCGCATCACCACATCCTTGAGCAGTACGGTATGGTAGATGTCCATTTGATAGTTGCGAACAGCTTCTTCTTCAAGTCCCATTAAGGCAAGTCCTGGCAGGCCTCCGCAAGAGATGAATTTGCCCAGCGACTCATCGTCGTTCTCCAACTGATGAAACGTCAAGAATTCCAGGTAACTTAAGGGTTGAATGTGGATTTCCTTGTATCGGCCTCCTATAAGTGTTGCCAAATCTCCGCTAAGCATCTTTGCGTTAGATCCTGTGATGATGACATCCACGTTAGGTTCTGTAATGAAACTGCGAACGCTGCGCTCAAACTGCATTATATCCTGAACTTCGTCAATGAGAATATAATTATGCTTTCCTGCTACCATGTGCTCGTCAATATAGGCGTTTAAATCCTGATAAGTCTTGATAAAGTCAAACTGACGTTTCTCCTTATCGATGAGTATCACATGGTTGCTCGAATCTTGGGACTTGAAGCTATTAATTTGTCTCAACATGTAACTCTTTCCAACGCGGCGCTGTCCCACAAGGACAATGATTAACTCCTTGCCTAAGTATTTCTCAATCTGTTGGATATAGTCGTGACGGATAATAGGTTCCATAATTCTTTCTTTTATAACGGATTTTTCGGCAAAAATACAACATTTATCGTTTATAAAAGAAGAATTTAACGTAAAATATAAAAACTTTTGTTATAAACCATAAACCACCAAAAGACCATTATCTATTTTAATCAGTTAATATTTACTAAATATCATATTTTATTTATCGTTTTTCGATAAATTTATATATCTTTGCAGCAGAATTATTAATCAAAAGAATTTGCACATTATGAAAAAGACATCAGCAACAACATTAAGAATCGTGTGCGTGTTTGCACTCATCTGCATTGTCTTGTGGGTGGCGTTTTATGCCTTCCAGAGTTACTTTGTCCTGACGACAGGCAGCGGCAAGGGTGTCATCAATTGGGGCTCGCCGCGCATGGGTTTAAAATTGACCATGTTTGCGATCAACCGCATCATGATTCTCACGCTGGCGGCATTGATGGGCGCGTTTGTGTTCAACATTCTCAAGCACCTGAAAGGAGGAACCATTTTCAACCGTGCCAATGTGGTGCTGTTGTGGATCATGGCCATTGTGCTGCCCATCCACTCGTTTATCAGCGACAACATGGGCTTTGCCTGCTCGGCTACTGACCAATATGAATGGGGTCTGACCGATACCCCGTTTGTCTATGCGATTGTGGCGGTCATCGTCGCCATGCTCTACAAGCTGGCCTGTGACGCTGCCGAGGAACAGCAATTAACCATTTAACCCCTCTCGTGCGCTATGATTATCGTGAATCTTGATGTGATGATGGCGCGCCGCAAGATGTCGCTCAACGAGCTGAGCGAGCGCGTGGGCATCACAATCGCCAACCTCTCGATCCTCAAGACCGGCAAAGCCAAGGCCATCCGCTTCTCAACGCTCGATGCCATCTGCCGCGCCCTGGACTGCACCCCTGGCGACATCCTCGAATTCCGCAACGAGTAAAAAACCTTATTGCAAGACTTTTTTCAAATGGGTATTTCTCACTCCCATAGGGGGGATAGAAACACCCATTAGGGGATTGCACACCCTTACCAGCCAAGTTAATTATGCATTAACAAAACACATTAAATCCAATAAATCATTTATTATGAGAAGATTATGGATATTCTTGATGCTTGGGTGTTCGTTCCTTGAAGCTTTTGGGCAGAATGAGCCAGACTCTATCATGGAGATCACCCTGCCCGAACTGGTGTTCACCGAAAGCCTGATCAAGCACAAGCCTAAAAGCGATGTGTTTAAAATCACTGAGAATCATCGTAAGGGCGTTACCAATGTATTCGATATAATGAACTTGTTGCCCGGTGTGAAGTTCGACCAGTTGAAATCGAAAATCAGCGTTAAGAATGACGAGAGGGTCCTCGTGGTAGTTGACGGGCAGGAGCGTAACTTTGATTATGTCAGGGCAATCGATCCTAAAAGGGTCAAGGAGATAGAAATCATCCATGAATTGCCTGGCAGATACGTTATTGCCGGCTATAAATATGTCATTGACATCAAACTCAAAAATGATTATGTGGGAAACGGCTTGTCTATTAACAACTTCACGATTGTATCGCCAGGCAACAATGGCGATGACCACATTGTCAATGAGCAACCCAACATCCAGTACTCGCATACCGACAAGAAATGGAACTTTAACGTTGACTATGTCTATGGCCATATCAGGTGGAACTACCCGATTTCCTACAGTAAGGTCTATCCAGGTCTGTCCGATTTGTCCAGCAAGGAATATACTACGGACAATCCCAACGACCACAATAAGAGCAATGCGCATGCGGCAAACCTCGGTCTAGACTGGAAAGTTGCCGACAACCAGACGCTGTCACTGCGGGGCTCTTTTATACATGACAACAGGCGCCATTCTACCCAATATGATTACACGGGCACTTCCACGGACAATGTGCCAACCAACTTTAGCGAACTGATAGGCAATGACGTGAAAAGCAATGACTTCAAGTTTTCTGTTATCTATAACTGGACCATCTGCCAAAAGTGGAAACTATATGCTGACTTGAACTACAACCTATTCAAGACAGACAATCGCAATGCCTATTCGATGCATGAAACCTTACTCAATGATGTCTATTCCACCCACAAGAAGAATTATTACAAGGGAACCGTTGATGCCGTGTTCAGCCCGAATGACAAGCTTTCTGTGGATTTTGGATATTCGGCCACTTGGGCTCTCTACAGATTCGGCCAACGCAATATTCCTGTTACAAAATCAGATGAGAACAGGCACAATGTGTTCTCCTATCTCGATTACACGGTGAACGACAAGTTGAGTGGACGAGTAGGACTGGCCTTCGAGTCTATCCATATTAGTGACAAAGTTACTTCCAATACATACAATCGACTTCTACCTGCAGCATCGCTGAATTTTGTCCCTTCACAGAATGTGCAGGTCAGCGCCGACTACTCCACAAGGATGGAATACCCAAAACTGTATCAGTTATCGCCCATCGGTTACAACCGGGACGAGAGGATGGTCTTTCAAGGGAATCCTGGGCTGAAACCCAGTTTGAAACACGAAGTGAATCTGCAGGCGGTGCTGTGGCAGAATCTCATCTTGGCGGGTGTTTATCAGTCCTCCAAGCATGCTATCAGCGACTATTATAGTCACGTGGATGGATTGTATCAGCAGTCATTCGTGAACTCGAGACACTCCGCACTCGCGCTGGTGATCATGCACAACTGGAGCATTAATAAAAACCTCACATGGAGCAACTCATTGCAGTACTCTCATATGAACATCAGTTGGGACACTTATAAAAACCATGCCAACAACCTGAACTTCAGCAGTAACTTGTCCTATTATATCAACCCACTCAAGACGAGGCTTGAGGTTGAATATTCACGCTCGTTGCGCACGGTGCCATTGCTTCAAGGATATGAGCAGCAGGAGCAGGACATGTGGGCGGTCTCATTGTTCAAGACCTTCTGGCACGACAGGATCAATGTCTCGCTCACCTATTTGCCTCCCATCAGGTTAGGCGTGCGGGAGTATCAGCAACGCGCCATTGATACTGATTTCTATAAAGAGCATCAACGCTTGAACCTGAAGACCTATGACAACCTCATATTGCTTAGGGTGGGATTCCGTCTGAACAACAACAAGCGCTTCAAAGTCAAGAACCAATCAAAATTTGATGACGAGAAGAACAAAGATAGAGGACTGCTTTGAGCTGAATAATAGTGACAGGCGCATGTAGAAATTGATGCGCTCGCAGCAACAATACCCAAATGAGTGAAAACGATTCTACTTGTCAAAAAGCACCCGTTTGGGGGTTGTGGGTGTGGGGATTGATGGGTAATTTTGTCGCGTGATTAAAAAAAAGTTGCGGAAAAGGGTTTAGTAAATCGACCTGAGTGTGTATATAGAGTGTATGACAGACAGGAAACGACAAATCGAACGGCTGTTCAGGCAGCATTACCGGGCCATGTTCAGGCTGGCCAGCATCCTCTTGCACGACGAAGAGGAGAGCATGGACATCGTGCATGAAGTCTTTGCCAGGCTGCTTGCCGACCGCCGTCCGCTGCAAGAGGCGACTGCCGAGGCGTTCCTGCTGTCATGCGTGCGCAACCAGTGCTTGAATGTGATGCGTGACCGCAAGATCGATGAACGGGCCCGACAACTCCTGATGCTGGAAAGTGAAGTTTCCAACCAAGAAGCCGAGGACATCGAGGCCGAGATCAGCGCGCTGCATCAAGGTGTCGCCGACCTGGAGCCGCCCGTGTGCCGCGAGGTCATCGTGTTGCATTACCGTTACGGGCTCACCTTCCGCGAGATTGCCGAGCGGTTGAACGTGAGCGAGACCACGGTTTACAAGCATCTGCGAAGCGCACTAAACCAACTTCGTTTAACATTAACACCACCAGAGCGATGAACAAGACCGAACAACTGTTGAAGATGCTTGAGCATCCCGAGCAATACACCGAGCGGCAGTGGCAGGACATCCTTGCCGACGATGAGTGCCGCGAACTCTACTCGTTGATGGCCAAAACCCGCAGTGCCCTTGCCAGCGAGCAAGCCGCCGAGCGGCTGAGCGACGAGATGATTGACGCGCAGTGGCAACGCTTGGCCGGGGAGCAGCATGAGCGGGTCGTCATCGTGCCCCTGTGGCGCAAGATCGCCGCCGCAGCCGTTGTGGTAATGGCTTGTGTGGGCATCGCCATTGCAGCAGTGCATACAGGCTTTTTCGGCCTCAAACACAGCGAACAGCAGCCCGAGAAGGTCGTCCAGCAAGGCAATAAACAAGAGAATACCGTCACCGACGAAGCACTGGCGCACACGCCCGACACCTTGTCGATGGCTACCGGGCCCCGTCTGTTTGATGAAGTACCACTGGAACAGGTGCTCGCCGAACTTGCTGCCAACTATGGCGTAGAGGTGGAATACCGCTCGGACGACGTGCGGTCGCTGCGCCTGTTTTATCAATGGGAACCGGAATACTCACTGGACAAGGTCGTCGAGATGCTCAACAACTTTGAGGCCATCTCCATCCGACACGAGGGTAACCAGCTGATTGTGGAATCGAAAGACCTGAAGTAATCCTGCCCATGAAGCGAACCATCACATTGCTCATGTGCATGGCGTTTGCCCTGCTGCTCACGGCCGTTGCACAAAGTATCACGCACACCTTCAGTGACGTGTCAATGAGCGATGCCCTCAAGTACCTGCAACAACACACCAGCCGCTACAAGATCGTCTTCATCTATGACGACCTGGAGGACTACAAGGTGACGACCACGGTCAAGAACAAGTCCGTGCCCGACGCCATCCGCCAGATGATCGGTTTCTATCCCATCAAGATGACCAGGAAGGAAAACCGCGAAATCTACGTCGAAGCCATCCTCAAGACCGAGCGCCGCCTCAAGGGCGTGGTCGTGGATGAGCACAACCTGCCGATGCCCTATGCCAACGTCACCCTGCTCAACCCCGCCGACTCGACGATGGTGGGCGGTGGTGTGACCAACGAGAGCGGCCGTTTCGTCATCCCCATCGAGCACGGCAAGGTCATCGCCCGCATCTCCTACGTGGGCTACAAGACCGCTTATCGCCTGTGCAGCCGTGACAACGTGGGTACCATCAAGATGCACCCCGACATTACAGCCCTCAAGGAAACCGTGGTGACCGCTGCCAAGATGCAGATTGAGCGCGACGGTGCCAATTACACCCTGCGCAACCTGGGCGGCACTATCATGGGCAATGCCGGCAACGCACTCGACCTGCTGCGCTGGACGCCCGGTGTTATCGTGGGCATGAACGAGGACATCTCCCTCATCGGCCGCGACGGCAAGACCGAGGTCTATATCAATGACCGCCGCATCACCAACAACGCAGAACTGAAAGCCGTCACCTCACAAAATATCAAGCGCGTGGAGATCATCCGCGAGCCCGATGCGCAATACGCCTCCAATGTGGCTGCTGTTATCAAGATGTACACCCACAACCCCTACAAGGACAACCTTGGTGCCAGCCTGCTCCATGTGCTGGACATCAAGCGACGCTTCACTAACGTCACCACCCTCACGCTCGACGCTAAGCAAGGCAAGTGGTCGGGCAACGCCTCGCTATCCTATAGTTTTTTAAACACATGTGCCTATTCCGATGGCTTGACGAGGGTTGCCGGGGATGACGGCCAGTGGACCTATGAGAAAATCGACTCAACAGCCAACACAAGCAGCGGTAATAACTTCTGGATTTTCGCCGGATTGAACTATGCTTTCTCGACCAAGAGCGTTATTGGCGCACAGTACAGCGGTAATTCCCATCACAGCGATATCGACCTATTCACTATTCAAAATGCGAACCAATTCCTGCGCTCAATGCCGCGAATGAGCAACCAGAATTCCCGCCACAGCCTGTCGGCCAGCTACCAGTGGCAACCGAGCGAAAAATCGCAACTGTTGCTGATTGCCGACTATGCTACATCCCTGCAACAGGACAGGCAACACATCAATGAGTATATCTCGACCAAGGAGGGTCCCTCTTATGCAAGCAATACGATTATCAAGTTCTACACAATTGTGAACTCCAATGAATATGACATCGTGACCGCTACAGCCCGCTATAATTATATTTCCCGCGGGTGGGACAACAAGACGGGTGCCGAGTGGGGATATACTGGCAGCACTGGCACCGTCTTGAGGAATCAAGTCGCCCAAGCCAGCAAGCGCAATAATGACTGGTTAGGAATCTATTACACGCTGAGCAAGACTTGGGGCAAGTGGCGCGTCAATGCCGGAGTGCGCTACGAGTATGACCACACTCGCACCACCAGTGACTATGACAGGATCACCAAGACCTATCACAACGTGCTGCCCAATGCCAGCGTCGGCTTCAAGTTGCGACCTAAAATCGACTTTGTGCTCTACTACAGCCGCACTTTGCGACGGCCCACGTACAGTGAACTGCGCCCCACGTCCTACTATATCAACTCCTATGAGGAGACATCGGGCAACCCGCTGTTGCAGCCGTCGGTAACCGATCGATGGGCCTTGAATGCCAATCTCAAGGGGTTCACGGCATCGGTGGCCTACAGCATCATGGACAATGCCATCCAGCGCATTGTGGAGCACATGTCATCGGGCCTTATCCGTGAGTATCCGATCAACATCAAGCATTCGCATGCCTGGTCGCTGGATTTGGGGTACAACTATAGCAACCCATGGTTAAACCTGGGCGTGCAGTCGAGCGCGATGCTGCCCAACGTCACCTATCCCTATCTGGATGGCATGAGGACCGAAAACAAGCCATTTGCGGTTTTGTCGGTCAATACGCAGTTCACCGTGGCGGCACGACACATGTTTGGGTGTCACCTGATTTACAGCAGCCCATGGACAGCAGGATTCTCACGCAACAGCTCCATCATGGGCGTGAACCTGAGCGCCATGACCACCCTGTGCAACGGTCGCCTGCTGCTGGGACTGACAGCCAATGACATCTTTCACCGCAGCATGCCCTCCCGGAGCAAGACGCAGTACATGAACGTGTATAACGAGACGCACAATAACGCTGACACCCGAGGCATCTCGCTGACTGCACGCTGGACATTCAACTCCATCAGCAACCCGTTCAAGAAGCACAGCGGCAATGATGCCACCCTGCAACGCACCCAAGAGAATTAAAACGAAACAAACATATAAAAAACAATAGTATTATGAAAAAGTTAATATTGATATTGGGCATCGGCCTGCTGGTACTCACATCATGCAGCAAAGATGAGATAATAGTACTGCCCCCTGAGCCCGAGCCTGCAGATTACACCACACTCTACATGGCCACTAATGGTTTTTATGATTATCCTGAATTGGTTGTCAGCCAACAACTCGATCATGATGGAGAAATTGTCTATCAATGTGAAGACGCCCAGAGCAGCATCCTGTCTCTGGCTGCCGTGGGCAATGACTGGTATGCAGTTATCCTCAGGGGCGATGGCGCATACAATGTGGTGAAAAACGGCGAGTCAATCCAAGTGACAGGGGAGGTGATCCACTGTTTCGCGGTCGAGGATGGTTCCATTTACACCGTTCAGGAAAACAAGTTGTACAATACGGTTTGGGTGTATAAAGACTTTCAACGGCTATATGAGGTCGTTGGAGACGTTCTCTACAATACCTTCTCGGTAGATCAGGGAAATGTCACGATGGCCGTATATGGCGAGCCTGATTATTGGTATAATGGCGAATTCCTGCCCATTGAAGGACTCGAAGAAGGAGGTGTTAAATGGGTATATGGGATTGACAAGAAAGGAGATGACATGCTGATCACCTACCAAGACATAAACTCCGGGAAAAACATGTACTGGTGGAACGGCACGGCACATGAATTATCTTCACAATTCATCCCACATTCTTCATGTATTGTTAACGGTCACTCATTTATTAATGGTAGGAAGATTGTCAGTCAGGGAGTGGGTAGCCAGCATGGATTGCCAACTGTTCTCATGGATGGCTACGAGAATGTTTTGAGCACCTATGCGATTGACTGTTCAGTTGTCCAGACGGTCGCAGCAAATTATACAACGTATTTCTTGGTAAAAAGCGTGCGCAATGCATCTTCCTATATTTTCGCTGGATTTAGATTGCTGGATTTACCTACTATTGATATTCCTGATGAATACAAGCAGTATTATCCTTATTATTCAGAAGGAAAGATGAATCTTTCTAATCTGGGAATCAAATGCTTCGCAGTGAGCGCAAGCCAGGAACAACAGTGATAAATCGGCGTAGGCGCTATATTTAGGAGATAATAATACATTGATACACAAAACAAAATAATTGAGATACGATGAAGATCTATAAAAAATTAATGACACTGATACTGGTGATGCTTGCATTGACGGCTTGCCACGATAGAATGGACGAACCTACTCCTGATTTGCAGAATTTCAACATTCTCATGACTGCTCATGGCAGTGGCATGAACGGAGACCTCATCTATAACATTCAAGGTGACACGGTCTATGAATGTGAGCAATGGTGGTCTATTAATCTCATAGAGTCAGAGGGAAAAGATTGGTATGCGGTCATCGGACGTGAAGATGAAAACAATCACCTATATCACACTGTCATCAAGAATGGAGGCCCTGACATTTTCTCAACCTATGATTATGTATCTTCAATGCAGATAGATCATGGTGACATTTACTTGATGCAATTTAATGATGAGCAGCATCCCAACCAGATTTGGATTACTAAGAATTCAAGGCTCATCTATTCGGTGGAAGACAACAACGTGTTCTCACCGCGATGGATGCGTGTCAAGGACGGCGATGTCGTTCTTACCGGACCTGCACGATCAGGCAGAGCGTGCTATTGGAAGAACGGCAAATTGATTGACATCCCTGGGGTTGAAGGCCCCATGGAGTTAGGCTGCTGGGTCGCATGGGAAGGAAACGATGAACTTATCGGTTTCTCGATGGACAAGAACGGGCATTCTGGCTACATGCTGAATGGCAAACGCAAGGACCTGGATTTAGAAAGGATTCATCATGTTGAATTCATTAATGGTAAACCCTTCATCGTGGGCCAGAAATTCGTAAAGGAGTTGGGATTTTTACCAGTCACCGTCATTGGAGACGATGCGTATGTGCTGTCTCAACAATACGGCAGTTATGTCATGAAAATGGAAAAAAGAAGCAACTCCGCCTTTTACTATGTCACGTGTGGTGGTAATCGATTCTATAAAGACCTGATGTCTCTCGACATGCCCGCCAAAGTCTCACAGATAGGAATTAATGATTTCACCATTCTTGAGCGATAATATCACTAATAAACTGACACAATATGAGAAAGAAATTAATGACATTGCTGCTTGTCGCACTCACTTGCCTGAGTGCCAGCGCACAAGTGAGATTTGGAGTTAAGGGTGGACTTGACTTGGCCAACTTCTGGGGCAAGGAAACCAGCCACGGCATGTTGCCCAGTTATCAGGGTGGTCTGCTACTGGAGTACAAGTTCCATCCCCACTTTGGCATTGCTCCCGAAGTCGTGTTTGCGGCTCAAGGCGGCAAGGGGGACAAGGTCACTCAATACAACAAATATGGCAGCCTTGAAGCGATCGAACTAACACATCACACCAACTACATCAATGTTCCCGTGATGCTCAAGTATTACCCGACTCAGGACTTCAGCGTTGACTTTGGCCCGCAAGTGGGTTTCAACGTTTACAGCAAGAGCACTGGGTCGAGTGGCAAGGCCGTAGATGAGAAAAGTCAAACCCATGCCGTTGACTTTGCTTTGGGCTTAGGTAGCACTTATGACCTTGACAATAACGTATTTATTCAATTCCGTTACACATTAGGTCTGACCCATGTATTCAAACCCTCAACGGGTTGTGTAATAATAACCGATTACCGCAAGAACAGCAACATCCAGCTTGCCTTGGGTGTAAAGTTCTGACTATAAGTCCTTGTTATCATCAATCTGAGAAAAGTATATGAAAAAGAAGAAGTCAAAATTGTTGACACTGCTGCTGGTATTACTGGCACTGACGGGTTGCAAGGACGATAAAGACGGAGACTGGACCCCTATGGCATGGCGTAATGTCAATTTTGTTGTTAATGATGGAGAAAACTATTTCATCGACGAGAATGGCGGCACATTCACATTTGAGTGCACCAATTACAAGAGTTTTTGGATTGATTGCGTCCTGGTCAGTGGTGAGGACCGAATAATCACTGATGAGGGTCATATAAGTTGCAAGGGAGAATGGTTTGAGATGGCAATCCAAGGGAACAAGTTCATCATTACTATTGACCCGAAGCCTGCATCCATAGAATCCAGAGCCTTATATGTTCACATTTCAGTTGGTGACACGGGAACAAGTTTCACTTTTCGCCAACAGAAAGACGAATGAGCTAACGCAAAATGACTAAACAGCAATGAGCACAGCAAAGAAACAGATAAGTATCTTGCTCGTGTTGACCCTTGCTACCCTGTCCTGTTGGGGGCAGGATACCAATGTGTTTCAGCACTTCAGCCTATCGGGGGGTCTTGGTTCGACTGGCCTAACGATTGACATGGGCACGATGATGACCGACCACTGCGGTCTTAGGGCTGGTGTGGACTTGCTGGGAATCTATTTTCATGGCTATGAGGATTATGAGGATTTCAACAAGAAACTTTATCTGCTTGACCCTGACCTCGAGCCATTACCCGAGCAAAAGGCCGATACCCATCTCACTAATTCATCGGGACATCTGCTGCTGGACTATTATCCCTTCAAACCGTCAAAATCGGGCTTCCATGTGACTGTGGGTGCTTATCTGGCATGGCATCGGCGAGTGGCATCTCTCGAGAATGCCGATTACGGAGCTTGGAGAAAGACTACCGACTTCAACGCCCGCCGCGGCGACTATGCCAACGTTCCTGCCGAAATGGGTCCCGCAACGATCGGATATTATGGCTATCTGGTTCCCACCACCGCCGAAGGCTCGTTTAATGCCTACATGCGCACCAACCGTTTCCGGCCCTATCTGGGTATCGGTTTTGGCCGTGCGGTTCCCGGAGAACGACGCCTGAACGTTCAACTTGACCTCGGCGTGCAATTCTGGGGCAAGCCGAGACTCTATGACGGGATAACCGGCAAACACCTCAACCAAGTGGAGCATGTCAGCCATGCTTCTTTTGGCCGCAGAATGATATACCCAGTCATGACCATTCGATTGGCATGCCGCATGCTGTGAAATCACAAAAAAGACATTAATTACTATCATCAACTACCTAAAATCAAACACTAAAAACAAATGAACACTCACACCATTAAATTAAAATTACTGACGACGCTGACATTGCTGTTGGCAACATTCACCATGGCAGCACAAGAAGCCCAGGAGCCGGTGGAACCACGAGAATCACCGGACCACAGCTTGTCGTTGGAATTGTTTGGCGCCCACAATACTATCGGCATCAACTACGACAGCCGCCTGAGCGGCAGTCATGGCTGGGGCTATCGCGTGGGCATCGGTTATGGCTACAGCGAGAGCAGTTATTTCTCATTTGCTTCCTACAACATTCACGGCATCGCCGCACCGCTGGAAATCAATTACCTGCTGGGGCGCGGCCGCCATCATCTGGAACTGGGTTTTGGAGCGAGCCTGGGATTCTATTGGGAAAAGGTCCGTGCCAGTGGCTATTTTGTCCCCTATGGGACCTATGACTACGGCAAGTATGACATCTACTACAAGCGCCACACATTCGGCTATTTCATGTTTGGCAACGTGGGCTACCGCTTGCAGACCCGCCGCGGCTTTCAGTTCCGTGTGGGCATCACGCCGTCGGTCAACTTTGGGGATAAGTATTGCCTGCAGCGTGAATGGCTCTATCCCTACATCAGCTTTGGCTGGAGGCTGAAATAACAACGCATTCAAATCAAAAACGTAATGAACAGATTTTTTATTTTTAAATCTATTATCGTGCTGATTACCGCATTGGCCGCATTTTCCTCCAGTGCCCAAAACCGATTCATGATGCAGGCGGGCGCCAACGTCTCACACTTTTGTCAAACGCCATTGATGAGTCTGGATAAGACCTATGGTTGGGGATGGGGTGGATTCGTCGGCACTGGATATGAGATCAACTTCAATCAGCACTGGAGCCTCACTCCACAGGTTGAACTGACCCACATCGATAACGGTGCACGATTGTCGTGGCCCAAGGATTTGCCCTTTAACAGAAATGGCCAATGGCACGACATGTGGACGATAAACGTCCCCGTAATGGCAGGTTTTCGCTTTCCTATCGAGAAAAATGTGGGAATGAAAATCTCGGCGGGGCCTTATGCATTAAAGGCATTCTCCATCAGGCAAACCGCTCAGGACGGCATCAGCAAGGAAACGCCTCCTCAACGCAGAGCAACGGCCGAATTCAACTTTGGCATGATGGGTGAGGTTGCTGTGGAACCCGGCAACCATTTTTCCTACCTGTTCAGGGCCCAGTATCCGTTCTTGAAAGAGTCATGGATCTTTGAGACCGTGACGCTGTCGCTGGGCGTGAGATACAGTTTCTAACCACGATGTGAAATCAAAGCTAAAAACTTGAGGATAAAGGTCAAAGGTTAAAGATGGGCTCTGGAACAACAGATGATGACCCATGCTGGATATTCCAGTTATTCAAGAGGCAATTCTTTAACCTATAACCCTTAAACATTAATCAGTGAACAACAGATGGAGCAGCAAGAGCAGAGTTGAACTTGTTCAAACTATGCCGAGTCGCGACTGAGGATGATGAAATCAAATTATCAACTTGTTAAACTTAAATAAATGAACATGAAGAAGACAATGATTGCACTTGTGTGCTTGCTGTTGACCGCAGGAACAGCCATGGCGCAGAAGACATTAACTTTTGGTCCTAAAATCGGTGTGGACTACACCCACTTTTGGGGCAAGGACGCCATGCACGGCGGCCAGTTCAACTACCAGGCAGGCTTGTTTCTGGAATACCGTTTTGACAGCAAGGTTGCTCTCGCCCCCGAGGTGGTGTTTGCCGCACAAGGTGGCAAATATAATTATGGGTATTATGACCAGGATCCCGAGAGCCCATACGCCGCCCAATATGGTTTATATGACCGGCCGGCCACCTACCACATGAACTACATCAATGTTCCGGTATTGTTCAAGTATTATGCGTCGCCGTCATTGAGTCTTGACTTTGGGCCGCAACTGGGTTTCAATGTTTACAGCAAGGTGACCATTGGCCAGGACCCTAAAGGCATCTACCCACAGGAGATAGTGAGTCTCAGGGAAAACACTAAAAGAGTGGACCTGGGCCTGGGCTTGGGTGTGACCTACAACATCACTGAAAACGTGTTTGTCCAGGCACGTTACACATTTGGGTTGACCAATGCCTATGCGAAGAATGTGCAATGGGGAGTTAAACAGAAAAACGGTAATGCCCAAATTGCCATCGGCTTCCGGTTCTAAACCATGATTTTTTATTACACATTGTTTGGCTCACCGATTAGCTTCGGTGGGCTTTTTTTTACTGAAAATGTTGGCCAGAATCAGTAATTAGTGGCGTTAGCATCAAAAATTGAAACCTCGCGTTAGACGGACTGCAAAAAAACACTATCTTTGCAGGATAATAATGATATCAATTAATAACTAAACGATTACTATCACAATGAAAGAGTTAAAAGGAACCAAGACCGAGAAGAACCTGATGGAAGCCTTTGCCGGCGAGTCACAGGCGCGCAACAAGTACACCTACTTTGCCAGCAAGGCCAAGAAGGACGGCTATGTGCAGATTGCTGCCATCTTTGAGGAGACTGCCAACCAGGAGAAGGAGCACGCCAAGCTGTGGTTCAAGCACTTGCAGGGCGGTGCCGTGAAGAGCACCATCGAGAACCTGGAGGCCGCTGCCGCCGGTGAGAACTTTGAGTGGACCGACATGTACAAGCGCATGGCCCAGGAGGCCCGTGAGGAGGGCTTTGACGAGATTGCCGAGCAGATGGAGGGCGTTGCCGCCATCGAGAAGCTGCATGAGGAGCGTTACCTGAAACTGTTGAACAACATCAAGGAAGGCATCGTGTTCTCGCGCGACGGCGATACCATCTGGCAGTGCAGCAACTGCGGCCACGTGGTCATCGGCAAGAAAGCCCCCGAGGAGTGCCCCGTGTGCCACCACCCGCAGGCCTACTTCCAGATCAAGGCCGAGAACTATTGATCCCGAGCCATCGGCTATAGGCTAAAAGACAATGAGCAATGCCAGCATGGGAGACAGCCCCACGCTGGCATTGCCCTTCTATAATTGTCCTAATCCAATACTATTGTCCTCGAGGATGGTCCTTTCTCTGCTTGAGTTTTTTCTGGATGATGCTTTCCACCTCAAAGAGATGCTTCACCTGATTGGCATTGAGCACGGTTGCAAACTGGTCGATATAGCGCATACGGATACCTTGGGCACGTTGCTGCATCTCCATCTTGCGTTTCTCGATAGCTGCAGCACTGTTGCTCGCGTTGGGCTTCATGGGATTTTTTCTCTCATTCCACAATGCGGTCATATCCTCGCAGTAGGCCCGATAAATGGGTTCAAACTTCTTTTGTTGTTCGGCGTTAATGTGCAGTCTATAGGTCAGTTCCCTCAACTTGGCCTGATAAAAGCGCTCATTGAGCGAGCTGTTCGCGTTATCGCCTGCCATTGCAACAAGGGCAACAAGTGACGATATTAATAATATGATTATCTTTTTCATAATTCTATCATTTCATTTGGGTTAATATTCCGGTATTTCCTCAATCTCATAATAGGGCAACTGGGCTACTTCTTGGTCACTCAAGGAATTCAAGAACTCATCAATAGGCCCCTCGGCCTGCAAGGCTGTTGTGCTGGCTTTGCTGCTATGATTAAAAACGGTCAAGCCAATTCCCACAACAAGCAGCACGGCAGCCGCGGCCGATGTTATCATCACCACCGCTCGCCCACGGTGCCTGCGTGCGCCTTGCCGGACGATAGCACGCTGGGCCATCTCTTGAATGAGGCCGTCAAGATACTTCTCGCTTTCCTCGTAGGGAAGCTTCTTCCCTATTTCTTTCATTAACTCGTTCATTTCACTGAATGTTCATTGATGTAATCCTTCACCTTTTGGGTCGCATAGTGATAATTGGTCTTTAACGTCGCCACCGACTTGCCCGTAAGACGGGCGATTTCCTCATAAGTCAACTCATCATAGTAGCGCAGGTTGAACGCAATGCGTTGCTGAGTTGGCAAAGTGAGCAAGGCCTTTTGGAACTGCACAGCCAGCGCATCGCTGTCGAGCGGAGTCTCGGCTTGCAGTTTACCGACCAACGATTCACCCAACGAGTCGATGCTCTGGAACAGGTGGGTTTGCCGCCGCAAGTGCTGCAGGGCCTCGTTGGTAGCCACGCGGTATAGCCACATCAACAATGGTCCGTCGCCCTTGTAGGATCCAATGCCCCTCAAGACCTTGATGCACGTCTCCTGCAAGACGTCCTCGGCATCATCATGGCCCACGACAATACGGCGAATGTGCCAGTAGAGTGTCGGCCCATACTGTTCCATCAACTCCTTGAAACCAGCGTCACGATGTGCTTGGTCACGAAGCTTCTGCTGCAATGCGATGTCATTGGTCTTGATTGCCATGCATTATACATGACGTGCAAAAGTTGCAAAAGTTAAATCGGCAACCTCATTTTTTCTCAATATTTTTTTATTACTTTTGTTTAACTTTTTGAAGCGATGTGCATCATTCTATTGAAAAAACCTCAAAATCATTTTCTAATTATGCTACACAAAACCATTCATCAATTACTGTTAATCGCAAGTGTGTTGTTTGTTGCCATTAACGCCGATGCCCAGACCTGTGACCCTGGTGGTGACTGCGAGGGCGAGGAATCGGCAGGCATGTTTAACGTCCTCGCCCCTATCGGGCAGTCGGCAGTGGACATGATTGAGATGGCACCTCGCCTCGAGACCCTTGAGGGCAAAACCATAGCCCTGGTGGGCGGCTCGTTCATGGCAAGTGTGACCCACGTGGAGCTCAAGCGGCTCATCCTGGAAGCTTATCCCACTGCCACCGTATATCTACTGAGCGAAATCGGCTCTGCCGGGCTGTTCCCGGGTCCGCGAGCCCGGAAGCCACAAGTAGAACGTTTCCAGCAACGATTGCAGGAGTATGGCGTCGATGCCGTGATTTCAGGTAACGGCGGTTGCGGCATATGCACTCCCAAAGAGACCGGTTCGTGCATAGCTGCCGAGTATATCGGTATACCATCGGTCATGATTGCAGCACCAGGATTCTACACCCAAGCACAAACGACAGCCTATAATAATGGCGTCCCTGTGCTGCGGGTCGCCGTGTATCCGGGAGCCTTTGCCTCACACACCGAGGAAGAATTAAAGCAGAACACCCGAGAGGTATTGTGGCCACAGATTATCGATGCCCTCACCGTTCCCATCAGTCAAGATGAAATCGATGACAGCCAGCAATACGAGGCAATCGACCCACAAGAGGCCGTCTTCAGCGGCACCATTGATGAAGTCAACGAGTTCTTTAACGACATGATGTGGAGCGACGGTATGCCCATCATACCGCCCACCCGTGAGCGTGTCGAGGAATTCATGCGATTCACCGACTACCGCTGGAACCGCACTATAGCCGTGCTGTCACCGTCTTACCGTCAGAGCCTTGTGTGGCATGTGGCCGTCAATGGCGTTATGGCAGGCTGTAAACCCGAATACATGCCCCTGTTGATAGCACTGACCAAGGCCATGACCTCGGGCGACTTCCGTCGCACATTGGGCAGCACACACGCCTGGGTGCCCTATTGCTGGGCCAACGGCCCTGTTGCCCGTCAGTTGGGGCTTGACCATGGCCAGGGTCAAATCAATGAACAGGCCAACGTGGCTATCGGCCGCTTCCTCAATCTGGCCATGCTCAACCTTGCTGGCTACTATGTGAAACAGGACCGCATGGGCACCTTTGGTTATCCCGTGTCGTGGTGCCTGGCCGAGGACGACGAGGCCTGCCTGCGTGTGGGATGGAATCCATACCACGTGCGTCAGGGCATCGGCCTGAACGAGAGTGCCATAACCGCTGCATCCACGCTGCTGTGGGGCAACAACATGCCACCCGCCACGACCGATGGCGAGAAAATCATGCAACTGTTGGCCTGGGACATCACCGAGCGTTGCCAGCTTGCGCTGGGTAGCGGTGTGCAGTTCACCAACCGTGCTGTTCTCATGACCGAGGAGGTTGCCGCACTTCTCAAGGACCGATATGGCACCGTCGACGCTCTCGAGGACACCTTGATTGCCACGGCTCGCAGGCCGCTATATGAAAGGACATACGCTCACTACTATGCCAACCCCGGCAGTGCCATCAACCCCAACCACACCTCGCTCGCGCAATACATGGAACGCCTCAAAGAGGAGGAGAACGCCGAGATGACCACGACGCCCGAGTGGTATGCCAGCGACGAGGAGCAGATGCTCACTATCCCCACCATGGTCAAGGGTGAGACGGCATTCCTCATCACGGGAGATCCCGCGCGCAACAAAATCCAGACGATGCCCGGGGGAGGCATGTCGACGGTCGCCGTCGAACTACCCGCTGCCTGGGATGAGCTGATGGAAGAGAAAGGCTATGAGCCGTTGCGTTCCTTCTACTTAGAGCCCATCAACGACGAGGGGAACGATCCCATCACCGATGTTCAGGAGGTTCCAGCCGCTCCAGTTGCCGACACAACCGACGGCAAGGTGGACTACTACAACCTCAACGGTCATCAGAGCAATCGCCCCTTTGACGGCATCAACATCGAGGTGACCACGAGCGGCGACCATAGCCGCAGTGCCAAGAAAGTGTGGCGTGTTCAACCCTAAAGACACAAACAGGATGAAAAGCAATCATAAAACCATTTCATTATTGGCAACATTCATGCTGATGCTGCCATGTGCCACTACTGCTGCCGGAAACATCAGAGGCGACATTAATGGCGATGGGAACGTGAATGTGTCGGATGTGACCTCACTGATCAGTTACATCTTGGGGAACACCATAACAGTAGATGAGTCACAGGTTGACGTCAACAGGGACGGCAGTGCTAACGTGTCGGACGTAACGACATTGATTGGCTACGTCCTGGGTAATATCACCTTCTCGCCTGAACCTGAAGAGTTCACCGTCAATGATGTGACTTTTATCATGATGCCGGTTGAGGGCGGTGCTTTCACCATGGGTGCCACAGCCGAGCAAGGCAACGATGCCAATTCCCGAGAATTGCCCATACACGAGGTGACGCTATCGACTTTCTATATCGGGTCAACCGAGGTAACCCAAGAATTGTGGAAGGCCGTCATGGGTAATAATCCCAGCTATTTCCAGGGTGACCAACGACCTGTCGAGAATGTGTCGTGGGAAGACTGCCAGGCATTTATCACGGTTCTAAATGAGTTGACAGGCAGGGAATTCCGCCTACCCACCGAAGCTGAATGGGAGTTTGCCGCCCGCGGCGGCAATCAGAGCATGGGATATAAATACTCTGGAAGCAACGACATCAACCTTGTGGGGTGGTATTCAGGCAATGATTCTTGGCCAATGCTCAAGGGCACCGGGAGCTATGGCACCCACTACGTCGCGACACGCAACTTCAATGAGCTGGAGTTGTTCGACATGAGCGGCAACGTGCATGAGTGGTGTCAAGACTGGTTTGGCCCCTACTCCACCGATGCCCAAACCGACCCAACAGGTCCCACGACCGGAGCCAACCGCGTTTACCGCGGCGGCAGTTGGTACTTTGACGAGTGGTTTTGCCGTGTGTCGTTCCGCAACGGGCAGACACCAAGCTACCGCAGCTACGGCATCGGCATGCGCTTGGCCCTGTAACATCAACTTTTCTTTATAAGCTTTACGATTTCTACATTTGGCCCCCTCTACCATGCGCAATAACGTTGTTGCATGGTAGAGGGGGTCTTGCGAAGCTAAAAACACAAAAACGACATAAAAACCATCAGGTTCCAAAAAAATGGCATAGAAATTGCACACATTTTCAGAGAAAACTGTAAATTTGCCATTTGTAGAAAGATTATTCACCTTATAAATTTAAAAGACAATGAAAAAAGGATGTATCGGACTTATTGTCCTGGGCCTTATCGCCCTCGCTTTGTATGGATGGGTTAAGAACGGTTATAACGGGCTCGTATCCTCGCAGGAGAGTGTTGAGACCGCATGGGCCCAAGTAGAGAACGTGTATCAACGCCGTGCCGACCTGATTCCCAACCTGGTGGAGACCGTCAAGGGGTATGCCAAGCATGAGTCTGAGACCTTGGAGGGTGTCATCGAAGCCCGTGCCAATGCCACCAAGGTGACCATCGACCCGACGAACATGACGGCCGAGGACTTGAAGAAATACCAAGCAGCCCAAGGCGATGTGACCAACGCATTGAGCCGACTCATTGCCGTGAGCGAAGCCTATCCCGATTTGAAGGCTAACCAGAACTTCCTGGAACTGCAGAATCAGCTGGAAGGCACCGAGAATCGAATCACCGTTGAGCGCAACAAGTTCAACGAGGTGGCCCGCGAATACAATACCAAACGCCGCACCTTCCCCACCAACATCATCGCCAACTTCTTCAACTTTGGCGAGAAGCCTTACTTCCAGGCTCAAGAAGGTGCCGACAAGGCTCCAAAGGTTGACTTTGGCACCAGCGAGGGCAAGTGATCCATGGCACTGGCCGATTTCATCCCTCACGAGGGGCAACGGCGCATAGCCGACGCCATCACCGCAGCCGAGCGTCACACAACGGGCGAGATTTGTGTCCATGTAACGCCGCATTGCCGGCTCAACGTGATGAAACGGGCTATCAAGACATTCAACAGGCTGCACCTCTACACGACAAAGCGCCGCAACGCAGTGCTCATCTTTGTAGCCTATGAGGACCGCAAATTTGCCATCTTGGGCGACACGGGCATCAATCAGGCAGTTCCCGAGAATTTCTGGGACGGCGAGGTGGAGATACTTGCCGGATATCTGAAGGCAGGGCGTCCTGTTGACGGCCTGTGTGAGATTATTTCCCGCATGGGCGAGCGCCTGTCGCAGTACTTCCCAGGTGAGCGCACCGACGAGAATGAGTTGAGCAACGAGGTCACCTATGATGACGGTGACGATGATGAACCAGACGATCACAACAGTGACGACGACTATGGCAACATGGAATAAGACATACCGTCTCGCGACTATGGTCCTGCTGATGTGCATTACCGCACTGACGGTGACTGCACAAGTGCCTGCGCGTCCCAATCCGCCCCGATTGGTCAACGATTTTGCAGGCATTCTGGGTGATTGCCAGTGGCTCGAGGACTCTCTCGAGAAAATCGCCGTCGAGACCAGCAATCAGATATGCGTGGTCACCATGGACGACCTGGGAGGCTATGACAAAGCCATGATGGCCTACAGCATCGGCGAACAATGGGGCGTGGGCAAGAAGGACAACAACAATGGTGTTGTTATCCTTATTAAGCCCAAAACGCCAGACAGCAAAGGTGAAGCATTCATCGCTGCCGGATATGGTCTTGAGGGAGCCATTACCGACGCTACAAGCACGCGCATCGTCAACCAAGAAATGATACCCCACTTCAAGGATAACGACTATCTGGGAGGCGTGTGGGCTGGAGTTCAGGTTGTCCGAGACCTGGCAACCGGCGAGTTCAACGAGGAAGATTATGCCAACGCCGATGACGACAATGCACTGTTTGCCTTGATTCTCTTTATTGCTATCATGGCCTTGTTCCTGTACCTGGCCCACAAGAGCAACCAAGGGAACAACGGCAACCGCAACAATCGCGATACAGGCACCTGGGGCGGTCCCATCATCTTCACCAGCGGCAGCGACTGGGGACGCGGCGGCTCATGGAGCGGCGGAGGTTCCTGGGGTGGCGGCGGAGGCTGGGGAGGCTTTGGAGGCGGCTCCTTCGGCGGCGGTGGTGGCGGCGGTAGCTGGTAACCCCGCCTTGACTCAATGACACAATATCAATGAAAACCCTAAGGACCCTAACGTCTTTAAGGTCCTTGTTGATTGTTATCAGACAAACAGTTGTTTGAGAATATCGGGAGAGCGCAACGTACCGATGGCGGCATTGTGCAATCGATAGTAATTGATGATGACATCCAGCATGCGGTTACGCTCTTCACGGTTGAAACGGAACACAGTCATGTTGCTGAACGTCATGCGTGACAACAGGTGGATGACCTGAGCCTCTTGCGGTTGCAGCAATGCATGTCCCCGCACCGCCAAGGGTGTGAAAACACCTTCAGTCATGTCAAACCAGTAGCCCTTTTGATAACTCTCCACATTGGGCTGGATTCCCAAGTGTGCACCCAGATGATACAGGAAACAGATATGGAAATTGGCGACCGAGCCAGTCATCTGTTCCAGCAGCTGCACCGACTGTTCAATGTAGCGGAACAAAGGAATATTGCCTTCGGGCTCCTGGATGACATGCGTGAGCAGCTCGCTGATAAACAACGATATGGCATTTTTCACGGGGTCACTATATAATGTCGATAGCGGATAATTGCGTCGCACCTCACGCAGCGCCGACAGCTCACGGCCGGTACGCACAGCGGCCTCCAGATCAACCAATGACAGGGGCATAAGTATAGCATTGCGCATCCGTGCAGCATGCGTCCTGCCTTGGGGCACAGCAAACGACATCAGTCCACGCCCATCAGTATAGATGTGCACGATATTGTGCCTGTCGCTGTATCGGATGGTGTTGAGCACAACGCCCTTCAGTTTCTCATACATGCCGCTAATTTACTCATTATTCGGCAATCAAGCCGCACTAAAAGGCAAAAAACACAACTTTTTCCTCTTTTCGGGAGGTTAAATTTTGCCAGTTCAAAAAATTGTTCTAATTTTGCAGTCGCTTTTGCGGAAAAATCCCAAAACC
>FLNX01001648.1_pt1 | contig 45730 bp, 29 predicted proteins | sample 1140341 | NCBI WGS metagenome assembly FLNX01 (sample SAMEA3878208, study PRJEB12797) | bioreactor metagenome | biome: Moose rumen | place: Sweden | collected 2011-10
AAAGCGAAGCGACACCTTGGGCAGCACCCCACCAGCCACCGCCCCGAAGGGGCGCCACCTCCTTAACCCGATGCAAGCGCAGCGCAGCTTCGGGCAGCAGCGACCTACAGCAGCACTCCGATAGGCAACAACTGCCAACTGAACAACCGGTACGGCTGCCACAGTGTGACAGCCCTACAACTGAACAACTGAACAACTGAACAACCGGTACGGCTGCCACAGTGTGACAGCCCTACAACTGAACAACTGAACAACTCCCCACTCCAAACTCCAAACTCCAAACTCCAAACTCCAAACTCCAAACTCCAAACTCCAAACTCCAAACTCCAAACTCCAAACTCCAAACTCCCCACTCCAAACTCCAAACTCCAAACTCCAAACTCCCCACTCCAAACTCCAAACTCCAAACTCCAAACTCCAAACTCCAAACTCTAAACCCTAAACTCCAAACTCCTAACTCCAAACTCCAAACTCCTAACTACCAAAGACTTACCCCCCCCCATCGTTTTCCCGAAAAAATTAAGTTGCGCATTGCGTTTTTTTTACTATTTTTGCAGCCTCAAAAACTGCACCCTTATTTGCATTAAGTAGATGAGCAAGTTTAGTTTACATAAAAGACGCGAGACTGCGAGACTGCGAGACTGCGAGACATTGGGCTTGTCCCGTGTCCCGAAGCCCTGTGTCCCGTGTCATAAAGAACATGCAGTTTGATATTTGAATAGTTACTTAACAACCAAAAAACAACAAAAAAATGAAAAAGACACACCTCCTCATAACCTTCTTCGCCTCCCTCATAGCCCTCGCACAACCACTAACAGCCGTGGGAGAGGATTATTGGGCAATACCGCGCAACACAACCTCCGAATTTAAAACCGAAATATACTATATTAAGACAAACGAAAGCAATACCGCCAAATTCTACGTGTACAAAAAAAACAATCCTGATGCTTCAGGCGCGTTTGGCTCTTTTCCTAGCGATTACGAGCTATACGACAACGATTATACTAATGGCTATGATTACATTGAAGCCAATACCAGCACAGGCGGCGACCAAGAAGTACTTAAAAAACAAAATGTTTTCATCTACTTCGGCAACAGCGACCCTGTGTATATTATGCCCTCTACAACAGGTACTATCTGGGGCTGGAGTACTTATTACTTGTATTGCATAGCAATCGGAGAATTGGCTGGATCTCAAGAAAATGCGGCCACACTGCACCTCCGCGTGGCCCCTGACGCCCCAACCGACCCCGTAATCAAAAGGGGAGAAGGACTCGAAACCGAAAATTCTATTCTTTTAAATGCTTACAGAGGTTGCTTGTTCCAAGTCAGGCGCTATTGCTCGCTGAAGGTGAACGACGAGGATGATCATTATACCTTGCCCACGGGACGCAAAATGATCTTCGACGGCGGCGCAATTCTCAATTTCGATAATGCCAACAAAACACTGACTCCTGATGGAAACAACACTACCATGGGCGGCACGACGTTGAGGGTCATCGGGGAACTGAAAATGAACCATGCCGTGATACGAAACACCTACGGCGGCTATGCCAGTACTTCCAATTATCTTGGAAGCTATGGCGGCGGCATTTATTGTTATGCAGCAGCAAGCCATCTCCCCGCCACTCGTCCAACCCTCGAGCTTACCGACGTGGAGTTCTACCATTGCATGGGAGCAAACGGCCCGACAATGGCTTTCGCCGCAAACGACAACCACGATGTCACGCTAACCAACGTCACCGTGCACGAGTGTTATGCCAACGACGCCAGCAACGGCGGCGTCATCCGCGCCTTGGCCGCTGCCAACACCAGTATGAGCATCTATGGATGCGAGTTCTACAACAACCGGTCTAACGCCGCCGGCGGCGCCGTGATGTGGGGCTGCCCCGAGCCCTTGACCATCATGGGAAACGGTAACATTCCAACGAAGATACACGACAACATAGGCGGCCGTGGCGGTGCCTTGGCCTTGTATGGCAGTGCCACCATCCGCGACACCGAAATATATGACAACCAAGCCATAGGCGGCGGCAGCGATTATTTGAACGGTCGTGGCGGCGGCATCGTGGTCAAATCGGTCAACAGCAATAACGTCTATTCGCCAGCCTACAACATAACAATACAAAGTGGCGTGGAAATCTCCGGTAACTCTGCTCAGGTGGAAGGCGGCGGACTCTACATCTGGATGGACCCCACGTATAGCATCGGCTATGCGTCAGCCACTACGCCTCAAGACGTCGAATACCAACTGAACATGACCGGAGGCAAAATCCATGGAAACACCGCACCCAAGGGTGGCGGCATCGCCATCATCGACGAATGTGCCAACAAGAACATGCGGAGAAACAACGTATGGAGCGGCCAAATCAGCCGCAGCGTCAACATCAGCGGCGGCGAGATTTATGGCAACACCTGCACCGAAGACGGCGCGGGCATCTACATCAGCAAGAGGAAAGCGACATGGAATACTTCAACCTACGACTGCTTCCAAAGTTACAGTAACGCGAATTGGAACCTGACTTATACCACCACCCCCTCACAAACACAATTGAAAAAGTTGTTGGAGGCCTTGAATTACGCCGGCGGCGCGGGCAACATCACGGTCAACATTTCGGGAGGCGAGATACACAACAACACAAACACGGGCACCGGCACCGGCAACGGCGGCGGACTCTACATCGCCAACAAATGGTACGACTACTACAACTACTTTATCAATCATCTCAGCGACCTTAACATCACGATTCCTGATGGCCAAACACCCGCCCAAGCCTTTGACGCATGGCTTACTACCCAAGGCTATTCTTCCGTTTCCACCCTGATGGGCCTGTGTACCGTAATAATCAACAAAAGCGGCACCACGGCACCCAAAATCGAGGACAACGAAATCAACGGCGACGGCGGCGGCATCTACATCGACCACGGCGACTTCTACATGGACGCCGGACTCATCAGCGGCAACAAGGCCAATGGCAGCGGCGGCAGCGGCGGCGACGGCGGCGGCGTGTATGTGAGCGCGGGCGAGGTGCGCTTCAACAACAGCGAGACCTCCTCAAGCCTGCCCGAGATTTCGGGCAACACGGCAGCGCGGCACGGCGGCGGACTCTACAACGGCGACGGCACCGTCACCGTCTATGGCTCCTACAGCAGCGGCACGGCATCGCATGTCACCATCAGCAACAACACGGCCACCGGCGGCAGCGGCGGCGGCATCTTCTGCATGGGCAACAGCACCAGCACCGTTGACGACCCCAACCTCATCCTGCGCCGCGTCACCCTCAGCGGCAACAAGGCCTCGGGCAGCGGCACCTCCACCGTCAACGGCGCCACCGTCAGCAACGGCTGCGGCGGCGGCGTGTATCTGCAACAGGGTGTCATCACCCTCACCAACAGCACCCTCAGCGGCAACGAGGCCAACGTGAACGGCGGCGGCATCAACAACCACGAGGGCGGCATCTACGTCAAGGGCAGCACCATAGGCGGCGCCACGGATGCCCTCGGCAACAAGGCCACCACCGGCAGCGGCGGCGGCATCTACACCAACGCCGGCAACATCTTCATCAACCATTGGGCCAACGCCATCCAAAACGAAGAAAGCGCCACCATCATCAGCCACAACACGGCCAACGTGAACGGCGGCGGCATTAATACACATCTCGGAGAGGTGGAAATATATGGCAACGGAAAGGACAGCCCCGTCGTCGTAAGCCACAACGAGGCCACCACCGGCAGCGGCGGCGGCATCTTTTGCATGGGCCGCGACGGCGATCTTACCACCACCTACATCACCGCAAAGCACGTCAACCTTATCAACAACAAGGCATTGGGCAACGGCACTACCAGCGGCATCAGTAACGGCTGCGGCGGCGGAATGTACCTCCAGCACGGCGAAATCGACGTCACCAACGTCACCATGCAAAACAACTACGCCCAAGTGAACGGCGGCGCCATCAACAACCACCAAGGCTTCGTCGATGTCTGGGGCTGCATCATCGGCGGCAGCGACTATTACGTTGACAACCTTACGGATGGAGGCACCGGCAAGGGCAACAAGGCCGTCCAACACGGTGGCGGCATCTACACCAACGAGGGCAACATCGACATCGAGGACCGCGTGGAGACCGACAACGGACAGCTCGTGCGCTACGAGTCGCAGGTCACCCACAACGAGGCCGGCCAAAACGGCGGCGGCATCAACACCCACAGCGGCACCATCACCATCAACGACGACGAGGACGACGACCAGATCGAGATTGCCCACAACAAGGCCAACAAGGGCGGCGGGATGTATGCCAACGCCGGCACCATCAAAGCCCACAACGCCCGCATCCACGACAACACCGCCACCCTCAACGGCGGCGCCGTCAACAACCACGCCGGCGACATCATCCTCTACGGCGGATCGCTCAGCAACAACACCGCCGAGCAAGGCCACGGCGGCGGCGCCTACACCTACGTGGGCGACATCGACCTCTTCCAGTTCCCCAAGACCAAGCTCGAGAACGTCACCCTCAACGACGGCACCAAGGTCTATAACAACATCGCCCTCAAGAACGGCGGCGCCTTCAACAACCACACCGGCCGCGTCGATGTGCGCCACGCCACGCTCTACAACAACACCGCCTCGCAAGGCAACGGCGGCGGCATCTTCTGCGAAGGGCCCCACGCCAACGCCAACCGTGGCTTGGGCTTCACCATCCGCCTGCTCTGCTCCGACCTTGTGCAGAACAAGACACGCGGACAAGACGGCACCGCCACCGACCCCACCGGACGCGGCGGCGGCGTCTATCTCAAATACGGCTCGCTCTACGCCCACTACTCCAACATCCTCGACAACTCGGCCACCATCTCCGGCGGCGGAATCGACAACCACGAGGGACAGATCCTCCTCTACGGCTGCGACGTCATCGGCAACAAGGCCTTGGGCGAGCGCGGCGGCGGCATCTTCGTCAAGCAAGGCGACATCACCACCGGACCCAGCGCGGTGAGGGAAACAGGGTCGGAAACGCCCTCGAAGGCCACCCTCGTCCAGTCGAACACCGCCCACATCGACGGCGGCGGCATCTACAACGAGCAAGGCAACATCAACCTCAACGGCGACCTCGTCGGCGGCGACGATGCCAGCCTCGGCAACATCGCCCAGACCGGCGACGGCGGCGGCGTGTATATCAAGGACGGCACCATCAACATGAAGGGCGGCAAGATCGCCCACAACACCGCCAACGACGGCAAGGGCGGCGGCGTGTATAGCGGCGGCGGCACCTTCAACATCGAGAAACGCGACGACAACCCCCTGCCCATCGTCATCATCGTCGATGCCGAAGTGGAAACAGACTCAGTAACCATCCACTACCACCTCGTCGATCAAGGGAAATACGGCACTGGCGTCAGCAATGTCAAGCACGGCATCTACTGGGGCACAGACAATCCGCCGACCACCGAGGTCATCTATGACGTGACTACAGGCTACACCTACACCCAAGGCGAGCCGGCCTGCCAAAGAATCTCCATCCCAAAATCCGAGTACAATGAAGAAACAGAGTATAACGTGCAAGCCTTCTACCGCTACACCTACGGCGGCAACACCTACACCGGCAAGAGCGAAGTGACGCAAATCCTCACCTACGGCGACGCACCCTTGGTGGTTTCGGGCGCGGTGAGCAACATCACCAATATCTCGGCCACGGGCAGCGGAAAGCTCATGTACGCAGGCTCGTCGGCCATCACCATCGACAAAAGAGGCGTGCAGGTTTGGACGGGCGACACAACGCCTGACGACGGCGACAACCTACATCCCTCGTCGGAAAGTACGGAGTTCTTCTCCGTTGACCTGAACAGCCTGGATGCAAGCACCACCTACCATGCCCGTGCCTATGTCAGCTATATCAAAAACAGCACCACCTATTACGCCTACGGCGCCACGGTTGATTTCACCACACGGAAATCCACGCCCGACATGAGCAGCGGCACCTTGAGCGTCTCGGACATCACCTCAAACAGTGCAAAATTCGACTTCAGCCCCATGGCCACGACAGGCCTCACCGCCTACGGCTTCGTCGTCAGCACCGACGACGACCCCGAACTGCACGCCGACCACACCATAGCCTGCGCCCCCGGAGAAAACTTCACCGCCACGGCCACCGACCTTGAGGAAGGCACCGCCTACTATGTGAGGGCCTACGCCTCCACCGTCACAAGCCCGGGCACCGACATCACCAACTACACCCTCACCGACCCCGTGCGCTTCTTCACCCTCTATGCCGACGGCAAGCCCGTCGTCAGGGCCATCCGCATCTCCAACATCACCCAAACCTCGGCCACCATCACCTGCCAAATCTTCAGCGGATATGAAGCCGGAACGACCACTTACGGTGTCCATTTGGAGAACGATGACAGCTATCATCCATCAACGAACTACGACAGCTCGACCGGCACCTACACCGTCAACCTGACTGGCTTGAGCGTGAACACCACCTATTACCTGAAAGCCTACGCCACCAACGACGACGGCGCCAACTACTCCTACGGCAACGGCTACAACTTCACCACCCTGCCCATCGTCCAGCCCAACGTGGTCATCACCTCGGTGAGCGACATCGCCAAAACCTCGGCCAAGGTGAACTTCACCATCGACGACGGCGGCGGCGAAATCACCGCAAAAGGCGTGATATACAGCACGAGCCCCGACATGACCAGTCCTGTTACGATTACCAATATCTCTGTGTCCGGCAACGTCTATACGGCCAACCTAAGCGGCCTTATCGCCCACACCACCTACTATGTGCGGGCCTACGCCACCAACTCGGCCGGCACCCACACCTGCCAAAAGGTGAGCTTCCAAACCGACTACGACAAGCCCACGGTGGCGTTGGAGTCGCCCTATTTCAGCTATGACAAAACCACCGGCCAGCACACCATCTACGCCAAGGTGACGCCCCACACGGCGAAAGACGGCGAAGTGCCCGTGAAGACCTACGGCGTGTGCTGGAGCGCCAGCAACATCGCCCTGCCCACCCGCCGCACCTTCGACGCCACCGACGACGGCTACGCCGAAACGACAAACGCCAACGTGACCTCGGAGACACCATACACCCAAACCCCGGCATCGCTGAAATACCCCAACACGAAATACTATGTGCGCGCCTACGCCAGCACGAACAACTCGACGAGCTCCGGCCTTGACGACATCGTATATAGCGAGGAAAACCCAGTGATGACCTTCCTCACCCTGCCTCCGGTGCAGACCGGCGTTGCCACCAACCTCTCCAACGACGGCGCCACCATGCACGGCACCATCGCCTGCCGCGATGACAACGACTACCTCTATGACGCCAATGCCGCAACAAACCACCACGGCGTGGTCGGCTTCATCTATACCAAGCAAACATCCGGGAACCTCTACCTTGGCGACGTCGATAACACCAACGTGTTCAAGACAGAGGCCGCCGTGCCGCAAGGCAACTACGGCGCCACCCACGCCTTCGAAGCATCAGTCACCGGACTCGGCTTGGCAAACAACCAGGAGGTGCGCTACCGCGCCTACTGCACCAACACCGAAGGCAACACGGCCTACGGCGACATCGAGACTTTCGCGGCCTACCCCTACAGCATCACCTTCAGCATCGAGCCTTCAGGCGCAGGCATCGCCTCGGCTAACCCAGGCGGACTGAACGCGGCAGGAGAGCAAACCGTCATTACAGCCACGCCCAATGACGGCTATGCCTTCAATCAATGGACGATAGACAATACTACTTATTCGGGTACCGGATCCTTCAACAATTCATCTGAAGCCACCACCACCTTCACGATGGGAGACCCTGCAGCAAACGTGGGCATCAAGGCCAACTTTGCAGCTTTGGAGCATACACTAACCTTAAAAATAATGGTAGGTGATGTGGAATTTACAACACAAGATTATAGGAACTATCATTTCGAAATAAACGATTATTATTATTATAATGATAATACAATCAATCTTTCTACCGGCGAACAAATAACCATTCTTGTAGGTAAGTCTGTTATTAATGATGAATATGAAAGACCCGTCTGCTTCGATCAATGGTCAGTAACCGGATCAGGTTCATCTGTTACCAATTCCCATCAATTACCGGATTATATTGGTTTTGAGGAATGTACTTTCACAATGGGGTCTGAGGATGCCACGCTGACGGCGTATTTCTTAGGTGATTCCAACATAACTTTGCAAATAGTGAACCAAGCCGACCAACCAATGAATACCAACAACTGGACTATCAGAGGACTCCTTCCCGGGGAATGGAAAGAATACCATTCAGGGGACGTAATCGAGGACTTGGCGTGCAATACACTCATTAGTAGTTTATATCTCAAAGATAAACCGAACGATTCCACAGGATACGATATAAGGGAATTCACAGGCACACCTACAATATATGCTTACAGAAAATCCGTTAATCATTGGTTTGTGTACCACAACGGCCATAACACCACTTTGACGGCCATTGTTGCGCCTACGCATAAGCTGACCATTATAAGGCCAACAAACAATTCGTATTATCTGAAGTTCTATTCATATGAAATAAAGTATAATACAACTGGCCAAAATGAGTTTAATATTGTCGAAGGGGGACAGTATTCCATTAAGGCATATCTTACAAACGGTTACACTTTCGACCACTGGGATGGCACTAATGTTACTATTGGCACAACTACTATCGAAGGAAATACTGTAACGACCACCTTCACGATGGGCAATGCTGATGCCACGATAACAGCGGTTTTCACAACCGGTTCCAAAGGCGACGGCGTTTCGGCCCCTTCGACAGGCTCAGGAACCGAAGGCTCAGGGAGCAATGGTCAGGAGGTCGGCCCTTCGACAGGCTCAGGGGCCTCGGGGACTAGACCGCGCGACATCTATCCCGCGCCCGCCCGCGAGCCTTGGGACTGGGACGACATGGAAGGCGACACCCTGCCCCAACGCGCCACCACCACCATCACCGCGCCGCAAGACCTCCCCATGATCGACCACAACAGCGCGGAATACGGCGGCGGCATCTACATGACCAACGACGACCCCGCCAACCCCACCCGCCTCGTCTTCAGCGGCGGCAGCAACAGTGACTCGCAAGGCAAGATCATGTACAACTACGCCTCCGAAGCCGGCGGCGGCATCTATATCGACGAGAAAGCCTACATGCAGATGAAAGGCCATTGCGTGGTGAACGGCAACCACGTGCCCGCCGGCCATGAAGGCGGCGGCATCCTGCTCGACGGACGACTGTACGTCGGCGAAACGGGGCATGGCGTCGGCACTGACGGACTCATCGTCAACCAGAACTTCGCCATGGACGGTTTCACCGAAACGGGAGCATCGGGGTATGTGGACCATGAAGCCGATTACACCACCACCAACAAAGACTCGCTCAACAACGTTTTCCTGAAAAGGCACGCCTACGATTTCGCCAACACCTCCTCTTCCGACCACGACGACGACGCCAACGTCATCACGCTGCTCTGCGACCTCGTGGGGGCGCCCAGCAGCAAAACCGAAACCACCACCACCATCGGCTTCCACGTGAGCCACGGCTTCTGCCCCGTGATTGCCACCTCCGACGGCTTCGGCAACGACTACAAAATCACTTGGCAAGGCAATGGAATAACTGGGTCGGATTACTATTCTGATAACGAACCAATGTATGAAACATGGCTCTCCAACCTTATGAGTGCTTCGATTAATCCTTTAACGGGCACCTTTGCCAGCAACAGCGCCATCTTTGAGGACACGGAGTCGTACATCGCCATCCACACCAATTCGCCCAACGACCCCTTCCACTCCAAGTACATCTACCTCTGGGGCTGCTGGACCCACCCCGCCGTGATAAACGACCCCGAAACCGGATCGCCCATGGACGGCAGCACCGACCACCAAGGCCATTACAAGATCACCAATCCCACTGACAACACCAACGACGACAACAACTACAACCCCTTGCATTGGGAAATCTACAGCGAGGAAGGCCTGGCGTGGTTCTCGGCCTACGTGAACGGACTGAACGCCTTCAAGGATGGCGACGAAGAAGGACACTATGTATATAATGCCAATAAGAACCCCTACGCCACCGCCAAGTTGATGAACGACTTGGACATGAGCAAGTACTATTGGGTGCCGATAGGCTCCGTGACCCAGTTCAACGGTGCCGACGCTGAAAACATCGCCGCCGGAACCATCTTCACCGATGAGAACGACCACCACTTCAAAGGCACCATCGACGGGCAGGGGCACACCATCAAAGGCATAGAATGCGAAAACATCTCCGGCATCTACCAGAACGGGCTTGTGGGCTACCTTGACGGCGGCACGGTGAAGAACGTCTTCATCGACGATGCCCTGCTCGTCGCCCACAACTCCACCGAAAAAGGCTATTACCTCGGCGCCGTTGCCGGCACGATGGAGAACGGGGGCACCATCAGCGCGGTCGAAGCGCGTCCCAACATCGATGTCACTAAAGCCGTCGGCAACAAGGACAAGAGCTATGTGGGCGGCTTGGTGGGCGAGGTGAAGGGCGGCACCCTCCACTCGTCGATGGCCATGCCCGAAATCACCGGCACCGTCGATCATATAGGCGGACTCGTCGGAAAGAACAGCGGCAACCTCTACAACAGCTTCTCGAACCCCATCTTCCCCAATGCCACCACATCACCTTTCTATGCGATGAGCACCGGCAAGTACATCGGCGGCTTGGTGGGCGAGAACGCGGGCACGGTGGAAAACTGCTACAGCCGCTTGCAAGGCAGCGAACCCACCAGCGACGGAAGCACTAACGTGTTCGGCTGGTTTGCCGGCACCAACAGCGGAACGATAAAGTATTGCTACCTCCCGACGGAAAAGACCAATTACGTTGGGACAGGCACTGGCACCCTGTCGGGCCACGGCACCTACGCCGCCACCACCCGCGTCAGCGGCAAGTACGGCTTCATGCACCGCGACCAAGCCGTTACCAAGGTTAATTCTTCGGAAACCAACGACTACATCAACAACGACACCCTCATTGGCGGCCTGCAACGCGCCATGAACGCTTGGGTGGCCGACAAAGGCGCCACCACCCCCAATACCTACCACCCGTGGATGCGCACCATGGCCAGCACCATCAACGACGACCTGCCCATCCTCAACTTCAAGCAGTGGACGGTGAGCAAAGATGCCGCCGTCGAAAGCCCGCTCTACAACGCCGTAGGCGCGAAAGACGGCATCTATATGGACTACACTCTCGACGTGAACGACCTGCTGACGGAATACGTCGCGTTGGACCAAGCCACCTACCCCACCCCCGCCATCTACCTCTACAACACCAACCCGACCGACATCACCCAAACCAACATCGGCACCACCCACGACAACGTCATGCTCGCCATCAACGAGGACGTGGGCATCACCGTGAGCGGCACCGCCTCCACCACCGGACTCAACGCCCGCGTGGGGGTGACCTTCGACAACTCGAAGGCCGACGCAAGCCTCTGGGGCGCCGCCTACGACTGGCACATGTTCAGCCCGGCCCTCAACAATGTGCCCATGGGACTGACATATCATGGTGACCTTTCATCGGGAGAATATCATGTTTGGGACAATTATTCCACATACTTGAGCAACGGCGTTCCCGAAGATCACTACTACAACCATCCCGAGTTTGACCCGCCGCAAACCACATGGAACACTGCGGAAGGCCACATCGGCTACTTCCCCACCGACACGCCCTACGGCCCTTGGAGAAGCGGAGGCGACATCACCCAAGGCTTCGACTTCTACTGCTACAGCGAGCCGTATTACCACTGGATCAATTTCAAGCGGAAAGGCGTTTCGGACTTCTACGACCACTGGAGGGAAAACGCCACCGACGACGGCCGTCACCTCAACATCCGATACGAGAACGAAGAGCAGATGGTAAACGGCAAGGGCTACATGATGGCCGTGTCGCAGGCCTCGATGCTCATGGCCGACGGCACGCTCAACAACGGCGACATCAACGCGCCGAAAGCCACCTTCACCACCGAAAACTATTTCACCGACTACGACGTCCTGATCCGAGGCAGCAACCTCATCGGCAACCCCTACCAGAGCTACCTTGACTTCGACGAGTTCGCCAAAGACGGCGGTGAAAACAACGGCAAAATCCTCAACAAGGCCTATTACGTCGTTGACGCCGACAAGACCGGCTACATCGCATATCCGGAAGACGGCTCGTTGAACTCCGAGTATGCGCCGCAATACATCCACCCGCACCAAGGGTTCTTCGTGAAAGTGTCGAGCACCCAAGAGCTCAAGTTCACCAACGCCATGCGCGTGGCGGGCAACTGGAACAACGGCGGCGGCCTCCAATACTCAAGTTTCAGGGGGGAACGGCTCAACTATCCGTTGGTGAACCTCATCTGCTACGACAGCGGCGGCAAGCGCGACCTGACGACGGTGGAAGTGCACCGTCCCGAAGTGGGCGGCGCCTACAAGATGCACGGGCTGCGGATGGGCACTGCCCTGCTCTACGCCAACTTTGAGGGGCAAGGCTACCAAGCCCTCTTTGCGCCCGCAGGCACCAAGGAAGTGCCGGTGCGCTTGGAGGTGTTTGAAGACGGCGTGTTTACGATGAAATGGAGCATGTTCAACGGCGACTTCCACTACGTCCACCTCATCGACAACCTCACGGGCGCCGACATCGACCTGCTCAATGCGGAGGAATACCGTTTCGAGGGCCGCACGAGCGACTACACGTCGCGTTTCAGGCTCGTGTTCAGCGTGACCGGACTCGACGACGACGAGCCGACGACGGGCCACGGCACCTTCGCCTTCCAGCACGGCGACGAGCTGATCGTCACCGGCGAAGGCACGCTCCAAATGTTCGACCTCAACGGTCGCTGCCTGCTCTCCACGCAAACCGAGGGCGCACAGAGCAGCGTCGGCCTGCCCAAGGTGGCCGCAGGCGTGTATTTGCTGCGGCTGACCGGCAGCCAACAGTCGCAAGTGCAGAAAATGATCGTCAAATAAAACATGGAAAGGGAAAAGAGAATGAAAAAGAAACACCTCCTTATACTCAGCCTGTCGTTTGTCTTGATGGTCGCCAACCTGCCCAAGGCCACGGCACAGATATTCATCGTTGACGACAATGAATTCATCGACATCCAGCGCAACCGCATCAATCCGAGCCAACTGCCCGCGATGCCCGGGTTGGGCCAGACCAACGACCAGTATGGCCCCTTGGGCGGCGAGATGCTTGTATTGGGCTGCCTTGGCGGGGCCTATCTCCTTGGCAAGCGAAAGAAGAGGAAAGACTGAATCGTGTGTCCACGAAGAGAAAGCCGCGCTTCCTTGTCAGGGAGCGCGGCTTTTTCGGTTACGCCTTGTTCATCAGGTTGGCCACTTCCGCGTTTTGCGCCTCGATGTAGTCGAGGAGTTCGTCGCGGCCCGTCCTTTTCTCGGCCGAGGTGACGAAGATGGGCGGCAGTTCCTCCCAGTCCTCCGACAGCCGCGCCTTCATCGCGTCCATGTTCCTTTCGAGTTCGGCTTTCGACACCTTGTCGGACTTGGTGAAGACGATGCAGAACGGCATTTGGTTCTCGCCGAGCCAGTCCATGAAGCCGATGTCGTTGTTTTGCGGCTCAAGGCGCGCATCGACGAGGACGAAGGTGCACACAAGGTTGCGCCGCCGCGTGATGTAGTTGTTGATCATGATGCGCCACGCCTCGCGCTGTTTCTTCGAATGCTGGGCATAGCCGTAGCCCGGAAGGTCAACGAGATACCATGCGCCGTTGACGATGAAATGGTTGATGGCCACGGTCTTGCCCGGCACGGAAGAGGTCTTGGCCAAGCCACGGCGTTGGACGAGCATGTTGATGAGCGACGACTTGCCCACGTTGGAGCGTCCGATGAAGGCGTATTCGGGGAGGCTTTCGTTGGGCAGCTTGTCGATGCGCGTGTTGCTCATCAGGAATTCGGCTTTGGTGATGTTCATGGTTGTCGTGTTAGGGTTTCACTGAAGATGCAAGGGGATTTCGTTTTTGTCATAGACCAGGTGACGCTGCACCTTTTCCTCGTACATGTCGTGGATGGTGAGCAGCATACCCGTCTCCTCCACTTGTCCGAAGCCCGGGTTGAGGGCGGTGCCGAACGAGCGCAAGGTGGAGGTGAGGCTCGTGTAGGCGTTGACGAGCGGGGGCACGGCGGCGCCGCGTTCGCGCACCTTCTTGACCAAGATGCGGTAGTCGTCGCGGTAGGTGTCGCAGGTGAAGATGGACTCCAGCTCGTGGAGGTCGGTCTGTATCGGCAGTTCGAGTTCGGGCTTCACGCTGACGAGGTGGTCGTTGTCGGGGAAGTGCTTCCTGACGAAATAGAGGATCATGTCGCGCGAGAGGCGGTCGAGCTGCGGATACATGGTCACCTTGCCGAAGAAATACTTGGTTTGGGGATACAGGTCGATCAGGCTTCCTAACCCGTCCCAAAGGTTGTCGAGGGAATACATTCCTTTCGAGAGGTTCTTGGAAGGCTGGTAGTCGGGTTGGACGAACGAGCGGCCAAGCTCGATGGTGACGGGCAGGTAGTCGTTGACGAAGGTGTCGGAATAGAGGAACAGCTCGCTGGTGGGCGTGTCAACCTGTCCGTTTTCGTCGGTGGGCAGACCGTCGCACAACAGGAAGCGGTAGCCGCCCACGATGGCGCGGTCGATGGGGTTCCACACCACCAACTGCTTGAAACAATGCTCGTTGCGGGTGTCGAAGACGTCGATGTCGCAGTCGAGTCCGGTGCCGCCGCCCGAGTCGCGGAAGCTGATTTCGCGCAGGCGTCCGATTTCGCGCATGATGGCCGGCGAATCGTGCGCGGTGAGGATATAAAGCTCGTTGCCGGCATTGTTGGTCTTGCGGAAGAAACGCTCTTGCGTCAGCTCCGCCATGATTTCCGAAACGGGAACCGGGTCGATGATTTTGTTCATTTTCATATCGTATAGGTTTTGGTCGGGTCGAAGTCCAAATTGCAGTCGTCGCCCAACTGATAAGAGAAAGTCCTGAGTTTTTCGGCCCATTGCGCGTCGCTGAAACGATGGTCGAACGTTTGGTAGGGGATGGGCTTGCCAAACGAGATGGTGAGTTTCTTGTTGCGTTGCTTGAAGAACTCGTCAACCAAGAAAGCCATTTCGATGTTTGTCTTGATTTTCAGCTTCTTGCGCCAGCGGGCGAGGTTGTAGAAGAAGTTGGAGTTGCGTCCTTCGATGTGTGTGGGGACGATGTCGCGCCGGTAGGTTCGCGACTTGGCGACGAAGGTTTTCTTCCAGTCGAGGTCTTGGATTTTCCCGCCGTTGGTCTTGCGCGAGCACAGTCCGAAGGGGAAGTAGCAGATGGTGGCGTCGCCGGCGAAGGTCTCGTTGAAGAGGCGCAGGTTTTCCGCACGGTTGGCGGTGGCGCTGCCCACCTTGTTGACCGGGATGAAGATGGGTTCGAGGGGCTTGACGAACATCAGGAAGTCGTTGACCGGCGTGAGGGTCTCCCCCCTGTGGTTGCCCACCGCGCCGATGAGGGCGATGCCGTCGAGCCCGCCCAAGGGATGGTTGGAGGCCACGAGGATGCGCTCGCTTTGCATCAGGTTGCCGACGCCTTTCAGCTCCAATTCGAGGTTGAAATCGGCGACCAACGCATTGACGAAGTCGAGGCCTTGCAGGTGGCCGTATCGGGCCAGCACCGCGTTGATGTCGTCTTCATGCAGCAGCTTCTGCACTTTCCTGAACAGCCAGTTGGGCATGAATTTCATCAGCTTGGGCACCTTGGCCGTAAAGATTTTCCTGAGGTCGATCAGGTTGGTTTGTTCCGTCTCCATAGGTTATGGCTCAACAATTCCTTGCAAAAGTAAGAAAAAGAAGGATGCGAAAGGCCATTTTGTGGAAAAACAAGATTCCTTTTGTGAAAACGGTTTCGTATCTTACTGTTTTTCAAATTATTAACAACCCCTGTTCATAACTTTTGGAAGATAATGGAGAAAAAAGTGGGTCAAAATGGGTTCAAGTGGGAAAAAATGCATATTTTTGACGACCGAAAAGCGAAAAGAAGGATGAGTTACCCGATAGGACATTTCAGCTGCAAGTTGGACGCGAAGGGCCGCCTGATGGTGCCGAGCGACTTCAAGGAGCAATTGGGCGTGCAGGCCGAGGAAGGCTTTGTGCTGCGTCCGGGGTTGTTCAACACCTGCCTTGAGCTTTTCACGCGGAAGGACTGGGACGAGGTGCAGGACAAGCTGCGCACGTCGCTCAGCCCCTTCAATCCGCAGCACGAGGCCGTCATCCGCAAATACAACGCCGGCGCGCGCTTCGCCAAGCTCGACGCCAACGGGCGTCTGCAAATCCCCAAGGAGCTGATCGAGAGGACGTCGCTTGTCAAGGAAGTGGTCATCTCGTCGGTGACGACGAAGATGGAGATTTGGGACAAGGGCTTGTACGAAAAGACGGTGGAAAGCCTCGACAACGACCTGTTCCTGAAAGTGTTGAGCGAAAACATCAAATAAGGAGGAACGAGGATGTATCACGATCCGGTCATGTTGGAAGAATGCATCAGGGGATTGGACATCGACCCTGCCGGCACCTACGCCGATGTCACCTTCGGCGGCGGCGGCCATTCGCGTGCCATCCTCGAACGCCTCACCACGGGCCACCTCTACGCCTTCGACCAAGACGAAGACGCCGCCGCCAACGCCTTCGACGACCCGCGCTTCACCTTCATCCCGCAGAATTTCAAGTATCTGAAGAACTTCATCCAGCTCTACCACCACGGGCTGCTCGATGGCATCATCGCCGACTTGGGCGTTTCGTCGCACCAGTTCGACACGCCCGAGAAAGGCTTCTCGACCCGTTTCGACGGCCAGCTCGACATGCGCATGAGCCAAAGCACGCCCAACGACGCCGCCACGGTGGTGAACACCTACGAGCCGTCGGAGCTGGCCCGCATCCTGAGCCTTTACGGAGAAGTGCAGCAGGCCCACCTCGTGGCCGCCGACATCGCCTTGGCGCGTGAGACGGCCCCCATCGAGACCACGGCGCAGCTGAAGGAAGCCGTCAGGCGCCGCCTGCCCCGAGGGAAGGAGAACAAGGTGCTGGCGCAAATCTTCCAAGCCCTCCGCATCGAGGTGAACCAAGAGATGGACGCCCTCACCGCCTTCCTCGCGCAGTGCCCCGACGTGCTCAAGAGCGGAGGCCGCCTCGTCGTGATGTCGTACCACTCGTTGGAAGACCGCCTCGTGAAGAACTTCATCAAGACCGGCAACGCCGAGGGCAAGGAGGAGAAGGACTTCTTCGGCAACCTGCTCACACCTTATATAATAATCACGCGCAAGCCGACCGTGCCCTCCGACGAGGAAGTGGAGCGCAACAGCCGCGCCCGCAGCGCGAAACTCAGGATCGCGGAAAGGAGATGACCATGGCAAAAGACAAGAAAAAACGCTCAGGCAAGATCATGGACGTGCTGGGAGGCAACTTCCTCGTGAAGGAAAGCTTCGCCAAGCAGTTTCCCTTCATGCTCACCGTCACCATCCTGCTCATGGCGCTGATCACCAACACCTACATCGCCGAAGACTGCAACCGCAAGATCGCCAGCACCACCAAGGAGCTGAACGACCTCAACGTGGAATACATCCAGCTGAAGTCGGCCATCATGCAAGCCTCGAAGCAGTCGGTGCTGTCGAAGAAACTGAAAGCCGTCGGCATCCACGAGCCGGTGGAGCCGCTGAAACGCATCAAGGTGGACGAACCCGCCACGGAAAAGGAGGAGAAGCCATGAAGATAGAGCCAAAGACCGACACGTTCTGGAAGACCCACCTCGTCTATTTCCTCGTCCTCCTGTTCGGGATCGCCATCCTCGCCAAGGTCATCCTCCTGATCACCAAGGACAGCAAGCAATACAAGGAGCTGGCGGAGCAGCGCGAATACCGCGTCAGGAAGGTGGAGGCCTCGCGGGGCAACATCTTTTCCGCCGACGGCAACCTGTTGGCCACTTCCGTGCCTGTCTTCGATGTCTATTTCGACGCCCGCGTCGTCGATCCCGACGTCTTCAAGAAGAACATCGACACGCTGAGCCGCCAGATGGCCGCCCTCCTCACCAAGCGCAACGCCGCCCAATGGAAGGCCTACCTGAGCGAGGCCAAGGCCAAGAACACCCAATACCGCATCGAGAAGAACGTCTCGTTGGTGCAATACCGCCAGATGCAGCAATTCGCCATCTTCAACCTCGGCCCCTACAGAGGCGGCCTCGTGGCCGACAAGTCGATACGCCGCATCAAGCCCTACAAGGAACTGGCGGGATGCACCATCGGCTACTATCGCAACGACTCGCTCAAGGCGGGTTTGGAAGGGGCCTACAACGAGCAGTTGAGAGGACAGGACGGACGCAGGCTCGTCAGGCTCATCCACCACAGCAACGAAATCCCCGTTGAATCGGACGAGGACGTGGACGCCCAAAACGGCAACGACTTGGTCACCACCTTCGACGTCAAGCTGCAAGACATCGTGGAAAGCGCACTCAACAACACCATGGTCAGCAACAAGGCCGAGCAGGGATGCGCCATCCTGATGGACGTGGAGACCGGCTACATCCGCGCCATGGCCAACCTGACGCTCAACCACGAGACCGGCAACTACGAGGAATCGACCAACTTCGCCTTGGCCGAACGCTACGAGCCCGGGTCGGTGTTCAAGATCGCCTCGATGATCGTGCTGCTCAACAACAACGAAAAGGTGAAGCTCGACGACAAGGTGAACATCGGCAACGGTCCCATCAAGTTCTCGAACCGCACCATGCGAGACGACCACAGCTTTGCCAAGGGCGGCATCTGCACCGTGCAGGAGGTCATCGAGCAGTCGTCGAACAAAGGCACCGCCGTGCTCATCACCAAGGCCTTCGTGACGCACCCTGAGAAATACGTCGATGGGCTTTATGCCTTGGGGCTGAACAAGAAAATCGGCACCGGCATCGCGATGGAGGCCCAGCCCTACATCAAGCACCCGAGCGACAAGACCAAAGACGGCAGGAAGCTCTGGTCTAACGTGTCGCTGCCTTGGATGTCGATCGGCTACGAGGTGAACGTCACGCCCATGCACCTCATCACGCTCTACAACGCCATCGCCAACGGAGGCAAGATGATGAAGCCGCAGTTCGTCACCGACATCCGTCGCGGCAACCAAACCATCGAGCACTTCGACCCCGTCGTCCTGAACGAGCGCATCGCCTCGCCCGAGTCCATCAAGAAGATCCAAACCATGCTGGAAGGCGTCGTGGAACGCGGCACGGCCAAGCGGCAGTTCAAGGACTGCGTCGTGAAAGCCGCCGGCAAGACCGGCACGGCGCAATACTACGACCGCGTGCAAGGCTATGGCTACCATGAGCCGGGCATCGGGAGGAAGCTCTACAACACCACCTTCGTGGGCTACTTCCCCGCCGACGAGCCCAAATACAGCTGCATCGTCGTGGTGAGCCGCGCGAGGGGCGCTTACTGGGCGGCAGGCAGCGTTTGCGCCCCCGGATTCAGGGAAATCGCCGAAAAGGTCTATGCCATGCGCCTCGGCGTGCAGGAAGACCAAGAGGCCGACTCGCTCCAGCGCACTCCCGCGCCCGTCATCATGCACCACGACCAAGCCATCGCCTTCTTGGACGGACTCATCGAGCCTTACACCGACTACTCCCTGCAAGGCGAATGGGTGACGGTGGAAACGTCTGAAACCGAAGGCCTTATGGTCAAGAAAGCCAACATCGACCCCAACACCGTGCCCAACGTGAAAGGCATGAACGTCAGCGAGGCCGTGTATCTCCTCGAAGGCATGGGCATCACGACAACCTTCAGCGGGCAAGGCACCGTAACAGAACAATCGTTGCACGCCGGCGACAGCATCAAGGCCAACAGCGTCATCAACCTCAAACTTGAAAGACAATGAAAATCAAGGAGATCATAGCCAACTGCAACCTGCTGAGGATGGAAGGCAACAAAGACATCGACATCCTCGGCCTGACGTTCGACTCGCGACAGGTCGAGCCGGGCTGGCTGTTTTTCGCCGTGAAAGGCACCCAAGTCGATGGCCACGACTACATCGACAAAGCCGTGGAAAAAGGCGCCATAGCCGTCGTCTGCGAAAAGCTGCCCAAGACCTTGAGCGACAACGTCACATACATCGAGGTTGACAACTCGGCCTATGTCCTCGGCATGAGCGCATCCAATTTCTTCGGCAACCCGTCGAGGAAGCTCAAGTTGGTGGGCGTGACCGGCACCAACGGCAAGACCACCATCGCCACCTTGCTCTACAGGCTCTTCACCGACGCGGGCTACAGCTGCGGGCTGCTCTCCACCATCGAGAACATCGTCAGCCGCGAGGTCGTCCCCTCGACCCACACCACCCCCGACCCGCTCGAACTGAACGCGCTGCTCCACAAGATGGTGGAATGCGGCTGCGAATACGCCTTCATGGAAGTCAGCTCACACAGCATCGACCAAGACCGCATCGCCGGGCTGCACTTCGCCGGCGGCATCTTCACCAACCTCACCCACGACCACCTCGACTACCACAAGACGATGGCCAACTACCGCAACGCCAAGAAGAGATTCTTCGACAGCCTGCCCGACACCGCCTTCGCCCTCACCAACTTGGACGACAAGAACGGCGCCGTCATGCTGCAAAACACCAAGGCCAAGAAGCTGAGCTACGCCTTGAAGCACGACGCCGACTTCAAGGGCATCGTCCTCGAAAGCCACTTCGACGGCATGATGCTCAAGGTGAACGGCACAGAGGTGTTCACCCAATTGGTCGGCGGCTTCAATGCCAGCAACCTTTTGGCCATCTACGGCGCCGCCACCGCCTTAGGCTTCAACAAAGACGAGCTGTTGGTGGAAATCAGCAAACTGCGCGGCGCCAACGGACGTTTCGACATGGTGTATGCCGACAACGGCGTCATCGGCATCATCGACTATGCCCACACACCCGACGCCTTGGAGAACGTGCTCGAAACCATCAACGAAGTGATGAAAACAGGCACCCTCCACAACCCAACTCCCAACCCTAAACTCTCAACTCTAAACTCTCAACTCTCAACTCTAAACTCTAAACTCTCAACTCCCAACTCTAAACTCTCAACTCTAAACTCTAAACTAATAACCGTAGTAGGTTGCGGCGGCAACCGCGATGCCAGCAAACGACCTGAGATGGCCGCCATCGCCGTCAGGCTCAGCGACCGCGTCATCCTCACCAGCGACAATCCGCGCTACGAAGACCCCGACGAAATCATCAGGCAGATGAAAGCCGGCATTGCGGAGGAAGACCGCAAGAAGGCGCTGAGCATCACCAACCGCCGCGAGGCCATCCGCACCGCCGTGGCCTTGGCCAAGAAAGGCGACGTCATCCTGATTGCGGGAAAAGGGCACGAGAACTACCAGGAAACCAACGGAACAAAGAACCATTTCGACGACAAGGAAGAACTGTCGGCGGCATTTAAGGAGGCATAAAAGATGTTATACTACCTGTTCAACCATCTGCAACAACGCGACTTCCCGGGTGCGGGCGTGTTCAACTACGTCACCTTCCGCGCGGCTGCGGCCGTCATCATCGCACTAATCGTTTCGGTGTGGTTCGGCAACTGGTTCATCAAGTTTCTGAAGCGCAAGAAAATCAGCGAGACCCAGCGCGACGAAAAGACCGACCCCTACAACACGGGGAAAAAGGGCGTGCCCACCATGGGCGGCGTCATCATCATCACGGCCATCTTGGTTCCCGTGCTGCTCGTGGCCAAGCTCCACAGCGTCTATACCCTCCTGATGATCATCACCACGTTGATTCTCGGCGGCTTGGGTTTTGCCGACGACTACATCAAGACCTTCAAGAAGAAGAAGGACGGCCTGAAGCCCAAGGTGAAACTTGGCGGACAGCTGCTGCTCGGCCTCATCGTCGGCCTCACCCTGCGTTTCAGTCCCGCCGTGCAAATCAACGAGACGGTGAGCCTGAAGGTCGAGGACAACAAGGAAATCGTGGTGAAAAGCCCCGACGTGAAATCGACGCGCACCACCATCCCCTTTCTGAAGGGGCACAACCTCAACTATGCCGACCTCTTCAAATGGGCGGGCGAGAAATGGATGTACAACCTCGCCTGGATTTTCTTCGTGCTGCTCACCGTGTTCATCGTGGCGGCTGTCAGCAACGGCTCCAACCTCAACGACGGCATGGACGGCATGGCCTCGGGCAACTCCGCCATCATCGGGCTGACCCTTTTGATATTGGCCTACATTTCGAGCAATGCCGTCACCGCGAGCCACCTCAACCTGATGTATATCCCTGGAAGCGAGGAACTTGTGGTGTTTTTGGCCGCTTTCGTCGGTGCGCTTATCGGCTTCCTGTGGTTCAATTCCTTCCCCGCCCAAATCTTCATGGGCGACACGGGCAGCCTGACCATCGGCGGCATCATCGCGGTGTCGGCCATCATCATGCACAAGGAGCTGCTGCTGCCCTTGCTCTGCGGCGTGTTCCTCTTCGAGATCCTCTCCGACCTCGACGTGAAGCTCTTCGTGAAGCGCGGCAAGAAGCACCGCATCTGGAAAACGGCGCCTTTGCACGACCATTTCCGCATGAGCTACGGCAAATTCAAGGAGAAATGGCCCAACTCGACCGTCACCTTCAAAGGGCGCGGCGAGGGCTACAACACCGTCCACCACGAGGTGAAAATCACCATCCGCTTCTGGATCGTGACCATACTCTTGGCCGCATTCACACTCATCACATTCAAAATCAGATAATTAGATAATCAAAAAGACAACGATACCATGACCTATCTCGAACAACTTACGAACACCAAACCCACCAGAGCCAAAAACATGGCCGAAGGCATCGCGCCGATGATCCTGCAAATCCGAAAAGAGAACATCAAGCAGAGCCTCAGCGACATGGAAACGATAAGGCACCGTCAGGACTACGTCGCCACCGTCAACGAGGTGATGTATTACGACGACTCGAAGGCCGAGAGCGTCAACGCCACGTGGTTCACCCTCGAAAGCATCATCAAGCCCGTGATTTGGATTGCCGAAGGCGACAACCGTTCCGCCGACTTCAGCGACCTCAAGGCCACGGCGAAGAAAAACGTGAAGGTGCTGATTTGCCTCGGCAAGGGCAACCTGAAGAAGACGTTCAAGAACGACGTCAACGAGATCCTCGAAGCCGAAAGCATCGAAGAAGCCGTCGCCATGGCATCGCGCCTCGCGCAGGAAGAGGACATAGTGCTGTTCTCGCCCGCAGGCCGTCCGGCGACCCATGCCGAAAGCAACGAACAAAGAGGCAACAGATACATCGAATCCGTCAAGCAATTGGAAAATGAACGTCATCAATAAGATATTCCGCGGCGACAAGGTCATCTGGATCGTAGCACTGCTGTTGGGGATCATCTCCCTCATCGTCGTTTACAGTGCCACAAGCGCTTTGGTTGTCAACAAGTACGGGGGCAACACAGGGAAGCTGCTGATGAAGCATTCCGGCACCTTGCTCGTCGGGTTTGTCATGATGTTCATCGCCTACCGCATCGACTACAGGCGATTTGCGAAGTTGGCATGGTTCCTGTTGGTGCCCTGCATGGCCTTGTTGCTCTACACCTTGGTTTTCGGCAAAAACATCAACGAAGCCAACCGCGCCATCAACATCTTCGGCATCTCGTTCCAGCCGAGCGAAATCGCCAAAATCATCCTCATCACCTACTTGGCCCGACAGATCGTCATGATGGGCGACTCGCTCAACAACTTCAAGGAAGTGCTGGTGAAGCTCGCCCTGCCCATCCTGCTGATTGCCGCGCTGATTTTCCCGGAGAACCTTTCGACGGCGGCCATCCTCGTGGTGGTGTGCCTGGTGCTGCTGTTCATCGGACGGGTGAAGTTCCTCCACATCATGGCCATCGTGGGGCTGTGCGTCGCCGGCTTGGGACTTTACCTCCTCTTCGACGTCGTCAAGACCACCAGAAGCAACAACAAGGCCGAGAAGAGCAGGACCGAAAACGTCGAGGGCGTGGCCGATGCCGATGCCTTCCAGCCCAAGCAGAACCGCATCCAGACGTGGGCCAACCGCCTCAGCGCCATGGGAAGCGACGAAGCGGAAAGCGACCCATTCGACGGGCACCATTACCAGCAAACCTACGCCAAGATTGCCGTGGCCACAGGCTCGGTGTTCGGCAAAGGCCCCGGAAAGAGCGAGCAACGCAACTTCCTGCCCCACCCCTACTCCGACTTCATCTACGCCATCATCATCGAAGAATACGGCGTCATCGGCGCCATCATCGTGCTGCTGCTCTATATCATCTTGTTCACCCGCGTCATCCGCATCGTCCACAAGCGGCCGCTCACCTTCGGCTCGCTCATGGCGTTCGGGCTGGGGTTCCTCGTCATCATGCAGGCCATGATCAACATGGGCGTCTCCATCGGCCTGCTGCCCGTCACGGGCCAGCCGCTGCCCTTCGTCAGCATGGGCGGCACCTCCATGATGGCCACCGGATTCATCCTCGGCATGATCCTGAGCGTCACCCGCAACATCGAGGAGGAAACCGAACAAGAGATGAGGGAGACCGAGGCAGCGACAGAAGAAACCGAAACGACAACCCAAACAGAAGAACCAGATGAAAGCGAACCCGAAATTCGTGATTAGCGGCGGAGGCACGGGAGGCCACATCTTCCCCGCCATCGCCATTGCGGACGCCTTGAAGCGAAGGTTTCCCGAAGCCGACATCCTTTTCATCGGCGCCAAAGGCCGCATGGAAATGGAGCGCGTGCCCAAAGCCGGCTACCCGATAGAAGGCCTTTGGATCAGCGGCATGACCAAAGACGTGAAGTCGCTCCTGCTGCCCGTCAAACTCGCCAGCAGCCTGACCAAGGCGCGCCGCATACTGAAACGCTTCCGTCCCGACGTCGTCATCGGCGTGGGAGGGTTCGCCAGCGGCCCCACGCTGAAAGCCGCCAACTGGCTCGGCATCCCCACCGTCATCCAGGAGCAGAACTCCTATCCGGGCAAGACCAACCGCAACGTGGGCAAGAAAGCCAAGGCCATCTGCGTGGCCTACGACCACATGGAGCAATGGTTTCCTGCCGAAAAGACACACATGACGGGCAACCCGCTGCGAGCCAACATCGCGGTGAAAGGCTCCCGCGACGAGGCGGCGGAATACTTCCACGTTGACCCCGCCAAACCCATAGTGCTATTAGTGGGAGGAAGCCAAGGCGCGTTGGGCATCAACAAGGGCATCAGCGCACAGCTCAACGCCTTCAAGGACAACGACATACAGCTCATCTGGCAGACAGGAAAGACCTATATCGGCCAAGCGAAAGAAGAAGTGGCCGCGCTGCAGTTGGCCGACAAGGTGAAGCCCACCGTCTTCATCGACCGCATGGACTTGGCCTACACCATCGCCGACGTCGTCATCTCGCGTGCCGGTGCCATGTCGATCTCGGAACTCGCCTTGGTGCAGAAACCCGTCATCTTCGTGCCGCTGCCCACCGCCGCCGAAGACCACCAAACCAAGAACGCCCAGCGGTTGGTTGACGCCGAGGCCGCCCTCATGGTGCGCAACGCCGACGCGGAGGGCGCACTCGTCCCCACCCTGCTGCAACTCGTTGGCGACCGCGAGGCACAAGAGAAAATGAGCGCCAACATCGCCAAGTTCGCCCGTCCCAACGCCGCTGACGACATTGTTAATGTTATAGTTGAGAGTTTAGAGTTTAGAGTTTAGAGTTTGGAGTCAGGAACATGAATAAAGGAGAAGGACATAGCATTTACTTTTTGGGCATAGGCGGCATCGGCATGAGTGCCTTGGCGCGGTACTACCACAGCCAAGGCTACGCCATTGCCGGCTACGACCGCACTCCTTCGCCGCTCACCAAACAATTGGAAAATGAGGGCATGGCAATCCATTATGAAGATAACCCCAACCTATTGCCTGCCCTCATTGAAATTGTCATCTACACTCCCGCCGTCCCGAACGACCTCAAGGAGTTTGAGACCCTGCGCCAACGCCGCATCCCCATCCTGAAACGCGCCGAAGCCTTAGGCAAGGTCTCCGAAAACCACTTCACCATCGCCGTCGCGGGCACCCACGGCAAGACCACCACCACAGCCATGACCGCCCACGTCATGGACGCCTGCGGCAAAGACACCACAGCCTTCGTCGGTGGCATCGCCAACAACTTCGGCAGCAACCTGCTGCTCGGACACGGCAAAGACAGCCTCTTGGTCGTCGAAGCCGACGAATTCGACCGTTCCTTCCTTCACCTGCACCCCGACATGAGCATCGTCAACTCCATCGATGCCGACCATCTGGACGTTTATGGCGACAAGCAACACCTGAGCGACAGCTTCAACGCTTTTGCCCAACGCACCGAGAAGGCCGTCATCGCCAAAGAGGGCTTGGCCCTGCAAGCCAGCCCCATGATACGTTTCGGCTTCGGCGAAGGCTGCCACTGCCGCATCCTAAACGTCGCCTCGGAAAAAGGCCACACCGACTTCACCCTTTCCTACGAAGGGCAAGCGACCAGCATCCACCTTCCCATGGCCGGCATCCACAACGTGCTGAACGCCACCGCCGCATTCGTCGCCGCAAGAATGGTGGGACTCGAAGCCCACGACATCGCCCAAGCCCTATCGACCTTCAAAGGCGTGAAACGTCGCTTCGACATTAGGGTGAACAACGGAAAACACTGTTACATAGACGATTACGCACACCACCCCGAAGAGATACGTTCCTGCCTGACGGCGGTGCGAAGCGCTTTTCCCGACCGGCGTCTCACCCTCGTCTTCCAGCCCCATCTCTTCACGCGCACCCGCGACTTCATGGACGAGTTTGCCTCCGCATTGGCCTTGGCCGACGAGCTCATCCTCCTCGACATCTATCCCGCCAGAGAGCTGCCCATCGAAGGCATCACCACCCAAGCCTTATGCGACAAGGTGCAGATGAGCGACAAGAAATGCTGCAAGAAAGAAAACCTTGTCGAACTGGTTGGCAACGAGAAGCCCCGACTGTTGGTCACCATGGGCGCGGGCGACATCGACCGTTTTGTTGAACCCTTGGAAAAACTGATTGCGACATGGTGAAGAAGATTCTGAGCATATTGGCATGGATTGTTACGGCTGCCGCATTGGTCGCCCTGTTCGTCGTCGGGCGGAAACACTACCTCGAACGGCCTGTCAAAGCCATCAACGTGAGCATCGACAGAGCCACCGACAGCGGTTTCGTCAAGAAGCATCAGGTGTTGGCCGACATACAAGGCATCATCGGCAACGCCCAGATCGGCACCGTCAACATGGCCGCCATCGGCAAGGCGCTGAAAGCCAACCCCTGGATCGACAGCTCCTCGTCCTACATCGACTTAGACGGCGTGCTGAACGTCAACATCAAGGAATACCAGCCCGTGCTTAGGGTTTTCGGGAAAAACGGCGTCACGGCCTACATCAGTGCCGACAACAAGGTGCTGCCCACCAACGCGGGGCACACCCCCTATGTGCTTATCGCCAACGGCAACTTCGACTTGGATGCCGACCATCTCGTCCACCGCTTGTGCGACACCGTGGAGGCCGACCGCAACATCCTCAGTGCCATCAAGATACTCAACGCCATCGACAACAACACGTTCATAAGGAACTGCGTCGGGCAGCTCTACTGCAACGGCAAAAACGAGTTTGAGTTGGTGGTCAGGAGCCTCGACGCGAGAATCCTGCTTGGCGACACCTGCAACATCGACGACAAGCTGAGAAGGCTGGAAATCTTCATGAAGCAGAAAGCCAACGGAAGCGAAATCAGCACCTTGAAACAAATAGACCTAAAATACAAAAATCAAATCGTTTGCACTAAAAGATAAAGCCATGAGTGAAGGAAAAATCATCGTCGGATTAGACATTGGCACCACCAAAGTGGCCTGCATCGTGGGCAGGAAGGCCAGTAACGGAAAAATTGAAATATTGGGATACGGCAAGACCATCTCGACAGGGGTGAGGCGCGGCGTGGTCACGAACATCTTCGAGACCGTCGATGCGATCAAGCAAGCCGTGGCGCAAGCCTCGGAGCAGTCGGGCGTGGAAATCAACCGCGTCAGTGTCGGCATCGCCGGACAGCACATCAAGAGCTTGCAGCACCGAGGCGTGATGATGCGCGACAACCACGAAATCGAAATCACCGAGGCCGAGCTTGAACGCTTGCGCAACGACACGTTCAAAATCAACATGATGCCTGGCGAGGACATCATCGACATCATCCGCCAAGACACCTACGTCGATGGCGAGTTGGCCACCAATCCCGTGGGCATGTTGGGCAGCAAGATCGAGGCCAACTTCCACGTCATCATCGGGCAGACCTCGGCCGCGAAGAACATCATAAAATGCATCGAGAACGCCGGCCTTGAGATGGACTACATGATCCTCGAGCCCATCGCCTCGGCACAGGCCGTGCTCGACGAAGAGGAGAAGGACGCCGGCGTCATCCTCGTTGACATTGGCGGCGGCACCACCGACATCGCCATCTTCAAGGAAAAGAAGATCCAGCACACCGCCGTCATCCCGTTCGGAGGCAACATCATCACCGAGGACATCTGCACCGGCTGCTCCATCATCCGCCACTACGCCGAAGAGGTGAAGGTGAAGTTCGGCTCGGCCCTCGCCAACGAGAACCGCGACGACGAGGTGGTGTGCATCCCCGGCATCAAGGGGAAGGCCCCGAAGGAAATCTCGTTCAAGAACCTTGCCGGCATCATCCAGTCGCGCCTTGAGGAAATCTTCGAGTTGGTGAACTACGAAATCCAAAAGGCCAAGTCAAGCAACCAGCTCATCGCAGGCATCGTGCTCACCGGCGGCGGCGCCAAGATGAAGCACATCCAACAGCTGGCGGAATTCAAAACCGGCTACGAGGCAAGGATAGGCTACCCCAACGAGCACCTCGCCGAGAACACGCTGAAAGAAATGTCAAGCCCGATGTACGCCACCGGCATCGGACTCGTCATCGAGACCATCGCCCGCATGGAACACGACGAACAGCTGCAACGCGCACAGAAAGCCGAGGCAAGGCCGACAATCGTCGCCCCGCCGGCAAGCGCTGCCGAAGAAGTTGCCGCCACCGTCGAAGAAACGGAGACCGAAGATTCCAAGAAGGAACGCCGCAAGATGGGCGACATGATGAAAGGCATCATCGTCTCCTTGTCCAACATATTCACTACCGACGACATCAAATAAACTATACTACCATGGAAGACCAATACACAACCAACCCACCGAGACAAGACGAGCTGTTCAAGCCCGTCAACGCCACCAAGCCCAACTACATCAAGGTCATCGGCGTCGGCGGAGGCGGAGGCAATGCCGTCAGCCACATGATGGAGGAAGGCATCCAAGGCGTGGATTTCATCCTCTGCAACACCGACTACCAAGCCCTGATGAAAAGCGGCGTGAAGTCCAAGGTACACTTGGGCAACCGCGACCTCGGCGCCGGCAACGACCCCAACAAAGGCCGCGAAGCCGCCGAGATGAGCAAAGACGAGATTCAAGCCCTCCTTGACGACAACACCAAGATGCTCTTCGTCACCGCCGGCATGGGCGGCGGCACGGGAACCGGCGCGGCTCCCGTCATCGCCAAGATCGCCAAGGAAAAAGACATCCTCACCGTCGGCATCGTCACCCTGCCCATGGAACGCGAAGGCCGCCGACGCAAGATGCAAGCCTTAGCCGGCATCGACGAACTCAAGAAATGCGTCGATACGCTCATCCTCATCAGCACCGACAAGCTGCGCGACCAATACGGCGACCTCAAGCTCTCCGAAGCCTTCCGCAAGGCCGACGACGTGCTGACCACCGCCGCCAAGGGCATCGCCGAAATCATCACCGTGCCCGGATACGTCAACGTTGACTTCGAAGACGTCACCACCGTGATGAAAGACAGCGGCAAGGCCATCATGGGTTCGGGCATCGCCGAAGGCGACGGCCGAGCCGAGAAAGCCATCAAAGCAGCCATACACTCGCCCCTACTCAACGACTCCAACATCGAAGGCGCCAAAAACATCCTGCTCTACATCACCTCCGGCTCCAACGAGGTCTCCTTGGACGAAGTCGATGAAATCCTCGAAATCGCGCAAACCGCCTGCGGCAACAATTCCGACGTCATCTGGGGCAACGGCACCGACGAAAGCCTCGGCGAAGCCCTCTGCGTGACGCTCATCGCCACCGGCTTCAACCACGAACCAAAGACGACCGCAGCCACACAGGAAAAGAGCAACCGCACTGAAAAAACAGAACCCTCCGGGGAGAAAAAGGTGTATGACCTTTCCGGCAACGTGGTGTCGGAAGCCAACGACATGCCAACGCCATCGGAAAACACCATCAAAGAGGCCGCAACGCTGACTCCAAGCCTTGTGGCGACCGTCGAAAGCCAACCCGAACCCGAGCCGGAACCTGAAGAGAAAGTCATCAAACACACCCTATGGGACCTCGACAATGACGACGCCGAGGAAGAGGCTCCCATCGTAGAAGCTCCTGCAAGGCCGCAATACGCCGCTCCCGCCCCTGAAACGCCAACCCCTCCGAGAGAAGAACCGAGACCTTCCTTCAAGGTGTTCGACAATCCTTTCCGCCACGACAGCGACGACGAAGGCTTCGAAATCACCTCACGAATCATCACACGCGAGGAACTCAGCGAAAAGTCGGTCAAGGAAGTGGCCACACTCGAAGCCCCAAAAGCCAAGGCGATCGACCCGATGGAAGAGCTGAAGAAACAACGTCTCAGGGCTTTGAGCTTCAATTTCAGGACACAAAGAGGGCTTGAAGAGCTGGAAAACCAACCCGCCTATATGCGCCGTGACGTCGAAATCAACCCATCCGACTTCGACAACGACATGTCGCATTATTCGGCCTCGAAGAACGGCATCAGCGGCGAAAACGCATTCCTGCACGACAACGTAGATTGAACGTAAGGCTTTTAGCATAATGATTTGGTTTTTCGACAGAGGCGCTTCCCACGCGCCTCTGTCATTTTTTTCGCGCCCCACGATTCCGTTTCTCGCAAAATCCCTATCTTTGCAGAAACTATACCCCAATGAGCATCAGGAAAAAACTCATATTCATCCTCCTCGTCACCATCGCCACAAACGGGGTCAAGGCCCAAAGCTATTCCAACGACTTCGAAAACCACGACGAAAGGCTTGCGCCGTGGTTCAATGTCCACATCGTGCCCGAAAACGACTCGCTCACCGACAACCACGTCTGCCTCTGCGACTCCATCCACGAGTACGGCCTCGGCTTCGGCATCAACGCGGGGACCGACTTCCCACAGAAAAACATCCAATGCCGTCTCAGGTTCGACTTCCGATCGCCCGACACCCTCGTTACTGCCTTGGCCGTGTTCAACATCCAAAACGGCGACAAGCCCTACTGGAACGCCTATCCCCTCGCCCGCTTCAAGCCCGACTCCACCGGATGGCGACACGCCGACTTCGACCTCAACTTCCCCATCGATTACATCGGCAAAGGCAAAATCGTCTCCTACATCTGGAACAAAGACAAGGAAATCCTGCTTTTCGACAACGCCAAATTGGACATCAGCACCAGCTCATCGACAACCTATCATCCTGAAACCCAACGGGATTCGCTGTCCAAAGCCAACCTGACCGAGACCGCTTTCATCCCCGTCGTGGAATACATCAACGCCGATGGCGACACGCTCGACGACGCTTCCGTGATTCAGCCAAGCATTGCCATGGTGACCAACGGAAACCGCGTCACCGTGAAGACCGAAACGCTTTTCACACAAGACGTGAGGCTGCTCCGTCTGGCTTTCGTTTTGCCCCTTCCCGACGGCAAGCTCACCGTTTACCGCCGCAACCAACACATCGACACGACTGGTTTCCAGACAGCCTATTACCTTGACCGCGAAGGATTTATCATCAAAAACGACAGCCTCTCCCTGAGCACTTACCACAACACCGGGATTTCGTCGCTGCAACTCAACACCGAAAACCGCACGGCCTGCTTCAACATCGACTATTGGCGCGACCATCCGCTGATCCATTACCCGCTGTTGCCCGACACCGCCGACATTTTCGAGGACATCTCCTGCCGCACCCTCCGTAAAGGCGACGTGCTGAAGGGCGAATTTACGCTCCATCTCGGCCAAGTGAACGAATTGCCCCGCCTCATGCCCGTTTGGGACGGCTACCAATCGGCCTTCATCTTCACCGAACACGCCGACTGGACGGATTTGCGCACCCATCGCGCCGTACTCTTTGGAAACGAGGACATTACGAAGCCTGAAGACGCCATCGGAGGATTCTGCCGTTTCAACATCCCCGTCACCAAGAGCGTGTTCTACTGGAATCCCGACAACGTGACCAACGAGAAGACCAGCAAAGGGCTTTTCAAGGGACTCGTGGCCTCCATCAAGACCGACAAGGAGTTTTACAAGTTGCTGAGAACCATCAAGAAAGAAGGCTTCGAGATTTGCCTGCACTCGCCCGAAATCTACACCACCATCCCTACCGAGTTTCCCAAAGCCATGCGCTTCATGAAACGTAACTTCGGCACGGTCACTTGGATCGACCACGGCTACAACAACGGGTCCGACAAGAACCGCGAGGACTTGGTCTGCGACGGCCTCCTCCCCGACTCGCCGTATTATTCCGCTGACCTTTGGAAGAAAAACGGCGTGCGCTACCTTTGGAACGCCTATTACGAGGAAAACCGCATGGAGACCCACAACTTCGACGGGCATTTCGTGCAACCCTACGACGGCTTCGGCGATGCCCTGCCCAACCGACAGATCACCACTTTGCCCAACGGCGACAAGGACTTCCTGCTTTGGGCCACGCCTTCCACCCTCGAAGTGAACGAAGACCGAGAATGGTATTATTATTTTGATTCCATTCGTTTGCAACGCCTTGTGAATCAACATAATGTATTCATCACCCACACCTATCCCGGCTGGAGCAACCCGTGGCGGGCCTTCTGGCAGTTCAACGAGGACAGCACAGCCGTGGCCATGCCTGGATTTAACTTCGCCTTGAGCCAGCTCGCCCGTTTCCGCGACGAGAAGAAGATACTGCCCACAACCATCGAAACGTATCTCAGCCATTACGAAAAGCTGCTCAACGTTGATTATCAAATCCTTGACGACAACAGCATTCAACTCACCAACCGAGGCAAAGCCATCCACGGCCTGACGCTGCTTTGCACGAAACCCGTCGTCGTGGAAGGCAAACCTATCGATTTCCGAAAAGTCGAGGAAGGCTATTTGGTGTGGTTCGACCTATACAAAAACGAAACAGTAACCGTAAAATACAGAGAATGAAAAGATTATCGATATTCGTCAGCGGCAACGGCACCAACCTGCAACGCATTGCCGAGTATTTTTTGGAAGATTGGGAAGTCAAAATCGAGAACGTGGTGTGCAACAATCCCAAGGCCTACGCCATCGAGCGGGCGAAGAAACTGAAAATCCCCGTGCGTATGATTGACAAAGAGGAATTCCACGGCGAGGCTTTCGTCAAGGAGCTGCAAAGCCTTGGCATCGACTTGATTGTGCTTGCCGGTTTCCTTTGGAAGATACCTGAGAACTTGGTCAAGGCTTTCCCAAAAAAGATTGTGAACATCCATCCGGCGTTGCTGCCCAAATACGGCGGCAAGGGCTTCTATGGCGAGCATGTACACGAGGCGGTGGTGGCGGCCAAGGAGCCTTTTTCGGGCATTACCGTCCACTATGTCAACGAGTTGTACGACAGCGGCGAGATTATCCTTCAGGCCCGCGTCGGCTTGGACGAAAACGAAACGCCCGACTCGCTTGCGACCAAAATCCACCAATTGGAGCAGGCGTATTTCCCCGTGGCAATCGAGCAGGTGCTTCTCTCACAAAACCGACAAAACTAACAAATCAGTACCATCCTATCCCTCTATACAACTTGTTGCTTCAGCCAAGCCGCGAAAATCGGGTCTTGGATTTCGGTCTTTCCGCCAGGAATCACATCGATTAAGTCCCTGTGTTGCATGGCATTGCGCAGGTTCTTGATGTTGGCCGAGGTGCCCAACTGGTATTTGTCGAGCACGGCCTTCGACGAGAAATTCCCCACGCCATCCACCACGGCATGGAGGAAGTTGATTTGCTTGGGGGTCAACGAATCGAGCAAGTTGCTGAAAAGCAGGCGCATCTGGTCGATGATGTTCTCGTGCGCCTCCGCTACGGTTTCCTCCGTGCAAGTCTTTTCTGTACGCAGCCAAACCTGATGCGAGAGTTGCTGCACATAATAAGGATGCGCATCGACCATCCGCACAATCGAGGCGGCCAAATCCTGCGAAATCTCCTTGCCCGTCTTCTTGAACTGCCCTATTATATAAGGTATCCAGTCGGCCTCGGCGATTTTGTCGAGAAACATCAGGTCGCCGAACTTGTAGAAAGGCATTTCGTAGTTGCCGAAGATGTCCAAAAGCATGTGGCGTTTGCTTCCATAAAGGCAATAGCAGACGGAAGTGTGCATCTGCCAGTGGGAGCGCAACTTGCGCTGGAACGCCAACGAGTCGGCGTAGTTGCCCACGTTTTGGAACTCGTCGATGCAGATGACGAATTTCTTGCCTTTCTCTTCCGCGATGCGTTGGGGCAGGTCGAGGATTTCGTCTTCGGAATACTGCACTTCCTTGAAATCGAGGCCGAAAGTCACCTCATAGGCCGAACTCCCCTCGCCAAGCGTAATCTTCGGCCCTACCGAGCCGATGTGTTTCTTCATCAGCGCGACCCATTCGTCCAACTTCGAGGCCGAGGCTTGCAGCACGGCATTGACGTAGGTCTTGTAGAACTGCTCCTCGGTGCGGCAGTTGAAGATGTCGATTCGGGCGGCGTAGAATCCTTTGTCCTTTTCGATAAGCCCTATCGTCTTGTTGACAAGCGAGGTCTTTCCCCACCGGCGCGGCGAGATGATGGCCGTATTCACCAAGCTTTTGAAGTTGCCAAGAAGCTGTTGCGTTTCTTTCTCTCTGTCGATAAAGAACTCATTGTCAGCCATTTTACCATAAACAAACGGACTTTCCATAGCGCAAATCATTAGTTTCACGCCGCAAAGATAAGCATTTTGTTTGAAATAGAACGATTTGAAATGAAATAATTTGAAATAGTTTAATTTGAAATAGATTGATTTGAAATAGATTGATTTGAAATAGATTGATTTGAAATAAAATGATTTCATCCTATGGACAAAAAAAAGAGGCACAAGTCCCTGCGCCTCTACAAACATTTCTGTTTCAATTGGTTATTCCGTCGGCAGAGCCTTGAAGCCGTTGCCCATGATTTCGGAACTTTCGATGACATTGACGAAAGCATCGGGGTCAAGGAAGCGGAGGTTGGCCTTCAGCTTCACCAAGTCGCTGCGGTTGAGGGTGACGTAAATCATCTTGCGCTCGGCGCCTTGGTAGAGGCCGCTGCCCGCAAACACGGTGCCGCTGCGGTCGAGGTCCTTGAGGATGAAATCGCGCACCTCGTCAATCTTGTCGGTGACGATGAATGCCGTCTTGTAGCTCTTCACGCCCTCCACCACGAGGTCGATGATCTTGCTCTCGATGAAAATCAGGATGATGGAATAGATGGGCAGGCGGATGTCCTCGAAGGCGGCCAAGGTGGTCAGCGAGATGATGCTATCGACGATGAGCACCAAGGTTCCGAGGCTGATTTTCGTGTATTTGTGGGCAATCATGGCGATGATGTCGGAGCCGCCCGAAGTGGCGCCCGAGCGGAAAATCACGCCGATGGCGAGGCCGTAGATGAGGCCCGACACGACCGTGTTGAGGAACATATCAGGCATGAACCAGCTCTGCGAACCGTCCTTGGCGATATAATAAAGTGCCGATTGCGTGTCGGCGGCCACGCTACCGCCATGGATGACCGGCGCATAGCCCCAAGTGCTTTCGAGCAAGAAGGTGAACACCGGAATCAGGACGACCGAAACCACCGTCTTGACACCGAACTTAGGCCCAAGGATGATGGTGCCGATGATGAGCAAGGGAATGTCCATGCAGATGCCCGCCACGGAAATCTTCCAGCCCCACAAGGCGTTGAACACGTTGGCCAAGCCATAAACGCCCCCAGGCGCCAGATGGTAGGGATTCACAAACATCACATCACCGACGGCGAACAACGCAGAGCCTATCACCAAGTAGGCATACGCAAGGATTTGTTGCTTCAATTTTTCGTTATTCATAACTTAAACAACTATAAAACAATGATTTAACACTATAAAAATGGTTTTATTTGAAGCGGCAAAGGTAAAGAAAAAAACGGTTCACCGTTCAAAATATTACTGTTGAGAAAACGACGAAAAACAGACAGACCGAAACAACAGGTTTTGTCGAAAAAAAAGACAAAACTCTATGGAAATATCATAAAAACTCTGGTTTTTTCCGAAAAAAGTATTCAAAAGGTGCTTCCCGCAGAAAACACATTGATAAGCTGCGCAAATGGTAATATTTCGAACCATTTGCGCAGAAAATCTTTCAATAACTTGCGCAACTATGTTTTTTTTTATACCTTTGCGCAGAAAATCTCGCTAATATGGAAAAGAAATTCATTGGCAGAAACACTGAATACAAGGAACTTACGAATTATCTTACCTCAAAAGGCTCGGAATTCATTGCTGTCTATGGTCGCCGAAGGGTTGGGAAAACCTTTCTCATCCGAAAAGCCGCCAACGACAAATTCGCCTTTTTCTTGACAGGAGCGCATGAAGTGCCCAAAAACGAGCAACTCATCAACTTCGCCATCGCCCTCCAAAAGCATTTCCAAACCGAGCGGCTTGAGATTCCAAAGAATTGGATATTAGCCTTTTACCAATTGTCGCAACATCTGGAAGCCTTGCCAAAAGGCAACAAAATCATCTTCATTGACGAATTGCCTTGGTTGGCCACAGCCAAATCGGGGTTTGTGGCCGCATTGGAAAACTTCTGGAACAGTTGGGCCTCGTTGCGCGACGACATCAAATTGGTGGTTTGCGGCTCGGCAACCTCTTGGATGATCGACAACCTCATCCACAGTCGGGGCGGATTGCACAACCGAATCACGCATCAGATTGTGCTCGAGCCGTTTACGCTGAATGAATGTGAAGCCTATTTCCGCGCTTACGGCTTTTCCTATTCAAGGAAACAAATCGCGGAATGTTACATGGTCATGGGCGGCATACCTTATTATATGTCACTGATGGACAAAAGCAAAAGCGTGGCGCAAAACATTGATATGCTGTTTTTTGTCCCAAACGCGAGCCTCAAAGACGAGTTCAACGAACTATATCATGCCCTGTTCAAGAAAGCCAACTCGCACATCCAAGTGGTGACGGCTTTGGCCACAAAAGGCAAAGGCTTGACCCGTCAGGAAATCGTGAAAACAGCCAATATCACCGACAACGGCGCCTTGAGCACCGTATTGGAAGAATTGGAAAAATGCGGATTCATAAGGACTTACGAACCATTTGGCAACATTCAAAAACCTACCGAAAAAAGGCAAAAAAGCAACACGTTGTTCCAACTCATCGACTTTTACACCTTGTTTTATTTTGATTTCATCATCCAAAACAGGTATCACGACGAGCATTTCTGGACGACCTCCATCAAAAGCCCTTTGCACAACGCTTGGAGCGGGATTGCCTTTGAGCGACTTTGCTTGGCGCACCTGCCACAAATCAAGAAAGCATTGGGAATCAACGGAGTGCAAACGATTGCTTGTTCTTGGCGGAGTCCGTCGGCAACGAAAAACAGCCAGATCGACCTGCTTATCGACAGAAAAGACGAGACTATTAACGTCTGCGAGATGAAGTATTGCCAAGGGAAATACGAGATCGACCAAGACTATGAGAGAACGCTCAACGACAGATTGACGACTTTCATTGAGGAAACCGGAACGAAAAAGTCAGTCCTACTTACTTTTGTGACCACTGAAGGCATAAAACAAAACGCCCACAGCGAAGGTGTCCAATGCGAGGTGGTGTTGGATGAGCTTTTCGAGGTGTAAACTTTTCGCGAAAACCGAAAAATAATCTGCGCAAATGGCAATATTTTAAACCATTTGCGCAGAAAATCTTCTAATAAGTTGCGCAACTATGGTGTTTTTGCCCAATTTGCGCAGATTATCGAAAAAAAAACTCTATGGAAAAATCATAAAGATTCTGATTTTTTCCCAGAGTTTTGTCAGATTCGTATAAAAAACGAATAGCGGAAACCATCCCGTCTCCGCTATTCGACAAATACATCTACAGAACTGTTCTTTTCTTACCTTCTGGTAAAAGCAATTCCATTTAGTAACAAATTATTTCCTGTCACCGTCCCCGAAACATTACCTTCTCCTTCAACAAACAATGTAACAACAGGCACATTGTAGGTGTAAGTACCAGTCGTTGAATAGTAGTCGCCGTCAGAGTCCCTTTCGTCCAATGTGAAAGTAGATTCATAAAACGACAAGGTCAAGTTTGCCGTGTAGGAACTGTACGTCTGGACTGCATCCCATGTGGTTCCTCTGAGAGTTTTTTCTCTTATGCATGAAGTTGTAGCAAAACATACACCTACCATCAGAATCATTGCAAAAAACATCTTTTTCATTTTTCGTTTTGCCTTTTATATCCCATCGGCCCGTCGGTTTTTATTTTAAATTTGTTATTAATTTGATAGTGCCGATGGAATGAAAGACATACACACAAAAAAAGCGTGGCACTATTTCGCATTCATCGGAATCCTGAGGTCTTGGACTACCTAATCCTCCCAAACTACAACGAGCAAAGCCCACGCCATTTGGCGGGAGCGCCGTCGCTTTACTCTTGGTGGTGCAATGAAAGTGTCCAAGTTTCAGAACAACCAGATTAAGCTACTTCGCTTTTTCCTATTCTATGATGTGCATATCGCTTAAAGCATTATCTCATAGGCTAATGTTTTGGTTTATTATCAGTGTTTTGACGCGGGACTTCGGGACGTGGGACACGAGACTTTTGTTCGTCCCGAAGTCTCGCGTCTCGCAGTCCCGTGTCTCGTGTCTTTTACAGCAGCTTCTTCTTCAAAGTCTCAATCATATCGACCGTCATCTTGTCTAAGTCGTACTTCGGGTTCCAGCCCCACTCGGCGCGAGCGCAGCTGTCGTCCATCTTGTTCGGCCAGCTGTCGGCGATGGCCTGACGGATCGGGTCGAACTTGTACTCCATCTCGAAGTTCGGATAATGCTTCTTGATGGCGTTGTAGATGATCTCAGGGTCGAAACTCATGGCCGTCACGTTGAACGAGTTGCGGTGGACGAGCTTGGTCGGGTCGGCCTCCATGATGTCAACCATCGCGTCGAGGGCGTCGGGCATATACATCATGTCCATGAAAGTGCCTTTGCTGATGGGGCAGATGAACTTCTCGCCCTTCACGGCGGCGTAGTAGATCTCCACAGCGTAGTCGGTGGTGCCACCGCCGGGCAAGGTCAGGTTGCTGATGAGGCCTGGGAAACGGACGCTGCGGGTATCGACGCCGAAGCGGGTGAAGTAATAATCGCTCAGCAGTTCGCCCGTCACCTTGGTCACGCCGTAGATGGTGTTCGGGCGTTGGATGGTGTCCTGCGGCGTGTTGTCGTGCGGCGTGGAGGCACCAAAGGCGCCGATGGACGATGGCGTGAAGACGGCGCAGTTGAAGATGCGGGCCGTCTCAAGGCAGTTCACCAACGAGCCGATGCCGACGTTCCAGCCCAACATGGGGTTCTTCTCCGCCGTCGCCGAAAGGATGGCCGCAAGGTTATAGATGGTGTCGATGTTGTAGCGTTTCACCACATCGACGATCTGCATGATTTGCGTCGAGTCGATTCTCTCAAAAGGACCTTGCTCGACGATTTCACCAGTCAAAGGGCGAAGATCCGAGGCCACCACATTCTCGTTTCCGTAAGTGGCACGGAGCTTCTTCACCAATTCCGTTCCGATCTGTCCGCCGGAACCGATTATCAATATCTTTTTCATATTTTTATTCGGCATTGTTGAGACTGGGAACCTCTATCCTAACGCCTTTATCGTCATGGCGGAGGGACATCCGCCATCCCCTTTGTGCGAAGACGAACTCCATTCGCGCAAGGGATTGCGGGTCAAGCCCGCAATGACAGTAAAGGCCAAGTGTAGTGTTCCATGGTCTCGTTTCTTTTTATTTCAAAATTCCTAATTCTTTGCCGATCTTCACGAAGGCAGCGATGCACTTGTCTAAGTGCTCGCGCTCATGGGCTGCGCTCACCTGCACACGGATGCGGGCCTGACCCTTCGGCACCACAGGATAGTAGAATCCAGTGACGAAGATGCCTTCTTCCTGCAACTTGGCGGCGAACTTCTGCGACAGAGGCGCGTCGTAGAGCATCACGGCGCAGATGGCCGATTGCGAAGGCTTGCAGTCGAAGCCGGCCTCAGTCATCTTCTTGATGAAGTATTCGGTGTTGGCGTGCAGCTTGTCTTGCAGCTCATTGGTCTCGGTCATCATCTCGAACATGCGGATGCCGGCGGCCACGAGGCCCGGAGCCATCGAGTTGGAGAACAGGTACGGACGGCTGCGCTGACGTAGCATGTCGATGATTTCCTTGCGACCCGTGGTGAAACCGCCCATCGCGCCGCCGAAGGCCTTGCCGAGGGTGCCGGTGAGGATTTCGATCTTGCCGCGCAGGTTGTAGTGTTCCGTGACGCCGCGACCCGTCTTGCCGACCACGCCGGCGGAGTGGCTCTCATCAACCATCACCATGGCGTTGTACTTCTGGGCCAATTCGTAGATCTTGTCTAACGGGCACACGTTGCCGTCCATCGAGAACACGCCGTCGGTGACGATGAGGCGGAAGCGGCAGCCTTGCGCGTCTTGCAGTTGCTTCTCAAGGTCGGCCATGTCGGCGTTGGCATAGCGGAAACGCTGTGCCTTGCAGAGGCGCACGCCGTCGATGATGGAGGCGTGGTTCAAAGCGTCGGAGATGATGGCATCGTCGGGGCCGAGCAGCGGCTCGAACACGCCGCCGTTGGCGTCGAAGCAAGCCGCGTAGAGGATGGTGTCCTCGGTGCCGAAGAACTCGGCAATCTTGGCTTCCAATTTCTTGTGGAGGTCTTGGCAGCCGCAGATGAAGCGGACGGAGGCCATGCCGTAGCCACGGGCGTCCATGCCTTCCTTGGCGGCACGAATCAGCTCGGGATTGTCGGCGAGGCCGAGGTAGTTGTTCGCACAAAAGTTGAGGCACACCTTGCCACCAACCATGATTTCGGCGCCTTGTGCGCTCTCGATGATACGTTCATGCTTATAAAGGCCATCGGCTTCGATCTGAGCCAATTCCTTCTTCAGATACTCTTGAAAATTGGTGTACATTTTATTAAAGTTTGATGTTGTTCAGTTGTTCAGTTGACGCGGGACACGAGACTACGGGACGCGGGACATTTCGGCACTTCGACAGGCTCAGTGACCGCCGCGCGCAACTTTGGGCGCAAAGGTACGAAAAGGAATGATAGGTTGGAACGATTTTATTTGAAATTATTACATAATTACAGAACAATCGCTTTATTTCGTACCTTTGCCGCAAATATCAAAACACTTATCACGATGAACGGCACCTTATATATCTACAACAGCCTCGCGCGCACGAAGCAACCTTTCAAGCCGCTGAACGCCCCGCACGTGGGCATGTACGTCTGCGGCCCTACCGTCTATGGCGACGCCCACTTGGGCCACGCCCGTCCGGCCATTACCTTTGACTTGGTTTTCAGGTATTTGCAACATCTCGGCTACAAAGTCCGCTATGTGCGCAACATCACCGACGTGGGCCACTTGGAACACGACGCCGACGAAGGGGAAGACAAAATCGCGAAGAAAGCCCGCCTCGAAAACCTTGAGCCGATGGAGGTGGCGCAATACTACACCAACCGCTACCACGCCGCGATGGACAAGCTGAACGTGCTGCGTCCATCGATCGAGCCGCACGCATCGGGACACATCATCGAGCAAATCGCGATGGTGCAGAAGATTCTTGACAACGGCTACGCCTATGTGGAGAACGGATCGGTGTATTTCGACATCGAGAAATACAACCGCGAACACCCCTACGGCATCCTCTCGGGACGCAACTTCGAGGAGATGCTCAACACCACGCGCGAGCTGAGCGGTCAGGAAGAGAAGCACAACCCCGTCGATTTCGCCCTGTGGAAGAAGGCCGAGCCGAAGCACATCATGCGCTGGCCCTCGCCTTGGAGCGACGGCTTCCCGGGCTGGCACATGGAATGCTCCGCCATGGGCTGCAAATATCTCGGCGAGACCTTCGACATCCACGGCGGCGGCATGGACCTCATGTTTCCGCACCACGAGTCGGAAATTGCGCAGAGCGTGGCGGCCAACGGCAAGCAGCCCGTAGTGTATTGGATGCACAACAACATGATCACCATCGGCGGACAGAAGATGGGCAAGTCGCTCGGCAACTTCATCACCCTCGACGAGTTCTTCAACGGCAGCCACATCAACGCGAAAGGCGAGGAAATGATAGCGCAGCCCTACAGCCCCATGACCATCCGCTTCTTCATCCTGCAAGCCCACTACCGCAGCACATTAGACTTCAGTAACGAAGCCCTGCAAGCCGCCGAAAAGGGTTACAACCGCCTGATGGAAGCCGTGAAAGCCGCCAAGAGCCTGAAAGCCACCGAAGGCGCGGCCAACTTAGGCATCCAGAAGATTGTCGATGCCTGCTACGACGCCATGAACGACGACTTCAACTCGCCCATCGTCATCGCCAACCTCTTCGAGGCCGTGCGCATCGTGAACACCGTCAAGGACGGCAAGGCGCAAATCAACGCCGAGGAATTGGCTTTGCTCAACAAGCTGTTCCAAGACTTCGTCTTCGACATCCTCGGATTGGTGGAAAGCGGTGCCGCCGAAGGCAACGGCGCACTCGTGGAAGGCCTCATGCAGACCATCATCGACATCCGCAAGCAGGCCCGCGCCAACAAGGACTGGGCCACGAGCGACAAGATCCGCGACGACCTCGGCAAGCTCCACATCACGCTGAAGGACGGCAAGGAAGGAACGGCTTGGGTGATGGAATAAGGCTTTACTCGCCGTAATCCACCTCTTTGAGCAAGTCGCCTTGCTCTTCATAGTATTTCCACTTGCCGCAGTGTATGCCTTCCTTGTAGAAGCCTTCCCAACGCAAGTTGCCGTTTTCCCAATACACGGTCGTCGCGCCCTCGGCCTTGCCGTCTTTATATTCCCCAATGCTCCAGGGCCGACCGTTGGGATAATACGATCTCCAAACGCCTTCCATCTTCCCGTCTTTCATCGGACCTTCTATCCTCACCTGGCCCGACTCGTAATACCCTGCCTCCTTCACGCAGTTGCCGTTCTTGTCGAAGAAACGGACCGTCTGAGGATTGCCATTGGGGTAAGAGGCTTCGACTTTCTCGGTCAACGAGGCCGAGCAAGAAGCCAAAAGCAACACCGTGCTCAAAATCAAGATAATCTTTTTCATCATTATTTCATTTAGTTTCTGTTAAACTCTATTCTCGCGCCTCTGTCTTCCTCATGGAAGGCGCCGTTTTCATACACCAAGTTACCGTTCACGAAGGTATGCGTCACGCGGGAACGCATCCACTCCCGCTTGTAGGGAGTCCAATGGCACTTGGTGTACTCGTTGGCGGTCGAAATCACGTGTCTGTCATTCAAATCCACGAGCGCAAGGTCGGCGTGGTAGCCTTCGCGGATGAAGCCACGTCGGTCGATTTGATAGACAATGGCCGGATTGTGGCACATCAGCGTCACCACTTGCGGGAAAGTCATTTCTTTCGTGTGAACCCATTCAAGCATCACCTCAAGCGAATGTTGGATGGAGGCGAATCCCGACTTGCTGGTGAAATAGTTTCCGGTGTATTTCTCGTTGCGGCGGTGCGGCGCATGGTCGGAAGCGATGGTGTCAATCAGCCCGTCGCGGATGCCGCTCATCAGGGCTATCCTGTCCTTTTCCGCCTTGATGGCCGGATTGCACTTGATGCTGAATTTCCTTTTCCTGTAGTCGCTGTCGTCAAAACGCAAGTAATGCGGGCAAGTCTCAGCGGTTATCTTCTTGTCTTTCAACGGAATGTTGTTCTTGAACAGGCTCAGTTCCTTAGCCGTTGAGACGTGCAGGACGTGGAGTTTGGCACCCGTTTTCGTGGCCATCTCAATGGCCTTTGAGGAAGACAGGTAACAAGCCATCTCGGTCCGAATCTTGGGATGCAGGTCAGCCTTTGGCGCCACGATGTCTCTGTTCACCATCTCTTGATATAGCTCCGAATTGTGCCGTATCAGATCCTCGTCCTCGCAATGGGCGGCAATCAGGCACGGCGACTCCTTGAACAGAAGCTTCAATGCGTCATCGTTATCGACAAGCATATTGCCCGTACTCGACCCCATGAAAACCTTGATGCCGCACACCCGTTTCGGGTCGGTCTTCACGATTTCCGAGAGGTTGTCGTTGGTCGCGCCGAGATAGAAGGAATAGTTGGCCAACGACTTCTCGGCGGCGAGGTCAAACTTCTGTTGCAGAAGCTCTTGCGTCGTGGTTGGCGGAATGGTGTTGGGCATGTCCATGAAAGAGGTCACGCCACCGGCCACGGCAGCCTGACTCTCGGTGTAGATGTCGGCTTTGTAAGTCATCCCCGGCTCGCGGAAATGCACATGCTCGTCGATGATGCCTGGAATCAGGTATTTGCCTTTGGCGTCGATGACCGTAGCCGAACCCGCATCGAACCTTTCGCCTTCGCGGACGATTTTGGCAATCTTGCCGTCCGAAACGAAAACACTTGCCACGAAGGTCCGGCCCTCGTTGACAAGTGTCGCATTTTCAATGTAATAGTTCATCTGACGTTCTTTGGTTTGATTTTTCCTGTCATGCCCCGCCAGCGCAAGTTGACGACGCCGAAAACGGCTTCCTTGAAGATGCCCTTGCTCATCTTCGACTGCCCCTCGCGGCGGTCGGTGAAGATGATCGGCACTTCCTCGATCTCGAAACCAAGTTTCCAAGCGGTGTATTTCATCTCGATTTGGAAGGCATAGCCTACGAACTTGATTTTGTCCAAGTCAATGGTTTCGAGCACCTTGCGGGTATAGCACACGAAGCCTGCGGTGGTGTCGCGCACCTGCATCCGCGTGACGAAACGCACATACGCCGAGGCGTAATACGACATCAACACGCGCCCCATCGGCCAGTTGACCACGTTGACGCCCGTCTTGTAGCGCGAGCCTACGGCGAGGTCGGCACCGTTGGCGCAGGCGTCGTGCAGGCGTTGGAGGTCGTCGGGGTTGTGGGAGAAGTCGGCATCCATCTCGAAGACATACTGATAGTCACGCTCCAAGGCCCACTTGAAGCCCGTGATATAGGCCGTTCCCAAGCCCAACTTACCCGCCCGTTGAATCATGAACAAGCGGTCGCCGAACTCCGTCATCAGCGACTTCACGATGTCGGCGGTGCCGTCGGGGCTGTTGTCGTCGATGATGAGGATATCGAACGCCATGGGCAAGTTGAACACATAGCGGATGATGTTCCCGATGTTCTCCTTTTCCTTGTAGGTGGGGATGATGACCAAATTCTCAGACATGCTCAAATTCGTTTTTCCTTTCAACGCGCAAAGATAACGAAAATTATTCATGCAGCGTGGCAAAACAAAAAAAAGCCCGCCCGAAGGCAGGCTTTACGTTAATCCTTGACTTGGATTCTTATTCGATGGTGATGCTCTTTACCTCCTGAC
>FLNX01003319.1_pt1 | contig 45527 bp, 37 predicted proteins | sample 1140341 | NCBI WGS metagenome assembly FLNX01 (sample SAMEA3878208, study PRJEB12797) | bioreactor metagenome | biome: Moose rumen | place: Sweden | collected 2011-10
CGATATGATAAAGGCATCGTTGAATCCTGTTTTGATACCATAGTTAATCTGAATATCCCAATCTTTTAGAGGTGTGCCAATCGCCTCGATTTTGTTTTTGATAGATTGCTCTATCTCTGACAGGATAACCCAACTATCTGAACCATTAAAATCACAAACAGAAGAGTGCGACCGAACAAAATCGCTCAATAGATGTCAGTCATTTTCCATAAAGGTATGATAATACTTCCGTACTGTATCTTTATTCACTTTTAGTAATTTACCTATCTTGGCAAACGAGACTCCTTCTGCCAATAATCCACGAATCAAATCTTCTTTCTTATGCAATTTATAGGTACATTTCCGCGAGCGTTTTCCTTGCGGTCGCCCAAGCCTTACTCCTTCTGCACGTTTCCTTGCTAACGCTTCTTTTGTCCTCTGGCTAATCAGATTACGCTCTATCTCCGCTGACAGACCGAAAGCAAAAGCCAACACCTTGCTTTGTATATCATCGCCAAGCCGATAGTTATCCTTAATTGTCCAAACGCGACACTCCTTGTTCATACAGATATTGAGTATCTCCATAATCATAAACAGGTTGCGCCCCAAACGCGACAACTCCGAGCAGATAATGATGTCATCTTTCTGCACCTTTTTCAGCAAGCCGCCGAGTTGCCGCTTGTTGTAGTTCTTCACTCCGCTGATAGTTTCTTCTATCCAGCCATTTACACTGATACTTTGCGCCTCGCAGAAGCGCATAATCTCGAACCGCTGATTCTCCACGGTCTGTGTGTCAGTCGAGACACGAATATAACCATAAATCATTTTTGCTCCAAATATACAAAGATCAAACGATTTCGGCAAGCAATCAAGGCGAAAGCCATCTACCAATTGGTCTATCAATTATATGGTTTGACCGATGATGAAATCAGACTGATAGAACTGCAATAAGTAAAGATTTTTACAAAAAATTTTTATTATTCAGTTATTTTTTTGTAGTATTCAGATATTTATCGTATTTTTGCAAAAAATATAAAAAAAATGCCTACAATAATAAACATTTTTGGATTACGATTTTTCTTTTACTCGGAAGAACATTTGCCCATTCATGTCCATGTCGTGGATGGCGACGGACGAGTAAAGATACAGATTTACCCTGAAATAAAATTAGTGTCTAACGAGGGAATGAAACCTCGTAATGTGAAGCGAGCCTTGCAATTAGCGGAGATGTATCAAGAAGAAATCATAAATAAATGGGAGGAGTATCATGGAAAGAAAAATACAGAAGATTGATTTTACTAATCAGTTGATTTTAACAACCACTACTGACGGACAAGTCTTTTATCGTTCGTTAGATGCTTTCCCTTTGCTTAAAAATGCCACTGCACAACAGAGAAACGCGTATATGATTGGCAGATGGGGCGATGATGTAAGGTGGGAAGCAATAGATGAAGACATTCACATCAGCAGTCTGACCAAACATCCCTACCATACAGGTGTATGAAGGTATGTCCACCCCACACGACACATGGCAATGGCAGGATCCGGGTACTGCTTGGAAAGGTGCCGGGCTATACCATATCACCCTCACCATCCCTTCGCGTGAGGCTTTGCTCGGTACGCTCCTTATCCCCGACAACGACCCCACCCAAGCAAAGGTAGAGGCAACGACATTAGGCAGGGCGGTATTAGGTTGCTTGCGCCAAGTCCCCATCCGACATCCGGAAATACAGGTGTTGCATTATTGCTTGATGCCCGATCACATTCATGCCGTATGGTATGTGAGGACAAGAATGCAGAAAGGTATAATGACGGCTGTGCGCGGCTTCTGGCAAGGCGTGAAGAAAGCCGGCAGAGAGATATATGGCGTTTCGCCCCTTGCTTTTGTTCCCGCTTCGCCCCTTTCTTCTATTACGCCGAATACTATTCGGCAAAACTCCCAAGAAAGCTCCATTCGGCAAACCTTTCAAGAAAAGATTTTCACCGAGATGCCTTTCGTGCACCCGATGGGGCAACGCCGCCAACTACCTGCCACTATCCGTTATATAGATATGAACCCGCAGCGGCTTGCCACCAAACGCCTCAAGCCCGGCTTCTTGCGCGTACAGGAGGGCATAGAGATAGCAGGGCGGCAGTATAGCGGCGTAGGAAATATCGCCCTGCTGCAAGCCGAGCGACTCGTGCCTGTCCATGTGCGCAGTATGTGGGTGCGCGATGCCGAGCAACACGGCTACTACCAACCTCTGCGCGACTATATGAACGGCTGTGTGCTGCAAGCCCGCCAAGGCACGGTGATGGTCTCACCTTTCATCTCACGGCAAGAGAAACAGGTGCTTGAAGTCCTGCTGAAAGAAAAACGCCCTGTCATCTATATCGCCGCCAACGGTTTTCGCGACTATTACAAGCCCGCAGACGGTTTGTTCGATGCCGTTGCAGAGGGGCGCATGCTCATCCTCAGCCCTTGGGAATATGATGCTCAGAAACACCATGTCTCCCGCGAAGAATGTATCCTTATGAACCATATGGCAGAGGAGATTACCGCCGCATTATAAATAAAAAAACAAGTAAATTTGCCAGTATCGGAAAATTTAGTATCTGTATTTGCTCTCATCGTAATCATCTAAAACAGACAGATACGAGCGGTAACGTGAGAGGGGCAAAGTTCCGTTTTCAAGGGCTTTAAGAACAGCACATTGCGGCTCATCGATATGCAAGCAGTCATCATACTTACAATAGTGGGCTATCCGGAATATATCAGGGAAATAATGGTCTATCTCTGTTTTTTTCATGTCTAAGGTTCCAAAACCTTTTATTCCCGGAGTATCAATTATCCAACCGCCGGCAAAAGGATACATTTGCGAAAATGTTGTGGTATGCATGCCGGTATCATGTACTGCCGATATTTCCTGCGTCCGTGCCACTTCTTCTCCAAGCAGCGTATTCAATAATGTTGATTTCCCTACCCCCGAATTACCCGAGAGAAGCACCGTCTTTCCGGCAAAAATTTCTGAAATCTGATTTCTTAAATCTGAATCTTGACAATTGACAGCAGATATCTGATATACAGGATAACCTATAGACTGATATAAATTTGTAATCTGCTCCGCTTCAACGATTTCGGCGGCATTGTATAAATCAGACTTATTAATTATCAAACATGCAGGTATATTATATGCCTCTGCGGTAGCGAGAAAACGGTCAATAAAGGTGAGAGATGTAACCGGATGATTTATAGTAATTATCAATGCAGTAAGGTCGATATTGGCAGCTATAATATGCCCTTGCTTGGAGAGATTGGTAGCCCGCCGGATAATATAATTCTTACGTTGCTCTATTTTGGTTATCCATGCAGTACCGTCTTTCTGAACGGCAATATCTACTCTATCGCCTACAGCAACAGGATTAGTTGTGCGGATACCTTTGATTCTGAAATTGCCCTTTATCCGACATTCAATCTGCTGACCTTCATCTGTCAGGACAATATATGTACTACCTGTATTTCTGATAACCAAACACATTTTCATTTCAATTTATTCATTTGCAGTTTATTATTTTGTTGTTTTCTGCGAAACTGTATAAAATACCATATCTACAAGTGAGCCGGCACATATAATTTCAAAAGTCTATATTCTTTTAAAAATTAACGCTCACAGATATTTTGATACCGTTTTTTTGCCAGCCGGTCAAACCGTCATTATAGGTCAAACGTCTGACATAATCTATTCTGAACAGTCGGAATATATTTTCTATACCTGCCGTCATTTCCATATAGGGCATAGTATAAGAAATAGGATTAATTCCCGCTTGTTGGTATTTATCGGATAAACTGCCATACACTCCGCTAAACGACACCACTCCGCGCAATTTCAATTTATTGATATATGGTATGCGATTCAATATCACCCCGTTCATGTGATATGTCAGAAACCATGAAACATATTTATCCATCGCAAACTCCATATTTTGCATCATATTGAAACTATGCTGCGTCAACAGCAACGACTTGTTAGCAGAAGGATAAAATAACAGTTGGGAGTTGGATGATGATTGTTGGAAGAGAATCCCTGCTCTGTACAGCATGTCAATATAACCGAATTGCGACATCCACAGACGATATTTGACAGACATTTCGGTTTTATTGAAGATAGAGTTATCCTCAATTAGATACCCCAATCTGTTATTTATGCTGAACTCAGGTCCTTTGTTTGACAATTGAAACATCTCACCAACAGCATTTGAGCGGCTGTTATATAATGGTTTTCTTGGCGAAAATGAATAACTTACATCCCAATTTAGAGTTTGGAATATATTAAAATCAAGCGAACCTGCAGACTCAACCCTTTCATACTCAAACGATGTAGTCAGTCCCATTCTGTTTTCCCATTGGTGTTCATATTTCATGATGCCTCGTGCCACGTACATAGCTTTGGTATTCCATCGGCTTGCATCTGCCCACGAATGAGGGTCAAATGAGTATAATATATTATCTCGAGTAATCTTCCCATACCGAGTACCGGGTACTTCCAAGTCATACGAACCGGATAGACTCAAGGCATGGCGCAACTGTTCGGAAGCATAATGTTGCTTTTTATTGAATGAATATGTGAGGGTTGCAGCACCTTTTGGTCTTTTGTCTCGAAATCCGTATGCCGCATAAAAATCAAAAAAGATATTGGGATGCGTTTTTGCCGTTGTCATACCGCCAAGCCGTACCCTCCAACCTTCTATTCCGTTGTAACTCACAGTATTTAGAATTGGTCCAAAATCCCAATAACTATTCTCAAAGGTAAAATCACCCGATGTGGGAATATATCCTTCATGTAATACTTTGGCGGTCTTGACAACCCGTTGGAACGAGGGCGTACGCTTCAAATCCTCAATCATGGTGTCTATCTGTTGTTCTGCTCTTGTAAGCGGAATCGGGCGACTTCGAAGAACAGATAACAGAGAATCTTGAGAATCATTAATGTCGTATTTATCAATCGTTTCCTGATTTCTTGCATAGATAGAATGGCGCATATAGCGGTTCAACGAGAAATTACTTTCCAGAACTGTCGTTGCCTTGTTCCATTTACCGTCTTCCATCTGCTTAAAATCCTGTCTGATTTGCAGGTTGCTTATCCAATTGAGATTTATCTCTGATGCCACATTCATCAAGCAGCGATGCACAGCATAAGAACTGTCATTGACAATATACAAATGTCCCTGAAAGGAAAGCATCTGCGGATTAACAGGTACGAAAGCAAGGTCAATACATTCTTTATCATTGATTTGCAATGTATCAACAATAAAATATCGGTAAAAGAGATTGGCTTGTGTTGACGACAAAGGACTGATAAACCTAACGGTCATCAAATCAATATTGTTATCGCGCACATCAATAGGATCAAACAGAGCTTTTATATTCTCTTTGAGAGTGCCTTGGTCTAACATTTTGTCCACACCTGCATGATATGTTTCAGCATAGATTGAATGTCCGCCGGAATCGCATCTGCTCAAATTCTCACGCAAAGAGACAGGCAGGTAAGGAACATATTGATAAGGCAGCAAGAGAGTATCGACATACTGCTCAAGGAATTTGTATTTGCGTCTAATAGCATTACGATTCAAATCAAAATCAAAAGGTTGCAAATACATAGTCAGCTTATTGTAATGCTGAATATTGCAACCTGTGGTATCAAAACGATTATCCTGCTTGTGTGCCAGCACATTTTTCAGCAATTCGACCGCAGGATTATTCCTTCGCGAATAGCGTTTGTTTTCCAACTTGGGAAACACTACCACTTCGTCCAAAACAACGAAAGGTATTTTTTCATCATTCAGAGTATCAATGATATAATTTTGAGCCGAAAAATTTTGAGCCGAAGACAACGGACAAAGAAGCATCACCGGAAAAAAGAATAATATGAATGTTTTTTTGAAGTAATGCTTCATTATCTTTAATTTTCAATTCTTCGGAGCATACACGCAGAGACTACTTGGATTACCGGCATTTCATATTCATAAATTCCAACTATTTAACCACCAGTTCTTTGAATTTTGCATGACGTTTTTCGTCCTGCAAGAGCAGATTCAGTTTGAACTGACCGTCACGCATACCCTCTTCAATACAGCGTTTTTTGAATTTGTCAAAAGCGTTTTTCACCAGAATGTCGGTAGTGGGATCCTGAAGGCGGAAAGACTTGCGTTTGCCGTGATACTCCTCGTTGCTGTCCTGAAGGAACTTGTCAACAGCATGGGTAAAAGCTTCTGCCTGTTCTTTAGTTACATTGCGGTCTTTAAACTCATAATAGAACTGATAACGAGAGTTTTCCACATCTGCAAAGCCAACGAAGAAATTGGTTTTCAACTCGGTCAGCTCCTCCGCCTTGGCTACTGCATCAACAAATTGTTTTTCGTGCAGTTTTTCACCTGTCATTGACACTATACCGTTAACTTTCTGAACCATGTGGACGGTAGGGGTATTCTCAAACTTCGGACCTACTTCTATCAAGTCGTTCATATTGTAACGATACAAACCGGACAATGTGGTTACATAAGCATTATATCGCTTGCCTTCCTGCAACTCGTAGATATTGTAAAAATGAGGATTTTCAGACCCTAATTCACTTTCTTCAACAAATTCGTAATAGTGAAAATGAGGAAACATCACGGTGTTTATAGTGTCATCAAGAACTAAACCGAAGCGACATTCTGTTGAAAAATAGCCTAACTCCTGATAAAACGTATGGTTTGGAAACCAATCGGCAAATTTGTCAACATATATTTTCGTATTACCGCATTTCCATGTACTCATCATCTGAATATGAGGCCAATAGTGCTTAGGCAGCAAACGTTCATTTTTAGCTTTCAATTTTCGCAGTTCATCGGCTCTATCCGGATCCGGTTTTATCCTTGCAAGGAGTTTCTTACGTATATCGCTACTGATTTCGTAATTCTCGCTGATAGTGCCGTGTTCTATATCATCGATTATCTCATCAAGGTGTTCATCAACGGTTTTCTGCATCTCCAAAACAGTTGACGGGTTAGGCATAATAAACAGTGTAATATTGCGCCCCATGGTAATACGCATCAGGGTATAATATTTGGCAGCATAGTCGGTAATTTCGAATATCTCAGGAACAGAGGCATACATCTGCCTGATAAAATCAGGTGCATCATTTTGTAAAAAACCGCTTGCAGAACCGAATATTGTGCCATCGGGAGCATTACCCTCATGATATTTGCTGACCATAAAGACCACAGCACCGGAAAAGGTGTAGCGACGCAACTTAATATAGTTGTAGAGCCACAACTTAGTCATCTTGGAATACACATTTTTGAGATATTCAGCTGACATAGGTATCCATTTTGGCGCATTAGTAGTTCCGGATGTTGTGGCATACATTGCAGGTTTGCCCGGTATCAAGATATTTGCCTGACCTGTCTTATGTTTTTCTATATACGGCTTTAGATCTTCATAATCATTTGTAGGGACATATTTCCTATAAGCTGCAAACAATTTTTCAGGACCACGTTGCGCCAAAATCTCGGTGAAATGATGCTCACGACCGTATTCTGTATTTTCAGCGGCGCGCAATATGCGACGAAGCGACAAATCACTCGCAGTACGCGGAGCAAGAGAGGCACTGCGCAATACCGACATCTGCCAACCACCCGTTATAGTTAATGCTAAATTAGGCAAAAATACCTTACGCTCAGCTTTCATAATTCTTCAATTTTGTTTTATATCTTAAACTCACTGTATTAAGTGGCAAAATTAGATATTTTTTTGATAAAAAACAAAAAAATTGACAAATAAATCATAAAAAAATCATTTATTTGAAGAACTTAATTTTTCTATCTCGCAGTAAATGGTCTGAACAATAGCTTTTCCTTGTTTCTCCCTTATTTCTGCGTTATTTGATTCTATAACTGTTTTTTCCGCCGTTTTGTCATAAACTGTTGTATCACACTTGGTTATCAGACCCCAACCATCATTATAACTATAGAATGCCCACTCATCGGTTTTATCAGACAGCATGTTTTTAGAAAAAATATATTTGTCCGACTCAATGTTCATCGCATCTAAAACGGTTGGTATCCAGTCAATTTGCGAACATACTTTATTCGATTTCATCGGCATTTTTACTGCCCCACCTGTCATCACAATAGGCATAGCATAACGTCGAGGTTCATGATTTTGCACACCTTGAGGGAACGGATAACCATGATCACCCATGATAATCAGCAATGTGTTATCCCAACTATGCAACAATTTTAAACTGTCAACAAACGCACCAACACAACTATCAGTATATGCCAATGAGTTAAGATACATATCGTCATATCTCTTTTTTGCGGGTACCTCGAATGGTTCATGGCTGCTTAAAGTCAGTACAACATCAAAATACCTCGAGCTGTCTTCACTTCTACGCTTTATCTCTTTTTGACAATAGTCAAATAAAATATGGTCGGGTACACCCCACTTTGACATACGGTCGGAAAGTGGAAATGACTTGTCACACACGCGATTGACAAAACCGGCATAGGTCAGATACGAACGCATGTTGGTGAAATCCTCATCTCCGCCATAAAACCAATTTAATCGGTAGCCGTTAGCTTGTAAATCCCGACTTATATAATTCAATGATTTTGTCTTCCCGGGGGCCGTCATAAGTGAACTTGTAGGCTGTCCCGGGAAACCGCTCAATACCGCCACTACACCTCTGTCTGTTCTGAAAGATGAAGCGTATGCATTGGTAAAGCAAATCCCTTCATCTGCCAATTTTCTCGTTTGAGGCATAGCCGACCAAGCGTTTGCCGACATACTCTCCCATATTATCAACACGATATTTGGACGATTGGTAGTCAAAAACATATCATACCCGCATGTATCTGTAGCGGGCGAAACCATCTCTTTTACTATAGTATATGCTTCGTCTTGCGGCATGTAGGTATATCGTTTCAAATCAAAAGTCTGCTCACTAAATGACTCAAACAAATTGAATGCCGGATTGATAGCTGAAATGTTAAGAATACGGTTTTGCGAATAATAGACCCTGCCTGTATTCATCGTTGAAACCGTTAAACTTCCACGTATCGGAAGAAACAGCAATGCAGCTAAAAGTAATAAGACAAGACTATTACAAAGACGCCGTGGAGTTCCGTCACATACATCCAATTTGAGAGAAAATATCGCTTTTTTATATACATACCAAGTGAGCAGCACAGCAAAACATAATGCCGCAATTCCAACCACCCAAACCCACCACGAGGCAGAAGCAATGACTTCTTTGGGCGAAGCGAGATATATAAACACCGTTTTATCCAACCTGAATCCCCATGACGGGAATGTACCATTATCGGCAAAAATTACTATCCACGATATAATTATAAATATCAATGAATAAACAGCGGTAATACGTTGAAACCAACGTTCCGGAATCCATACCGACAAAATAAGCAATAATGCAGGGACTATGGTAATATACCCTGCAACACTTAAATCCAGAGGCAAGCCATGCCACATTACAGCAAAGCAATCATACCATTTTACGTCAATCATCTGACTATGCTGACACAACATGAAAATAGGCTTCTGAATTATATAGAACAAAAGCCAGAACAAATAATACTTTATAAAAAATATGACACGTGTTTTCATAACTCTACACTTGCACTAATTAATAATCCACGCGGAATACAAAGAGATAATGTATTACGGAACTCACGTATGCCATTAACAAAAGCATACTCATTAAGACTTGTACCAAAGTCATATATATTGTAACACACAGCCTGAAATTCACATTTATGCCCCATTATAACAGGACGATAGACTACACGCAGGTCGAAATTGAAAAACGCATCTTCCCTACTGCCGAATGCACCGTCAAACATGTTAATACCTCGTGTTCGTGTCGGAATTACAGCCATTTGCGTATCGCCTGATGATGTGGTCAACGGATGTACTGTATAACTCGTAACCGGTTGTCCGTCACGAAATTTACCTGTCAAAGTAAAACCTAATTGTTTCAGTGGATTGTATGTCAAATGCAGCCAGCATACATATGCTCTGTCCTGATCGAGACGACCGGTTGCTTGGTGTTGACTGCCGCGATTTTCACAATTTACCCACGTATCAGGGTTTGCATGCGACTCACTCAGGATATTCAGATTATTACTTTGAGCACCATTGCCAAGCGCAGACACACCGCACATTTGATACGATTGCCAAGCAAGAGCAAACTCTACTTTCCTGCCGCTATATTGGTAACGAATCACTGAACTCAAATAATACGGTGAATCAGTAAAAATATTATCACCGAATATGCCATCAGGATATGTATCGGTAACCACATATTCTTTCACACCTTCATAGGTATGCCATACAGGCATAGTTCCTTGAGTGTTGTCTATACTGATTATCTCGTTTGCCGTATATCCGTATTCACCTTCACTCCACGGCTCAACATGCCAACAATTCCAATATTTACGGTACGACTGCATGAACTGAACTTGATGAATTCCTCCCTTTCCATCGGTAAACGTAAAATAGACAGGTATGTCAAACACAAAATATGATGTCTGACGTAATCCGTCTTTTATAATGTGTGACTCACCTCCTACCGTTGAAAATAAATTGCCGCTACGATAAAAAATATCACCACTCATATAGTCGGACGAAAAGAAACGTATATCATCATAATTAAAGGCTACACGGCGTTTTTGCATATTCAACTCCATACGGAACCATTTACACGGGTGAATATCAAACCCTATCCCTGCCTGCCAGTTAGGACGTACAAGAGACTTTCCACCTCCCGGAAACATTGCGTCAAAAGTAATGTCAAAATCCGCTTTTACACCTATCCATCGGGCTATTTCGTAATCAGCGTCAAGCCCTAAAGTGTTTTCCAACAATCCGCTTACAAACGGTCGGGCTGTCCATCTGTAAAAATATAAATCGTGGGCATCATACGATCGTCCTGCGGTATCGGTAGGCAATTTCCAATAAATATCATTACTCCATTCACCGGTCGTTGGTTTGGAATACAGCAACGAGTTATAACCCTCATATTTCAATGACAACCACGGCAGAAAATGTCTGCTGTAGGTGGTACTCAAATTGAATTCCGTAACGGTTTCATCGGGATACCATGGTTCGAACGACTCTCCGTCCTGGTCAATCAGATTACGTGAAAAACACAGGTCATGGTGCTTCAGATTTGTGGTCTGCCATGTCAGACCTAAAACATATTTTTCTTTGTCGCTTTGTCGGGTTCCATATACAGACAAACCGCCGGTATTCAAAGTTGCCAACTCATTGTAATTCAAGTAAAACTCCGAACCATAGTCCTCTCTGCATTGATAATTAGCGATATAGTCGATTCTATCGAGAAATTTTGCCGGTTTTACCGGTAGCTGTCCGGATAACTGAAAACGACCATAATTATACGGGGTATATGCATCTATCCCCGTTTCATCGAAACTGACAATTTCCCGCTGCCCGTATTCTGCCTGCAACTGCTGAAGATATTTCCGACCGTCACTCGAAGGAATATTATAGTTGAGACTTACCGTTCCTGCACCGACAATCTTGTTTCTCTGATTACCGACAGGCATATATAGCCGTTCTGTTGCATTACGGTGAAAAAGATGTATGAGTTCTTTTGTTCCTGCAGAGATTCCGCCGATTCCGCCTGCATTACCACCAAACCGAATTGCATTGGAAACGACAGAATCAGTATCCCAAAATATTGCCGACTCAAAATAATCAAGAGTCATACTCTCTGATTCGAGATTGGGATTATAAACAGATGAGCCGGCAAAAAAACGACTATCTGTACGAAAGCCGTTCAAATAATACTTGTTCCACTTATATGAATTGCCCGCAATAGAAAATATCTGCTGTTCTGCATGATTGTATTCACCGGTGGTTTCTTGTTCTACAGTTACAAAAGTATTATAATTATCCAAATAATGCATCCAGTCGGCATAATGGTACCAATCACGCATCCACTCACTACTGACGCTGTCTTTCCCATAATGAGGATTACCGGCAAATACCGGTAATCCACATATCAGCAGCAATATTTTCAACCAATGCTTTTTGCACATATTATTTATTTTTTCCAGTTGTCCTTCAAGGATGCAGTACGATTGAAAACCAAATGTTCAGGAGTACTGTCATAATCAACAACGAAATAGCCTTGTTTGAGGAACTGAAAATGGTCAAGCGGTTTTGCATCGCGCAACGATCCTTCCACTTTACAACTTACCACTTTCAAAGAATCCGGATTGAGCAATTCGCGAAAATCACCCTCAACAGCACTCGGATTCTCAACAGCAAACAATCTGTCGTACAAACGGGCTTCCACATCGATACATGTTGTTGTTTCCACCCAATTAATCGTACTTTTTACCTTACGGTTACCGCCTTCTGTTCCGGATTTTGAATCGGGGTCGTATGTACAATAAATCGTTGTCACATTGCCGTCTGCATCTTTTTCGCACCCTGTACATTGTATGATATATGCGCCCTTCAATCTCACTTCACGACCATTTGGAGTCAGGCGATAGAAATCTTTTGGTGCATTTTCCATAAAATCACCGCGTTCCACATACAATTCGCGACCGAAAGTCATCTGACGTGTTCCCGCGCTCTCGATTCCATCGATATTATCAACGGTTAATTGCTCATTTTCACCCTGATAATTGGTTATCACTAATTTGACCGGATCCATGATAGCACACACACGCGGTGCTTTTTCTTTCAAATCTTCACGGATAGTAAGTTCCAATAGTCCTTGGTCAATCATTCCTTCTACCTTTGTATATCCTATTCTATCGATGAAATCGTGGATTGATTCAGGTGTGTAGCCTCTGCGACGCAAACCGCAAACAGTAGGCATACGCGGGTCATCCCAACCTGCAACAAGACCTTCCTGTACCAACTGAAGCATCTTGCGTTTTGACATTACTGTATAGGTTATGTTCAAACGGTTGAACTCATACTGATGCGGACGATAGTCACTATCGGCAAACTGATCAATAAACCAGTCATACAACGGGCGGTGAACGACAAATTCAAGTGTGCATATTGAATGTGTAACTCCCTCGAAATAGTCACTCTGACCATGAGCAAAGTCATACATCGGATAGGCTTTCCATTTATAACCTGTGCGGTGATGAGGGTGGTCTGTTATCACACGATACATAATCGGATCACGAAAGTGCATGTTAGGATTTGCCATATCTATTTTTGCGCGCAAAACCATTTTACCTTGTGGAATCTCGCCCGAATTCATTTTGTAGAACAAGTCCAAACTTTCGGATATAGGCCTGTTTCGATAAGGACTTTCAATACCCGGTTCGGTCGGTGTTCCTTTTTGAGCCGCGATTTCATTGGCTGTTTGCTCGTCAACATACGCCTTGCCCTCTTTGATAAATCTGACAGCCAAATCCCATAACTGCTGAAAATAATCGGAAGCATAATATACGTTTCCCCATTCAAAACCCAACCACTTAATGTCATTCATTATAGAGTCAACATATTCTGTGTCTTCCTTTGTCGGATTTGTATCATCAAAACGCAGATTGCATACTCCGCCGTATTTCTTGGCTATGCCAAAATCCATACACACTGCTTTAACATGCCCGATATGCAAATACCCGTTAGGTTCAGGCGGGAAACGAGTCTGTATTCTACCGTTATTAACACCTTCGCGAATGTCTTTTTCTACAATTTCTTCAATAAAATTCATAAATTTATATCTTTTAAAAGTTAGTTTCATTGTTATTTCCTTCCGGTGTCAGTTCACCACAAAGATTTTTTTCTATCAGCTGTTTGACCAAGTCAGTCTGGTTAGGATTCTCTCCGAGCAGATACATCAATTTTGTAACCAAAGCTTCAGTAGTAATGTCAAAACCTGAAACGACACCTGCTTCTATGAGCGGCAGACTTGTCTCGTATTTGCCCATTTCAACGGAGCCTGTGAGACATTGAGTCTTGTTAACAATTATTATTCCGCGCTGCACGGCAGCTTTCAATTCGTCATGCAGCCATTGTACTCGACTTGCATTTCCGCTTCCGTAAGTTTCCAGAACTACGGCATGAAGATTCGGAATATTAAGTATCGCTTTAACTGTTTGCTGACTTATACCGGGAAAGAGTTTTAATATGGCAATATTCTGATCAACTTTAATACGTAGTTTCAATGGTTTGATAATGTGCTGACGATGGATAAAAGGAATGTTGTATTTTATATGCACCCCGGCTTTGGCAAGCACCGGATAATTATACGAATTGAACGCATCAAAATGTTCGGCGTTTTTCTTTGTGGTTCGATTGGCTCTATATAGATTATCCTCAAAAAATATACATACTTCAGGTACTATCGGGCATTGGTTCTCGTCTCTTGCAGTTGCCATTTCTATGGCCGTAAGCAGATTTTCCTGAGCATCAGACCTTCTTGATCCCATAGGCAACTGACTACCGGTAAAAATAACGGGTTTAGCAAGATTTTCAAGCATAAAAGAAAGAGCGGATGCGGTATATGCCATTGTGTCTGTTCCATGCAATACTACAAAACCATCGTATTCATCATATTTTTCATATATTGTTTTTGCCAGTCTCGCCCATACCAAAGGCTGTATATCTGATGAATCGACCAAGGGTTCAAACGGTATAAAGTCAATACGCATACCGCGCGAATATGCATCAGGTACATAATCTCTCAACCTATTGACCTCTACGGGACGTAAGGCACCTGTAACGGGATCTTCCGACATACATATTGTGCCACCGGTAAATATGAGTAATACAGCATTCTTAACCATGAGAGCAAATTTGAGAATTTAAAAATTTGAGTATTGTGTCTGCGCTAAAAAGACCATCCGTCTGCCAACAACTGACAGATTACTATCGACTAAATTAAACTTTTAAGTTCTGTCAATTGGTCGCGAAGTTTCTTTAAATAGCCCTCCATTTGTTGCCGTTTCTGAATATCTGTCTTATTGTCGGCATATTTTTTTCTTATCATGCGTATTGACATTTTTTCAACGTCACGCATATATTTGATTTGGCGCAAAACCTCGATGTTTTCGGCGGTATAAAACCGTGTACCGCCTTCGTTTCTGTCTGGACGTAATTCTTTGATTTCCTTTTCCCAATAATGAAGCGTAGAATAAGGGAGGTCAAGCATTTCGCTTACCTCAGCTATTGACCAATATACTTTTTCTATCACCATAAAATCACGATTCTTAATTCTTGATTGCTGATTCTATCTATCTCCCGTAAATCTTCAGTTTCTTCCCTATATATATAGTCGAACCCTTTATTCCGTTCCATTGTTGCAGTTGTTTGATACTTACGTGATAACGGTTTGCGATGCCTCCAAGGGTATCGCCTTGGCGCACTGTATATACCACATAATTGCCGTTGCCGGGTATAGCGGAGCTTTTCCGAGCTGTTTCTATTTCCGTTCTCCTATTGTTTATCAGACTATCAGCCTTATAATCATATATTTCCTGTTCGCGGAGCAGGAAAGAGTCGAGTTTGTTTTCCGGCAACGCGAGTGAGTATTTTTTACCTCCGGGCAGTATATCGCGCCTGTATTGCGGATTAAGTTTTCTCAAGTCATCAATCGGAATAGAGAGTACTTCAGCCACCTGCAACAAATGTAGCCGTCGGTCGGTCTGAATAGTGTCGGAGGCAGTAGGCATAACTATGTCAGAATTACATATCTGGTGCTCGTTAGCATAATTCATTGCATAATTCGCAGCAATAAAGATTGGTACATATCCTCGTGTTTCAGCAGGCAGATACGGATAAATTGACCAGTAATCCTGTTTTCCGGAACGCGCCCGCGCTTTGCGTATATTACCCGAACCGCAGTTGTAGGCGGCAATAACAATGTGCCAGTCGCCATGAATAGCATAAAGATCACGCAGATAACGACATGCAGCATCGGTAGCTTTGTATGGATCCATTCGTTCATCAACAAGCGAATTAACCTCAAGTCCGTACAATTTTCCTGTTGCAGGCATAAACTGCCATAATCCGGCAGCACCGGCACGCGAATAAGCTCTGACATTAAGAGCAGACTCGATAATAGGCAGATATTTCAATTCATAAGGAAGGTTGTATTGTGCTAATTTCTGCTCAAAAATAGGGAAATAGTACTGACTCAAAGCCGTCATATTGGCAATCTGTTGAGGTCGCCGTCTGATATACAAATCGATATATGAGCGAACTATCTTGTTATAAGGCATTTCAATAATATACGGCAGGTTCTGCAATCGGCTGATATATAATGAATCTGTTTCTTCTATCTGTTCGTTGACAGGTCGGCACTCTCCGTCAGCACTATAATCGAGCATCATCATATCAAGCTCTTCACTCATAATACGCATTGTAACAGAATCTGCACTATCACGTCTTATTTGTAAGAGTATAGAATCTATATGCAGTGAAGCCGGCAAATAATCTGATGCTGCTTCTTCCTCGATTGTAAAAATTGTAGAATCATAAGGAACAACAGTTTGTGCAGAAAGCCGGAATACTGAGCAAGCTATAATGCATATTAATATGTATTTGCAGTTTTTCATCAGAAATTAAACGAGAAATGCAGTTCTGCCGACTTATTATTGAAACAGTCGTTGTTGAATTGCGGTTGAATGTTGAGTGTCAAATCGGGTGAGATATCAAAATTATACAACTGCGCATCAACGTATGCGTCAATAAGAGAAAGCGCATAGACTGCTATTGCCGCAATAATTCCCAAATCCCTGTTTCGGCGGTATGTGTTCTGATAGTTATTCAGCATTGAAGTATAATTACTTACTCCGCCAAGAGATGCTATAGTATAACCTTCGGGTAATATTTTGATAAACGATGCATTAGGGTCGGTATAGTTGGAAGCTTGCAGGATATCAATATATGCCTGTTTATAATCATTATACAACCTTCCGTTCCATGATATTGCATATGCGCAACCCATCAAGCCGCCATAAACAATAGGCAATTTCCAATATTGTCTGTTATAAATCTGTCCGGCTCCGGGGATTATCACACCTAACCACAAAGCCTTTTGCGCATTAGGATACAAAATAGTATCGTTGTTCGCTGTGGTTCGTTGGTCGTTGGTAGTTTGCTGTTTGACATTAGTGACCTGCGCTTGCTTATCAGCGGAACGCGCATATTGGCATGCCCCTGAAAAGATAATATACAGCAATATGAACAGACGCAGTTTCAATTCCTAAATCCTGATTCTTAATCCTCGGTTGATGCTTCTGCACTGATTCTGTCAAGCAAGCGAGATAATTGTTCACGTGATGAAAAGGGGATTGTAAGTTTACCTTTTCCCTTACTGTTGCATGTGAAACGGATTTTTTCACCTAACAATGCTTTTGCTCTTTCGAAAATCACGACATCGGCATCATTCAGAACAGGTTTTTCATGTGTAACATCATCGTTGTCGTTAAATTGGCGTGCCATAGCTTCCACTTGTCTGACACTCAATCCTTTATTGAGAATTTGTTTATAGGTATTGAGCTGCCACTGCGGGTCAGCAACTGCAAGCAATGCCCTTGCATGACCCATATCAAGCTGCTTGTTCTGCAGACCGACCTGTATTTCGGCAGGCAGATTGAGCAATCGCAAATAATTGCTCACATTAGTTCTGCTCATTCCGACTTTTTGACTTACTTGTTCGTGAGTGAGGCTATATTCTTCTATTAACCGCTGGTAACCAAGAGCTATTTCTATAGCATCCAAGTCCTCGCGCTGAATATTTTCTATCAACGCAAGCTCCATAAGCTGCTCGTCATCAACGGTTCTTATATATGCGGGTATTGATTGCAATCCAACAATCTGCGCCGCACGGAAACGTCTTTCGCCGGCTATTATCAGATATGTGTCATCTTCATTTTTGCGAAGCGTAATGGGAGTGATAACACCCATTTCACGAATTGATTCCGCAAGACTGTTCAGGGCATCATCATCGAAGTTTCTGCGCGGCTGATTCGGATTGACAGATATTTTGTCGAGTGCTATTTCACTGATGGTGGATGAACCATTGGTTCGCAACTCACCCGACGCGTCTCCGAGAAGAGCGTCTAATCCGCGACCTAAACGTGGAGCTTGTTTTGCCATATTTATTTCCTGTTAATAAGTTCTTTAGCCAAATCAAGATAATTCTGTGAACCGGATGATTTCGGGTCGTATAAGATAATCGGTTTTCCAAAACCGGGTGCCTCACCAAGACGAACATTACGAGCAATAACACTATTGAAAACCAGATTTCCAAAGTGGCGTTTCACCTCGTCATATACTTGGTTTGACAATCTCAAACGGTTGTCATACATCGTCAGTAGAAAACCTTCAATCTGCAAATTGGGATTCAGTTTGTTTTTGATAATCTTGATTGTATTGAGAAGTTTTGATATTCCCTCAAGCGCAAAATACTCGCACTGGACAGGTATTATAACCGCATCGGATGCCGTCAGACAGTTGACAGTTATCAGTCCTAACGATGGTGAGCAATCGATCAGAATAAAATCGTATTCCTTATCCAAAGGAGCAAGTATATTGCGAAGTATTTTTTCACGATTCTCGACGTTGAGCATTTCTATTTCAGCTCCGACCAAATCAATGTGAGCAGGCAGGACGGACAAATTCTCCAATTCTGTCGGTAGGATTGCATCTTTGGCTGCTACTCCATTTATCATACACTCGTAAATAGTGTTTTTTAATGACCGTATGTCAATACCCAAACCCGATGATGCATTTGCTTGAGGGTCGGCATCAACAAGCAGCACTTTTTTGCCTAATGTTGCAAGTGAAGCTGACAGATTGATTGCCGTAGTGGTCTTCCCCACTCCGCCCTTCTGATTGGCTAATGAAATAATTTTTGCCATAACACAATAATTCATATACAAATTCAATTTGCAAAAATACTATTTTTTTTTCATACAATAAAATTTTCTGATTTTTTATATGTTTTTTTATGTTTCTTTATACGTGGTTGTCAAATTTGCATTACTATCGGGTTTAAAATTTGTTCATATCGCATAATTAGTGTAATTTTGCATTTCAAAATCACAGATAGATCATGGATTGGTTAATTAACTTATTCACTCAACATTCAGTTGCCCAGACATTGCTGATTTACTCATTTGTCATTGCAATAGGTGTATGGCTTGGAAGACAAAAGATTGCGTCAATATCTCTCGGAGTGACTTTTGTACTTTTTATCGGTATTGCAGCAGGTCATTTCGGCTTTATAGCCGACCCAACTATGATGCGTTTTATTAAAGATTTCGGTCTAATACTTTTTATCTTTTCGATAGGACTTCAAGTCGGTCCGACTTTCTTCTCGTCTTTCAAACATGAAGGTAAGACGCTGAATCTATATGCTATAGGCATTATTTTATTAGGGATTCTAACGACAATAGGATTATATTACGCCCTACAAGGCAAAGTGAGTCTTCCTATGATGGTAGGTATCATGTCAGGTGCCGTTACCAATACTCCGGGGCTCGGTGCCGCTCAAGAAGCAATGCAGCAAATGGGGATAGACGAGCCGATAGCTTTGGGTTATGCCGTAGCCTATCCTTTGGGTATATTGGGAGGTATATTGGCAGTGGCAATAATACGCTTGATTTTCAAAATCTCCATACCGGAAGAAGAGCAAAAAATAGAACATTCATCACAAAGTGAGGCAGAGAAACCTCACAAACTCACTATTCACATTACAAACAACGCACTCGACAACATAGCAATCAGCCACTGCAAAGAACTGATTGGCAGACGTTTTGTCATATCACGGCTACAACATGACGGCATGACTTCCATTCCTGCCGCAGATTCTATCCTGCATACAAACGATTACATACTTATGGTATGTTCAGGAGATGACCGCGAAGCGATATTGGCATTCTTTGGTGAGGAGGTGAAAATGAATTGGGAGAAAATCAATTCCGATTTGGTTAGCCGCCGAATAGTGATTACGCAGGATGCCATCAACGGCAAGACTATACGCCAACTTCATTTGCGCGGCACATACGGGATAAATATCACTCGTGTCAACCGTTCTGGAATAGACCTTATTGCTCAACCGGATCTTGTCCTACTGATGGGTGACAGAGTAATGGTTGTTGGCGAGCAAGAAGCTATAAAAAAAGTAGAACCCGTATTGGGAAATACTTTAAAAAAACTGAACAATCCCCCTATTATAACATTATTTCTCGGTATTTTTGTCGGTATAATAGTAGGAATGATTCCAATCCAATTCCCAAATATGCCGACACCCGCCCGCTTGGGTCTTGCCGGTGGTCCGCTTATAGTAGCTATATTGCTTGGTGCTTTCGGCTATAGGCTGAAATTGATAACATATACCACTCAATCTGCCAACCTTATGCTTCGGGAATTAGGCATAAGCCTGTTTCTTGCCACAGTAGGAATTGAAGCCGGAGGACAGTTTGTAGAAACAGTATTTTCAGCCAACGGAATACTCTGGGTAGGTATAGGCTTTCTGATTACCTTCCTACCGCTAATCATTATGGGAATAATTGCACGGAAAGTATCAAAAATGAATTATCTCAACATAATAGGTATGTTAGCCGGTAGCACGACAGATGTAGCTCTTTTAGCATATTCAGCAAACATAACATCAAGCGATCAACCTGCAGTATGCTATGCTACAGCCTACCCTCTAACCATGTTCCTGCGCATTATATCCGCCCAATTTATGATACTGCTTTTGGCATAGATTATTCACCATGATAAACGCCGGAATAGTCCAAGAAATAAGGACCGCAATTCATCTTCAAAGACATTGTGACAGCATCGGATTGCTCTGAAATAACAAGATGCAGATTTGTTATCAGATATTTTTCCACCGGGATTCGGAATAACCCCATAACCATATCAGGAACAATATTATCACATTCGTATGTATTTTCTGACACTTTTTCTATGCCGTCAATGATAATATCCATTGCCGGCATTTTTTCTGCGAACTTGGCATCATGGAAATAAATTATGTAAGCACCTTTAATCGAATCTGATGTAATAAAATCCACGACCAAAGCCTCTGCCACGTAATCGGAATCAATAACTGCATCGCCAACATAAGAGTTCAACACATCATGATTTGCCGGTTTCACCGGCGAATTAAAATTACAACTCGCAAAAAACATTGCAACTGCACACAAAACTAATAAATTCCTTTTCATATTTCTAATCTTATTGTACCTCCGAAAGTTATCGGCTTACCGGATTGCATAAATACGTTGTTTAATGATTCAAAGTAAAAGACATTATATTTTGTATTCAACAAATTCTGTCCCCACAGGCTCAATGAAATATATTGCATTGACAAGGTGATGTCTGCGTTCAACAGATTGTATATCCGCTGTTTATATTTGTTTGCGTTATCCCAATATATCTCGCCTATCGTCTTGGATTGTACTGCAAAAACCAACTCGTTTACAATATTGTGTTTGAACTTAAGCCGGTATGTCAAACCAACGGCAAGCGTATTGTCCGGAATATACGGAATATGGTTGCCTTCGTAATTATTTCTGCCGCTCTGATAATTAATGAAACGCGCGTAAGTATAGCCGTAGGACACATTGGCGGAAAAGCCATTGTAGCCGAATCCGCCTACAAATTCAACTCCCAAACTGCGACTTCTACCCGCATTGGTCATCATTCTGCCGGTGGCATTCTGCGGAAAGACAGTTAATTGCTGATTGAAGAGTTCGTTGTCATACAACCGCAACTCGGCATCTGCCGACCAACTCTCATTTCTGAAAGAATACCGCGCTCCTATTTCCGATGCAAGACAACGTTCAGGGAGGTATGTCAGAACACTTCCCACTTCATCATCGGGCTGACGCTGCAACATCTGCTCTGTCATCTTGTTTTTGACAATATCAGAGAATAACTGAGTGTTAAACCCACCCGCTTTATAACCTTCTGCAACTGAAGCAAAAACACTCCAATTATCCTTGTCGTACGACAAGGCGACTCTCGGCAATACCTCAAGATAACGCAATGTATGATTTCCCGAAAGTACTGTTTCGAGCAATTGATAATCCGGAATGTATGGTGCAAAATTATAATAGAACTTTCCGTAGGAATCATAACTGAATGTACTTTGTTCATAATCCAACCTCAATCCCAATTCCAACTTCCAATGATTCCATTTAAGATATGATGTATGATATAATGCAACATCTATGTTCGCGGTAATAAAATCGCTGTAGATAGTAAATTGCTCATCACGTATATCATATTTGGCATAATCTCCGAAGATATTGGCATTTGCCAAAATGATAGTATCAATTCCCTGACGAAGAAAGGTTACGGGAGCCGACATAGTATTCTGTTTATACGCAAATGAAGCACCTGAAATCCAATTCCAATTGAAGTCGCCTGTTCTTGGCACATTATTCTTATTTGACAATACAATGTTCTGTTCAATAGAATGTTCCTTCTGGTTTTGCTGTAATGTAAAGTATGAATAAGGTAGGTAATCCTGATCCATATCCATCCGGTCAATCAACAATTGGTATGACGTTATACTATTCAGGACCACCTTGTCAAAATCAACTTCTACATTCAGACCATCTATGACATTATGCCTCATATATCCACAAAAATCGTTGTGATTTACCGGTTGGTTTTCGAGATGATAAGGGAAGGCACCCTGATTAACGAAATTGTAAGTCAGATTGTTTATTATTTTTATTGTAGAATCAGAGTGATATTCGAATTTAAGCATAGCACCGACAGCATTAGACCAATCGGTAAGTTTACCATCGTATTCATTACGAAAATATCCGTCGGTATGATTGTAATATGCCGCTGCTCCGAGTCCGAAGTTATGAGAAAACTTGGCATAATGCGATAGTTGTACATGGGCTGCGTTTTGATTGCCGTACGACACTGAGGCGCGTGTACCTTGAAAAGAAAACGGCGATATGGTTTGCAGACTTATGACACCTCCGATTGTATTTCTCCCGAAAAGGGTTCCCTGCGGTCCGCGAAAGACATCAGCGCGCTGAATATCAACAAAATGGAAATCAAAACTGTTCTTGTTAGACAAACCGACACCATCCACATATATTCCGACTACAGGATTGTCGATTCTTGCTCCCAACCCGCGCATATATATCGATGAAGTCATTGCAGAGCCGTATTCAGGGATATGCAATGACGGTACAAAAGTTGTAAAATCTTTGGCAGATGCGATTTGCTGATACTCGATATCTCGCAGATAGAAAGTGGCTGGAACATTAGAGGACAATACCTTCTGCATCTGCTCGCGACTATGAGTTACAACCAATTCGGGCAAAGTATCATTCAATAGAGAACCTTCGGATTCAGACTCCACAACGGCAGGTTCGGCAAACACCATTCCGCCTGCACACAACAGCATACAAATAACTATATCAACAAAGTATTTTTTCACAATGCAAAATTACAACAATACTTTAATCTGCACAATCACAATTTATTATGATTTTTTGTCCTTACTCATGGTGGTATGGTTCGTTTCGGAGTATAGTAAAAGCTCTATATAACTGTTCTACAAACAAAAGTCTTATCATCTGGTGTGAAAAAGTCATTTGAGAAAGTGAGAGCATACCATTGGAACGGCCATACACCGCCCTGCTGAAACCATAAGCACCACCTATTACGAATACGACATCACTGCCTGCATTGAGCCATTTGTTCAGTTGCCCTGCAAAATCCATAGAACGATATTCTGTGCCATGTTCATCAAGCAAGATTAACCTGTCGGAAGGAGTAACAGATTTAAGAATTAAATCACCTTCACGGCTTTTTTGGTCATCAAACGACATATTTGAAGTGTTTTTCAAATCCGGTATAACCGTCATTTCAAACCTGACATAATGTTTCAGCCGCTTTTCATAATCAGCAATAAGGTTTTGCAAATCTGCATTCACTGTTTTTCCGACCTGTAATAATACAATCTTCATATTTTTCCCCGTTTGGTTTGCAAAATTACAACAAATTTCAAAAAAAAAGTAAACTTTATCGTAAAAATGATATGAATATTTGCATAAAATCAAAAAAAGTATTAATTTTGCAAGTTAAAAAGAAGTAAATTATGCGTTGTAAAAACTGTGGTTGGGAAAATCCCGACTCTAATACCAAATGCGAGAAATGCAACACACCGTTTTTCGATGGTGAAAATGGGGTTGCAGAACAGGTTCAGACACACGCACCTGCTGTGGAGTCCGGTCAGAAATCAGGTCATGGTTTCTTAAATGAAACAGTCCACGAGGGGGCATTTTTCCCGCCGGAGACACCGCTTGTAAATACGGCAGAACAGTCTCCGAGCCAAGCATCGGAGAGCGTATGCCCGTCGTGCGGTTATCCCATGAGACCCGGAGTTCAGGTCTGCCCTAACTGCAACTACGGACTTAACATCTCGCAAGCCGCAGCGGATAGTTCACAGATTGCTGCTGAAAACCGGAAATCAGGTGTTTTAGGTACGGTAAACCCGTGGATTGATGTACAGGATGATATTGATGTTCCTGGCTGTCGGCTCATTCCTGTGAAGCATGGTTCTGAAACCCATGCACCGAGCGAAAAGGTATTTACAAATGCAGTAAACGAACTCAACCGCTCATGTCTCGATGCTGAAAACATGACAATAACGTCAAATGTTCAGGCTCGGTTGACATTAGAAAACGGTCAGTGGTTTATAGAAGACGCAAGCAGTCAGAAGACAACATATATCCACGTAAGCGAAAAAACGGCTCTCAAAGACGGAGATATTATTTTGATGGGTAACAGGCAATTTGTGTTTAAGAGTTGAAATAACGGCTGATGTCTCATGACTAAAGCAAATTGTCAAATTGTAAACGTACAAGATGGTAAACAGATGTGATTTCACAACGGGTGAGATAATTGATTCAAAATACACGGTAACCAAGACATTAGGTGAAGGAGCTTTCGGTAAAGTATTCAAGGTAACAGATGCAGACAACACCACATACGCTCTAAAACTTCTGAAACTTTGGGAAGTACATCCGGATATACGCCAGCAACTATCCGACAGGTTTGAGATGGAGTTTCAAACCGGACAGATAGACAGTCCTTATTTGGTACACTCTTTAGGTCACGGTTTTGTTGAAGGCAATCCGTATATTCTCATGGAATTTTGTCCGCATGGCGATTTGACAAAACTCGACAAATCAGCAGATTGGTTACGCATTGCAGAACAGATATTATGCGGTTTGCAAGCACTGCATAGTTGCGGCAAGGTACATCGTGACCTCAAGCCTGAGAATGTGCTGATTAAAGCTGACGGTACTGCGGCTCTGACAGATTTCGGCATTTGCGGTGACCGCAACAAACGAATGACAGAACGCAACATTTTAGGAAAACCGCTCCAGATATTCGGGACATACGCTTATATGCCACCCGAGCAGGTAAATCCCAAACGTGGAGATGCCACTGTCCTGCCTACTACGGATATATTTTCATTCGGAGTAATGATTTACCAACTGCTAACAGGCAGTCTGCCGTTCGGAGAACTGAAAAATGAGAGCGACCTTGTGATGTATATCCGCAATTCGAGCGCAGGCGAATGGAAACGCGAACCACTGATAAAAGCCAAATACGGCAACATATTTGTCCCAATCGTTGAAGGATGCTTACAACCTGAAATAAAGGCAAGACTGCAATCTGTTGACGATGTATTGAAACTATTGCCTGTAGAGTCACGAAAACAGAAAGAGTTCAAGCCTAATATGTCAACAGCCAACAAAACAGGTGTATTGCTGCGTATTATGCAAGGTGAAGAATATGGCAAGACATACAATTTGACAGAAATGACCAAACATTCATTTATCCTCACCATGGGACGTTCAGACCATTATGTCACCAATTCGATACCTATTCTGGAACAGCAGAGCTCGTATATTTCGCGCAAGCATTGCACGTTGGAATATGATATTGAGGCTCGCACATGGTTCATACGCGACGGACAATGGGACAGAGCGTCTGCCAATGGTTGGAAGAATTCCCTTAACGGAACTTTCGTCAACTCAACAGAAGTGACATCTGCGGGCTATTACCTCTCTATCGGTGATATTATATCAATCGGTGACACAAAATTGAGAGTAGAAGAATATTGAGAACAAATACTATTATGGAACAGACACAATCTTATAAACGTTCATTGAGCGGCTCTGTTGGAGCCGGTGTTGGCAGTTTGTTTAACGGTTCGGGGAAAACATATTTTATCCTCGAACATAAGATTTCTTCCAAATACCATAAAGCCGGTGAAGCGCAGGAAATTATCGTGGATCAAGTGGAAATCGGTCGCGATTCCAAATGCGCTGTACGTTTTGACGACACATTCAAGACCGTCAGCCGCAGGCATGCTGCCATAATACGCGATGGAGAGAATTGGAAGTTAGTGCAACTGTCAAAAACCAACACCACCCTACTCAACGGCAGACCGATTCAAAACGAATGGTATTTGCAAAACGGAGACGAAATCCAACTTTCAGTTAACGGACCGAAATTAGGTTTCATACTCCCTACAGGCAAGAAAGCAACAGTAGGAAGCATTGGTTTGAGCCGACGACTCAGTTTGTTCCGCCAGCAGGCATTAAGACCGTATAAGACCGGTATCAAAGTGCTCACCTGCCTGCTGCTTTTGGTTGTCGGAGCCGGTGTCGGATATGGTATCTACCTGAACAACATGCTGCAAGTTCAGATATCCGACAAGCAGATTACCGAACAGGAACTCAACCGCCTCCACGAAGAATTGGAAAACCGCGACAAACGCGATGCCGAATTGGTCAACGCAATAAAGGGAGCAAATATCAAAATTGACTCTCTCGAAAAATCACTTGATAAAATAGACGAAAACACTGTACAAATACCTGTTTTTACCACAAGAAAAAACAAAGCAAAACAAACCAAACCGGCAGTACAACCTGACGATGAAACACCTAAAGGCAAGCAGGTTGAGTTCGGCGAATTGATTGATGACAGCGAAGAGGAGGAGATTGACGAATCATTAAATGAAGATTTGCTGAATCAAGACGAGCCTATTCAGTTGGGAAACACCATTGAACGCATCAAAGCCAACGTCTATCTCGTTATTATTCGCAAAATAGAATGTATATATGAAGGCGAAGTCAAAACAAAAGAAAATGTAGGATTCGGCACTGGCTACCTTCTCAACGACGGACGTTTCGTAACCGCCCGCCACGTGGTAGAACCTTGGAGCTATATAAAAGACGAGGAAGATCCGATGCTTTATTACAATATAATGACCAACAAAGGCGGTAAAGTAATATGCTATATTGAAGCATATTCTCCGACCGGTGATATTATCTCATTCACCTCCGAAGAAGTTATAATCGACCGTTTAGGTGACCAGCGTGAAGTTATCGGGGAAACCAAATTCACAATAGGCGATGATACTAAAGACTGGGCATATCTCCAGACTGACAAGAAAACCGGATTGAAATATAACAATGAATTATCGGAAACCTTACCGGAAAGAGCCAAACTGACAATTTACGGCTATCCCCTCGGTTATGGTGCAAAAAACAAAAAATCGTTGTCGCCGATTTATGGTGAAGCAGTTGTTGCAAGCAAGGGTATCCAGATGGGCTTTATATTGACGACCGCCTCAACATTTGAACACGGTAACAGCGGAGGTCCGGTATTTGCCACCACCGACAACGGAGAACTTATTATTGTAGGTCTTGTTTCCGGAGGAGCCGGACGTGCAGCCGGATTTGTAATACCGATAAGCGCAGTGGAATAGTACAAAGACAGATTACGTTTGCGATGATAATAAATAGACCTTATTAATTCAATTAATTTCATTCAACCCGATAAACTCAACATATTCATATATGGAAAAAAAGAATATCATATTTAGGATGGCTGCACGTTGTGAAGCAGCGGGACGTCATCATAACGAAGACAACTATCAAATCAGCGAAGACCTTGCTTCCCAAAAGTGGGGTTTTACCGCTGACCGTCAAGTCAACCTCGGAGAAAAAGGTGCTCTGATGGTTGTTTGCGATGGTATGGGTGGCATGAATGCAGGTGAAGTTGCTTCAGATATAGCAGTAAAAGTAGTTAAAGAATGTTTCAGCAACGAGAAACTTACCAACGACATCATATCTTCACCCATTTCTATCAAACAATTTGTAAAAGACACTATCCAACGTGCCGATGCCGCAATTAAAGAACAGGGGTGTTCCAATCCCGAATACGAAGGGATGGGAAGTACAATAGTTATGGCATGGCTCTTGGGTAACAAGGTATATATAGGTTGGTGCGGTGACAGCAGGGCATATCGGTACAACCCCAAAACAGGTTTGGAGCGTTTGTCACACGACCACTCATACGTTCAGACACTTATTGATTCCGGTCAATTGACTGAAGATTTGGCATTTGACCATCCTAACAACAATGTTATAACACGCTCATTGGGCGACCCTAACGGCAAGGCACAACCCGATGTAAATAGTTACGACGTGGCTGACGAAGACATAATCATGCTTTGCAGCGACGGACTTTGCGGCAACATGCGTGATAACGACATAAAAACACTGATTGAACAAAACCAGTCGTCAATGCAGCAATGCCGCGATGCACTGTGGGAAGCCGATAAAAAAGCCGAATGGCACGACAACGTTACCATTACACTGCTGCAGATTCTATCAGGGTGCTCTGATGCAGAAATGCAGAAACAAATTGACAAATCCAACAAACTGCAACGATCCAACAAAAGACTGAAGATTATACTTTCTCTCGTTATTGCAGTCGTTGTCATTGCCTGCTGCCTTTTGTTCTTTTTTCTGAATAAATAAACATACATTATATATAATGCAACTACAACAAAACACATTATTCGCAGAACGTTATCAGCTTGTCAAACTTCTCGGTAGAGGCGGATTCTCCGAGGTATGGCTTGGTACTGATTCATTTACCCATCTTGATGTAGCTATTAAGGTTTACGCGCCTGGTCAAGGAATGGACTCAGATGGTATGAAAGAATTCTCAACCGAATTGGCTAAAGTATATTACCTCAACCATCAGAATCTTCTCAAGCCCCAACATGTTGACAGTTGGGAAGGCATGCCGTATCTTATCATGCCTTTCTGTTCACAAGGTTCACTCACCAAGAAAGTGAAAAAAATGACCGAGGATGAACTATGGCACATGATAGCTGATGTAGCCGCAGGATTGGACTATCTGCATAGGAGTGATATTATTCATCAGGATATCAAACCTGACAACATACTTATTGACGATAATGGAACATACGTGATTACCGACTTCGGTATATCTATGCGCGCACGTTCCACTCTTCAAAAGAGCATGTCCAAGGTAAGCGAGAGTTTCTCAAGTGGTACGATGGCTTACATGGGACCGGAGCGATTCTCAAAACAACCCGCACCGGTCAAAGCCAGTGATATTTGGTCATTCGGTGCCATGGTCTATGAACTCATTATGGGCGATGTACCCTTCGGAACAATAGGCGGAGGGTTGCAAAAGGGCGGCGCAGAAATACCTGAAATAACAGAGGATGTATCTCAAGAGATGAAAGACCTTGTGGAACAGATGCTTGCAGTTGAGACATGGGACAGACCAACAGCCGACCAGCTCTACCAGATAGCGCAACAACACACCATGAACTCCGTATTCTCAAATGCCACGATTCCGGTAACACCGACTAAACCGTCACAACCTTCAAAAGAACAGCAGAAAACGAAACCGAGCAAGCAGAAACAAGAGTCAACACCTTCATCCAAGAAAAAAGGTTTAATTATTGTAATCACAGCAGTTGTTCTGCTAATTGCAGCCGTAAGTTCCTTCATTGCATATAATTCTCATCAGGCAAAGCAACAAGAAGCGCTTGATTTCTGGGTTGAACAAGTTTCGGACTTTGACCGAAAAATCAATAATGTCAATCAGGATAACCTGAAAGCCATTGACGAAGCGATAACTATTTTGAGAAAGATTGACGATGCCGAACAAAGCAAATATATTAGTAATGACGAAAAACTATATGATACCAAACGTCAAGATCTCATCAATAAATGCAATGTCATTGAACGCCAATTGCAAAATGACTACAATGGTTTTATTGAAGACGGATTCGATGATGACATGGATTTCGTGAAAGATACCAAGATTAAACTCAATAATGTGAAAAAACTTAAAAGTAAAATTTAAATATGAAAGTTTATAAATTACTCTTTACTTGCATTTTAACAACATTTTTTACTATTAACGTATGTGCTGATGAAGTATGCGATAAAATGTATAAAAATGCCACCAATAGTTACAATAAAGGTGACTATACAACAGCATTGAAGATATTTCGGAGCATGGAGAAAAATGGTCGTTGTACCAATGAATACAATGTTTCTAATTGGATAAAGAAATGCAACGACAATATCCGCAAAGCTGATGAAGCCAAACGTCAGGCAACTCCTCCTGCACCATCGAGTAATAATCATTCTGCCAATCAGTCTAAAAAGAACAAGAAAGGTGTATATATCCAAGTAGCCGACACAGCGATTATTGCCAATTATCAAGACACGACTATCTATGTCCAAATAAGTTCAAACAGCGACTGGATTATTCAATACGCTGACGGTTATTGGTACAATGCGACCAAAAGCAATGACACACTTGTAGTAAAAGTTGACAAAAACCCGTACGACACCCAACGAGGTGAAGAATTGTTTGAAATCAGAGCAACCGCCGATTCAACAAAGGTGGTTACTTTCTCTATTTTACAAAAAGGTGCGGAAAAATTTCTCACATTGGCAGCCGGACAACTTGAGGACAATGGACAAGGCGGTGATCAAACCATCGGTGTGTCAACGAGTTTGCAGACATGGCGCATTGAATATTCACCCGATTGGGTTCAATGCCATAAAGCAAATGAGAACAAAGCAGTCTTTATTCATGTTAATGAGAATATGACTACGCAACCCCGTAAAGACTCCATTGTCATTGTTGCAGGGGATTTGAGTCAGACAATTGCGATAGTGCAACAAACGCAAGCTCCTGATAAAGAGGAGATAGAAAAGATGAAAGCAAAAATCAATAAAATCAGCATTAATGACAATGTATATAGAAACGGCTCAATGGGTATATTGATACACATTGACATGCATCTTGAAAACATGAACGGATTTAAGACTAAATGCGTAACAAAATTCACCGATGCCAACGATAAACCTATCAACAACAAAGAGCTGCCCCAATATTTCTATCCAGCAAAAAATTCATACGATGCAAATGATTATACCATACACGTACCATACGCCACTCTCAATCATGAAGGACTGATGAAATGCAAGGTGGAGATACAGGAAGCTTTCTCTCAAAAAATTATAACACAATCAGTATGGAAAAGCTTCGTATATGGCATTGCAGTTGACAGCACTGATATCCAACTTACAGAAGATGGCGGCACCAAAGCACTCGTTGTGAAAAGCAATTATGAATGGTTGATTGACAGCGTTATTTCCGAATACAATCTACTCGAAGTAAACATCAAGGGGGATACATTGTATGCTACCGTTAAACCACACACTTACGACAAAAAGATTACGTCAACTATAGTTGTTTCCGACAAAAGCAAGAAATTCAAGCAAAAGATAACATTCACACAAGCTGCGTATGATGCCCTTGCCAAAATAAATACGGGCATAGACATCATACACACAAGCATGTCAGAAGTTGAAGTTCCGCTAAAAGGGAGCGTGGAAATGTTAGTCAATTGCGAACAGAAATGGAGAGTTGTCAACCGCTATGACCAATTTTTAAGTGCCAAACAAAAGAAAAACGTTGTTATATTCAAACGAGGCGGCGAGACGCGTCCTGTTGACTTAAACTTATCTGTCGATATATTAACCGATGACGGCAAACGACTCCGGATCCCGGTAGTTGTCAAGGGAAACAACAAGTAATACCTGCTTTGAGCCAACGCCCCGGCTGGGCTATTCCGCCATAGTCATAATAGACCATATCAAGCAGGTTGCTTCCTTCTATATATATTTCGAGGAAATTGTTTTTCCAATAAATTCTGCCGTCCAACAGATATACAGGGTTGTAACCTTGAACCTGATTGTCAACGTCGATATATTCACCGTGACGTTGCCTGAAAGAGAATGTCCAATTGGCTCCAAAACCTCTCCAAATAGGGTGACCAAACTGAATTACCACTTTATGCCTTAGATAGTCTAAGGCATATTTTGATATATAATCAGCATAATCATCAGCCATTGACTGATTTAAATTGGCAAACGAATATCCGGTACTTATGCGCCACTTGTCCTTACTTACACCAACAAGTATATCACCACCCATGGCATCAACACGAGTTTGATTGGCAGATTGCCATTTCTCGTCTGCAGGGCGTTTAATCCAGTCAATGATGTTCTGACCTATTCTGTAATACAACGATGCAGACACATCGAAATGCCAATCTCCGGTAAAATTGGTTGCATATCTGCTGCCAAGTTCAAAATTATAACTTTTTTCCGGTTTAAGATTAGGATTGGCAATCTGCGTTACCGACTTGTAATACAGGTCGGTAAATGTAGGCAGACGCAAAGTGCGGTTTGTCCCTATATAGACCGATGATTGCGGGGCAAAGGAATAGCTCAATCGTGCACTGTATGTATAATTATGTCCGAACATGGTATTGTAGTTTCCTGCAAAACAGGCATCAGCGTTCCAATTTTCAGCCCAGACAAAAGTCTGCTGAATAAAATAATTTAGATTCAGACGATTCTTGATATATAAATATGGTGTAGTATCTTCATCACTCAAATTTCTTTTTTCTCCCAACACGGACGAAAGGATGTTCTCATTGCGTAACTCAAGTCCGGCACTTGTATGTCCGATTCTATAGTAATAATGCGCTTTGACATTAATTCCTCCAAGTTGGGTAATGTGTCTGTTGGGATTGTACGATTCTGAATAATTCTCGCTACTCGGTCTGAACAAATACCATGTATCGTGATGCAACCGGTAATAAACACCGCTTTCTATTCTCCATTTATCAATTTGCTTGTTCCAATTTAACGAGGCAAAGGCAGTATTTGTTTCTTCATATTGATCAGGATATTTTAATGTATAGAACCCGTTTGAACCGAACTTCTTCATTTGTCCTCCCGCTTGCCATATCCAAAAACCTAAATTGTTGGTTGAGCAGCCGGAGGTAAATAAATTAGCGTAACTATAATCAGTATTGTGCATATATCCGGTTGAACGATTATAGTTTGCCGACACCAACCAATCCATTTCTTTGCCTTTTCCTCGCAAATTGTATGAGGGCGCAAAATAGCCGTAATTACCGCCTTCAAGCGACACATTATGCCGCAATCTCCATCCTTTGGTATTTGGTACTTTGTCCTTGGTAATCGGCACTTGGTAATTGGTATTTGTTACTATATTGATTGCTCCGGAAAAAGCATTCAGACCGAATTGTTCTATTGCAGAACCTTGCAAAACCTCAATTTTAAGTATTGCCGATTTGTCAACAGGCAAATCAAGATTGGCATGACCCGTCCGAGGGTCTGTAATATTTACACCATTGAGGAGTACCAATACTTGGTCATTAGTCCCGCCACGCATTGAGATATCAGCCTGCGCACCGTTTTCTCCGCGTGTTCTGATATCCACGGCAGGCAACAAATCAAGCAAGTCATTAATTGACACTACCGGCAAATCCTGAATCTGTTCAGCTGTAATTGTTGTAATTGTATTACGAAGTGCCGATACTGTCTGAACCTTGTCAGCATACACTTCTACTTCATCAAGACGCAAATCAGATGCTTCCTGACCATTCGCCACACTTGCACACATAGCAAGCATGAACATATAAAACATTTTATGTTTCATTATGCTTATTTACTGTTTGATTATTTACAATTTACTTTTAGATTGCCAAAGATATATGGCAATTTGTTGAAAACGAAAAGTAAATTGTTCAATCAGTTCGGCAAGGGCGAACTGTAAAGCATCTGATAATTCAATGTTGACGTAAGAACAACATCAACGGGGGTATGAGATTTTTGCAACTGCAAATCTGCTACATAATTTTGTAGCACACCGATACTCACTTCTTTATGCATTGACATAAAAGCCGCGAACGGTCGGTTGGTCAGTTGTCGGAAACGAAACACCTGATTATTTGCTGTTAAATGATTTTTTGAATTTCTTTTAACTCTTTTTTTATCTGTTCACGTGTAAGTTCACTAACCGGAACAAGAGGCAAACGCAGTATATTTTTAATCTTACCCTGCTCTGCAAGCACACATTTTATCCCTGACGGATTGCCGTCAACAAAAAGCAGTTTTACCATCTGTTCATACTTCTTTTGTATCTCTATTGCACTCTGATAATCAGAGTGAACCAAACGGCTGAAATCTTTGGTAAACGCATTGGCGGCAACGGATATAACACCACAAGCACCCTCATTCATCAGTTCTGCCGTTATTCCATCGTCTCCTGATATGACATAAAATGGTCGTTTGTCGGTTTGTTCAGTCGGTTTTAAGGTAATTTCTTCAATTTTTGATAACTTAAATATCAACTCTCTTATTTGACCTGTACTACCTGAAGCTTCTTTAATGCCGACTATATTGGCATTGTCTCTAACCAGCCTGACAACGGTGTCGGGCAACAGATTAACACCTGTTCTTCCCGGTACATTGTATAGCACGAGAGGTATTTTTGACGCATTAGCAATCGCCATAAAATGTTGGTACAAGCCTTCTTGAGAGGGTTTGTTATAGTATGGGCAGGCTGTCAGCAAAGCATCAAACTTATGCAACTGTGCATCGCTTATACGGCTGATTACGTCTGCTGTATTATTACCGCTGATACCAACCACTATCGGTACATGTTTTTTCACTCTGTCAGCAACAAAGGCTGCTATTGTAGCGCGTTCCGCCAGAGTCAAAACAGGGGTTTCTCCGGTAGTCCCAAGTACCACAAGATAATCAGCTCCGTTTTCCAACTGACTGTCAACTAAATTGCCAAGAGCCTTGAAGTCAATATCTTGTTGTTGTGAAAATGGAGTAACAAGAGCTACTCCGAGACCATTCAGATTAATCATTCTCCTTTATCACCTTTAAATAATGGATTAAATCATCAAACAATAATTTCACATCCTGCTCAGTGGGTTCTCCTTCGTGTTCTGGCAATTTTATCATAAAATCCAGTATTCGTTTAAAATGAGAATCACATGCCAAATCAGCACCTGCTTTCAAATCGGCATCAATATTAAGTGTCATATATTGCAGGGGTACACAAGGGCGGAGCCTCAAGTCGAGTATCAGGTCATACTTGTCATGAGCCATATCAGCAAGGGCGGACTTACGCGGGACATGAAATATATTCACATCCTTGCGTCCTATGATACGGAACGGACGGATAGAACTTGTTGTAGAATCCTTATTTTCAACATAGCCCCATGCCTCAACATCTTTGTTGTCATTTTTGAGTTGATTTATAAAACTTTGTATCATCTCGTTACGTTCCATATAATCACTCTCAAAGATTATCAGGATAGTATGTACCTGATAATAATTTCTGAATTTCTTGGCTCTTGTCTGCTGTTTATTCGCCCTGCGGCGAAATATTCTCTGTCGTAAATTCATGGTTAAACAAAATTTGGTTAAACATATCCTCATCAATTATCTTTATACCGAGTTTTTCAGCTTTTTCCAATTTGGCAGGTCCCATATTTTCACCTGCCAGAATATAGTCTGTCTTTGCACTGACCGAACTTGTATTTTTACCTCCATACTGCTCTATCAATGCTTTGTATTCCTCTCTACTGTGTTTCGTGAAGGTTCCGGATATGACTATTGTCAGACCTTTCAGCGGACCGTCTTCGATTTCAGCAACATCACTCTCCATTTTCAATCCGTAATTCCTCAACCGTTCCACTGATTGCACATTGGCAGGATTTTCAAACCACTGTTTGATACCTTGCGCCATTATAGGTCCGACATCCTCAATTGTCTGCAATTCATCTATCGTTGCATCACGAAGTCGGTCAATTGTCTTTACCTTACGTGCTATTTTCTTTGCCGTTGTTTCGCCAATCTGCGGGATACCTAAAGCAAAAAGCACGCGTTCAAAAGGTTGCTGCTTGGATTGTTCTATGGCAGCAAGCATATTATTAACCGACAATTCTCCGAAACCATCCTGTCGTTTCAACTCATCTTCGTGTTTATAGAGCAAATATAAATCAGCATAGTTTTTTACGAAACCGGATTTGTAGAGAGAATCAACAACCTCCTCACCTATCCCGTCAATGTTCATTGCTTTGCGCTCAACAAAATGGCGGATACGTCCTTTCAATTGTGGCTCGCACCCGTTGGTGTTAGGGCAATAATGAGCCGCTTCACCATCTTTCCTAACCAATAATGTTCCACATTCAGGACAATGAGTTATAAATAAAACTTTGGGAAAATTCGGTTTTCGTTGCTCTAAATCGACCTCCGTTATCTTTGGAATTATCTCGCCACCTTTCTCAACATACACCATATCGCCTATATGCAAATCTAATTGCGACATAAAATCTTCGTTATGCAAAGTGGCGCGTTTTACTATAGTACCTGACAATTGAACGGGCTTAAGTTCGGCTACCGGAGTTATAGTTCCCATTCTGCCGACTTGGTAAGTAACGTTGCGTAATTTCGTACAGGCACGTTCTGCCCGGAACTTGAAGGCTATTGCCCAACGCGGAGTCTTAGCAGTATATCCGAGGTTACGCTGTTGATTCAGATTGTTGACTTTCAGCACAATGCCGTCAGTTGCCACCGGCAAATTTTTACGTTCTGTATCCCAATAAGATATGTAATTCATTATCTCCTCAATGGAGTGACACACCTTAATGGCATCTGAAATCTTGAATCCCCACTTCTTTGCTGTCTGCAAATTGTCATAGTGGGTCTGCGCCGGCAGCTGTTCTCCAAGCAGATAATATAGGTAAGCATCCAATCCGCGATTTGCCACTTCGGACGTTTTTTGCAGTTTGAGACTACCTGACGCTGCATTACGCGGGTTGGCAAACAAAGGCTCTTCTTGCTCTTCACGCTCCTTGTTAAGTCGATCAAACGCTTTCCACGGCATAAGTATTTCGCCGCGTATTTCAAAACTATCCGGATAGGACTTTTTATCTGCGTTCAAGGTGAGCGGTATAGATTTTATAGTCCGTACATTGCGGGTAACATCATCGCCTCTTACCCCGTCTCCACGAGTAACCGCTTTTGTCAACTTGCCTTTTTCATACCACAATGATATGCTCGTTCCGTCATATTTCAGTTCACACACAATGTCCGCCTGCTGACCGCCGAGTCCCTTTACAACACGATCATACCACTCACGTATTTCACTTTCTGAATACGTATTGGCAAGCGACAGCATCGGATAACGATGTTCCACTTGTTCGAATGCACCACCGTCCAAATCACTTCCCACACGCTGTGTCGGAGAATTGGGATCAAATAATTCCGGATATTTTACTTCCAAATCCTGCAATTCGCGCATTTTAGTGTCAAACTCTTTGTCGCTAATTGTCGGATTATTCAGGACATAATAATTTCGGTTGTGTTGCTCCAACTCTGCACGCAAGGAAATGATACGTTCTTTCTCGCTTGCAACCTTATTGTTTTCTTCTATGTCAAACAGATTTAATTGCATTTTATCTCACAATTAATTTAAATTGTTTTCTTCCACCATTGGCGAATACATCAAGCACATACAATCCGGCAGATAATCGGGGCAACATAAAATTGTCGCTCTCCACAGCACCGCTACCCATCAGTATGCCACTCACGCTGTAGATACGATAATATCCCCCTGCGGCATTCTGCAAAAGCGGTTGATTACCGGACTGTAAGACAGCGGAATTGACAATTGCTATCTCTTGAACCTTGGTGTCTTGGTTGTTTAATCTCAGCCCGATAAGCAACGGATCATGGTCGGACGACCTGAACATTGTCAAATCTGTTGTTGAGTTGCTGTAATGGTAGATATCGTTTTCAGGTGAGTTGATATGCCACGCAGCCATACCGGTTATTTGACGAGCCATTGACGGATTTGCAATAGCATGATCTAAATAGCCGAGAACACCTCGGAATACGTATGAATAACTGCTGTCTGCGTGATATGCCTTATGTAAATCCACATATCCGAGATTGGTGAATGTTGTGATGGGGTCTTCCTTGGCATACGCATTTAAGTCACCTACGACAAGAATATCCTTTTCGTTAATCTGTTTGCTGTATTTATCGTATGCACTAATGACCGATTTGGCTTCAGCCGTTCTGGTGGCATTAAAAACACCCTGACCGTCTCCTTGGTCGGCATCTGCTCCGGAACCGTTTCCGCTCTTTGCTTTAAAATGGTTGATGCTCAAAATAAAAGACTCGCCTGTTGCCTTTTCTCTGAAAGTAATCATTTTTTTGCGATGTAGATAATCGGTATTATTGTTTTGTAACGCACCGACTGTTTCTACCTTAGTGGAATCATACACATAGCCTACCTTGATATAGCTGCCATTGGCAGTTCCGCCGTCATTGATGAACGTATAATTGCTGCCCGACATGCCCGCCAACTCGCGCAAGGCACTCTGTCCTTGTTCAACCTCGCAAAACGCATATATGTCGGCATTGATTTTATTCAGAGCTTCTGATATTTTGGTACGCTGACGGTCGTGCTGCTCTTGGTTGTATGGTCCGAAACCTGTTCCGAAATTTTCTACTAAATAATACTCAAGATTCCATGCACAAACCAATAATGAATGAGTGCTGTCGCCGTCAACCGAAGGAGGTAGCATTACATCCTCCCTTGTACCATACCACCTATCGGCAGATATGAATTGCCACACACTATAATTCGATATTTTGGCAACCAACCCGTCTATCCGCTCTGCCACACGATGATAATCGCTAATTCCGGTTAATGCTACTTGAGCCGATGCATTATGCGACTGCATAAGTATCATAGCTTCAGAACTCGGCTCACACAGGTTGGTTGGAGAATATAAGCGTTGAGGGGAGATTGACAACTGATTGGCAACGTAATTGTTAGTTACATACATCGGACACAGAAAACGCACTGTATCCCCACTCCACTGTTTTGAATCATAAGCTTTCCACTCTGAAGGATTGTCTATAGTAACATCAATGATTTCTGCAAATGAGTTGATGCAGAATACCAACGACAGCAACAAAAATATTCTCGTTTTTGAAAACATATCTGACTATTGCTCTAAAAACTTGACAAACCGACAAAATATGCGCAAAAATACAACTTATTTTTAACATATCAAAACCACAGGAATAATAAAATACTTTTTCTGGAAAAAAAATCCGTTTTATTTGTACAAGTCGCAAAAAAGCATTAATTTTGCTGCTTGTATGACAAAATGTCAGTAAAATATCAAATATGGATTCAATTCAAGATATAAAACGTATTTATGGTGTTGTCGGAAATTCCGCCGGACTAAACATGGCACTTCAGAAGGTCATTATGGTGGCTCCGACAGAACTCAATGTCCTGATTACAGGCGAAAGCGGTGTGGGCAAAGAGGTTTTCCCGCGGATTATTCATGACCATTCTCAACGCCGCAAAAAAAAATATATCGCTATCAACTGCGGAGCTATTCCCGAAGGCACAATCGATTCAGAACTCTTCGGTCATGAAAAGGGTTCGTTTACCGGAGCCATATCAGAGCGTGAAGGATATTTTGAAGTTGCCGACGAGGGTACTATATTCCTTGACGAGGTCGGTGAACTGCCGTTAGCCACTCAAGCAAGACTGCTACGTGTTCTTGAGACAGGTGAGTTTATACGCGTAGGTAGTTCTGAAATACGGAAAACTAATGTACGTGTCATTGCCGCCACAAACGTCAAACTACAGGAAGCTATACAGATAGGTAAGTTCCGCGAGGACTTGTTTTATCGTCTCAACACTATACCGATTGTCATTCCGCCATTGCGCGAACGCCCTACCGATATAGCCCTGCTTTTCCGCAAATTCAGTGCAGACTTTGCCGAACAATACCACACTCCTGAACTGCAACTCACCGATGAAGCGCGCGACCTGCTAATCCACTATTATTGGCGGGGGAATGTTCGTGAATTGAAAAATGTTACTGAACGCATATCTACATTTGAACAGGGACACATCATTGACGAAAATATCATTCGTAAATATCTGAACGACAACCAATTTTCTAATGTTCCTGCTCTGACAAACAATAACAATTCAGGTTTCGATGCCATAACTCTCAATTCCATTGTTAGCGCCATGGTTCAGATGAAACAGGAGATAACAGAACTCAAGGCCGCATTAAAAAATTACAAGAGTGATAACGACTCCAATATATCACAAAACGTAAATATCGCACCTCACGTAGAAAATGTGGAAATAGAAGAGGGATATGCAGAAGAAGTACACGATGAGCAGCCCAAAACGAAAGAACAGGTAGAACGTGAATTATACCGCCGTGCATTAGAGCGGAATCGGCAAAACCGTACTGCAGCCGCTAAAGAACTTGGTGTATCGGAACGCACTATATATAGAAAGATACGTGATTTAGGACTATGAAATCCAACAACAAATATATAGTTTCAGCAGTGCAAAACGCCTTTTTGTCGGTTGTTGTTCTGTTTTGTACCGTTTCATGTACAATAGGGTTTACTATGAACGGTGCCTCAATTGACTATTCTAAAACTCATTCTATAGCAATCAGCGATTTCCCGAACCATGCCGCACTTGTCAACCCCACACTTGCCAATGACCTTACAGAGGGCATACGCGACATTTTCATCCGTCAGACCCGTCTGAACGTCCAACGACAGTCCGGCGACCTCGAACTTGAAGGCGAAATAACCGGATACCAACTTACTCCTATGGCAATTTCAGCCGACAGCTATTCAGCTGAGACAAAACTTACCATTACCGTGAAAGTAGTGTTTACCAATAATGTCAATCCCGACGAATCGTTCGAAAAGACATATTCAGCATACCAGACATTTGACTCCACACAGCTCATTTCTGATGTTCAAGACGAGTTATGCGCCACAATGATTACAGAAATAGCAGAAAACATATATAACGACACTGTTGCTAAATGGTAACTTTCAGCAGAATTATATGCTTGCATAAAAAATATAACTCCAAAAATTTGGCAAAATAAAAAAAAACTACTAACTTTGCAGCCCGAAATTAGTGAACTGAATAAAATTTATCAACTATGTATACATTTTTTATCATTCTTATCGTAATTATCGCTATTCTGCTTACAGGTCTTGTTTTGGTTCAAAACTCCAAAGGCGGTGGTTTAGCATCATCTTTCAGTAGCGGCAATCAGGTACTCGGTGTACGCAAGACAACCGACTTCCTTGAAAAAGCAACATGGTCTCTTGTAGCAGCAATGGCTCTGCTCTGCATTCTGACTGTTGGTTTCCGTTCCGGAAAACAAGGAGCAGACAGCCAAGACACAATTATCAGCCAGCAAGCTGAAAATGTTGAATCAAATCAAGCAGCGGAAGTTCCTGCATTTGACGAAACAGCAGAAGCCGAAGACGCAGAATAGATTTCATAATTAAAAATTCAGGATATTATCGCGTTAGTGATTTGTGTTATTTCCAATCGCTGACGCGATATTAGTTTGATATTCCGCGTAGAAATGCAGATATCATTCGCATGAACACAATACGGCATAAAATAAAGAGACGGTATTGAATACCGTCTCTGCAAGCGGGTTAACGCTTCAAATTATTTATCAGCAAATAAGGATTGAATTCTATATCCTGATTTTTAAATTATCTTAAAAAATTTCGTTTCCACCGAGGATATCTAACGGGTCAGATTGAGGTTCAGCATTTTCTGCTTCCCCTTGCAGGTCAGCAGGTTTGTTTTCCTGTTCGGGCTTATCCTCTTGGTCGCGTCTTTCTGTCGGACGACTTAAAATCTTAACTTCTTCTACAACCACTTCGGTATTATAGCGCATAACACCGTCTTTCTCGCTCTTACGTGTCTGAAGTTTACCTTCGATATAGAGTTGCTGACCTTTGCGAACATATTTGTCAGCCCACTCTGCCAAGTTACGCCACATAACGATATTGTGCCATTCAGTACGGTCGGGCACTTGCACACCGCTTTGGGTAACATAACCGCGCTCTGTTGTTGCCAACGGGAAAGATGTTACAGCTACACCACGATCTAAATAACGAATTTGAGGGTCTTTGCCTACGTTTCCGATAAGGATAACTTTGTTAATTGTTGCCATAAATTTAATTGAATTAAAAAATAAGTTGTTAAATAAAAACATGCAAAGTTACTCTTTTTTATTTATTAAATCAAATCTTTTCGCATTTTTCTTTCACATATCTTAAAAAAAATGTAATTTTGCAAAAATAAATGATGAAATGATGAAATGATGAAATGATGAAATGATGAAATGATGAAAGGTAGAAGGACAAATGAGATAATGGCTCCGGCAGGTTCATGGGAAAGCCTTGCCGCAGCAATAAATGCGGGAGCTGACTCTGTATATTTCGGCATAGAACACCTGAATATGCGTAGCCGCTCTTCCGCAAATTTCACCACGCAGGATCTTCACACCATAGCCGAGAAATGCCGCGCTGCCGGTGTGAAGACATACCTCACTCTCAACACAGTCATGTACGACAACGATCTTCAACTTATGAGGGATATTGTTGACCATGCCAAACAAGCCGGAATATCTGCAATAATAGCTTCAGATATCGCCGTAATGCAATATGCCGTCAGTCAAGACGTGGAAATACATCTTTCCACCCAACTGAACATAGCGAACATAGAGGCATTGCGTTTCTATGCGCAATTCGCAGACGTAGTGGTTCTCGCACGCGAATTAAATATGGAGCAGGTTGCGGCAATACATAGAGCCATTGTTGAGCAAAACATCAGAGGCAGACACGGCGAATTAGTAAGAATAGAAATGTTCTGCCACGGCGCGTTATGCATGGCCGTATCCGGCAAATGTTACCTTAGTCTGCATGAACATAACCTCTCCGCCAATCGAGGCGCTTGCATGCAAGTATGCAGACGGGCATATACAGTCAGAGATAAAGAATCTGACATAGAACTCGACATAGACAACCAATACATCATGTCTCCCAAAGACCTGAAAACCATACATTTTATAAATAAAATGCTTGATGCCGGCGTGTCGGTTTTCAAGATTGAGGGTCGTGCTCGAGGTCCTGAATACGTCAAGACAGTTGTTGAGTGCTATAAAGAAGCTATTGAGAGCTATTATTCCGGCACTTTCACTGATGAGAAAATTGCAGTATGGGACGAGCGTTTGTCGCGTGTTTTCAATCGCGGTTTTTGGAATGGTTATTATTTGGGTCAAAGGCTCGGAGAATGGACTCATAACTACGGCTCGAAAGCCACACGCACAAAAGTTTATATCGGTAAATGCACCAACTATTTCAAGCAAATCGGAGTTGCGGAGTTTCATGTCGAATGTTCGGAGGGGTTCCGACAGGGCTGTGAATATCTCGTAACAGGAGAGACGACAGGTGCTTACGAAGATATCGCAAAAGAGATACGACTTGATGACCATGTCTCAGATTTCGCCCCTAAAGGCAGCTTCTTCTCTATCAAAACCCAACAAGAACTACGACGAGGAGACAAATTATATAAGTTGAAAGGATGCCGGGACGCAGACGGCTCGTCTGCGATTGGCTCGACCCCGATAATCTCAACTCCCTGTTCAGTTTCTTCTGCCGGATTATATCCGGCTGTATATTAAAAATTACTCCCAACTCTCGCACTTGCACGCATTATCGCAATCGTTGACGCTTATATATCAGATCGGAAAATAGAACAAACAACATACCTCGCTAAAATAATCGCAAAAAATGAAAAAGTGAGCTTTTTTGCTCTCAATTTTCACCAAAAACAAGCCTAAAATAATAAATTTTAACCTTAAAATGAAATACGTTGAAAAGCACGTTTTAGCGGTCAGTTAGCCGTTAGTTAGCGGTCAGTTAGCGGTTAGCAACATTTTTTAACACCAAACGCGCATTTGTTGTGACTTTTGCAACTTTTGCTGTAGCAATGACCCGATAAATGACCCAATCGAACAAGAAAAACATAAAAATCTTCAGTTATAGTATCATTTTTTACGTATAATTCTTCAACTCCACAAAGGAATCAGCCCTGCCCTTTTTTGACTGCTCAAAAAATTTTATCTGACAGCAATAATTCGAACTTGTATCCCGAATTATTTTCCCCATTTCCAATGCTAAATCAAAATATTTTATAGAAACCATCTCCAAAACTTGTGTATCTCGAAAAAACAATGTATCTTTGCACTCGTAATGATTCGCGCCGAGGGATGTGGGTGGGGCAAAAACCGCTTAACAAACTCGGTAGCGGAAACGTTACAAACAACATAAAAGGCGTTTATTGACGCTTGTTTTGGTCTATTGAAATCCGGAAAATTTCTCCAACCCAAAACGAGATTGTGCAATAAGCGTTCTCGTGGGTATGTATTATCCGTTCGCGCCCCCACAGGGCGGGAGGGTCAGACATATCGGGCGTGGACGTTATTGTTTATTCTTGGCTGAAGGTTTTGCTAGAACCTGAGAAAAGGAGAATAAGCGCGGATAACATTCGCGCTTTTATTTTGTCTATACCCAACTAACCAAAATATACAACATTTAACAGTTGCGCTCGACACGTATTTAGGGTATTGATTTATGAAGAATAAAAGACAAATCAAATCATTACTTGCAGCCTTTGTACCGCTACTCTGTACCACATCTTTATGGGCATCCGACATCCAAGTAGGTGGCATTTGGTACTATTTCGATGCCACTAAAAAAACAGCATCTGTAACCTATAGAGGTTCTTACCCTGATGATTATTCAAACGAATACACAGGTTTTGTAGTGATTCCGGCATCAGTAACCTATAGTGGAGAGACTTACAGCGTCACAAGCATTGGCAGCAGTGCTTTCTCCGGTTGCAGCAGTCTGAAATCCGTCACCATCCCCAACAGTGTCACAAGTATTGGAAATTGGGCTTTCCATGAATGTAGCGGTCTGACCACTGTAACTATCCCCAACAGTGTCACAAGCATTGGAGAAGGTGCTTTCTCCGGTTGTAGCAGTCTGACCTCTGTAACTATCCCCAACAGTGTCACAAGTATTGGAAATTGGGCTTTCCATGAATGCAGCAGTCTGACCACTGTAACTATTCCCAACAGTGTCACAAGCATTGGAAGCGGGGCTTTCAGTGATTGCAGCAGTCTGACCACTGTAACTATCCCCAACAGTGTCACAAGCATTGGAAGCGGGGCTTTCAGTGATTGCAGCAGTCTGACCACTGTAACTATCCCCAACAGTGTCACAAGCATTGGAAGCGGGGCTTTCAGTGATTGCAGCAGTCTGACCACTGTAACTATCCCCAACAGTGTCACAAGCATTGGAAA
>FLNX01003819.1_pt1 | contig 45509 bp, 38 predicted proteins | sample 1140341 | NCBI WGS metagenome assembly FLNX01 (sample SAMEA3878208, study PRJEB12797) | bioreactor metagenome | biome: Moose rumen | place: Sweden | collected 2011-10
TTGGCGATGAGTCCGTTGCGCCCGCCGGCCTGGTCGTTCGGGTACAGGTAATAGGTCTTTTTCCCGTCGGCATCGGTTTTCAAAGCTACGTCAGGGGCAAAAAGCACATCGGCCGGCTCGATGGCCTTTCCGTCGGCATTTTTGTCCACCACCAGTATGACGCCGTCATAGCGCCAGTGGCTCAGGTCCTCCACCGGGGCCGACCACACCACCTGGTCCCGTCCGCAGTAGTCTGTGATCCGGTTATCGTGGGAGCCGTAGATATACACGCGCTGCCTGCCGGGGTTGTCCGGGTCTTCGAAAACATAGGGCTCGCCGTCCGGGATGTGTTCCCACATGGGCAGGTAAGGATTGCCTACGGTTGTGAGTTCCTGTTTCTCCGTTCCGCGCCCCGGGGCGCAGGACAGGGGCAGTGCGGCGCTCAAAGTCACTGCTGCAAGGAGGATTAGGTTGATGGTTTTCATGTGTTTAATAAAGTTGATGGTGCTCAGGTCCCCTTTCCGTACAATTGCGTATTCGTTTTCAAAGATAATGGTTTTCAAGTTTATTTCAAATCATGTTGAATTATTTGGGAAAATGTCAACTCATTAACTATATTTGTGCCGATAACCAATCGACCCCATTCATGGAAACGCTCATTACTCTTCCTTATTCTACTCTGGCCCCGGCCATCAGTGCCGACACGCTTTCCTTCCATCACGGAAAACATCTGGCCACTTATGTAAAGAACCTGAATGCCGCCATAGAAGGCACGCCGCTTGCCGGTCTTCCCCTGGAAGAACTGATTCAAAAGGCTGCAGCAGAAAAGCTTACGCCGGTATTCAACAACGCCGGACAAATCCTGAACCACAATCTGTATTTCTTACAGTTCGCTCCCGAACCTGCACAGGCGGGTCCGGAGGGAGCCCTTAAAACGGCAATCGAGGCGGCTTTCGGCTCGTTCGAGGAATTCAAGAAGGCCTTCCAGACGGCAGGGGCCGGCATCTTCGGCTCGGGCTGGGTTTGGCTGCAGGAAGATGCAGGCGGTGCCTTAAGCATCGGCAAGTATCAGGGGGCCGACAACCCCGTGGCCCATGGCCTGAGACCCATCCTCACCTTCGATGTATGGGAACACGCCTACTACCTGGACTACCAGAACCGTCGGCCGGACTATCTGGCTGCCCTTTGGAACGTCGTAGACTGGCATGCGGTGGGGGCCCGCTATCAATAAATCAGTTACCTGATTTTCAGATATTTGTGCGTTTGCAGGGAAAGGCGCCACAGGGGGTGTGCCTTAACGTAAGTTATGGTCTCTTCCAGATTGGCGCTGCCGTCTGCCTGAGAACAGGGCTGGAGGAAATGCCAGGGGGCGGGGAAGTGGGCCCAGCGCTGCGGGTCTATGCCAGGGGAGAGGACCAGTTTCAGTTCATCGGCCTTTTCCAGCACCACGGCGCCGTTTCCTTTCAGGTTCCTGACGTCTTCCTTGGGGCTGCAGGTCACCCAGTCTATGCCCTCCGGAACCGCCTGGGTGCCATTGGTTTCCAGGTGCAGCAGGAAGCCTGCTTCTTTCAGCGCGCCCACAAGCGCAGCATCCACCTGCAGAAGCGGTTCTCCGCCGGTGAGGCAAACGCGGAAAGGCCCGGCGGAACCGCCTTCGGCAAAGGCCCGGCGCACTTCTGCCGCAATTTCATCGGCCTCCATCCAGCTTCCTTCCCGGTGGTCCGTGTCGCAGAATGGGCACTGGAGGTTGCAGCCGCAGAAACGGACGAACACCATGGGGGCGCCCGTCCAGTATCCTTCTCCCTGAAGGCTGTAGAACAGTTCGTTAACCTTGTACATCAGCGCTCGTAGGCCGCCATGTTCATCTCACTCTCCCACACTTCCACCTTGTAGGCGTTTTCCACATGGTCGCAGATCCAGCGGGCGATGTTTTCCGCCGTGGGATTGAAGTCGAAGACATTGTTCAGGTTCTTGTGGTCCAGTGCTTTGGTAATTTGCCGCTTGATGTGGGTGAAGTCCGTCACCATTCCGTCGGCGTTGAGTCCCTCGCTCTTGCAGTAGATTTTCACTATCCAGTTGTGCCCGTGCAGTTCCTCGCACTTGCTCTCATAGGAAAGGTTCAGGGCATGGGCGGACGATATTTCCAGTCGCTTGCAAACGTAATACATAGCTTTTCTTTTGTGCAAAGATAGACAAAGATTTCCCTATTTTCAAATTGTTGCTTGCTGAAGGCCGCCACCTCCTCCGGGCACGTCCCAATACGCGTCTTCCGGGGCTTTCATCGGCCTGGAGGGTTAAGATTTGTGGAGGCTAAATGATTGATTATCGGCCGATTAATATATGTTCCCGTGCACGATAGCATGCACAGGGACACTATTTAAAATGCTGAATATTAGTAGATTAGGCTCCACACAAGACGATGGGAGGTCCACAGCGCTTGGCCCCCCTGCCGGCACGGTGGCATAAAAAAGGAGGCTGTATTCCTTGGAAAAGTCTTGGAATATAGCCTCCATTCAGGAGCCACTCATGAGGCTCGAACTCACGACCTGCGCGTTACGAATGCGCTGCTCTACCGACTGAGCTAAAGTGGCTTTGGCCGATTTCGGTGAATCGGGACTGCAAATATAAGACTTTTTTCCAAAACTCACCAACTTTATTTGCAGACCACGGCCGAAAACTGTATTTTTGCACTCGGAAATCCCGCTGACAGCGGGAAGGTTATATATGGCCTGTCCCAAACAAAGAGAACAAACAGTATGCGAGCAGATATCATAGTGATTGGCGGAGGCGCCGCGGGGCTGATGGCTGCCGTGGGGGCTGCGGAGGTGCTCTCCGGCAGCGAGAACGGCGGTACCGTGGTAGTACTGGAGAAAATGCCCCGGGCGGGCCGGAAGGTGATGATTACGGGAAAGGGCCGGTGCAACTTCACCAACGTGAAGGAATGGGGGGATTTCCAGTCCCACATTCGCACCGACGTGAATTTCGTGAGCCCGGCCTGGCACAACCTAACGCCGGAAGCCGTGGTGGAGAAACTGCGCCGGAACGGCCTTCGCTCCGTGGTGGAGCGGGGAGACCGCGCCTTCCCGGAGTCCCACAACGCCGGCGACGTGGTGGATACCCTCCTCAGGGCCTGCACCCTCTCGGGCGTTCGCGTAGTGACGGACTGCGAGGTGAAAACCATCGACAGAACCGCCCGCGGATACAGCCTGGACTGCGTGCAAACCACCCGGAAGAAGGTGAAGCTTCCCGTGGAAGACCCCAGGAAACTCCGTCCTGGCAAACCGGCTCCCACCCGGGAAGAGATTACCATAGAGCCGGTGGAGTACAACTGCAGCAAACTCATTGTGGCAACCGGCGGCCTCTCGTATCCCGGAACCGGCTCAACCGGCGACGGTTACCTCTGGGCCGAAGAGTTGGGCCACGGCATAGACAGCTGTTACCCCGCCCTCACTGCGCTTGTTCCGGCGGGCTACAAGGAAGCAGGGCGCCTGCAGGGAGAAATCAAATCGGCCTTCCGCGGCCGTACGGTCTATGGGAAGAGCAAGGAGCGCAAGATAGCGCCGCTGCCCGCCTGGTACCCCAAGTTCGAGAAGCACATAGAACGGATTACGCCGCTCTCGGACCTGGGCGAGCTCTTCAACGGGAACAACCTGGACAACGTGCAACTGAGCCTGCTGGTGAACGGGGAAACCGTGCAGCAGGAATTCGGGGACATTGAGTTCACCGACGGTGGCCTGGAGGGTCCTCTGGGCTTCCAGGTGAGCCGCAAGGCCGTTAAGGCGCTCATCGACGGGCAGAAGGTGGCCGTTTCCATCGACCTCAAGCCCGCCGTGGAAACGGAGAAACTGGATGCCGACGTGCACGCCAAATGGGAGGAAGTGATTGCCGACGAGCGCTCCCGGGGCCAGAGTTTCCAGCGGCTCTTCCGCATCATGCTGGGAAAACTCATCCCCTGGAACCTCACCCTGGCCTTCCTCAAGACCAATCCAAAGGTGAGCGTGGATACGCTGGCAGCCACCCTCAAGGACTGGCGGATGGACATAGCCGGCTTTGTGGGCTTCGAACGGGCGGTGATAACCGCCGGCGGCGTGAGCACGGCCGACATAGTGGCCAAAACCCTGGAATCCAGGAAACAGCCGGGGCTCTACTTCGCCGGCGAGGTCCTGGACATGGATGCCGATACAGGCGGCTACAACTTGCAGTTGGCCTTCTGCACCGGCTACCTGGCCGGCGCATCGGCCGCCAGGGCACTGGAAATGAAAAAAATAACCAATTAAAATATGGACAAGAAAAGTTATGCATTCGGAATGAGCGTGGCTTCCAGCTTCTACCAGCAGGGAATCCGCATCCCCAGCGTAGAGGATTTCGTGGCCGGTCTCAAGGACATGCTCACCGGCGGCAACATCGCCATTTCCATGGACGAAGCGGGCGAGGCCCTGGAAGCCTTCTACAAAGACCTGGAGGCCGAAACCGCCGAGCGCGCTGCAGCAGCAGGCGCCGCCGCCAAGGCCGAGGGGGAGAAATTCCTGGCCCAGGCGGCCAAAGACATGAGCGTGAAAGCCACCGGGAGCGGCCTGCTGTACAAGGTGATCAAGGAAGGTACGGGCCGCAAGCCCAAGGCCACTGACACCGTTGTGTGCCATTACGAGGGCACCTTCCCGGACGGCAGCGTCTTCGACAGCTCCTACAAGCGCGGAGAGCCGGCCGAATTCGGCCTCAATCAGGTAATCAAGGGCTGGACCGAAGGCCTGCAGCTGATGAGCGAAGGTGCCAAGTACGAGCTGTACCTGCCTTACCATCTGGCTTATGGAGAGTCCGGCACCCGCGGCATTCCGCCGTGCAGCGCCCTTAAATTCGTGGTGGAACTCATCGAGGTGAAATAAAGGCCGGTGGACTGGATACAAGCCATAGAGATCTTTGCCCTGGTTACAGGGGTAATCTACCTGGTGCTGGAGATTCTCCAGAAGAACGCCATGTGGGTGGTGGGGATCCTCACCAGCTCGGCTTGTGCTTTCAGTTTCGCCTGTCAGCAGGTCTGGGCCTCCATGGGGCTGAACCTCTATTACGTGGTCATGTCCGTGGTGGGCTTCATCCAGTGGAGGAAGGCCGGCACCCAGGTGAAGGAAGGGGCCATCCATCTGAAGCCCCTTTCCCAGAAGACCGCCCTTGTAAGCGCCGTGCTGTTCGTGGTGGGATCGCTTATAGTTATCCAGCTGCTGCGGGCGGCTGGCGACAGCGTTCCGGAACTGGACGGCGCCGCCACCGTGCTTAGCGTCATAGCCACCTGGTGGCTGGCGCAGAGCTACCTGCAGCAGTGGATGCTCTGGATTGTGGCCGACGTCTTCACCACCACCCTGTGCATCCTCACGGGCCAATACTGGATGGCGGTCCTTTACGGGGCCTACATCCTTTCGGCCGTGTACGGTTATTTCCATTGGAAGAAAAACGGCGAGTTTGTGGTATGAACCTTATTGTAGACAGCGGCGCGTCCAAATCCATCTGGTGCATTTCGGACGGCGAATGGCACCGGGAGATTACCCTGCCCGGCATCAATTTCTCTCAGGCCGACCCGCAGAAGGTAGGAGAGGTGGTCTATGAGGCCATCCGCTCCATCCGGGAGCTGCAGAAACAGCGGGACGGTTCGGCCATCGATGTCATCTATGTGTATGGCGCCGGCATTGTGTCGGAAGCGTCGGCCCTCCCTTTGCACCTGTGCCTGGAACGGATGCTGCCGGGCGTGCCTAAGCACTATGCTTCGGACCTTCTGGGGGCGGCCCGGGCGGTCTGCGGCCGCGAGAAAGGCATTGCAGCCATTCTGGGGACCGGCTCCAACACCTGCGAATGGGACGGGGAGAAGATCGTGGACCACATCGACTGCGGCGGCTTCATCCTGGGCGACGAAGGCGGCGCTGCGGTGCTGGGCAAGCTTTTCCTGGCCGACTACATCAAGGGCCTGGTGCCCGAAGACCTGGCATCGGCCTTCCGGGAGGAGTTCCAAGCCGACTATCCCGGCATAGTCAGCCGGGTGTACAGGGGAGAGGCCCCTGCGAAGTACCTGGGGAGCATCGCCCCCTTCGTGCACACCCGCTATGACGAATCGGCCTATGTGAGGGCGCTGATAACCCGTCACTTCGAGGACTTCTTCCAGCGCACCGTTCTCCGGTACAACAACCTCCCCGTCGGGGTGGTCGGCGGTTTCGGCTATGCCTGCCGGAACCTTATAACGGAACTGGGCGCCGTTCACGGCATCCGCTTCAGCAAGTTCTATCCTACGCCCATGGAGGGGCTCATCGCATACCATGCCGTATAAGGAAACCTATCCGTCCAAGTTGCTGCAGGAGGCCGTGGAGGCCATCAGCTCGTTGCCCGGGGTGGGTCGCCGCAGTGCGCTCCGCCTGGCCCTGCACCTGCTCCGGCAGCCCAAGGAGAACGTCCACCATTTCACGGACGCCATAGCGGGGCTCAGGGACAATGTGTGCTACTGCAGGCGATGCAAGATGATTTCGGACGAAGACCTTTGCACCATCTGCGCCGACCATACCCGCGACCAGCGCACCATCTGCGTGGTGGAGAGCGTCCGGGACGTAATGAGCATCGAGGCCACGGGCCAGTTCCACGGGGTTTACCATGTGCTGGGCGGCATCATTTCTCCCATCGCCGGCGTGGGGCCCTCGGACCTCACCATCGGCGAACTCTCGGCGCGGGTGAACGGGCTGGAGAACCCTCAGGGGGCAGAGCTGATCCTGGCCCTGAGCGGGGACGTGGAAGGGGAGACCACGGCGTTTTACATTTATCGGCAAGTGGAGGCCACTGGCATCAAAGTGACCACCCTTGCGCGTGGCCTGGGCTTCGGGGACAACCTGGAGTATGCCGATTCCCTCACCTTGGGCCGTTCCCTGCAAAACAGGCAGGTTTTCAAGATAGACTAAACTTAACCGCATGATTATGAATAGCGAAGCATTACGTTGTTTGCTGTGCAAAAAGCCCAAATGTGCCCTGCAGGGCTGTCCGGTGCACACTCCCGTTCCGGAGTGCATGCTGCTGTACCGCCAGGGAAAGGAGGAAGAGGCGGGGGAACTGCTCATCCGGAACAACCCGCTTAGCGCAATCACCTCGCTGGTGTGCGACTGGAAGCAGTTCTGCTTCGGCCACTGCGTGCTGAATGTGAAGCAGATTCCGGTCCGATGGTACGAGGTGGAGCAGGAGATTTCCGGCCATTATCTTTTCCAATACGAGCTGCAGCGCAGGGAAGAAGCGCTGAAAGGGAAACGGATTGCCCTGGTGGGCGCCGGTCCGGTGGGCATAGCCGCCGCGTTCTGGCTGTACGAGGCCGGGGCCGATGTAACCCTCTTCGACGCCAACCCCAGGATGGGCGGCGTGCTGCGCTACGGGATTCCGGCCTTCCGGCTGGACAAGCGATACATAGACGCCTACGAAAAGATGTTTGCCCAGGCAGGCATTGCTTTCCGGGGCGGTGTGGAGATAGGGAAGGACCTCAGCCTCAAGGATTTGTCGGAGCAGTTCGACGCGGTCCTGCTGGGAGCGGGGGCGGAAAAGCCCGCCACCCTGCACATCCCCGGCGAGGAGCGTTCCGTCCAGGCCCTTCCTTTCCTCAAGGACCCGTCGGCCCAGCCGCTGGGAGACAAGGTGATTGTGATCGGCGGCGGAAACGTGGCCATGGATGCCTGCCGCACCGCGCAGCGCCTCGGGGCTGAAACCTGGGTATACTACCGCAAGACCTTCGAAAACATGCCCGCCAATCCGCTGGAAGTGGAGGAGGCCAAGGCCGACGGGGTTCAGTTCCGCGTGTTCCAGGCCCCTGTAGAGGTGCGTGAAGGGGGCGTGGTGTTCTGCGACTGCGAGAACGTGGCGCCGGAGGACGGCGGGCGCGTGGTAACCCGCATCCTGGAAGGGACGGAGCATTTCGTGCCCTGCGACACGCTCATCACCGCCATCAGCGAGAAGCCGGACTTCCGGCTGTTTGCCGGTTCCGATGCCCGAATGGGAGAGGACGGCTGGCCCCTGTTGGACGAAGGACAGCGGGTGCAGGGCCTTCCCAACGTATGGGTGGCCGGCGACTTCTGCCTGGGGCCCAAATCCGTGGTGGAAGCCGTTGCATCGGCCCGGATTGCGGTGGATAGAATAAGGGAAAGCCTATGAAAGCGCTGGTGATTTATTCCGGTGGGCTGGACAGCACCACGCTGCTCCATGAGTACAAAGACAGCATCGCCCTGGCCGTTACCTTCGATTACGGTTCCAAGCACAATGCGCGGGAAATCTCCTATGCGAAGGAGAACTGCAAGCGACTGGGAATCAAGCATCTGGTGATTCCGCTGGGCTTTATCGGCCAGTATTTCAAGAGCGACCTGCTGCTTTCCGGAGGGGAGATCCCCGAAGGCTCCTATGCCAGCGAAAACATGAAAAGCACGGTGGTTCCCTTCCGCAACGGCATCATGCTGGCAGTGGCGGCGGGGCTGGCCGAAAGCTACGGGCTGGACACCGTGATGCTGGCCAACCACGGCGGCGACCATGCCATCTATCCGGACTGCCGTCCGGAGTTCGTGGAGGCCATGGACCAGGCGGTGAAGGCAGGCACCTACGAGGGCATCCGGGTGGTCTCCCCCTACTGCAACATCACCAAGCGGGACATCGCCCTGAGGGGAAAGGCCATCGGACTGGATTACAGCCTTACCTATTCCTGCTACAAGGGAGGGGAGAAGCACTGCGGCAAATGCGGCACCTGCGTGGAGCGGAAAGAGGCGCTGGAAGGCTTCGACCCCACGGAATATGAGGGCTAAAGGAGTTTCTTCCGTTTGAAAGCGAACCAGATGATCAGGCAACTGAGCGCCATCACGCCCAGGATGATGATCCAGTTCCAGAAGTTGGCATTGGGATTGTCGGCGTCTATCATGGGAAGGCGCACGTTCATGCCGTAGAAACCGGCGATGAGGGTGGGCGGCATCAGGAACACGCTCACCACGGTGAACACCTTCATGATCTTGTTCTGTTCCAGGTTAATCAGACCCAGCACGGTGTCTTGCAGGTATTCCAGACGCTCGAAGCAGAAGCTGGTGTGGCTGAGCAGGGAGCTGATATCCTGGAGCAGTACGTTCAGGCGGTTCTCCAGCGTGCGCGGCACCTTGGTGGAGCGCATGAGGTTGGAGATGAGGCGCTGCTTGTCCACTACGTTCTCCCGCACCACCATGGTGTTTTCCTGCATCTGGGAGATGTCCAGCAGGAGCTCCTGGTCTATGTCTTCCTCTTCGTTGATGCGTTTGGCGTACTGGGAGATTTCCTTGGACAGGATCTCGATCATGTCGGCGTCCAGGTCTACACGTTGGTCCAGAATACTGGCGAAGACGCTGAAACCGGAAGGATATTGCCGGGGATTCACCTGCATGCGGCGCTGCAGCTCCGTAAAGGAGCGCAGGGGCACCTCGCGGAGCGTAGTGAGGGTGTCGTCCACGATGGTGAACGACACGGCCTGCATCATGTACTCGTCCGGCCCCGGGGTGAGGAAGTTGGTGTTGGCGAAGATGGCGTCGTCCGTCTCGAAATAACGGGACGATGACTCGATTTCCTCTGCCTGCGCGCGGCTCTGGATTTCCGTTCCCAGGAAGCTCTCCACGGCGCGTTTTTCGTCGCCGCTCGGGTCCACGAGGTCTATCCAGACCACGGCGTCCAGCTTGATTTCCAGGAAGTCTTTCTCCGACTGGGAGAGGAGAATTTTTCCGTTTTCCTTGTAGAAGATACTGAGCATATCTCTGTCTCTTTTTTAGCTCCGGGCCAGTCGCACCGGATGGGATTTTACTTATAGGGCGGCGGGCGCCCACAAACAACCAGCTGACATTACGGAAAAGTCAGCCTGCAAAAATACGGAAAAATCGTGAAATTGCAAGCGCCCCGGAGAGAAATTTTTATTGCAGAATCAAATAATTATCACTATATTTGCGCGCTTTTTTCCCGGGCGCGTATTTTTTTGTCCGGCAAAAGCTCAAGAAATAATGTTTAACTACTAGTTTTTTCAATCAAATTTTATGTCTGAAGAAATTAAGAACGTGGCAGAAGAGGCTCAGGTAGAGGCTCCTGTCCAAGAAGAAACCAAGATTGAGGCGGCCCCCGCCAAGAAGGCTGTCCTGAATGCTTCCGTGGCTCCCGAAGACTTTGACTGGGATGCTTTCGAGAACGAAGGCGTAGACTCCTCCTCCAAGGAAGAGACCCTGGCCAAGTATGAGCAAACCCTCTCCAAGGTCACCGAGAACGAGGTGGTGGAAGGTGTCGTCACCTCCATCAACAAGCGCGAGGTGGTGGTGAACATCGGCGCCAAGAGCGAAGGCGTCATCTCCGCCCCCGAATTCCGTTACAACCCGGACCTCAAGGTGGGCGACAAGGTGGAAGTGCTGGTAGAGAGCGCCGAAGACCGCAAGGGCCAGCTGGTCATCTCCCACAAGAAGGCCCGTCAGCTGAAATCTTGGGATATGGTCAACGCCGCCTACGAGAACAACGAGGTGGTGAAGGGTTATGTGAAAACCCGCACCAAGGGCGGCATGATCGTGGACGTGTTCGGTATCGAGGCTTTCCTCCCGGGCTCCCAGATCGATATCAAGCCCATCCGTGACTACGATGTGTTCGTAGACACCACCATGGACTTCAAGATTGTGAAAATCAACCAGGAATTCCGCAACGTTGTAGTTTCCCACAAGGCTCTCCTGGAGGCCGAGCAGGAGCTCAAGCGTGCCGAACTCATCTCCAAGCTGGAGAAGGGCCAGGTGCTGGAGGGCGTGGTGAAGAACATCACCAACTACGGCGTGTTCGTAGACCTTGGCGGCGTAGACGGTCTCATCCACATCACCGACCTCAGCTGGGGCCGCATCTCCCATCCGGAAGAAGTGGTTGCCCTGGACCAGAAGATCAACGTGGTCGTGCTGGACTTCAACGAGCAGCAGAAGCGTATCGCCCTGGGTCTCAAGCAGCTTACCCCGCACCCGTGGGAGGCGCTTTCCGCAGATCTCAAGGTGGGTGACACCGTGAAGGGCAAAGTGGTGGCCGTGGCCGACTACGGCGCTTTCGTAGAGGTGGAACCCGGCGTGGAAGGCCTGGTCCATGTGAGCGAAATGAGCTGGAGCCCCCGTCTGCACAGCGCCCAGGAATTCCTCAAGATGGGCGACGAGGTAGAGGCTGTGGTCCTCACCCTGGACCGCGAGGCCCGCAAGATGTCCCTGGGTCTGAAGCAGCTCACCGCCAATCCTTGGGAGAGCATCCGCGAGAAATATCCCGTGGGCTCCCAGCACAAGGCCACCGTCCGCAACATCACCAACTTCGGCGTGTTCGCAGAGCTGGAGGACGGCGTGGAAGGGCTCATCCACATCTCCGACCTTTCCTGGAACAAGATCAAGCATCCGGCCGAGATGGTTCAGAGCGGCGACGTGATTGACGTGGTCATCCTGGACTTCGACGAGAACAGCCACAAGCTTTCCCTGGGCCACAAGCAGCTTACCCCCAACCCTTGGGACGAGCTGGAGGCCAAGTATCCGCTGGGTACCGTGGTAGACGCCACCGTCGCTTCCGTGAGCGACAAGAACACCACCCTCACCCTGGCCGACGGCACCGAGGTTACCGCCTTCAACCGTGAGCTGGTGAAGGAAGACGGCAAGGCCCCCGTGGTGGGCGAGACCCTGCCCGTGAAGGTTGTGGACCTGCGCCGCAGCACCCGCACCGTCCGTGTTTCCCATGTGCGCACCTATCAGGAAGCCAAGGTGGCCCGCGAGACCGCCGAGGCGGAAGGCACCAAGAAGGCCATCAAGAAGGTGAACAGCAACGTGGAGAAGACCACCCTCGGTGACATCTCCGCCCTGGCCGCCCTCAAGGACAAGCTCGAGAAGGGTGAGTAAAAACCCGAATACTTTCAAGGTCACGATGCTGGGCACGGCCTCTGCCATGCCTGTACCGGACCGGAACCCCAGCGCCCAGGCACTCAGCGTGCATGGGCGCTATTTTCTTATGGACTGCGGAGAGGGCGCCCAGCGCTCCATGGTGCGCTTCGGCGTCCCCCTCCAGCGGATCGACTCCGTGTTCATCTCCCACATCCACGGAGACCATGTGTACGGTCTGGACGGATTCCTGTCCACGCTGGCCATGGGCGGGCGGCTGGCCCCGTTGGACATTTACGGCCCCCGGAACCTGGGGCCGATGGTCAAGTTCTTCCTCTCCTACAACGAGTGGATAGGCTTTGAAATCAGGTTCCATCCGCTGGAGATGAAACAGCCGGAAGTGATTCTGGAAACCAAGTCGCTGGAGGTGCTGGCCCTGCCGCTGAAGCACGGGGTGGACACCTTCGGCTATATCTTCCGAGAAAAGGAGCCCCAGTGGAACGTGGAGAAGGAAGCCATTGAGAAATACGGACTTACACTCACTGAAATTGGGTCGCTCAAAAGAGGGGAGGATGTTCTCCGGGCCGACGGCAGCGTAATCCCCAATGCAGAGGTGGCTTACAAGCCCTTCGCTCCCAGGAGTTACGCCTATGTCAGCGATACGGCTCCTTTCCCGGAGGAGACCGCCTGGCTCAAAGGTGTGAACGTCCTTTACCACGAGGCCACTTTCCTGGCCGAACACGAGGACAAAGCCGTCAAACGTTTCCATACCACCACCCTCCAGGCTGCGCAGATTGCCAAAGAAGCCGGTGCGGGCAGGCTGATCATCGCCCATTATTCTTCCCGGAACACGGACGCCTCCCTCTACGAGGCGGAGTGCCGGACGGTTTTCCCGGAAACATACGCCGCTTCCGACGGCGATATTTTTGATATCCAATAACAGACCAATCGTTTTTTTTGCTACTTTTGTAAAGTATAAAAACGATTGGCCCATGAAATCTTTCTCCACTTCCATCCTTTCTGCCCTCGCAGCACTGCTTTCCGTAGCGGCATGTTCCCCAAAAGAAGTATCGTACCAGGACAAGAGCCTCCCTGCGGAGGTGCGTGCCCAGGACCTTCTTTCCAAGCTTACGCTGGAAGAGAAAACCTCGCTGGTCCTGTTCAATTCTCCGGCCGTTGAACGCCTGGGCGTCAAAAAGTACAATTGGTGGAGCGAGGCCCTGCACGGGATTGCCAGAAACGGCTCGGCCACCGTTTTTCCTCAGCCCATCGGCATGGCGTCTTCCTTCGACCGGGAAAAGATAGAGACGGTGTTCTCCGCAGCTTCGGACGAGGCCCGCGTGAAGAACCGAGAGGCAGCTTTGAGCGGAGATGTACGCCAGTATCAGGGACTTACTTTCTGGACCCCCAACATCAACATTTTCCGGGACCCGCGCTGGGGCCGGGGCATGGAGACCTATGGGGAAGACCCTTACCTGACCGGAGAACTGGGCATGGCTGTGGTTCGCGGCCTGCAGGGCCCTGCCGATGCCGACGTGCTCAAGACCCATGCCTGCGCCAAGCATTATGCGGTGCATTCCGGCCTGGAGAGCAACCGGCACCGCTTCGACGCCCAGGTGAGTGAACGGGATCTTCGTGAGACCTACCTGCCCGCCTTCAAGGACCTGGTGACCAAGGCCGGCGTAAAGGAAGTGATGACGGCCTACAACCGCGTCCGCGGAGTGCCCTGCGCCGCTTCCGAATACCTGGTCCAGGATATCCTCCGGGGCGAATGGGGGTACAAGGGCCTGGTGGTCTCCGACTGCTGGGCGCTGTCGGACTTTTACGAGAAGGGCCGCCACGGCTACACTTCCACCCAGGCCGAAGCGGCTGCGGTTGCCGTGAAGAACGGCCTGGATGTAGAATGCGGCATGAGCTTCACCGCCCTTCAGGAAGCCATAGAGAACGGCCTGCTGGCAGAGGAGGACCTGGACAAGACCCTGCTCCGCGTGCTTACGGAGCGTTTCCGGCTGGGGGAGATGGACGGGGAGTCCCCGTGGGACAACCTGGATCCCGCCATTGTGGAAGGCCCTGAACATCGTGCCCTTTCGCTGGACATGGCCCATGAGTCCATGGTGCTGCTCCGGAACAACGGTATCCTTCCGCTGGAGGCCGGGCAGAAGATAGCGTTGGTGGGCCCGAATGCCGATGACAAGGAGATGCTCTGGGGCAACTACAACCCCGTTCCGAAGTCTACCGTGACGCTCCTGGACGCCATGAAGGAGCGGGTTCCGGACCTGCAGTACGTCAGGGGCTGCGGCATCATGGACGCGCAGTACACCCCGGCTCCCAGCGGGCGTTTCGCCGGCGTTTCCAAGATGAGCCGGCAGGAACTGGAAGCCATTGCCAAGCAGTATGCCATCGGCCTGGACGATTTGATGAATTACGTGCGCCGGGAGCAGGCCATGCAGGATAGCTTCCAGCCCGCCTTGGACGAAAATGCCGTGCTCAAGCAGCTGGAAGGCTTTGACATTGTGGTGTTTGCCGGAGGTATCTCCCCCCGCTTCGAAGGAGAGGAAATGCCGGTCCAGCTGCCGGGCTTCTCCGGTGGAGACCGTACGGACATAGAACTGCCGGACGTCCAGCGCCGTTTGATCAAAGCCCTGCACGAGGCAGGGAAGAAGGTGGTGCTGGTGAACTTCTCAGGCTGCGCCATGGGTATGGTTCCGGAAACGGAAAGCTGCGACGCCATCCTGCAGGCCTGGTATCCCGGGCAGGAAGGCGGCACCGCCGTTGCCGATGTGCTTTTCGGCGAGGTGAATCCTTCCGGAAAACTGCCGGTGACCTTCTACAAGAATGTGAGCCAGCTTCCGGAGGTGGAAGACTACAATATGGAAGGCCATACCTATCGCTATTTCCGCGGAGAGCCGCTGTTCCCCTTCGGCTTCGGCCTCAGCTACACCAGTTTTGAATATGGGGATGCGAAGGTGAAGGGAAAAACGCTGGAAATCCCCGTCACCAACACCGGCAGCGTGGAGGGCACGGAAGTTGTTCAGCTCTATGTCCGCCGGCCGGACGATGCGGAAGGTCCGGTGAAAACCCTCCGCGGCTTCCAGCGGGTAACCATCCCTGCCGGGCAGACGGTCACTGTCTCCCTGCCCCTGGACAAGGAAACTTTCCTGTGGTGGGATGACAAGGCCCAGGACATGAAGCCGGTGAAGGGCACTTACGAGCTCCAGTACGGAGGCTCTTCGGCCCAGGTTAAAACGCTCACTTACAAGTTATAGATGAAGAAATTCCTCCTTTCCGCAGCACTGCTGCTCGGCTGCATGCTTCCGGCCCTTGCCCAGAGCGTGCAGCAGCAGTATATAGAGAAGTATGCCCCTACCGCCGTGTCGGAGATGCACCGGAGCGGCGTCCCTGCCAGCATCACCCTGGCCCAGGGACTGCTGGAGAGCGGTTCCGGCCGTTCCACCCTGGCCACCAATGGCAACAACCACTTCGGCATCAAGTGTCACAAAAACTGGAAAGGAGCCACCATCCATGCCGACGACGACCGTAAGAACGAGTGTTTCCGTTCGTACAAATCGGCCGATGAGAGTTTCCGCGACCATTCGGATTTCCTTCGCTACAGCGACCGCTACAAGTTCCTCTTCGAACTGGACAGGACCGACTATAAAGGCTGGGCCTACGGGCTCAAGCAGGCCGGTTACGCCACGGACCCGGCCTATGCCTCCAAGCTGATCAAGTACATAGAAGACTACGACCTGGCCCGCTTCGACACGCTGAGCCAGGAGGAGGAGGCCACCCTTCCTAAGTCTCCGCTGCAGATAGAGGAGGCGGTGGCGGTTGTCCCCGGCGCTTCTTCCGCAGTGGTGGTGGAGGCCGACGAACTGTACCGCTTCTCGCTGTCGCGCCAGATGTACGCCAAGAACGGGGTGCCGTTCGTGTATGCGGCGGAAGGGGAGACGTACAGCTCCATCGCCAAGAACTACCATCTCTTCTGCAAGGAAATCCTCCGTTTCAACGACCTGAAGAAGGAGCAGCCCCTTTCCGCGGGCGAAGTGGTGTACCTCCAGCCCAAGAAGAAGGCCGCCCCGGAGGGCCTGGACCTTTATATAGTGGCGGAGGACGGGGAGGCGCTCCGCGACATCTGCCAGCGCTTCGCCCTCAGGGAGAGTGCCGTGCGCAAGCTGAACGGCTTTTCTTCCGGCGAGGTCCGGCTGAGCGAAGGGGACGGGATCAAACTGCGGTAGGCCCATGAAAAAGAAAGGAATCATAGCGCTTGTTGCAGGACTGGTTGTGCTCTGCGTCCTGCTGGCTGTTGCCGGCATCGGGCTCTACCGGGCCTGGTACGACCGGAAGGTGCCCAACTTCGGCGGCTCCCATGAGTTTTTCGTGTATCCGGAAACGGATCCGGAGGCGCTTGCAGATCAGATTTCGGCCACTTGTGAGGTGCGCAGCCGGAAGAGCCTGGAACGGGCGCTGAAGGGTGTCTCCTCCGTCGAGGTGGGACATTACCGGATCGACTCCACCTGCTCCAGCATGTATGTGGCCCGGATGCTTCAGAAGGGCTGGCAGACGCCCGTGAACCTCACCCTTTCCGGCACCATCCGTACGCAGGACGCCCTGGTGCGGAAGATATCGGCCCAGATGCTCGCAGATTCCGTCACGGTGGCGGCCTTTGTCCATTCCAACGACTCCCTGGCCCCTTACGGGATAGATACCAGGCAACTTTTCACAAGGGTGATTCCGGACACTTACCAGATTCTTTGGACGGCTTCCGTCCGGGAAATCTTCGACCGGCTGGACCGGGAGGCCGATACCTGGTGGACCCAGGAGCGGCAAGGGCAGGCCCGGAAACTGGGACTCACCCCCCAGGAGGTGTCCGTGCTGGCTTCCATCGTGGACGGGGAAAGCAAATATGTCCCTGAGCAGCCCTCCATTGCGGCGGTGTACCTGAACCGGCTCCGGATAGGGATGAAGCTGCAGGCCGACCCTACGGTGGCCTACTGCTTCGACTACAAGCCGAACCGGATCCTGCATTCCCACCTGGAAGTGGATTCACCGTACAACACCTACAAGAATTATGGCCTTCCTCCGGGCCCCATTTCCTGTCCGCCCAAAAGCTGCCTGGAGGCGGTGCTGCACCCGGATTCGCACAATTACCTCTATTTCTGCGCCGACCCTTCTTTCAACGGTTCCCACCGCTTCGCTTCCACTTACGCAGAGCATCTCCAGAATGCCCGCGCTTTCCAAAAAGCCCTCACCGAACGCCAGCGTGGAGGGAAGTAACTGACTATAAGCGGGTTATGAAAAAGTACTTACCCGAAATCTCCCATGACAAAACAGACAAGTAATTGTGAATCAAATGAATAGCTCCACGGATATGGTCGGAAAAGCAAGGGAAGTGGCGGTGGAGGTCCTGAAGGACCATACCCGCTATGACGGATCGCCGTTCATCGGCCATCCGGATGCCGTGGCCCGCATTGTGGAAACAGAAATCGGCCTGCCGGAAGAGTGCGTCGCGGCCGTCTATCTGCACGAGGCTTCCCGCATGGGGGGCTATCTGGTGAAAGCTGCCGAGTGGGGGGATGCCGTCTGCACCCTGGTGGACGGCCTGGACAAGATTTCCACCATCAAGCCCAAGGACACGCGCCTGGAGGCGGAGAGCTACAAGAAGCTGATTATCCAGTATTCCCAGGACCCTCGGGTGACGGTGCTCAAGCTGGCCGACCGCCTGGAGGTGATGCGCAGCCTGAAGATGTTCCCCAAGTCGGCCGGAGAGCGGAAAATCCTGGAAACCCTCATGCTCTATATCCCGCTGGCACATCAGCTGGGCCTGTACAACATGAAGCGGGAGATGGAGGATGTGTACCTGAATTATGCCGAACCGGAGCAGTACCGCCTCATTACCAATAAGTTGAAGGCAGGGGAGAAGGATCGGGAAAAGCTGATGGCGGAGTTCATAGAACCGCTCAAGAGCAAGCTGGATGCGGAAGGAATCCACTACAAGCTGAAGATTCGCACCAAGGCGGCCTACTCCATCTGGCAGAAGATGCTCAAGCAGAAAGTGCCTTTCGAAGGGGTGTATGACGTGTTTGCCATCCGTTTCATCATCGACTGCGACGGGGAAGACCACAAGCTGGAGAAAGACCTCTGCTGGCGGGTTTATTCCTTTGTTACAGAAGAATACGAAGCCGATACCCGGCGGCTCAGGGACTGGGTTACCAATCCCAAACCCAACGGCTACGAGAGCCTGCACATTACCGTAAAGAACCGCGACGGGGCCTATGTGGAGGTGCAGATCCGCACCCGCCGCATGGACGACATGGCCGAGAACGGCTTTGCCAGCCACTGGGCCTACAAGGGCATCAAGCGGGAGGAGACGCTGGACAAGTGGCTCACTTCCGTGCGTTTTGCCCTGGAGCATCCGGACGAGAACACGGAAGACCTGCCGCAGCCGCCGTCCAAGGAAATTTTCGTGTTCACTCCCACCGGCGAGCTCCGCATTCTCCAGGCGGGGGCCACCGTGCTGGACTTCGCCTTCGGCATCCATTCCAATATCGGCGCCCATTGCGTGGGCGCCAAGGTGAACGGGAAGGCGGTCTCCATCCGGGAGAAGCTGAATACCGGCGATACGGTGGAAATCCTCACCGCCCGGAACCAGCATCCTACGCAGGACTGGATTAACTGGGTGGTCACTTCCAAGGCCCGTTCCAAGGTGAAGCAGGCCCTGGCGGCCCAGGAACAGTCCCGGGCGGCCGACGGAAAAGAGCTGCTGGGAAGGCGCCTCAAGAACTGGAAGCTGGAATTAAGCGATGAAACGCTCACGGAGTTCCGGAAGAAACAGGGCTATCCCACCCTTACCAGTTTCTATGCGGCTATAGGAGGCGGAACCCTGGACGTGAACGTGGTGAAGGAGTTCATCCAGAGCGAGGAACAGCGGCATCGGGAGGCCATTGAGGCCGCCGAAGCCGCACAGGCTGCCAAGGAATACCGCCAGAGCGAGTCCAAGGATGATATCCTGGTGCTCAACGCAAGGGACGTGAAGGGGATCGACTACAAGATGTCCAAGTGCTGCAATCCGGTCTTCGGGGACGATGTTTTCGGCTTTGTCACCCGCACCGACGGCATCAAGATCCACCGCATCACCTGCCCCAACGCGGCCCGCCTGCTGGAACTCTATCCCTACCGCATCCAGAAGGTCCGCTGGGCCGATTCGCCCTCCAGCGGCAGTTTCCAGGTGAGCGTGAAGGTGATTACAGACCTGGAGAGCCCGGTCCTTAACAAGGTGATGGAAGTGGCCGGCTCCTTCAAAGTCTCCATCCGCAGTTTCAACGTGCAGGAAAACCAGCGCAACGGCACCTATGAGATAGCCATGAAACTCTCCGTGCCTTCCAACCTGGAGCTGGACAAAGTGCTGTCGCAGCTCCGTGCCCTGAAGCACGTCACCAAGGTGACAAGGCAATAGATTCTTCGCTTCGCCCAGAATGACAGGGGTCAGTTCTTCCACACCTTCAGGTATTCCTGGAGGGCCCACATCTCGTCGCGGTACTTGGCGGCAGCCGTGAAGTCCAGCGCGGCTGCGGCTTTCTGCATCTTGCGCTTGGCCTCTTCGGCTGCTTTTTCCACCTGTTCGCGGCTCATGGAACGGATTACGGGGTCCTGCAGCACGGCGGCCAGGTCGGCGGCGATATAGCCGTCCACATAGGCCGATGTGCCTTCCCGCCGGGCGTCGTGGCCCAGGCCCACGCTCACTTCGCCCTTGCCGAGCTCCGAGGCCGAAGGCACATACGTGGGGTCTGAGACGCTGTCTTTCGCACTGACATGTCCGGTTACGCTGTTCTTGAGGGCCGGGTTCAGGAAGCCGCTCAGGTGGGTGGTGTCCTCGCCGGAGCGCACCAGTTCGCTCATAAGGATGTTGGGACGCACCTGCACCTGCTGGGGCGTAATGCCGTGCAGCTTGTTGTATTCCTGCTGCTTGGCTCTTCTGCGGGCCGTTTCCCGGATGGTTTCGTCCATGCTCTGGGTAATGGTGTCGGCATACATGATTACCAGGCCGTGGATGTTGCGGGCGGCGCGGCCGGCGGTCTGGGTGAGGGCGCGGCCGCTGCGCAGGAACCCCTCCTTGTCGGCATCCAGGATGGCCACCAGCGAAACCGTGGGGATGTCCAGCCCCTCCCTCAGCAGGTTCACGCCAATCAGGACGTCGAACAGGCCGTTCTTGAAGTCTTCGATGATTTCCACGCGTTCGGCCGTATCTACGTCGGAGTGGATGTAGCGGCAGCGGACGCCCATCTTGGCGAAGTAGCTGTCCAGTTCCTCGGCCATCCGCTTGGTGAGGGTGGTCACCAGCACGCGTTCGTCTTCGTCCGCCCTTTTGCGGATTTCCTCCATCAGGTCGTCCACCTGGTTCTGGGTGGGGCGCACTTCGATGGGCGGGTCCAGAAGGCCGGTGGGCCGCACAATCTGTTCCACCACCAGGCCCTCGCTCTTCTGGAGTTCGTAATCGGCCGGGGTGGCGCTCACATAGACGGTCTGGCGGGTGACGCTCTCGAATTCATCGAAGGTGAGGGGACGGTTGTCGGCGGCGGCCGGAAGCCGGAAGCCGTATTCCACCAGGGTTTCCTTGCGGGAGTGGTCTCCGCCGTACATGGCCCGGATCTGGGGGAGGGTCACGTGGCTCTCGTCGATGAAGCAGATGAAGTCCTCCGGGAAGTAGTCGATTAGGGTGAAGGGGCGCTGGCCGGGTTTTCGGCCGTCGAAGTAGCGGGAGTAATTTTCCACGCCGGGGCAGTAGCCCATTTCCTTGATCATCTCTATATCGTATTCCACGCGCTGCTTCAGGCGCTTGGCTTCCAGGAACTTGCCGATGGATTCAAAGTATTCCACCTGTTTTGTCAGGTCGTCCTGGATCTGGCTCACCGCCTTGGCGCCCTTTTCCTTGGAGGTGACGAAGTTCTTGGCGGGGTAGAGGTCGATTTTCTCCAGCTCTTCGAATACGGCGCCGGTCAAGGGGTCCACCAGCGAGATGCTGTCCACCTCGTCGCCGAAGAATTCTATCCGGGCGGCGTAGTCGGCCCCGCCCAGGAAGATGTCCACCGTGTCTCCCCGCACGCGGAAGCTGCCGCGCTTGAAGTCGTTCTCCGTGCGGTAGTAAAGGGCGTCCACAATCTTGTAGAGAAGACGGGTCATGGCCATCTGTTCGCCTTTGTGCACGGTGACCGTCTGGTCGTGGAAATCGTCCGGATTGCCAATCCCGTACAGGCAGGAGACCGAGGAGATTACAATCACGTCCCTTCTCCCGCTCATGAGGGCCGATGCGGCGCTCACCCTGAGTTCGTCTATCTTGTCGTTGATGCTCAGGTCCTTTTCTATATAGGTATCGGTGGAGGGAATGTAGGCTTCCGGCTGGTAATAGTCGTAATAGGAAACAAAGTACTCTACGGCGTTTTCCGGAAAGAAGGCCTTGAACTCCCCGTACAGCTGGGCGGCCAGGGTCTTGTTGTGGCTCAGGATGAGGGCCGGACGCTGCAGGCGCTGGATTACGTTGGCCATGGTGAAGGTTTTTCCGGAGCCGGTCACGCCCAGCAGGGTGACATCCTGTACGTCCTGTTGCAGGGCCTGGCACAGGCCTTCGATGGCTTCCGGCTGGTCGCCCGAAGGCTTGTAATCCGATTTCAACTTGAATTTCACGGCAAATAAAAGATTGGATTACAAAGATAATGCTCTTTCAAAAATTTTAAAAATTTGTTGAAAAGTTTGTTAACTAAAAAAAATATACTTAATTTTGCGGTTGATTAGGCCCCTTAGGGGGCAAGTAAACAGTATTAGAACAAACTTTAAAACTTAATACTAATTATGAAAGGTATCAAAATGCTTATGGGAGCTCTTGCTGCCGCAAGTCTCCTCTTCTCCGTGAACGCTTTCGCTCAGGAGGATGCAAACCGCGATGAGAACGGCAAGGTCGTTCGTGGTGCCTACGAAACCAACAAGGCTTTCGACAACATCTGGATTGGCGTTGGCGCCGGTATCAACACTGTCGCTCCCAGCGTACGTCAGCCCTCCGCTTGGGGTAACATCGGCCTCGCTACGGATGTGAATGTTGGCAAGTGGTATACTCCCGCCATTGGTCTGCGCGCCGGTTGGCACGGCTTCTGGAACAACACCAAGAAGGGACTCAATATCCAGGGTGTGAAGGCCGGCCAGAATTTCGGCTTCAACTACATTCACGGTGACGTGATGTGGAATGCCACCAACAGCCTCTTCGGTTACAAGGAAACCCGTTTCTGGAACCTGGCTCCTTATGCCACCATGGGTGTCCTGGATGTCAGCAACAACCGCAACCCGTTCGCCAAGGGTGCCAACAACAACCTTGAGTATGCCGCCGGTGCCGGTCTGTACAACACTTTCCGTCTGAGCAATCGCGTTAACATCACCCTCGACCTCATGGCCCTTGTGGGTAAGGCCGCTGCCTACACCAACAACGCCGGTCGTCTGATCATCTTCCCCAGCGCTACCGCTGGCCTGGCTTTCAATCTCGGAAAGACCAACTTCGACCGTCACACCTCCATCACTCCGGTTGTTATCCCTGTTCCTTTCACCACCGAGCAGTACAACGCTCTGGCCGACAAGGTGGCTGCCCTGGAGAAGGAGAACGCCCAGCTCAAGGACAAGATCGCTGCCCTGGAGAAAGAGCTCGCTCCTTTCAAGAGCCTCGTGAATGGTCAGACCTACCTCTACGAGAATGGCAAGTTCACCGCTGTTGAGGTTACCAACGCCACTCCGCTCAGCGTTTACTTCGACCTTGGCTCCTCCAAGCTCTCCGCTCGTGAAAAGGCTCACCTCGAGTACTTCTGCGAGAATGCCGTGGATGCCGACACCAAACTCGCCATCAACGCCTATGCCGACAAGCAGACCGGTTCAGCCAAGGGTAACCAGAAGCTTTCCGAGCAGCGTGCCAAGACTGTCATCGACTTCCTCACCAAGGCTGGTGCCAGCGAGAGCAACATCGATTGCAGCGCCCATGGCGACACAATCAACCCGTTCAACACCGCTGCCAAGAACCGCGTTGTTACCATCGAGGTCAAGTAATTCAACCGCTTCAGTTTAAAAGGGCACTTTCCGGAGTGCCCTTTTTTTTATATCTTTGCGGGGTAATACGTAAACCATGAGAAGAAAACCCATCATAGGCCTCATCTACGACTTCGACGGCACCCTCTCTCCCGGCAACATGCAGGAGTTCGGCTTCATCCAGGCCATCGGCCAAACACCGGAGGAGTTCTGGGCCAAGAGCGACGGAATAGCCATTGGGCAGGATGCCTCCAACATCCTGGCCTATATGAAGTTGATGTACGACGAGGCCCGCAAGAACGGTATCAGGCTCACGCGGGAGGGATTCCGCCGCTACGGTGCGGATATCAAGCTGTACGAGGGCGTACGGGAATGGTTCCGGAACGTGAACGAGTACGGGAAGGAGCACGGGGTGATTATAGAGCACTATATCAATTCTTCCGGCCTGGAAGAGATCATAGAGGGCTCGCCCATTGCCAAAGAGTTCAAGCACGTTTTTGCAGGCAGTTACATCTACGACGGGAACGGAGAGGCCGAATGGCCGGGCATAGCAGTGGATTTTACGGCCAAGACCCAGTACCTGTTCAAGATCCAGAAGGGGATTTTCTCTTCCCGGGACGCCAAGAGGGTGAACGAGAGCTGGGCCGACGACGAAAAGCGGATTCCCTTCACCAATATGATTTACTTCGGGGACGGGGATACGGATGTGCCTTCCATGAAACTGGTGACCATGTTCGGCGGCAATGCCATAGCGGTCTTCGATCCGGCCAAGCCGGGGAAGAAGGAGACGGCCAGGAAGCTCCTGAAGCAGGGGAGGGTGAACTTCATCACGCCGGCCTCCTACACAAAGGACAGCCGCACGTTCCGCCTGGTCTGCGCCATCATCGACAAAATCAAGGCCGATACTGAACTTCGGCAATTTTCCAGATATAAATAAATGAGAATACTGAAAGTAGGAATGGTGCAGCAGCACTGCACGGAAAACATCCAGGACAATATTGGCCGTCTGGAGGCCGGAATCCGGGCCTGTGCGGGGAAGGGAGCGCAACTGCTTGTGCTTCAGGAGCTGCATAACAGTGTGTATTTCTGCCAGCAGGAGAAGGCTTCGCTGTGCTCTTTGGCGGAACCCATTCCTGGGCCGTCCACAGAACGGTTCGGGGCGCTTGCAAAGGAACTGGGGGTGGTGCTGGTGCTGTCGCTCTTCGAGCGCAGGGCGCCCGGCCTGTACCACAATACGGCGGTGGTGCTGGAAAAGGATGGCAGCATTGCGGGAAAGTACCGCAAAATGCACATCCCGGACGATCCCTTATTCTACGAAAAGTTCTATTTCACGCCCGGAGACCTAGGTTTCCAGCCCATCAAGACTTCGGTGGGAACGCTGGGCGTTCTGGTTTGCTGGGACCAGTGGTATCCGGAGGCCGCCCGCGCCATGGCTCTTGCCGGGGCGGAACTGCTGATTTACCCTACGGCCATCGGCGGTGTCCCTACAGATCCCGAATGGGAGCAGGAGCAGCAGCGGCAGGCCTGGCAGCTGGTCCAGCGGGGGCACAGTGTGGCCAACGGGCTGCCTGTGATTACGGTGAATCGCACAGGGGTGGAGCCGGATCCGTCCGGCCAGAGTTCCGGAATCGATTTCTGGGGCCATTCTTTCGCCACGGGCGCCCAGGGAGAGCTCCTTACAGAGTTCGAAAAGGCAGAAGAAGGTGTGAGGGTGGTGGACATAGACTTGGACCAAAGCGAATATGTGCGCTGCGGCTGGCCTTTCCTCCGGGACCGTCGTGTAGATGCCTACGACGTCCTCCTTAAACGCTTCGGCAAATAGGTTCTAGAACCCGGCGGGGTAGTTCATGGTGACGCAGTGGAGGCCGCCGTGGCCGGAGAGGAGGGCACGGCAGTCGATGATTTCTATTTTGCGGTCCGGGAAGGCTTTTTGCAGTTGCGCTGCAGCTATGCTGTCCAGCGGGGAACCGGCGCCGGGCAGGAGGACAGCACCATTCACTATCAGGAAGTTGGCATAGGAGGCGGGGAGGCGGTAGTCGTCCAGATATAAGGGTTCCGGAAGGGGAAGGGGAAGGAGCCAGTAGGGCCTGCCGTCCAGGGTCCGGAAGCTGCGCAGCTGTGTTTCCATCTCTTTCAGGGGGCCGAAGTTCTCGTCGGCCGGATTGTCGCAGGCGGTGTAGGCGATGGTGTCCGGGCTGCAGAAACGGGCCAGGATGTCTACATGGCTGTCTGTGTCGTCTCCGGCGATGCTGCCGTGGTCCAGCCAGAGGATGCGTTTTAGGCCGAAGGCGCTTTTCAGCTTGTTTTCAATTTGTTCCCGGCTCAGGTACTCGTTGCGGTTGAGCGAGCACAGGCACTCCGAAGTGGCCAGGAGCGTGCCGGCTCCGTCGGTGTCTATGCTGCCGCCTTCCAGGATGAAGGGGCGCATGTCCAGGTAGTGGACATCGGGGGCGAAGGCGCCGTTGCGGTAGATGTTCCGGGTGATCTGATTGTCCAGGTCGGCCCCGAATTTGAGGCCCCAGCCGTTGAATACAAAGTCTTCTATGTATTTCTCTCCCCGGTCTCCGTGCACGGAGATGGCGCCGTGGTCGCGGGCCCAGGTGTCGTTTAGAGGGGCCACAGTAAAGCGGACTTCGGGGCCCGGTATGTAGTCTCTCTCGGCCATGTCTGCCAGGCATTCTTCCTTGTCCCGGCATACTACCAGCAGGGGCTCATGGCGTGTAATGGCCTGTGCAATTGCAACATAGCAGTCCAGCACCCGGGGCAGTTCGTACCAGGCGGTATCTTCGTGCGGCCAGGTGAGTTGCACGAAGCCTTGTTCTTCCCATTCGGCAGGCAGTCTCATAACGCTTGTATTCTTAGGCAAAGATACGGAAATTCCAAATATAATTGTTAAATTTGCGCGATGTACTATTAATTAGAACCCTGAATTGTTATGGCTACTTATCCTCATTATCTCGAACGCCTGGAGGCTGCTACCAAGAAATATTGGGAAAAACCTGCCCTCAATACAATCGGCGGAGAATCTTTCACTTACGCCCAGATGGCCACCGACATAGCCCGCTTCCACATTATCTTCGAGAAGGCCGGTTTCAAGAAAGGTGACAAAATAGCCCTGTGTGCCAACAACGGCGCCCGCTGGGGGTTCGCCTACCTGGCCGTAAATACCTATGAGACCGTGATTGTCCCCATCCTGGCCGATTTCAAACCGGAGAGCGTCATGGGCTTGGTGAACCATTCGGAGAGTATCGCCCTCTTCACCAACGCTGCCCGCTGGGCCAAGATGGACCCCGAGGCCATGCCGGAGCTGAAGGTGGTCTTCGATGTAGACAACTGGAAGGTGCTCCTGTGCCGGGATGCCAAAATCCAGGATGCCGTGGATCATTGGGACGAACTGTTCCAGGAGAAATATCCCAAGGGGTTCGGCCCGGAAGACGTCAAGTTCCCTACAGACAACTGGGACGACCTTTCCACCATCAACTATACTTCCGGCTCTACGGGAGATCCCAAGGGCGTCATGCTAACCTACAGGAACTTCAGCGCCAATGTAGACTACAGCCAGCGCAATGTTCCCGCCGGAGACAAGATGGTTTCCATGCTCCCGATGGCCCACATGTACGGTCTGGTGATCGAGTTCCTGTATCCTCTGTGCAACGGCACCTCCATTTACTGGATGTCCAAGGCTCCCACTCCGGCCGCCCTGCTCAAGGCTTTTGCCGATGTGAAACCGTACCTCCTCATTACCGTTCCGCTGGTGATGGAGAAAATCTACAAGAGCAAGGTGAAACCTACGCTGGACAAGCCCGTCATCAAGTTCCTGCTCAAGGTTCCCGGTGTGAACAATCTCATTTACAAGAAGGTGAAGGACGGTCTGGTGTCGGCATTCGGCGGCAATGTGCAGGAGTTCATCATGGGCGGTGCCGCGCTGAACCCGGAGGTGGAACGCCTCTTCAAGAAAATCAAGTTCCCTTATCTGGTGGGCTACGGCATGACGGAGGCCTGCCCGCTGCTCGCGTATGAGCACTGGACCAGGTATGTGGCTGGCAGCTGCGGAAAGGCCGTGGATGTGGCCGAGGTCCGCATCGACTCCGACGACCCTCAGCACGTGGTGGGAGAAATCCAGGCCCGCGGCGAGAACATCACCATCGGCTATTACAAGAATGAGGAAGCTACCGCCAACGCCTTCACCGAGGACGGCTGGCTGCGTACGGGAGACCTGGGCATCATAGATGCCGAAGGCAACATCTTCATCCGCGGCCGTTCCAAGAACATGATCCTGGGACCTTCCGGCCAGAATATCTATCCGGAGGAGCTGGAAGCTGTGGTGAACAACCAGAACTACGTGATGGAAAGCGTGGTGGTAGACCGGGGAGGCAAGCTGGTAGCCCTGGTGTTCCTGGACGAGCAGGCCGTGGCCAAAGCTTTGCTGGACAACGAAGCCAAAGCCAACATCCCGGAGAATATCCGTCTGGCCTCCAACCGCCAGCTTCCTGCCTACAGCCAGATTGCCAAGGTGGAAATCATGGACAAGCCCTTCGAGAAAACGCCCAAGATGAGCATCCGCCGCTTCCTCTACAAGTAATCAGGAGCGGTAAAGATAAAGCACGGACGGTCCGGAAAGGGCCGCCCGTGCTTGTTATATGCCGATGGTAAAATTACATCACCTGGAAGTCCAGGGCCTTGAGGTCCTGGTCGCGGGAGGAGCTGCCGTACAGGATCCGGTACTGGCCGGGCTTGACGGAGAGGCCGTCCACGGCTGCGTCGTAGTACTCGAAGGCGGAGCCGTCCAGGGAGATGGAGGCCTTGGCAGTGGCGCCGGGGGCCACCTGCACCTTCTGGAAGCCCTTCAGGGCCTTGATGGGGGCGTCCGGGTTGTCCAGGGCCTGTACATACACCTGAACCGTTTCGGCGCCGGCCACCTTGCCGGTGTTGGTGACGGGAACGGTGAGGGTAACCTTGCCGTCCTTCTTCATGGAGCGCTTGTTCAGTTTGCCCTCGCCATAGTCGAAGCTGGTGTAGCTGAGGCCATAGCCGAAGGCGTACAAAGGCTCTCCGCGGAAATAGCGGTAGGTGCGGTTCTCCATGCTGTAGTCCAGGAAGTCCGGGAGGTCGGCCGTGGAGGCATAGAAGGTGACGGGGAGCTTTCCGGAGGGGTTGTAGTCGCCGAAGATTACATCGGCAAGGGCCTTGGCGCCGCCTTGTCCGGCGTACCAGGCCTGCAGGAGGGCGTCGTACTGGTCTTCCACGGAGGCGAAGGCGATGGCGGAACCGGAGCAGTTCACGAAGACCACAGGCTTGCCGGTCTCGTGCATGGCACGCACCAGGCGCTGCTGGACGGCGGGGAGTTCGATGTCGGCCTTGTCGCCGCCTTCCCCTTCCATCTGGGCGGAAATGCCGCCGATTACGACGATGACATCGGCATTCCTGGCCATTTCCTTCTCGGCTGCAAAGTCGGCGTATTTACGCTCGCAGAAGTCGGCACGGAGCATGGCGAAGGGGCCTTCCCCCCTGCGGTACTCGATTTCCACATCGACGGACTGGCCGGCCTTCACCTCGAAGGTCTTGTACTGGATCCCGCCCCGGCGGCCGAATCCGCGCGGCATGCCGGTGCCGGGCTTGGCGTTCTCCACCACGCGGCCGTTCACTTTGAGGATGTAGCCGTTGTCGGAGGAAACCGTATAGCTCATGGGGCCGGTGAAGTCGGGGATGTACTGGCCCTTGATGCGGACGGAAATCTTGTCAGTGGGCACGCCCTCGGCAAAGCCGTAGGCCCCGAAGGTGCTGAAGTTCAGGGTGCTGTAGTAGCCGCTTGCGGCAGGCTCGCCTTTGAGCTCGTTGTTGGCGTAGAACTCCGCATAGATGCCCTTGCCGTCGTTGAAGTCCGGCAGGTGGTAGAGGGTGTTGTACTCGTCGGCCAGTTCGCAGCCCTTGGAATAGAGGACGTTGGCACCGGGCACGGCGGCCTTGATGCCGTCCAGCAGGCTGTGGGTATGGGCCTCTGTGGGGGTTCCGCCGTAGTTGCCGTTCAGGAGGGCGGGGTCATCGGCATTGGGGCCTACTACCAAGAGGGTTCCGAGGTTCTTGGAAAGCGGCAGTACGCCGTTGTTTTTCAGCAGGACCATGGATTCACGGGCGGCCTGGGTGGCCAGGGCGTCGTGCTCCTCGCTGCTGATCACATCCTCGCCCAGTTTGGCCCAGGGCAGCATGTCGGCCGGGTCGAACATGCCCAGTTCGAAGCGGCCGCGCAAGGTCCTCCGCAGGTGGGCGTCCAGGTCGGCCTCGCTGATCATGCCCTTTTCCAGGGCCTCGGTGAGGGCCATCATGGTTTTGCCGCATTCCAGGTCGGTGCCGTGCAGGACGGCGTCCACAGTGGCGTGCAGGGCGTCCGGATGGGTCTCGTGCTGGCCGGGGGTGTAGAAGTTGTTGATGGCGTCGCAGTCGGTGAGGACAATGGCCTCGTAGCCCCATTTATCCCGCAGGATGTCCGTGAGCAGCCGGTCGTTGGAGCAGCAGGGGACATCTTCGTAGCGGTTGTAGGCGCACATCACCTCACGCACGTCTCCGTCTACCACCAGGGTCTTGAAGGCGGGCAGGTAGGTCTCCCAGAGGTCCCGCTGCGAGACATGGGCGTTGTAGGTATGCCGAAGCGGTTCCGGTCCGCTGTGCACGGCATAGTGCTTGGCGCAGGCGTGGGTCTTGTAATAGCGGGAGTCGTTTCCCTGCATGCCCAGCACGGTCTGCATGCCCAGCACGCTGGTGAGGTAGGGATCCTCGCCGCAGGTTTCTTGGCCGCGGCCCCAGCGCGGGTCACGGAAGATGTTCACGTTGGGGCACCAGAAGGTAAGTTCCGGATTGCCGGGGTAGTAGGTGACGCCCATGGGCACGTTGAAGATGTCGTGGTCGGAGCGGTTCCAGTTGGCGCGGGCCTCGTCCGAGACCTGGGAGAACACCTGGTACATTTGCTCGGGGTTGAAGGCCGCGGCCATGCCGATAGGCTGCGGGTACACAGTGTAACCGTCTTGCCGGACACCGTGGCAGGCCTCGCTCCACCAGTTGTAGGAAGGAATGCCCAGGCGGTCTACAGAGACAGCCTTGTTCATCATCAAGCCCACCTTCTCTTCGGGCGTGAGCAGGGAGATGAGATTCTCTACCCGGTCCTCAATCTTGAGCTTGGGGTTCTGGAAGGGATACTCATAGGTCTGCTTGGGGCCGCAGGAGGCCAGCAGGACCAGTGCAGAAGTTAAAAGCAGTAACTTTTTCATATAGTTTGGATTAATATTTCCTTGGAAGGGCGGAGGGGATCGTTGCTGAAAAGGGTGAGCCGCGCATCCGGGGCAGCCTTTCCGGAGATGTCCAGTTTCAGGCTTTTTCCCGGGCCGATGTGTGTTTCCCGCCGGAAAACGGGGCAGTGGAGGCCTTCCGGCAGTTCCAGCTGGTGCAGGATGAGCTCACTGGCTCCGTCGTTGGAGATTTCCAGCGTGCCTTTGTGCGTGCGGGAAAGGAAGCCTTTGGAAAGCTTGAGGCTGTTGGTCCTGAGCCTGGGGGCATCTTCCGTTTCAGGCGCCGCCGTGAGGCAGAGACCGCTGAGCGGCAGCTCCCGGAGGGCTGCCCCTCCCTTTGGAACAAGCTGCAGGGATGCCCGGAAAGTGGCAAAGAGGGAAGGGTCGGCGGGCGTGTCGCACCAGACCTCTACCCGGGCCTCTTCGCCGGGCTCCAGCGAGGAAGGGCACACTACGCGGAAGGGGGCCGCTATGCCGCTCACGGTCAACTGGACAGGCTTTTCCGAGGCGTTGGCTATGAAGAAAGCCTTTCCCGTTTCCTTTCCTCTTTCCAAATAGCCGAAGTTGATGCCGGCCCGGCTGGCATACAACCCGTCCGCCAGTACCACAGGATAGCGTTCCTGGATGCTCCGGCTCGCTGGCAGGACGTCGGCACTGATGTTCAGCATGCCCAGGCTGCGGTTCCCGGAGGCATAGATTTCCACCGAGCGTTGTACGGTTCCGGCAGCTCCGGCGGGCGTAAAGACCACCTCCACCACGGCGCCTTCGCCCGGGGCGATGTCCCCTTTGGGCAGGAGGGCCCATATGCAGGAGCAGCCGGGGATGGCCCGTTCCAGACGGAGGGTCTTGGAGCCGGAGTTGAAAACCTGAAAAGCGTGCCGCACCGCTCCGTCGGCTTCGCGGATGGCGCCGAAGTCCCATTCCCGGCTGTCAAAGACGGCCTGGGCGGAAAGGACCGGAGCTGCCAGGAGCAGCAGGACAAACGCCGCCAGAGCGGCTCGTTTCAAGTTTTTCAAGTGCATGATGGCAGGGGTTTATCTGAGTGCGTCAGGTTCGTTGTAGCGGATGTATACGCCATAATCCCAAATATACAATAATCCCCCTGCGTTCCCTTTCTGTAGCAGACCAATTGTTTTAAGTTTTGGTTCAGTCCGGAGCCCTGCTTCTTTTTATCCGCAGTAGAAATACCGGTCTACCAGCTGCTTCATCAGCTTGGCGTCGCTGTGGGCGCGCTCGTGGAGGGTGTTGTCGTTGTAGGATTTGAGGGAACGGATGATGCCGTCGATCATGGCGGGCTTGAACACGCCCCCTTCCTCGAAGGCGGCACGGGCCTGGGCAAGGGCTTCGGCCGATTCGAAGCAGTTGGCGGGAAGGCTTCCCAGGCGGGCGAGTTCCTTTTCTCCCTCCTGCTTGTGGATGTCGATGTCTACGTAGGTTTGTTCTGCGATGGCAAGTGCTTCTTCCTCAGGAAGTTCCAGTCCTTTCCGTGCGGCGGTGCAGAGTCCGGCCATCAGCTGGTACACATCGGCCGAGCAGTCCGGCGAGCGCATCTCGAAGGTCTGTTTGGCGGTGGTGTCCAGGTTCTGCGCTTTCTCCTTGGGGTTGGCCTTGGAGCACATATCGGTACCGGTAGACCAGCCCAGCGGCACCCGCACCAGGGCGGAACGGTTGCAGTCGCCCCAGCAGATGTTGGTGGGGGCTTCCTGGTGCGGCACCAGGCGGAAGTAGGAGGTGGGGTTCTTGTTGCCGAAGGCCGTGATGGCCGATGCATAGGTCATGAGGCCGGCGATGGCACGGCGGGCTTCCTTGGAAAGCTTTCCGTCCGGGCCCAGCGTGGCGTTGCGGCCGTTCCGCATCACCCGCATGTGGATGTGCATGCCGCTGCCGGCCTTGCCCACGGTGATCTTGGGGGCGAAGCAGACGTCCAGGCCCTCCTTGAAGGCCAGGTTGCGGATGACCCATTTGGCCAGCAGCAGCTGGTCGGCCGCAGTGTCCAGCGGGCGTGGAAGGAATTCTATCTCGTTCTGCTCGTATATCTTGCCGTCCTGGGTGAAGTTGCCCACTTCGCTGTGGCCGTACTTGATGCGGCCGCCGGTCTGGGAAACATAGTCCATGCAGCGGCGGCGGAAGTCGTTGAGCTTGGCAAAGGGTTCGGATTCGTGGTAGCCCTTCTGGTCCGTGGCGGGGAAGTATTCGTTCTCCTTGGTAATCACGTAATATTCCAGTTCTCCCATGGCTTCGAAAGTGAGGCCGGTGGAGGCTTCGAAGGCGGCTGCCGCCCTGGACAGGGTAGAGTGCGGATCGCAGGCGAAAGGCGCTCCGTCCTTGTCGTAGAAGTTGCAGAGGAAGCACAGGGTGGGAATCTCGGTGAACGGATCCGCAAAAGCCGTGCGGTAGCGGGGGATAACGTAGAGGTCGCTGTTGCCGGCTTCCACGAAGGAGGGGTACAGGCTGGATCCGTCTACCCGTTCGCCCTCGGACAGGACCGTTTCGGCATATTCCAGGTCGTTGATGATGAAGTTGAGGGTCTTCACCCTTCCGTCTTCGGCCGGGTACATGAAGTCTATCATGCGGATGTTCTTGTCTACTATGAACTTGAGCATGTCTTCACGGGTGAAGTCCTCGGCCCGCTTGCCCAGGTGCTGCACTACGGCATTCGCGTTAAGGGCTATAGTCTTATCCATTTGAAAGCGTATTATGTGGTTTTGCTTATATACTTTTAGCAAAAATACATAATTACTATATATATTGCAAGAAAAAGGGCGAAGTCCAGAAGGAATCCACTTACAGATAGTCCTTCAAGGCCAGCCGCAGGGCCCGGGCGGCCTTTTGGAGATACTTGTCCACGCGTTTCACGCTCACGCCCATTTCATCGGCAATCTCCTTGTAACTGAGGCCCTTCCGGCGGCTGAGCCACCAGGCTCTCTGTACGTTGCCGGAAAGCCCGGAGAGGCACTTTCTGGAAAGGGACAGCACTTCGCCGCCCAGAATCTGCTCCATATCCGTACCGGCGAGTGCACGCTCGTAGAAAGGCTCCATCTCTTTGTCGGCCAGGCTCAGGCTGCCGTGGCGGGAATTGTCCCGGAGGTGGTTGAGGCATGCATTCCGGACCGAGGAATACAGGTAGGGGAGCAGCCTGTCCTCCTCCGGCGGCTCTTTTTTCTGCAGCACCCTGGCGTACACGTCGCTCACGAGGTCCCGTGCCGCTTCGGTGTCCCGTACCGTAAAGGCGGCATAACTGTCAAGCTGCTCCCGGTAATTCGCGAGCTGCTCCGTGAAGCGCTGGTATGACATGGGTTCCTGCATCCAGGGCAAAGATAGGGTTTTCCTTTCAGAAAAGCAGGGCCAGGCCTATCCCATATTCGCCCGCGGACAGCGTTATCAGTTTATACCGGTTCACCAGCATGACGGATCCGCCAATCAAGGCCGATGCAAGGCCGGCCATGCACAGCGCATAGCCCGCAGTCGCCTGACGCCCGTTATAGCTTACGGATACAAGAGTTTCGACGCCATTCTGCGTCTCCCGGGTAATTGTGCTGGCGGTTTTCCGGAGGATATAGCCCCCGGCATACAATACCGGACTGGCTGCGAGCGTGTAGGCTCCTATTTTGTAATACATTCTGGCGTAATGATAGCTGGAGCCGTCCATGTATCCCATGAGATCCATGGCCGCGTCGTCGGAGAGAACCTGCCCGTCGGCCGTTTTCAGCTTGCCGAAAGCGTACTTCAAACGGGGACCTTCGGCAGCATATTGGGCCTGTGCGGAAAGACTGGCCAGCAGCAGGATGAGGAAGGTGAATATCTTGATTTTCATAAGGTCAGACCTAAATATAAACCGAAACCATAGACGGAGTAGAGGTAGATGCCCGTAAAGATATGAAGATACCGGGTGAAACGGAAATCGATGCCGGGACGCAGCAGGAAAAAAGGCCGGGCATTTGGCCCCGTGTAGAAATATCTATCCCCGTACGCCTCCTTCAGATCCCAATGGTCCAGGGTATCATATACTTTGAATTCGGCACCGGCCAGCACATCCGTTAGGATGGAAAAACGGCGCCCGATGGGGAAGTAGTGCTTCATCCACAGGTAGGCCGGCACCATATAGTAATTGCTGGGATTGGCGTCGACATAATAACTGTCGTAGCCGGAGCCCAACCCCCATACGCGCGATTCATCCAGACGGATGCCCACGGCGCCCAGGTATCCGCCATGGAAGGGGCCGCCATGCGTGCTTACCATGCCTTCGGCCTTCCAGTTCTTCCGGCCCTCTTCGCTGAAATCGTACTGCATCTGTTTCCCGAATGCTCTGAACAGGTTCTCGTGATAGTATTTCTGCTCCCTTCGGAGGCTGTCGGTGATGCGGGAGGCCTCTATGGCTTCCGCCCCGGCGAGTTTCTGTCCGGGGGAGGCCTCCGAGAGGTTCTGTCCCTGTGCCGGCGCTCCCGCAGGTCGCTTGCTAAGGAAGATGTGTTTTCCTTCGAATCTGTAGCTGATGTCGGAATCGGCAAATGCGTAATCCAGAACTTGTTGCAGGGGTATGTCATCTACATTCAGAGAGATTCTGCCGGATAATTTCACCCCTCTGTCCACTCCGAACAGGAAAGGGGTCTGCCGCTCCACTTCCCTTATGAGAATGGAAAGGCTGGCGCTGTTCCGATGGATGGTGACGCGTTCCTGTTGGGCGGCAAGCGGAAGGGAGAGCAGCAGGGCAAGTATGAAGGCCGTTTTTTTCATTGGATATGGCAGGTATTCGTTTGTTTGTCGAGGGTGTAAGTGAAGGAACTTCTGCGCTGCAGGATCTCCAGGGCCGATTCTATCCCGTCGGCAATCCGCAGTTTGAGGTAGTCATAGTGGATTTCCGGCTCGTCGGGGCGGTCCATCACTATGGTGACGCCGTAGCAGCGCGACATCCTGTGCATGAGTTCGCCGAAGCTCAGCCCTCCGGCCGAAAAGATGCCCTCCGTCCATAGGAAATCGTCTTCATTGACTCTTTGGCGAATAAGCTGGCGGTCTTTGAGCGTGAGGCATTGTCTGGGGGACAGCTGGCCGACGATGTTCCCTTTCCGGTCCTGTATCACCACGCCGCCTTCGAGCAGGGAAGTGCTGAACTCCGACGCGTTTTCCTCGGCCACCACGTCGAAGCGGGTGCCGGTCACTTTTATGTCATAGGCGAAGGTTTCCACTATGAAAGGGTGCTTGGCGTCATGCACAATGTCGAAGAGGGCTTCTCCCTTGAGACGGACCCTTCTTTCCCGGCTAGAAAAGGTCTCCGGGTATTCCAGGACGGCGCCGGAATTGAGGAGGATGGTGCTGCCGTCCCGCAGGATCAGCTCCCGGCAGTCTCCTGCCGGGGCAACAGCCTGTAAGACCCCTACGGCCTCTTGCGGCTTTGTTTTGGAGCCGATGCCGACAGCAAGGCCCACTACCAGCATGGCCGCTACGCCCGCTGCAACGGCAAGGAACCGGCCGGAAAAACGGATCCGCCTGCCCCGGACGGGTTCCGGGGCCGATGCCGCCTGTCCCGCCAGGAACAGCCGGTATTCCCGTTCGAACCAGGCCTGATGCTCCGCGCTCTCTTTCAGCCACGCTGCGAGCTTTCTTTTTTCCTCTTCATCGGCCTGGCCCAGGAAAAATTGATATGCGAGTTCTTGTTCCAATCTGCCATTATTACACCTGAAGGGAGAGGTTTCCCCCTTCCTTCCATGCTTTTTTTTGCGGTGTCCGGACTGGTTTTACCTTACCACCTGTGTGAACTCGGGCGCTTTCCCGTCCAGGGCGGTGACGTAAACTATCATCTCCGCCGCCGGCATCGGGGAATCCTCCGGAGGGGTGGAAAGGGCTGTGAACAGATACTCGGTTCCTCCGGGAATGGCCCTGGAAGAGACGGTCTGAGCCTTGGCATTGATCATCCGGTAGCCTTCCACTGCGGCATCGAAGATGGCCGATTCCGCTTCGCTCACGGCGTGGGCCTCCGGGAATTCCTCCAGCTTCACATCTTCGCCTTCGATGTAGCCGCCGGCTTTCAGGAAGCGGTCCACTTCTTCCGGCATGGCTTCCATCCGGGCGGTGCGTACTCCGTAGCCGGGCAGCACTTCGGCCTCCGGGAATTTGTCCTGCAGGTCTTTTGCGCTGGAGGCCAGTCCGCCGCTGCCGAAGGTGCAGAAGGGAACCATCTTCTTCCCGTTGAGGTCAATCTGGTTCAAGGCGCTGGCCATGGGCAGGGCGTAAGTCCCGAACCAGATGGGATAGCCGACGAAGACAATGTCGTACGCGGCTATATTGGCCTTGACGGGCTGAATCTCGGGCAGGATGTCTCCTTCCCGTTCCCGGACGCTGCGGGCTATGGTTTCTTCGTAGCTGCCGTCATAGGGGACAGCAGGAACGACTTCCTCGATATCGGCGCCCAGCTTCGTGGCAATTTCTTCGGCCAGGGCTTTCGTGTTCTCGGTCTGTGAATAATACAGCACCAGCGTCTTGGGCGCTTCTTTCTTCTGTCCGCAGGATACTGCGACAAGCAGGGCGGCAAAGGCTGCCAACATCAGTTTCATCTGTTTCATAAAGGCTTCTTGTTTTTCGCTCCTTTTCACTGCAAATTCCGGTCCTGCACAGGTTTCGTGGCATAGTTAGTCAGAGATTTTTCCCTTGCCCCCTTCCCGTGTTCTGCCGTATTCGGCTGAGGTATGCGTTTACGGCCAGGCGGTAGGCAATTTCACGGCCCACCAGGTCTTCCCGGGCCTGGATGAAGGAGAGCTGGGCCTGAAGGTAGTCGGCGGTGGTAGCGCGGCCGGAAGAATAGGCCGTACGCATGTGCGAGAGCGTTTTTTCGGCAAGCGTCACAGCATCCCGGGCCACTTCCAGCTCTTGCCAGGTTGTTTCCATCTCGAGGCGTAGCATCTTTACCTGCACGCCAAGCTTGGCGTCAAAATAATCCCTGTCTCCCTGGGCCTGCAAAACCTGATAGTTATAGCGTCTGGCGCGTGATGCGGCCTTGCCAATGTCCGTAAGCGGAATCTGGATGGTGGCAAACAGCCAGCCGTTGAAACTTCCCTTGTTCATGGCGGTGAAAGCGCTGTAGCCATAGCCTGCGCCAAGCGCCACCTGCGGCAGAAGCTCCCCGACAGCCATTTTCTTCTCCAGCTGCCTGGCTTTCACCTGCATGTCAAGGAGGCGCGCCTGGTCAGAAGGAGCATCTTCGGCGCTTTCGTCCGTCCAGCGGGAGGGCCCCTCCTGCATGTCAAGACTGTCGGAGAGCCGCACAGATTTAAGGCCCAAGTAAGTGTAGGGGCAGCCAATCTCTTCAAGGAAGTCCATTTTAAGGAGCGTCATGCCTCCTTGGAGGCGATACCTGCCCGCCTCAAGGGAGCGCCGTTTCAGCTGCACCTGCAGGAGGTCGGTCTCCGTCGCCACTCCGGAGCGGAGCGCCGACGACACCTCCTTTTCAAGCTCCTCCAGCAAGGCGTCGGCCTCTTCCAACGTCTTCTCCTTCTCCTGGAGCGCCACGATAGCCCAGTACTTGCTCTCTATGGAGTCACGGAGGGCGCGCCGAGCTATTCTCAGCTGGATCTCGCCGGAAGAAACGCCGAGGTCGGCAAGGGCGTTCCCCGTCACTATGCGGCCGCCGGCATACAGCGGCTGGACGGCGCTCACTCCTAAGCCTATCCCATGCTGATACCCGCTGTAATAGGGCTTGATGCCGTTTTCTGTGGCATATGCGGTTATTTCCTCACGCAGCACCTGCGCCTGGTCGGAGTTTCCCAGGACATCCCCCAGGGTTATCTTGACAAGGGGGTCCCGGGCCTGGAAGCCAAAGCTCGTAATCTGGGCCTTGGGGAAATATTCCCACCGGGCCTCCGAGCGCATGGCCTTTGCCGCCGACAGAGCGTAGCCGGCATTTTGCAGCGTGTTGCTGCTGCGGAGCCCCATGCCGATGCATTCTTCCAGCGAGAGGTCCTGGGCCAGGGCCACGGCCGGCAGAAGAATCAGACAGAGCGTATGAAGGAACCGTTTCATTTCTTGTCGGCCTTTTTGAAGATTTGCCAGTAAGAGACGGGCATTATGAGGGTTATGAGGAAGATGGTGAGCATGGTGCCGAAGCATATCGTCACGCCCATGGGCATCCAGAGGAGGTCTCCGCTCAGGATCATGGGCAGCACCCCCAGGGCCGTTGTGCAGGAGGTGAGGAAGATGGGGCGCATGCGCCTCTGGCCAGCCAGGAGGGAGGCGGTCCTCACATCCTTGCCCTCCTTGAAGCGGGCGTCTTCGGCATACTCGAACATGAGGATGCCGTTCCTGACAATGATGCCCACAAGAGAAATCAGGCCCAGAACCGCAGTAATGCTGAAATCCAGGTTGAAAAGCCACAGGCCGAAGGACGCGCCGAAAAGGCAGAGCGTGCTCAGGGCCATGGTGAGTACGGCTATGCTTGCCTTCTTGAAGTGTATCAGGAGGAACAGGAAGAGGATGGTACAGGCGGCAAGGAAAGACCAGCCGATTTGCGGGATAACCGTCTTGTTGGTGCTGGAAAGGCCGCCGAAGCTCACCTCCACGCCTTCGGGGAGGGTGGGCTCTATCTCCTCTTTCACAAAGTGCTTGAGTTTTGCCTCCACCGGCGGCTGGCTCACGCCCACCTGAAGGTCGCAACTGATGCCTATTGCCTTCCGGCCTCCCTCGCGGCACAGGCGCTCCAGCTGCCAGCCGGGCTCTATCCCTGCAACCTGCCGCAGCGGGACGTAAGTGCCTGGGAAAGAGGTGGGGACCAGGCGGTCTCCTATGGAACGGTAACCGCTGCCCACTTCCTCGCTGTACAGGCATACCGGTACCTGGCGCTCTCCCTCCCACAGCTGGGCTATGGTCTCTCCGTTTAGCGTCCCGGACAGGGAAAGCGACAGCAGCGCCTTGGATATCCCCAGGCGCGACGCCTCGTCGGCATCGAGGGTGATGTCCATCGAGGGGAGGAAGTTGTCGGCATCGCTGCGCACCCACTGGGTTTGGTCTTCAAGGGAACGCAGATAGTCGGCTATGCGCCCGGCGGGTTCCAGAAGGGCGTCGCGGTCTTCCCCGCACAGCTTTACGGATATGGGAGCCTCCACCCCCTGGTAGTCCATCTGCTTGAAGCGCAGCAGGGCGTCGGGGAAAATGTGCTGCCACTTGCGCTGGCACTCCTGAAGCAGGGCTTCGGTGTCTTTGGTGGAGGTGGTGTTTACGATGAACTGGGCTGTCTGTGAAGACGGCAGTATGGGAGAGTAAACGGCCGAAAAACGGGGCGCTCCGGTGCCCACGAAGGCCGTGACGGAGCTTACTCTGGGGTCGCTCAGGAGCAGCTCCTGGAGGGAATCGGCCCGCTCCCGGGTGCGGGTAATGTCATCGGCGCCTTCCATGTACATCTCCACCACGAAGTAGTCACGGGCGGCTTTGGGCATCATCTGGATGTTGAGGCGGGAGAAGAAGGCCACGCCCGCCGCTACGGCCAGCACGCCTCCCACAATGGTGACGGCGGAATGGCGGAAGCAGAAGTCAAGGCATTTTTCGTACACCTTCTGGAGGGACGAAAAGAATTTTTCCTGCCCGCGCGCCAAAAAGTTCTTATGGTTCCCGGACTCCGGAGTGATGAATTTCACCTCCAGTGACGGCACCACCGTGACGGCGTAGAATAGCGACGTCATCAGGGCAATCAGGATAACCCAGGGGAACAGGCTCACGAAGTCTCCAAGATACCCGGTGATGATGAGTTTGATGGGGAAGAACATCAGGCAAATAGCCAGGGTGGCCACAAAGGTGGGCATGAAGAGCTCCCGGGCGCTGGAGGCGGCGGCGTCAACGCCCTTGCGTCCAAGGCCCATGTGCGCCATATAGCCGTCCATGGTTATTATGGAGTCGTCCACAATCATGCCCAGCACCACTATCAGCGCCGCCAGGGTGACGGTGTTCAGAGGCATTCCGGTAATGTACATCACGGCAACCGCTATGGCGGTGCACACCGGCACGCCGGAACTGGCTGTGAGGGCCGACCGCATGGGGAACAGCATCAGCATCACAAAGATGACCACCAGCATGGAGATGACCAGGTCCCTCAGGAAAGACCATACGCTCCGGCTCACAACCCGGGGCTGGTCGCAGATGCGGCTGAGGTGCACGCTGGGGGGAAGCGTGGCCTGGAAAGGCTGCAGCACGGCCTCCACCTTGTCCCCAAAGGCCACTATGTCGTTGTCGGGCCTCATCTCTATGTTTATGATGAGGCAGTTGTGGCCGTTGTAGGAAACCACCGACGTGGGCTTTTTGTACCGTCGCTCCACCTTGGCCACATCTTTGAGGCGGATTACATTCCCGAAGTGGTCGCTGAAGATGATGTGGTCGCTCACCTCCTGCTCCGAGCCCACCGCCTGGCGGATGTGCACGGGCGTGGAATAGATGCCTTCGTCGTAAGAGCCGGCGGGGACGGACACGGAGGCCCCGCGGTAGTCCAGCAGGAGGCGGGTTGCGTCTATCCCGTACACCGACAGCTTCTCGCGGTCCAGCGTAACGGCTATCTCTTCCTGCTGGGTTCCCACAATGTCGGCCTTGGCCAGCTGGGGGATCTGCCTCAGGCGGGCGCAGAGGTCGTCGGCATAATCCTGAAGCTCAAAATAGCTTTTGTCCGGGGATTCCATGGCGACCAGCAGGGAGGAGGTGTTGCCGAAGTCATCAAGAACGGCTACGGCAAGGACCTCCGGGGGAAGGGTTTGCTTGCGGGTCTGGAGACCAAGCTTTATTTTGGACCAGACCTCGTCTTTCCTGGACTGGGGGACGTCTTGCCGAAGGTCCACGTAGATGTAGCAGATGCCATCGCGGCTCACGGAATGCAGCGTACTGCGCTCCACTTCCTTGAATGAGAAAAGGTATTCTTCCAGAGGCTTGGTGAGCTGGACTTCCACATCGGCGGCCGTGGCTCCGGGGTATATGCCTGCAACCAGGCCCTGCTTGATCTGGAAAGTGGGGAATTCGTCCTTGTTCATGCGGGCAAGGCCCACCCCGCCCAAGATGAGGAGGGCCAGGATGGCCACGTACACCAGGGCCTTCTCCCGGACCGCCCAGCGTACCCAGCCGCCGATGCCTTCCCCCTTTTTCCCTATGTTCCTTATATCCATTATTCCTCCAGAACGGCCACCTTCATGCCCGCCGACACTTTCCGGGCGCCCTCTGTGATTACGCGGTCGGTGTCCAGGAGACCGTCGGATACCACTATGCCTTCCTTGCCGTAACCGTCCACTGTGATGTGGCGCTTTCGCACGGTGTCGGCCTCATCCACAACCCAGACGTACCTGCCTTCCATGTCGGTCTTCACTGCGGCGGCGGGGAGAATGCGCTCGGAGACGCTGCCGTCTTCAAGGTATACCTTGCACACCATGCCCGGCATCACGCCGCCAAGGCCGCCACGCAGGGAAAGGGTGCAGTCGTAGCTGTGGGAGAGGGCCGATGCTGCCACTCCCTTTGTGGTGAGCGTGGCGTCAAGCGTCTTCCCGAGGGCGGGAATCACCACCCGGGCGGCCATGCCCTCATGGTACTTGCCGAACTCGTTTTCCGGCAGGGAGAAATGCACTTCCAGGCTGCCGGGGTCCAGGATCCTAAGGACGGTTTCGCCAGGAGAGACCTCCACGCCCCTTGAAAGCTGCACCTTCTCCACGATTGCAGGGAACGGGGCCCTGAGGGTGCAGTCTTCCAGGCTGCGCCTGGCAGCTTTCTCGGCGGCGCGGGCCTCCTCCACCTGGGTGCGCACGCGCACGTATTCCACTTCGGTTACGGAGCCGTCGGCGTGCACGGCCTGGATGCGCTCCCAGCCGTCTTCGGCCTGGGCAAGACGTGACGAGGCGCTCTCATATGCGCTCTGAACCGCCTGCGACTCAATGAGGGCAAGAGGGTCCCCCTCGCTCACGCGCTGTCCTTCCTTTACACATAGCTTCTTGAGGGTGCCGGGGAACCGGGCCTGTATGCTTGCCGTATGGGCCGATGAAACCGTACCCACGAAGCCGGTTACAGCCGCGGCGTCACGGGCGGCCGCAGTCTGGACTTTCACCGTCACGGGTGCAACCGAGGCGACGCGGCCCTCATCTCCCTTTTTTGTCCCGCATGCGGCTGCAAGGAGGGCCGCCGCCATAATACAAACCTGTTTCCTACTCATTTTCCGTAGCGATGCATTGAACATGGGAAGAGCTGATGATGCCGTCAAAGCCGTCGTAGGAGTATTCCCCCTCATATTCAAGGTCCAGCAGGACCATGTTCTCCAGGCGGCGTCCGCTTCCTGAAAGCGTCCAGTAAAAGCTCAGGGAGCGGTCATCGGCGCCTGAGTGGCCGCCGTCTCCCCAGGGACGCACCGACACGCGGCGCGGGGTCGGGCTAAGGACCATGCGGTCCTCTTCCGAATGTGCGGCGGTGACGAAAGGGTCCCCGCCGGTGATGTTCATGGTGAGCACCATGCCGTCTCCGTCACGGAGGATGTGCATCTGGCCGCTTTCGGCTACAAGGTATCGCATGAAAACCGTGTCGCGGGCGTCCAGGGTGTCCCTGAGGATAGTGTAGTCATAGACGGTGTCACGGATGGTGTATCCGGCTATAGTAAGCTCGCGGATGGTGGTGTCGGTTTTTACGGTGTCTTTCCGGATATCGTATACTTTGCCGGCAATGTCCAGGGCGCCTCCTGTCTTGAACGAGTAATAGCCCTGAAATGCGGCAGAACCCTGTTTCTCGCAGCAGCATATGAGCGGAAGCAGCACCAGAGCGCAGAATATGTGATATTTTTTCATCTTCCTGTCTTTACAAGCGTGCTTTTTGCCAGCAAAAATAATGCTGTGTCTGCTGTCGGGTAGGGAATCTGCAACTTTTCAGCACAGATGAACAACTATATGGCTCCGTTCCCAGAGGCATATTCCAGGTTGTCTTTTACCAGATAACCTTCTTCGGCCTCCTTAAAGCCCGGACGAAGCCGCTGTCATTCCTTTTAAGCCGCGTTGACAGCCAGACGGCCTTCTGGGGCGGTTTTGGGCGCAGACGCGGCAACGATTTTGCCGAAAAAGGCCGATTTCTGTGCCGCGTTGGCAGTGAAATCGCCCTTACACGCGTTTTTACATGTCAACGCGGTCATCTCCGCACCTGAGATGGATGCTAGATGTAACGGTGATCTACGCTTGCGGGAGTGGGGAATCTGGAAGCTGCTGCCTCTGTCATTTCGAACTTGTCGAGAAATCTTTCTCCCTGTCATTCCCGGCCCCGCCCGCGAGGCCCTCGCTCTTGAAGTAATTCCGCCACGTAGTCTTGGGGCAAGCTTAGCAGGAGGTCACAGAGGCCTCCTGTTTTGTTTTGCCGGTTGTAATGGTGGTGATGCAGTACTGGATTATCATCTTGTCACTCCTGCGTACACCTACGGTCATCTTAACCTTCCCCACACCCGGGAGCCGCTTTCTCCGGTCTTCGGCCGCGTCGCCCGTAGGGACGTCCTCCTCAGTGATGATGCATTCATCCTCCTCGGAACAACCGATCAAACAATTCTACGAAGCCCCCTCGACTACGGTTTTCGAGGTGAGGCAGGAGGCCATGCTCGGTTTCAAGCACACGAAGCAGTTGGTTTCCAGCCACCGTGTCGGATCAATACAGGAATCCCAACATCCATAGCGGGAGTTTGGCGCCATCCGGCATGTCCCAGTCATCGGCAAAGATATAGGAATCCGGGATTCCGGCAATCTGCGAGAAATCTTTGCCTCGGCCGCCGATTTCAAAGGTGTACTTGCCGTCCACTTTGAAATCTCCCTGTGCCTTCCCGTATTCCACCTTATGGCCTTCCAACAGGCTCCCTACGGCAAAACTCTCGCGTGCAGTGCCGATGTCCACCTTTCCCGGAGACAAGGCATGCATGAGATTGGGATTATCCATATAGACTTTATCAGGTTTTGCCAGTTTGCCAATCTTTTTCTTGTCAGAGTAAAGGAGGTTAAGCACTTTTGCATCACCCAGATATTTGATGTATTCAACCACGGTGTCACGGCCGATTTCGAAGGCGGCTGCAATTTTGTTGGCATTTAACTCGAAAGGAACTTCGTCGCAAATCAACTTGACGAGCGCCTGTATCTTCCGGATGTTGGCAACATCTACTTTGCATATCTGAGGCAGTTCGGTTTCGATAATATAGTTGATCATTTGCTCAATCCGCGTATAGTATTCCCCTTCTCCTTCAAGCAGGAAAGGATAGTAACCCTTCTCCAGATACTCTTTGAACAGAACAATCGGCTTGCACCTGGAGGTAACCATCTGCCAAAGGTCGTAAGGATGAGCCAGGATATCTTCCAATGTCCATTTAGGATACTCAAGCCCGTGATAGAAACGGAGTGCTTCCCTGAACGACAGGCCTGGCATTGTATATTTTATGGCGCGACGCGAAAGGTCGGCGTCGCCTTCCTTGAGCCGCAGCAGCGACGAACCGCTTACAATCAGTTTCAGGGAAGGGAATAATTCGTATATCTCCTTTACTTCGCGGCTCCACGCCGCCGTTCCCGGTTTATACTTATGAATCTCGTCAATGACGAGCAGTTCTCCTCCATGTATAGTAAACTCCTCCGCCAGGCCGACAAGTGTGCGGGAGGAAAAGTCCACTGTATCTGCAGAGCAGTACAGGACAGTCCGGTCACCGGGTTGAAAAGATTGTTTCAGATGCTGTTTAATGAGCGTTGATTTACCAACACCCTTGGCTCCCATAATGCTCACAATCTGCGCATTCCAGTGAATATCGTTTATCTTTTCACGGACAATGCCCATCGAAACATTTGCGAGCAGCCTGTCGTGTTTTCTGAATAAGGTATCCATATAAATAAAATTTTTCAGTGGCAAAGATAGCAAAAGTGTTGCGCGCAAACAACATTATTTGCGAAAAATGCTATTTATGCGCAACAAATATGATTGGTAATTCCCCAGACCTCCCGCCGTCATTCTGAGTTCGACGGCTCATCGGAGAGCAGCGCCGAATATACCGCAGACAACTTCACCGCCATGCAGACAGCCGGCATTGTCATTTTGCCCGCTGCGGGTTTTCGCATGAGTACTACTTTTACCTCTATCGGTGAAAACGGCAACTATTGGTCCAGTACTTCAGGCAATTCCCAAGCGTACACCCTGGGGTTCTACAACGGCGCTATGAATCTCGGCAGCACCAACAAGGAGGGCTGGCTGTCCCTCTCGGTCCGTCTTGTCCAGAATCTGAATTAACCGCGCAAAGCGCGTTGGGCTTCTCTCCATCCCGCCACCCCTCCGGGGCCGTGGCGGGATGGTTTTTAATAGATAAAGCCAAACATCCAGATGGGAACAG